>Ga0310342_100000996_pt1 | contig 17078 bp, 21 predicted proteins | sample S15DNA20500_MG_FD_206155 | JGI IMG/M metagenome (GOLD analysis project Ga0310342, IMG submission 206155) | Marine microbial communities from station ALOHA, North Pacific Subtropical Gyre - S1503-DNA-20-500_MG | ecosystem: Environmental > Aquatic > Marine > Oceanic | place: Pacific Ocean: North...
GACGCAGCCCCTTCATCTGCTGTTGGGAACCATGGCAAAGAAAGCAGCGGTTCTCGAGCAGCGGGGCCACCTCGCGGGCGAAATCCACCTCCCTTTCGGCGGGTGGTGGCAGCTGGACCGGTTCGCCTTCGCCAGGTGCGCCAAACCCCGGACCGATCAGGGCCAAAATGAAGACTAGAGAAGGTAAAGAAGTATTTTTCACGACGGGTCGCATTTTACTATGTTTCCTCTTTCTACCAAAGTGACTGGTTCTCCAGGTCAACCCAGTAGAGGCTTGACGACGATCCCCTGTACATCTGTTAAACGGTGGTCGCGGCCTTGAAACTTGAAGGTTAGTCTCCGGTGGTCAATTCCCAGGCAATGCAGGATGGTCGCATTCAGGTCGTGCACGTGTACTGGATCCTTCACGATCTTATAGCTGAAGTCACCGGTTTCGCCATAGCTCACGCCCGCGGACACGCCACCCCCGGCCAGCCAGACAGTGAAGCAGCGAGGATGGTGATCGCGCCCATAGTCGTCCTTGGTCAGTTCGCCCTAGCAGTAGGTGGTGCGTCCGAATTCGCCACCCCAGACGATCAAGGTCTCATCAAGCAACCCTCGCTGTTCCAGATCGAGAATCAGTGCGGCAGTTGACTGATCGGTTGACTGACATTGGACTCGTAGGTCCCACGGGAGGTCCTTGTGCTGATCCCAGCCGCGATGAAACAATTGGACGAAGCGCACGCCCCTTTCCACAAGCTTCCTGGCCATCAGACAGTGAGAGGCATAAGTGCCCCGCTGCCGGGCATCCTCTCCGTACAAGCAGAAGATATGCTCCGGTTCACGAGATGTATCCGTCAGCTCTGGGACCGAGGTTTGCATCCGGAAGGCCAACTCGTACTGGGCAATCCGCGTGGTGATTTCAGGATCTCCGAACTCTGACTGCTTGAGCTCATTCAGACGGGCGATGTCCTCCAATATGTGCCGCCGCGTGTCCTGACTCATCCCCGGTGAGTTGGAGAGGTATAGGACGGGGTCACCGACACCCCGAAATCTCACTCCCTGGTGCCGCGTCGGCAAGAACCCACTTCCCCACAATCGCTTGTACAGAGGTTGGGCGCCCTTTTTCGAGTTCGAGGTCATTACCACGAAGGTAGGCAGATCTTGGTTCGCCGTCCCCAATCCGTACGAAAGCCAGGCCCCCATGCTCGGCCTCCCTGCACGCTGGGAGTCGGTCGTCTCGTGGTAACCAGCCGAAAGCCGAAAGCCGAAGGCCGAAGGCGACGCGATCGTCGTCGGTGCTGCCGCCTTCCCGGATCAATCGCCGGCCGAGAGCACGTGCTGCTTCTACGTAGGTCAGGTCGTTCATCAGGGCCAGGGCTTGAAGCGGCGTATTGGGCCCCTCCCGGCGAACCGTGCAGGTCTCACGGCTGGGGGGGCATCGAAGACTTCCATGCCGGGAGGATGGATGGTCCGCCTCCAGAACGTATATAGACTGCGCCGACAAAGATTAACACCTCTGTCCTGCTGGTAGCCCCCCTTGTAGGCGCTCATTGCACCTCCGGCGATCTCTTCCCACAGACCCGCTGGTTGATACGGTTTCACCGAGGGTCCGCCGATCGACTCCCCCAGGAGGCCGCTCAGGGCCAGGGCTTGATCTCGTATCATCTCAGCCGACAGCCGCATCCGGGGGCCGCGTGCCAACAGTCGGTTCTCAGGGTCTGTCTGGAGCAGGGGCGGCGTGATCTTTGACGATTGGCGATAGGTTGCGCTGGTCACGATCATGCGCTGGAAGGCCTTCATGTTCTACTCCAGCCGAATCAGCTCGGTCGCCAGCCAATCCAGCAGAAAGGGATGCGTTGGCGGTTCTCCTTGCGACCTGAAATCCTCGGCGGTCCGGACCAACCCTGCTCCAAAGTGCAATTGCCACAACCGGTTCACCGTCACTCGCGCCGTGAGGGGATGAGATGGGTTGACCAGCCACTTGGCTAGAGCCAACCGATTGGCGGGAAGTCCGGGAGGCAAAGGGGGCATGATCGCCGGGATACCCGGGGTTACCCTTTCACCGGGGTTATCGTATTGGCCGCGTCCCAGGACGAACGTCTCCCGAGCCTGGTCATCTCGCATGATCATCCTCTCGGGGACTTGTTCGATCAGTCGCTGCCGCTTCTTTTTGAGCGAGATAGAGCGGGCCGATTTTTCATCGAGATCTCTCAGCGCTTGATTGATCTGATCCAGTCTGCACTGAACGCCACGCCTCGGTACTTTGATGGGGGGAAAGGCAGACCGCCGGTAGGTACCGGGCTCGGAAGCGTTGTTGAAAAAGGCATAGAGACGATAGAACTCTCTTGGCGAGATGGGGTCATATTTGTGGTCGTGACAGCGTGCACAAGCGACCGTGAGGCCCAGCCAGGTGGTGGCGACGGTGTCTACCCGATCGGCCGTGTATTCGACCTGGAATTCGTCGGCGATAGACCCGCCTTCTCCGTTGACCCGGTTGTTTCGCAGGAAGCCGGTTGCCAGTTGTTGATCGCGGTCGCTCCTCGGGAATCAGGTCCCCGGCCAGCTGTTCGATCGTAAACTGGTCGAAAGGGAGGTTGTTGTTGAGGGCGTTGATCAGCCAGTCGCGCCAGTGCCACATGATCCGGGGCTCGTCGTCCTGGTAGCCATCGCTGTCCGCATAGCGGGCAAGGTCCAGCCAGATAACCGTCATTCCCCCATACCAGGGGGATGCCAGCAGTCGGTCGACGACTTTCGGGTAGGCGTCAGGGGATTTGTCGGACAGGAAGGCGTCCAACTCCTCCAAGCTGGGTGCCAGTCCGGTCAGATCCAGAGTCACTCGACGAAGGATGCGACTCTTTTCTGCTGCCTTTGACGGAGCCAGACCCTTTTCTTCGAGCCTCCGCAGAAGAAAGTAATCCATTCCGTGCTTTGGCCAGTCCGTATCATCACCTGGGGAAGCGCCGGCCGCAGTGGCGGAACAAAGGACCAATACTGCTGCCAAACAGCGCCTTGTTGAATCCAGCGGAGAATCAGGTCGATCTGCTTCTCATTCAATTCTTTATGAGAGTATTTCGGGGGCATTTGGCGGCTCACATCCTCATCGGTGATCCGGTGATAGATCAGGCTTTGCACTGGATCCCCCGGCGCGATCGGAACACCCGAGGGTCGTGACTGGAAAAGAGCGTCTCGGAGGTCGAGTCTGAGCCCTGCCACGCGCGTTTTCGCGTCTGGTCCGTGACACTGGAAACAGGCATCGGAGAGCAGGGGACGAATCTGCCGCTGGAAGTCGGCCCTGGAATCTTCGGAGATCGAAATGCCAAACAGGTGTGGAAAGACCAAGAAAGAGATCAGAACGCAGCTGACAATCCCGAGCACGGACGCATCAGGAAAATCCGAGCGGAAAAGGACTCTGGCGGAGCGTTTCCTCATGCGGATACGGTTTTCATTTTAGGCTTCTTACTGGTTGGCACACAAACTTCATGCCAACCCAATTCCTGCGGTTGGCAGACGTGGGTTCGGTCTCCAGGCAAAGTATTCCTCTTCGAGCCTTTGGGATCTGAGTTTACCTCGAAAGTGTTACCAGGCCCCTCCAGTGTGGTAAAAGGCCCCAACAGGTGGAAACACTCAGATCACGTCCGATTGCTTTCCAACAATATGGGGACCGGATCCCCCGCCCTCACGGTCACGGCTCTGTATACACGCCGAAGCAACGAGGGCTAGAGCTTCAAAACTGGCGCAGCAACGAATAAACGTTGAACTGGTCGGCCACGCACCAGCAATTATTCCGGCATTCTCGAGAGACTCCAGAACACGGCTAATTGTCGTGACATGCCACTCGGGCCGACCTCGAATCCCAAGCCCCAAAGCTCAGACAAAGGGCCTTGACTACCTTCTGACATCGCTTGGCGCCTTGATGCCGGTTAAGGGGCAAGGGCTCCACTGTCTACCAGTCAATGACCGAGCCGTCGTCTGGGTCATATCGTGGCAGATACTCGCGCGGCTCTCCGACCTGTGCCATCAATTTTTCTTCGTCGATGGTAATGCCCAGACCGGGGTCGGTTGGCAGCGGTCGATAGCCGTCTGTGACTGGGGGTAAGGGCTTGGCCAGCAGCTCGTGCTCTCGGTCGCCGCGTTCCTGGATGAGGAAGTTAGGGATGCAGCCGGCGATCTGAAGACTGGCGGCCAGGGAAACCGGTCCGTTGGGATTGTGCGGCGCCAGCGGAGAATAATAGGCTTCGGCCATGCCGGCGATGATCCTGAGCTCGGTGATACCACCCGCGTAGCAGACGTCCGGCTGTAGGATCTGGGCGGCGCGCTTTTCCAGGATCTCGCGGAATCCCCATTTGGTGAAGATGCGCTCACCGGTTGCCAGCGGGATGTGCGTCTTGGCGGCGATTTCGGCCATGACGTCGACGTTGAGAGCCTGAACGACCTCCTCGTAAAACCAAGGATTGTAGGGTTCGAGCGCCTTGACCAGTAGCATAGCGGTGGGCGGCTGGACGGCTCCGTGGAAGTCGATGCCGATGTCGACATCGTCGCCGTACTTCTCGCGGAGTACCTTGAAGCTCTCGACCACGGCATCGACGTATCTTTGGCCTTCGAGGTACTTGATCGGCTGCCGTCCCAGGGCACGCGGGCCGACCTTCATGGCGCTTACGCCGGTTTCCTCGCTGACCTTGCCGTAGACGCGGACCCGATCGCGGGTGGGGCCACCCAAGAGCTTGTAGACGGGGACGCCGTAGACCTTGCCCTTGATATCCCAGAGCGCTTGGTCGATGCCGCTCAAAATCGCCGTCTTGATGGGGCCACCGCGGTAGAAGGCGCCACGATGGATGGCCTGCCAGTGATGTACGACGCGGCAGGGATCCTGTCCGACCAGATAATCTCCGACCTCCAGAGCCCCTGCGGCGCAGGCCTTGGCGTCGTCCTTGAGCATCTCGCCCCAGCCGACGATGCCGGCGTCGGTCGAGATTTTGACGAAGACCCAGGAGTTTATCAGGACGAAGGTCTCGACCTGGGTCACCTTGATTTTGTCGTTCGGACCGATGGCTGCTGCGTTGGTGGGTTTCGTAGAAAAGAGGGCGTCGAGACCGTAGAGGGCACCGGCGCCGGTCATGGTTCTGAGCCAGGAACGGCGATTCATGGTTATCCGATTCTGTTGGGTTACAGCGATTTTGGTTTTAGTTCGACCCTCCAGAGTTCGAGGCACTCCCCTGATTGGTAGAGAATCACGTTGGGCTCGACCTGAAAGATCGTGGGATAGGCCATCCGCGGGGCATAATCGGCAACTGTGGTGGCAGCCCATCCCTTGCCGGTACCATCTGCATTGATTGCCAGTTGGCAGCGCCTTCTCTGATCCTCTTGCCTCCAGTGCTCCTTTTTTGCTCCGCTTCGCTGTACCAGCTGGCCATAGGCGACGGCCAATCGTCCATCGGTGAGCCGCAGCAGATAGGGGTCGACCCCTGGGCCCAGACCCATGTCGGCGGGCGGGCTCCAGGTCTTGCCTTTGTCGCTGCTCCAGCTTGCCACCATGGGGGAGTAGTGGCCGGTGCGCATCACAGCCAACATCCGACCGTCATCCAAGGGGAGTAGGGCCCACTCGTTGAATCCCTCCGTATCGTCCACAGCTTTGGCCTTCGGAGCCGCAACGGTCGATAGATATCTCCAGGTATCTCCCTGATCGCTGGAGCGCATCAGGAAGGACCTCATTTTCATCGGGGTCTCCATCTTGCTTCGAGGGTCGGTTGTCGGGGACTTGTCTTCCTCAAAGCTGCCGATCATGCAGGCCAGGAGGGTCTCATCAGGCATTTCCTGAATCCCCCGATGGAAGAAGAGGGTCGAACTCTGCTGGTCTTTGACTTCAGAGAAGGTGTCCACAGGTACGGAGCCCGCCTCCGGAATGATCAGAACTGTTTCCTTCTTCTCCACCGTCTTCATACCGTCCCTAGAGCGCCACATCCTGCCTGAACAACGACCCGCCTCAGCACAAGTGACGTTCCAGTAGAAGCCTAGGAATAGCCCTTTTCTCCAGTATAGAGAGGTCAGCTTCTCGGCGTGCAAAAAGGAGCCAAAGGCGGGATCAGACTCCTCCACCGGCCAAAAGGACTTGCCCCCGTCGTTGCTCTTCAGGGCACCGTAGACATAGATGGTTCCGTCGGGCGCCTGAACTGCTCTGGGATGACGGCATCGGGCTGCGGTTATCTTCACCTCAAGCTCCGATGCTCCTTGGGCCATGACACAGGTCAGGGCGAGGGAAACGAGTAGTTGGAATCTTCTCCGGATCGGCATCATTGGCATGGCTGCAGGACAGTATAAGCTGGCTGAGATACGAGAAGCCATAGAGAGCGGTAGTTCGATCGGGCAGAATCGTCTTCGCTGTTTTGCCTTACCGTCCAGCAAGCAGTACCATCGACAGCAGCTTGAAATTCTTTGGACAACCGCAGGTAGCCCTCGTCGTAGCGATCGCGGCTGCTTCAGAGTCCATACTGGTCGTGCGCTTTCGGGGCACCCCGCCCTGGCTCATGGGTCGTCTATGGACTCGGAAGCGAGAACCAGACCCTGCCTGCCTGGTGTGAAGATGCCAAAGTGCCAAGTTATTCTTACGCAGACCCTAAGCGCGATCGAAGCTGAGAAATTCAGGAAAGATCGGATGCTTGTGCTCGACCTTGATCAGGAACCTGCGTGTGTTGAGACGGATCTTTTGATCTGGCCACCGGACCTTGACCATCTGGCCATGGCATGAGGTCACGATCCCGACCAGGTTGGACCCTGGAAGGGTCACCCTCGAGCCCTTGCGAATCTTCTCCACCGGTCCTCCATTCGAGCAACAAGCTCCGCAGTGTCAATTCCAATCTTAACAGTTATGTCCGACAAGGCACTTGTTTTCAAGTACTTAACAGTCACTTCACTTCGCCGTCTTGATCAGGGCGTTCGAAACTTATGATGGGTGTAGCTGACCAGGGTGCCCACTACAAGATTCACGGCCAGGGCAGTGGGGCCGATCCACATGAAACTGACGGGATCCGCTCCCTCGACGGTTCTGCCTAAAATGGGCCCGGAATAGGCCACCAGAACCGCTGTAGTGATGCCGGATACGGTTCCGCAGGCACCCCCAGAGAGGTTGCAAAGGGGACCAGCAGCGCAAAGAAGAACAGGGCAAAGAGCGGTGTGTAAAGCAGTGTCGAGGTTTTCTGACTTATCGCCCAGAAATTGCCCGGCACCTGATTAAGGAAAGAACTGCCCAGGACCACCAGGGTTCCGATCCCTAGCGCCAGAGCCTTGGTCAGACGTGTACGTCCGCTTTCGTCGGCTGGGAGTCTTCCGAAGCGGTCCAGAAAGTCGCGGCTAACGACTGCGGTGATGGAGTTGACTCCTGAGTCAATGCTGGACATGGCGGCGGCGAATATTGCTGCCACCACCAGTCCCGAGATTCCTGGAGGCAGCATGAAAGCGATAGCGATGAAGAAGGGGAATACCCCATCTGCGTTCTGGTTCGTGCCTATCCCGAGAGGAAGCAGATGGGGCTTGGACTGGAAGAAGTCCAATCAGACCGAAGTCCACGAGCCACAGCGTCGTGATGAGGACTGCTGCCACTATCTGATTGACGAGAAAGGAGCGCCGGGCGGCCCTTAGATCTGCGATGGCCAGGAATCTCTGGATGAAGGTCTGGTCACTGCAGGATGTCGACACCAGCTGAACGACCACATAGATGAGGGAGCCCAGGAGACTCATGCGTACCGAGGGGTCGAAGCTGAACAGAGGCTGGGTGTCCCAATGGGGTTTCCAGGCGGTGGGAAACCAGCCCAGACCACCCTAGTTATAGGTCATCATGGCAATGACGAAGCAGGCCCACCCAACATCAAGAGGGCCTGAACGGTGTCTGTGATGACCACAGCCCGGAACCCCCCGAGAGAAGTATAGACAACGGCTACGAGTCCAGTACAAACGGCGATGAGCGGAATCCACGACTCGTCCACGTCCAACATGACGGTCATGGCCTTGGCCGACAGGTAGACGATCAACGCCATCCAGATGAGACGAAGTCCCAGGAACAGGCGGGCTTCCAGGAATTCATAGGCGCTGGTGACACGCCGACGCATCAACAGGGGCAGAAAAACGTACCCCACGATAACAAAGACAACGGGATAGGCCAGGAGGTTGAGAATCCCGATGGGTCCTCTCCCGATCGCCTCTCCCGGCACGGCCAGATAGGAGGAGGTGCTCAGGAAGGTGGCGAACATGGAGAACCCGATCAAGGTGGGATTCATCTGGCCACTTCCCGTGAAGTACTCTTGGAGAGTGGTCCGAGACCTGCCATAATAGTAGCCCAATGCCAGGGTTCCTCCGGCATAGAGGGAGATGATGACCTAATCTATGCCGGTCAGTCCGCCTACGGCACGATCCATGAGGGTCCTCCGTAAGGGTTCGTTCGAGAATAAACTTTACATTCTGGCATCTCATCTTCACGCCATCTTCGACCGCTCCTCAATCGCGAAATCCTCAACGTAGGCCTGGCTACGCCAGCGGTTTCGCTCAATCGTTCGCGACCAAATCTGGCGCAAAGCTGAGCGTCAACTCTGAAAAGTTTATTCTTGAACGAACCTAAGGGGGAGCCTACATGTTCCGTTCCGTGGGATCGACCCTGCACCCGGGGAGCCGGTGGGCTCTATTCGGGTATTCACGTTTTCTTGCAGTGCACATTGGTGGCTATCAATGTGGAGGACTCGGTAGTAGACTGACCGGAAGATGGAGCGAAAAAGGCACGTTGGTGTCTGGATCCTCGTCCTCACCCTGGGGACAGTGATCGCCCAGGACCAGGATCTCCACCTCAAACACCAATATCATTCGGGCGAGATCTCAATTCCGCCTGCCTCAGAAAGCGAGCCGTTTCTTCGCAAGTTTTCTCCTACTCTAGCTGTTGCCTACATGGAAGAAGGGGCCACGGCCTGGACTCGGGAGCGCAAGTGTCTATCCTGCCACACCAACGGCACCTACTTGGTAGCACGTCCTTCGTTGACCCGAAGTCTGGGAAGGCCGTCGGAAGAGATCCGGAACTTCGCGGTGCAACAGCTAAAGGAATTTCGGTCCACTGACCTCGAGAAACTCAGGTCAGGGATCAGACCGACTCAGGTCGCCTACTTAGCCCAGGGTCTGGCCGAATGGGATGCCCACATAACGGGTAAGCTCTCGCCCGAAACCGAAGACGCTCTGGGTCTGATGCTCGAGGTCCAAGGGGAAAGCGGTGACTGGGGCAATACCGATGCCTGGCCACCTTTCGAGTCGAGCAACTATCAATCCACCACGGTGGCGGCACTGGCGATGGCGACAGCCCCGGGCTGGTTGGCAGCTCGAGGCCAGGATGGGGCCGTAGAGAAGATGAAACGCTACCTCCAGACAGGTGCGCCCCACGATTACGGACGGCTGCTCCTTCTGTGGGTGTCAACCCGTTGGCCCGGGCTGCTGGAGGGGGAGGTAAAGCAGGCGTTGGTTGAAAACGTACTGGGACATCAGCGAAAGGATGGAGGATGGTCCATCCGGAGCTTCGCTGCTCCCGAAGAGTGGGGAAGGGGTAATCGTGCCGAGAAGCTTCGCTCCGAGGACCAGTTTCAGGATCCTCCCAGTGACGGTCACCAGACCGGGCTCTGTCTCCTTGTCTTGAGGCAGGCTGGGGTTCCGGCGGCTGATCCCAGGCTCCAGCGTGCTGTGAAATGGCTGCTCAGCCACCAGAGAGAATCAGGACGCTGGTGGACCCGCTCTCTCAATACCGACAAGTTTCACTTCATCACCTATAGCGGAACCTGTTATCCGCTTTTGGCCCTGGACACCTGCGGGCTGCTCGCACCCAGGTGAATGATGCGTCTGAACGTCGCACTCCCGGGAAGGTGCGGCGAACGGTTCTGATTTAAAACTTCAATTGGCTCCAGGTTCCTGTCGGTTTGAAGCGAATGTTGTCCAGAATAGTCCTGATGATTTCGCTAGGTCTCTGGTCCGCTCCGTGCTCACAGGAAAGCGAAGAGCCTTCCTACGGCGTCGTCGAGACAAGTCAATTTCGGTTGAGCCTACAGGATACCGATTTTTGCATGGCCGCACCCGGATCTATGAGCTGACAAGCGATCGTCTTTCCATTACCGTCGATGGACTTCAGCGCGATCAGGATCGCCTTGTTTTCAATCAGGAATTCGATGCTGCGCAGAAGGAGAAAGTTGTCCGTCTGCTGGAATCGATTGATTTCGAAGGACTGAAGGAACGATATTCGAACGACTGCCTGGATGATGGTTCGCAGCTCCTCTTACATTTCAGGAAAAACGCCCTGGAGCGACCCGTTCATCTGAGCAACTATTACCTCGGCGAGGTTGCCAGAATAATAGAGTTCGAAAACTCGATCGCTCCAAAGCACCTGGAAATCTGGCACGACCACCAGCGATTGCTCAAGGCTTTGGAACGCTGCACAAAACGAGGGGCTGATCCCCCCAGGAGATAAAACCCCCTTTTTCCGTGCGACTGAACCTCCCTCACCGGGTTTGGCTGGACAGAGGCCACCTTTGGGGATAGAGCTCTGGTTGCGAAGAACTGTGAGTCTGTCTTCGCGCAAGCGGAAACCGAAAAGAAGGAGTAGTGACATGATGGTTTCGAAACAGCGTCCCAATGAGTCTCCCAGCACTCTGGTGGCAGCAGAGGAGAGCAAGGTTAATTCGAAGAAACCATACCAAGCACCCGAGCTGATTGAATGGGGAACGATTAGGGAGTTGACGGAATCGGAGCCGGGTAGTGACGAGGACATAACAACTATGGGCACAGTCTCAACCTAGGAACTGGTCCATCGATAGCGCTTTTAGTCTGTGGCGAACCCGGGATTTAGTTTCGCTAAGAAGTGACGAGTGCGATCTCGCGATTTGTTTTAGAAAGTCGTCTAGTCCCGAAGCCGCTCTGTCGGCAGACCGGGTAACACGCGACTTCAAAGGTCGTGCGTGACGTTGTGCAGAGCAGTCGTGGTGTCTTTGCCCTTCCGCGGTATCGTCTGGCGGCGTCTGCCCCACTCCTGCATGCATCATCGGGAAATGTTGCCGCACTCAACAACTTATTGAATGAATCCTCTCGGCTCGAACGGGAGTTGTTGGGCGAAAGGGGATTCTTCTCCGGAAGCAAGCCGCGCGCCTTGCCCTCTAAGGTAGGCCGCTATGAGGTAGGCCGTTATAGCTTTTACTTCCTCCCTATAAATCCCACAGCATTGTCTCAGTACGCCGCAGCTCTTGGGATCACAGAGTCGGAGTCATTGCCCAGTCTGGCTCGAGCGGTCTCGAGTAGCCCCATTGGAGCAGGGGCCCAAAGGCTGTTTTGGTAGCTCATCCTTGCCCTCAGCCGATGTTGATCCTGATCGGCGATTTTGATGAGGCCTGGGAGGCACACGTTCAGATACACGCACGACACTTAGACCGTGCTTGCCGCCGACTCCGATATGTGAGTTACCGCCGCGCTCAGCAGGACTGCCGAATCCTGGCAAGCCAGTTGCTGGAAAGGTTTGATGAAGCAGAGCTAAGTAGCCTACATTTTGCTTGTATTTCTAGAGGGGGCATTTCGTACTGGGTTTGCTCTCTTGCCTGCTCAACTTGAAACCGGAACAGCTGCAGGTTCCCCATCCCGATAAAGGTCCCTTGGTAATCGTTGACGACTGTTCGCTGACCTGGGCCCGCTTCCACCAGTTCATTGACAAGTGCCAGAACCAGCAGATTGTCTTCGCTCCACTCTACTCCCATCCTGAGCTGAGGGCTGCCATCGAATCGAGAGAGAGCAGAGTTGTCGCCTGCGTAAGCGGGCACGATCTGCATGATTACGGGCCGGAGGAGAAGGGGGACAGCTACTTGGCATGGCAGGAGTTATGGCTTGGACGACTAGAAGGTTACCGCTATTGGGTAGGTGATTTAGAATTCCTGTGCTCTGCCTGGGCCGAGCCCGATCACCCGGTCTGGAATACGAACACCCAACAAGTGGAGAGGGGCTGGCGAATTGTCCCACCTGAATTGTGCTTGAAGAATGGGTCTCACCACGACTCGGGCGGTTTGATGGTTCCGGTGCAAGCTGAGGCGGCGGGTGCCTTTCCCCCCCGGCTCACGTTTTCTTTTGTGAGTACCAAGGGCTAATCGTGGTCGGGAACTTGGAGACGGGAGAAATGACCGCACTAGCCCCAAAACAAGTAGATGGAAGTGGGTGCTCAGAATGGCGGCTCTTGAACGGAGATTATTCGATTGTTGTTCTGTTTTCCGGGTAGAGGCCAGAGGATGTCCCGCCGACCTCAGTCATCCAGTCCGTTGGAGTGATTTTTCTTTGTACCAGGCCCAACTACGCCGTTGATCGAATTCGAATTCTTTGTTTACAAATGGCTTTCCGTCTGTATAATCGGCATGTTCTCGATTTCCAATATGAAGCTGAACCTAAAAACGCCGTGTTGATCCAGGGGAGATTTTTATGCATTGCAAGAAACACTTTCCGATTCTGATGGCTGCGATTCTTGTTCTTGTGGTAGGAGGATGTGTGAACCGTCCTCCTAAGATTGCCTGCGTGGCGGATCAGACCACTGTGGTCGAGGGCAATTCCCTCACTTTGAAGGCCACTACTTCAGATCCCGACCGCTTCGGCTTTGGTGGGGATAGCGACAAACTGAAGCTTTCCTGGTCAGCCAGCCAGGGGAAGGTATCCGGAGGCGAGCTGTCCGGAGATGCGAACACTCCGGTTTCGGTTTCTGCTACTTTCGACTCTACCGGGCTGGACCCAGGAATGTATAAGGTCACGGCTGAGGTCGACGATCGTAAGTTGACGGAGTCTTGTTCCTTCGACATCACAGTCGAGAAGAACAAGAAGGCCCCGACGATAGAGTGCACTCCGAGTTCGGCTTCTGTAACAGAAGGAAAATCGACCACCTTGAGGGCACGGGCGTCAGATGCCAACGGCGACTCCCTGACCTACTCGTGGACGGTTGACGGAAAAAGCGTCACCAACAATTCATCTAGTCTCGAGTTCGGCACCAGTGGCAAATCGGTTGGATCACACAGCGCTCGGGTCAAGGTAACCGATGTGGATGGAATGAGTGCCAAGTGTGAGTTCAAAGTCAGCATCAACAAGCGGCCCAATACCAATCCAAAAGTCAGTCTCAGCCTGGACAAGAATGAAGTCCACGCGGGAGAAACCGTCAAAGCGACGGCCAACGCTGTCGATGCTGAAGGTGATCCTCTGACCTATTCCTGGACTGTTGGAGGCAACAAGCGCTCCGAGACAGGAAGCAGCATCAACGTGAACACCGCTGGCATGAGTGGCGGAGCCCATAGCGTTTCAGTTACCGCAACCGATGACCGAGGCGGCAGCGGCAGCGCAAACGCTTCCTTCAAGGTGATTGAGAACATCGTTATCCAGGTGGATAAGCGCCTCAATAACGAGGCCAAGGCAAAGCTTGACGAGATTGCCCTCAAGATGCAGCAGAATTCTCAGCTCCGGGCCAAAATCACTGGTCATACCGACGATCGCGGCAGCGAAAAGGGCAACGAGAAGGCAGGCATGAAACGAGCAGGTTTGGCCAAGGACTACCTGGTCAAGCAGCATAATATAGGCGAGAGTCGGATTCAGACTGGGTCCGCAGGCGAGAGCAAACCCGTCGCCGACAACAAGACGGCCGAAGGCCGTAAGGAAAATCGCCGGGTCGAGATCGAGCTCTCGGTTCCCTAATCAGGCACACGGCTGAGAAGCCATCGCACCTGGTTCGGTCTAATGAAAGGCGCCGGCAGTCATTGCCGGCGCCTTTTAGTTTCTCCAGCATTTTGACGGGGTCGAGGCTGGTCCCCTTCAGTCCTACCTCAAATGCTCCCTCTGCGCCAGCTGTTCGGGAGAATAGAGGTTCGCCTTTCCCCGTTTAGTACTTCCAGGAGTTAAGCAATCAGGCGACCAGTGCAACGTTGAAGAGCTGTCGGTAGAAACTAGTGAGGCATGGCCTCAGACCAACAAGCCATGTGTCTATTGTAGGAGGGGCACTCCTGCCCGTCGAGGATATTGACGGGCAAGAGTGCCCCTCCTACAGGTCACTGTTCTGTCAGATGTGATTTCTTAACGCCCAAGGCTTGACTCAAATTCAACGAAGAACTTCAGACAGACTTTCCTAGTTGCCCTGAAAGAAAGATAGAATCACTCTGGACTTGCTCGTTGTCCGTCCACATGAGGCTCCACCCCCATTGGGCGGACCAGTTAATGTCGTCTGCCCAACTGTCAGACCAGTACCCCCCCAGCGGTGATGTCCCATTCGAGAAAGAAACTTCCGGCTACTGGGGATTTGTGCGTCACTGCGTGGGGAAGAGTTGTCCAGCTCTGTCGGACTTGGCTTCGTAACGCTGGTAGTTCACCCGTTGGCGGCACCTTCGAAGGATAGGAGACGTGCGACGTATTCTTGAAGTTTCAGACGAGACAAGATCCTTGAGTCCAAGGATCCTTTCGGAGCAGGAATGCCCCGACCATGTCAGGACTTGGCTCCAGCCTAGAGGGCCTGTCTGCCCGACAAGGCTCTAGACAGTGTGAGCTCGTCTGCGTATTCGAGATCGCTGCCGATAGGGATTCCTAGCGCGATTCGAGTGGTTTTGATGTCGAGGGGCTTGATCAATCGGGAAAGATAAAGCGCTGTCGCCTCGCCTTCAGCGGTGGGATTGGTTGCCACAATCACTTCTTGCACCGTTCCATCCCGCAGTCGATCAAACAAATTCTTGAGTTTCAGATCCTCGGGCCCAATCCCGTTGATCGGAGAAATGGCTCCATGGAGGACGTGGTAAAGGCCACGATAATGTCCCGTTTTCTCGATGGACGGGACATTGAAAGGTTCCTCCACGACGCAGATGAGATGTTTGTCGCGGTTGGGATGGGTACAAATGGGACACGGATCGACCGCACTGATGTTGTTGCAGACCGAACAGAAAATCAGGTCTGTCTTCACCTGCACGATTGCCTCGGCTAGTTGCCTACACTCGACCTCGGCCTGGCGGATCAGGTAAAAGGTCAACCTCTGGGCTGATTTTGGACCGATGCCAGGAAGCTTCTTCAGCTGATTGGCAAGTTCCTGAATTGGATCTCTTGACTGACTCATCCCGATTGCCGGTCAACTCCCGCCGAACAGCCCTCCAGTCAGACCCCCGAATTGGGAGCCCAGTACCTCGTCCACTTTGCGGCCAGCTTCGTTGACCGCCGCCACGATCAGATCCTGTAGCATGTCGACATCTTCCGGGTCCACCGCCTCGGGGTCGATTCGAATGGACTGAAGACGCTTGGATCCATCCAGAACGACGGTCACGACTCCGCCACCGCTGCTAGCCTCGATGCGCTGAGTTTCCATCTCTATTTCGAGTTTCTGCTGAACTCTCTGAGCTTCCTTCATCAGGTTCTTCAGACCCTTCTTACCCATCTGCATATCGGTATTACTCCTCCGGCTTCCTTTCCACGATGACCTTGCCCGGAAATCGTTCGATAAAGGCTTTAACTTTGGGGTCTTCCATCGGGTCTTCCGGCGGAGAATCCTCGGTGCCGGATGCCTCCAGTTGAACCTCGATCTGGAGGCGGGAACCTGTAAGCTTATAACACAGGTCTGCCAGCCGAGTTTGGTTCTCTTCTGATTGGACCAGCTGGGCGTGGAATTTTTCCGAGTTAGGGAAAACGATCACCAGTTTTCCCTCTGATGCATTCGTCGCTCGAGCCTGCTGTAATGATACTGAAAGTGGGATGCTCTCTTTCTGAACGGCGGCGATCAACTGCGAATGGAGACTCCCCTCCGAAGCCGGTTTCGATTCTTCGCTGGTCTCTTCGGGAACTGCCTCCTTGGAGGGCTTCTCAAAGAGTTCTTGGATTTTTGCCGAGGGGATTTCCTCGGTCTTAGCCCTGACTGAACCCGACTCCAACCGCTCGATAACCCTCTCGAGCGTAGGCAGTCTGGCCAACTCAATCAGCTTCATGAAGGTCATTTCCAGATGCAGGTATGGATTGGCGTGCCAGCGGAGCTCATTCTGGGTCTGGCTCAAGACGTCATAGAACCGTATCAAGTCTGGCTCGGTGAGTTCCTTTGCCTGTTTCAGCAAGATCTCCCGATCGGTGTCAGGCAACTGCAGCAAATGGTCGTCCCAGCCAGCGACTTTGCACACCAGTAGATTCCTGATGTAGCGAATCATTCTTCGACACAGATTCTGGGGATCTACACCGGCGTTGATGGGTTCCTGAAATCGCTGTAACAGGGCCTTCATATCTCGCCTCAGTAGGATGTCGATCATAGCGCTGATCAGTTCATCGTCGACGACCCCTAGGAGCGCGCGCACATCATCATCCAGAACCTTCGTCCCGCTCATTGCAGTGATCTGGTCCAGGAGGGACTGAGCATCGCGCATGCTTCCTTCTGCTGCGGACACGACTGCTCGCAAGGAGTAATCGCTGATCTCGAGTTCTTCTTTCCGACAAATCTTCTGGAGCAGTTCCAGGATTGCAGTAAACGGAATCGGCTTGAAGTTGAATTCCTGACATCGAGATATAATCGTCACCGGGATCCTGTGCCGTTCAGTGGTCGCCAGAATGAACTTTACGTGCTCTGGGGGTTCTTCCAGAATCTTCAGCAGCGCGTTGAAGGCTGCGTTTGAGAGCATATGGACTTCGTCGATGATGAAGATCTTAAAGCGATCCCTGGCGGTTGCGTAGCGGGCGTTCTCTCGTAGGTCACGGATATTATCAACCCCAGTGTTTGAGGCCGCATCAATTTCCTGGACATCCAAGCTGTTGGAGGCAGAGATCTCCTGGCAGGAAACACAGTTGGAGCAAGGATTCGCAGTGGACCCTGTTTCGCAGTTCAGGGCTTTGGCAAGAACGCGGGCGGTTGTGGTCTTGCCTACGCCCCGAACTCCTGAGAAAAGGAAGGCGTGGGCAATCCTGCCACTCCTGATGGCATTCTGCAGGGTTAGAGACACGGTCTCTTGCCCTATGATCTCTTCGAAATTCTGCGGACGCCACTTTCGGGCCAGTACCTGATAACTCATCTTCAGTTGACCGGAATTCAGACGGGATCAGAAGAAGGAAATACCACTTCCGCTGCATCG
>Ga0310342_100000998_pt1 | contig 17061 bp, 10 predicted proteins | sample S15DNA20500_MG_FD_206155 | JGI IMG/M metagenome (GOLD analysis project Ga0310342, IMG submission 206155) | Marine microbial communities from station ALOHA, North Pacific Subtropical Gyre - S1503-DNA-20-500_MG | ecosystem: Environmental > Aquatic > Marine > Oceanic | place: Pacific Ocean: North...
CGACAGGTTCACCATCGTGTTCGGTGGAGGCGCGGGCTATGTGCCGTCGAACGAGCGGGTGTGGGACACCGTCCGCGCGATCGATCCGCGGGCCCTTCTCCTGCTCGGCGACAACGTCTACATCGATGACCCGAAGACACCTGAGATGCAGCGTTTTCATTACTACCGCCGCCAGAGTCAGCCGGAATGGGCCCAGCTGGCCCGGAAAGTGCCGATCTATGCGATCTGGGATGACCATGATTTCACCACCAACGATGGATGGGGCGGTCCCGCCATCGAGGAACCCAAGTGGAAGCGCGAGGTGTGGAAGCTCTTCAGGGAGAACTGGGACAACCCCTACTACGGCGGCGGTGAAGAGCAACCCGGATGCTGGTTTGATTTCCAGATCGGGGAGGTTCGCTTCGTCATGATCGATGGCCGCTACTACCGCGAATCGCCCAAGGGAAAGGATCCCTCCATGCTGGGGCCCGCCCAGATGAAGTGGCTCCAGAAAACCCTCCGCAAGAAGTCCACCACCTTCACCGTGATCTGTTCCAATGTGCCCCTCGCGCCCAAGGTCAAGCCGGGCTCGAAGGACACCTGGGACGGATTCGACGGTGAGCGCCAACGGATCTACCAGTTCCTTGCCGACGAGAAGATTCCCGGAGTCATCATCCTCTCGGCCGACCGGCACCGCTCCGACGCTTACAGGATCGATACGGGCATCAAGGGAATGTATCCGGTTTACGAGTTCAGTTCCTCGCGACTGACCAACCAGCATGTGCATCGCCTGATCGAGTCCTCGCTCTTCGGTTACAATCAGAAGCAATCCTTTGGACGGGTCGATTTCGATCTCAAGGCGGAGGATCCGACGGTCGAGTACACCATTGTGAACATCGACGGCAAAGCCATTCACTCCCTCAAAGTGAAACGAAGCGAACTGCAGTTCGAATAGAGTCGTGCAGGGCATCAGGTTGCAGTCAACCGGATGAAGGGCGGGCTCGATTCCCATGACCCGTTCCATCTTCATTTTTGGTCACAAAAATCGTGCTATTATGTCCGTTTGAGGTAGGGAAACGGGCAACCTTACCAAAATGAGCGATTTCAGCATGAACGGGCGGGAATACCGCTTGCCGATAGGTCCGGTAGCAGTGGTTTGCGTGGACGGATGTGAGGAGGATTATCTGGATGTGGCCCTGGCGCAGGGACGGATGCCAAGCATGGCCCGGATCCTTCAGGGGGGCTGGCGGGGTTCTGCCCGCGGGGCCCTGCCGTCCTTCACCAACGTGAACAACGCAGCCATCGTCACCGGCGTGCCGCCGGTAAGAACCGGATTGAGTGGCAATTTCTTTCTGGATCCCGACACCGGGGAAGAAGTGATGATGAACAGCGCGGATTTTCTGCGCTGTGAGACGATCCTGGCTGGAGCCGCCCGCGCAGGTCGCAAGGTGGCGATGGTGACCGCGAAGGAGAAATTGCGGGACCTGCTCTCGCCCGGACTGCTGGCTGAAGGAGTGACTGGCATGGCGTTTTCTTCGGAAAAAGCTGGCGAGGCCCGCACGCCGACACATGGCATTTCGGATGTCGAGGAGCTGGCAGGAGAAACGCCGCCAATTTACAGCGGTGAAGCGAGTGTTTACGTGCTGCGGGCCGGCGCGGCCCTTTTGGAAGCAGGACAGGCGGATTTTCTCTACCTCTCGCTCACGGATTACATCCAGCACAAGTATGCACCGCATGAAGAAGGGGCCCTGGAGTTCTACCAAGCACTGGACGTGGAGCTCGGCCGGTTGATGGATCTTGGTTGTCGGCTGGGGATCACTGCGGACCACGGAATGAATGCCAAGTGCCGGGAAGATGGTACTCCGCGAGTGATCTACCTGGAAGATGAACTGTCTGGGGAATTCGGCGAAGAAAACAAGGTGATCTGTCCCATAACCGATCCTTACGTGGCACACCACGGGGCTCTCGGTTCCTATGTCACGGTGCATCTGCTGGAACCCGGCCGGTCCGCTGAAATCGCCGGGTGGATCCGAGGCCTGGGGGGAGTCACAGAGGTGCTTGAGAAGGCCGAGGCCGCCGAACTTCTGGAGCTCCCGGCTGACCGCATTGGTGACCTCGTTGTCATGAGTGCGGCGGACACCGTGCTGGGACGCAGCCCCGAGCACCACGACCTCTCCCAGCTTGACCGCCCCCTGCGCTCTCATGGCGGACGCTTCGAGACCACAGTGCCATTTATTTTTTCCGGCCCGCTGAATGATGAATATGCAGCAAGGGCTGCTGCGGATCCGCGTAATTTCGAGGTCTTTGACTATGTTTGTAACGGAATTGAATCATGAGTGCCACTGAGCCGACCGGTATACTGGAACTGTCGTGCCATGTGGCCGGTGAGGAGGTGGGCGACGAACTGCTCGACGTCATCTATCCCTACAGCGGCGAACTCGCCGGGCGCGTGCGGATGGTGGACGCTTCCGGGCTGGAGCGGGCGCTGTCCGCCACCCGGCAGGTGAACATGACACGCTGGCAGCGCCACGAGGTGCTGATGAAGGCCCGCGAGCTCCTGTCGGGGCGGGCGGAAGAATTCGCACACCTTATCCGCAGTGAGTCGGGACTGTGCATGCGCGAGACCCGCTATGAGGTCGGACGCACCCAGGACGTGCTCCAGTTCGCTGCCATGGAGGCGCTGCGCGATGACGGCCAGGTCTTCTCGTGCGACGTTTCCCCGCAGGGGAAAGCCCGCAAGATCTTTACCCTGCGCGAACCACTGCAGCTCGCGACTGCCATCACGCCGTTCAACCACCCCCTCAACCAGGTGGCGCATAAGCTGGCCCCTGCCATTGCGGCTGGCACGCCAATGATTCTCAAGCCTTCGGAGAAAACGCCCCTCACGGCCATCACCTTCACCAGGCTTCTGTATGAGGCAGGCCTGCCGCCTGAAATGCTCAGTGTCATTGTGGGCTCCCTGGATGAAGTGGTCACACCACTCATCGGGGATGAACGGGTGGAACTGATCAGCTTCACCGGCAGCGTGGCTATCGGCAAAACCATTGCGCGGACTGCCGGATACAAGAAGCTCTGCCTCGAACTGGGGGGCAATTCGCCATTGATTGTGCTCGATGACGCGGATCTTGACCTCGCGGTTGAGCTTGCCGCCGAGGGGTGTTTCCGCAATTCCGGGCAGCGCTGCACGGCGGTCAAGAGGCTTCTGGTTCACCGCTCGGTGCTCGATGAATTCACCGGAGCCTTTGTCGCGAAAATCTCTGAGTATCCCTGTGGCGATCCCGCTGATGAGGACACCCGGGTGGGGACCGTCATTGATGAGTCGGCCGCCCGGTTGCTGGAGCATCGCGTGGAGCAAGCCGTTGAACAGGGGGCGCACGTGCTGGCCGGAGGCAGACGCAACGGCGCGGCCATCGAACCCACCATCATTGCCGATGTTCCCCGCGACGCGGAGATGGTGGTGGAGGAATCCTTCGGTCCGCTTGCTCCAATCCTGCCGGTCAAGGACCTTGATGACGCCATCGAGCTGGCCAACGGTACCGCCTTCGGCCTTTCCTCAGGGATCGTGACGGGTGACATGCATGCGGCCATAGCCGCGGTGAAGCGCATTCGCAGCGGCACGGTGAACATTAATACCATCCCCGGCTACCGGATTGAGTCCTCTCCGTTCGGCGGGGTGAAGGACTCCGGACTGGGCATCAAGGAGGGCGTCATTGAGGCCATCAAGTACATGACCAACGTAAAGACATTTTCACTGCCATGGTAAAAGGAGACAAGCCCCTGTTCACCCCGGGACCGCTGACCACAAGTGCCACGGTCAAGGAAGCCATGCTGCGCGATCTGGGCTCACGTGACCATGAGTTCATCCAGCTCATCAAGGATATCCGTGATGGACTGTTGCGTCTGGCCGGCGTGTCCCAGGGCGAGGGCTGGGAAGCGATCCCCATGCAGGGCAGCGGCACCTTCGCCATCGAGTCGGTCATCTCGTCCATCACGCCCCCGGAGGCAAAGTGGCTTGTCATCATCAATGGGGCCTACGGTGAGCGGATCCTGAAAATCATCGAGCGCCACGGTATCGCGGCCGAGGCGATCCGTTGCGCTGAGAACGAACTCCCCGATGTGGCCGCCATCGATGGTGCTCTTGCCGGAGGGGGCTTCACGAACGTGGCAGCAGTGCACTGCGAGACAACCTCCGGGATCATGAACCCGATCGCCGACATCGGGGCCGCAGCCCGGAGGGCAGGGTGCACGTATTTCGTTGATTCCATGAGTGCCTTCGGCGGCGTGGAATTTGATCTGGCAGGATGCGAAGCCGACTTTTTCGTCTCCAGTGCAAACAAGTGCGTGGAAGGTGTTCCCGGTTTTGGTTTTTCCCTCTGCAGACGCGCATCCCTTGAGGCCACCGAAGGGTTCGCCCGGACAGTGAGCCTTGATCTTCTGGCCCAGTGGCAGGCACTGGAAAACAACGGCCAGTTCCGCTTTACACCGCCAACCCACACGCTGCTCGCCTTTGGCCGGGCGCTGGATGAACTGGAATCCGAGGGTGGAATTCCCGCGCGTGCGCAGCGCTACCGTGCGAATCACGAGCGCTGTCTCACCGGCATGCGCTCCATGGGGTTCAAGGAATACGTCGCCCCGGACCTGCAGGGGGACATCATCACCTCCTTTCTTTATCCCTCCGCCGATTTCAATTTCGATGAGTTTTACGATCTCCTCAACGGGAAAGGGTTTGTGATCTATCCGGGCAAGGTGACCAAGGCCGACTGTTTCCGCATTGGGCACATCGGTCATTTGTTCCCGGAGGACACGGAGGCCCTTCTCCGGGCGATTCGCGAAGTGGCAGATGAGATGAACCTTTTCCCAGCTGAGTCAGCTTGAAAGGCGAGGCGGACATCATCATTATTGGCGCTGGGATCTGGGGGCTGAGCACGGCGTATCATCTGGCCCGTGAACAAACAGGCCGATCCATTGTCGTAGTGGAACGCAATGCGGCGGTGGCTGATGAAACTACCCAGCAGGCAGCGGGACAGATCGGACAGTTGCGCAGTGATCCGCTGATGGTGAGTGCGGTGAGATATACCCTTGAGCTCCTGACCGGCTTCAAGGAGGCCACCGGCCACGATCCGGGATTGATGCTGACCGGCAGTCTGCACCTTGCGCAATGTAATGAACGCATGGCGTCCTTCGAGTCGCAGCTCGACCATGCGGGTTCTCTGGGCATCGAGGCACAAATCACCGATGGCGCCCTGATTGGGGAATTGGCTCCGGCCATCAGGCAGGAGGAAATCGTTGGCGCACTGTACGTGCCCGGGGATGGCTACGTGGACGCGCGTGCCTGCGCCCAGGCCTATGGAAATGCGGCCCGGGACCTGGGCGCGGAGATCGTGGTCAATGCGGAGGTAACGGGTCTTCAGATAAGCAACGGCTCGGTAAGCTGCGTTGAAACAAGCATAGGGAGCATCGCAACCCAATGTGTGGTTGCCACCGTGGGTCCATGGGCAGGCCGCATTGCTGAGATGGCGGGCCTCACGTTGCCCATGCTGCCCATACGCCTGCAGCAGGCAAGGACCGCGCCCGATCCCGGGATCCCGGCGCATCACCCGGTGGTCCGTATCCCCGATCAGAGTTGTTACCTGCGACCCGAGGAGGGCGGTTACCTGTTCGGCACATTTGATGATGAGCCGATGGCAATCGATCCCCGTGAGAAGCCTGCCAACTTTGCCACGGGAGACATTAAACCGGACGAGAAAATCATTGCCGGGGCACGCCAACGCCTGGCGCCCGTATTTCCCGTGCTCGACCAGCTTGATATCGCGCAGTTCCGACAGGGAATGATCACCTGCACACCCGATGCCGGCTACATTGTCGGTCCTGCCTCCTCTGTTGAGGATCTTTGGATCGCGACTGGGTGTGGCGGCATGGGCATTGCCGGGTCTGGGTCTGTTGGGCGGTGGTTGTCGGACTTGATCCTGAGGGGCGATTGCACGGACGACATTTCGTCCTTCACTCCATCACGTTTCAAGGGACGCGACGCTGATTCGCTGCGTGAAGAATGTCTTCATGTCTGCAGTAGCTACTACGCCCTGAACAGCGTTACCTACAGCCTCAGCTGAGAAAACCATGAAAAAAACAGCCCTCCATTCCTACTTGATTGCCCTGGTTGCCCTCGCAGGGGTATGCCTCTTGATGCCTGCCTCCCTGCGCGCGGCCGAGAAGCCGAATGTCGTCCTCATTTACGTCGACGACCTGGGATACGGAGACATTGGCGTCTACGGATGCAAGGATATCCCTACGCCCAACGTCGATCGACTGGCTGCCGAAGGGGTTCGCTTCACCGCATCCTACATCACCAATCCACCGTGTTGCCCGAGCCGGTGCAGCCTGATGATGGGGCAGTACGGCCAGCGGTTTGGCAAATATGGCATGTCGCGGGGACTGCCAATTCCGGAGGACCGGCCAACCCTGGCCAGGTTCCTGGCGAACAACGGCTACGTGACCGGGCAGATCGGCAAGTGGGACATTGGAACAAAATTGCAAGGCCCCCTGCAGGTTGGTTTCACGGAAGTCGCTCAAAAGCCGCCCAAGAAAAAATTGGCTAGGAAGAGTTCGAAATACTTCTGTATCAATGAAGCGGGCGAGACCCAGTGGCTGACCGACTATGACGGCGACAACATGGTCGAATTCATAGAACGTCACAAAGCCGAGCCTTTCTTTCTCTACTGGTCTCCCGAGGCGGTCCATTCCAGCAATCAGGAGGCTCCCGCCAGCCTGACCGAACGCACGCAGGCCCAGGGCAAGCGAAGCAAACTGGGCGGGGCCATCGTCTCGGTCGACGACCAGGTGGGCAAGCTGTTGGATGTTCTGGAGAAACGCGGGCTGCGCAAGAACACCCTCGTCATCTTCTCCAGCGACAACGGGGCCAATGGGAGCGAGGGGGGTCTTTCCACACCCTACAGGGGAGGCAAGGGGCAGGGGACCCAGCAGGAAGGTTGGGTGCGCGTGCCGACCATCTTCTCCATGCCTGGCGTAATCCCCAAAGGAAAAGATTACCACGGCCTGGTCGCCAACTTCGATTTCTATTCCACCATTGTCTCGATGGCCGGACTGCCTATCCCCAGGCACTGCGACGGCGTGGATCTGATTCCGTATCTCAACGGCAAGCGAAAAAGCGAGTCCCACGAATACCTCTTCTGGCTCAACAATGAACCCGGTGACGCCGTGCGCCGGCACATGATCGCCGTCCGCTGGCAGGACTGGCGGCTCTACAAGAAGTATGACAAGGACCCGTGGCAGCTGTTTGATCTCAAGGCTGACCCACGGGAAGAACAAGACGTCGTGGCCAAGCATCCTGAGGTCGTCAAGCAACTCGCAGCCAAGCATGCTGCATGGGCCGGGACGCTGGAACCCCTTGGAAAGATCCCGGAGGTCCGCCGTGGGGAGCCTGCTATTCCCAGTGGTCATGGGTGGGCGTTTGCTTCAGACAAGCAGAAGGGTGGGACGAAACGAAAGGCATTACGAAAATGAAAGGACGGACCTTCCTTGCGGCTCTGATAATCCAGGTGTTCACCGGGCTTTCAGGATATGGAGCGGACCACCCGAATTTCGTGGTGATCCTGACCGATGACCAGAGCTGGGTGGGGAGCTCCCTGCAGATCATCCCGGAGGACGGCCGCACCCGCAGCGATTATTTCCAGACCCCGCATATCGAACGTCTCGCAGAGATGGGGATGTGTTTTACCCAGGGTTATTCCCCCGCAGCATCATGCTGTCCCACGCGCAGATCGATTCAGACCGGACAGGCCCCGGCTCGTCACGAGTATCATTCCGACCGGGATGGATGGACCACCACCTATCTCCGCCAGTTGAACATTCCCCGCATGCTCAAGTCCGTGCATGCCAGTTATCAAACTGCGCACTTTGGGAAATGGGATCACCGCTACGATGAAGTGACACCCGGTCAGCAGGGATACGATGTGTCGGACGGATACACCGGGAACGGCACCGGAGGGTCGAAGGGGACGGGAGGACCGGCTGCAAGGTCCGATCCGAAGCGGATCGACACCATCACAGGACGGGCCCTGGACTTCATCAGTGGCCAGCATGCTTCAGGCAACCCGTTTTATCTACAGCTTTCGCACTACGCTGTTCATCTGGATATCTTCTACAACCAATCAACCCTCGACCATCTCCGCAAGAGGCCTCCCGGGCGTAAGCACAAGATGCCGGAGTTCGCCGCGATGACAGCTGACATGGACGCTTCCATCGGGCGCATTCTTGACAGGTTGTCAGAGCTCAAGCTTCTCAAGAACACCTACCTCATCTTCCTTTCCGACAATGGAGGACGTAATACCATCCCGAAGGCGCCCAAGGTGAAGGAGACGCGCAATGCTCCTCTGCGGGATGGCAAGCATTCGTTCTATGAGGGAGGGATCCGGGTGCCCTTCATTGTGCTGGGTCCGGGTGTGAAACGCGGATCGGTCAGCACGGTGCCGGTGACGGGTCTCGATATTCTCCCAACCCTTGCTGATCTGGCCGGCTACAGGAGACCATTGCCGGAATCCATTGATGGAGGATCGATGCGACCCGTGCTTCACAATGCCGGGCAGGGTGTGATCCATCGCGCGAGACCCTTTCTGGTTTTTCACCAAGCTGTCGACCGTACCGCCATTTCGGCAATCCGGTTCGGCGACCTCAAGCTGGTCAAGAACTGGGAGAAGGGACGACTCGAACTCTTCGACCTGTCAAAGGACCTGTCGGAATCCCATGATATATCCGGTCGGAATCCCGAGCAGAGGCGGAAGCTTCACGCCATGTTAACCGGTTTTCTTGAAGAGATCGGAGCGGCTACGCAGCAAACCGCCGGAAAGAAGCAGGGGACAAGGTCCAAGCGCAGGTAACCAGATCAAATTCCACGATCATGGTAGTATTCGGAACTGGATTATTCCCGGTTTCCGGGTAGGTTTTGCAGAAATATTTGGGTTATGCGAACTCCTTTGAATCGACGAACCTTCCTGAGGGGAAGTGGTGTGGCCTTGGCCCTGCCCATGCTGGAAGCGATGACTCCAACCGCACGTGCGGCCACCCAGGCCCGCGGGTCTGTGAAGAGGTTCGTCTGCCTCTCGAACAACTATGGGGTCTACCAGAAGGCGTTCTTTCCAGACGAGAAGCAACCCGGTGCCGACTACAAGATGCCTGAAACGCTCAGGTCGCTGGAAAAGCATCGTAAGGACCTCACCGTATTCTCCAACCTCGACCACGGGTTCACCGGGGGGCACCAGGGAGTGCCCGTGCTGCTGAGCGGAGTTCGACCCGTGCTCGCGCACAACTACATCGAAGGCAATATCAGCCTCGACCAGAAACTGGCGGAGCACCATGGAGCAGCGACGCGGTTTCCATCCATGACCCTCGGGGTGCGGGAGCGCAATCTCCTCAGCTTCACCCGGACCGGGGTGCAGGTTCCCTCCATTGACATGCGGGCTGCCTATCGCTCCATGTTTTTTGAAGACACCGCCGACAAGAAGGCGGCTGAGGCGGAACGCTATAAGCGACACTCCAGCATTCTGGATGTGGTGAAGGGGCAGGCCAAGGCTCTCAACCGGCAACTCGGAAAGCAGGACCAGGAAAAGCTCGAGGAGTATTTCGACGCGGTCAGGACGATGGAGAAAAAGATCGTCCAGCAGGAGCCCTGGCTTCAGCGCCCCAAGCCCACTACGGATGTGAAGGAGCCCAACCCCGGGAATGGCACGGCAGAGCAACTCAAGGTCATGATCGAAATGATCGCGCTGGCCTTGCAGACTGATTCAACCCGGGCGATCACGATGGTGAGTGGATTCGCCAATGGGGACTTTGGGCTGAATGGAGGCTATCACGGGTTTTCTCATCACGGGGAACGGCCCGATCCCGTTGCGGCCCTGAAGAAGATCGAGGGTTTCCAGATCTCGATGATGTCCTACCTCATTGATCTGCTCAAGGAGCAGAAGGATCCCATCAACGGCGGGACTCTCCTTGATCATACCGCCATCCTCTACGGATGCGGCATGGCCGCCGGGACACACCAGACCAAGAATCTTCCCCTTGTTCTCGCCGGGGGAGGATTCAAGCACGGGGAGCACAAGGTTTACCCGAAAGAAGATGCCCACCGGGTGCCGGCAGCCAACCTCCTTCTCTCTATCCTGCAGAACAGCGGGCTGGAGATTGACCGGTTCGGATCAAGCTCGGGGACGCTGCGCGGATTGGAATGGAAGGCGTGAGCAAGTAGCGGAGCGCCTCCCGCAACACGAAATCTTTCCAATGCTCATCCGGTTCGTCGCGACTGTCCTTTTGCTGGCAGGATGCCTTCCCGGTCTGGCTGCTGACGCCAAGCTTGCCGATATCAGGCCATTCCTGCAGAAATACTGCTTTGACTGTCACGGACCGGAAAAGCAGAAGGGGGACTATCGATTCGATACACTGAAGACGGATCTTTCGGATATCGAAACACTGGAGACCTGGCAGAATATCCTCGACCAGCTCAATCTCGGCGAAATGCCGCCGAAGAAGGAGTCGCAACCGGCAGAGGAGGAGTGGGTCTTGGTGGTTGAGAAGCTCACCGACAGGCTTTCAACGTTCTATGCGAAGCAGCGCACTACCGGGGGGCGCACGGTGATCCGGCGTTTGAACCGGCATGAGTTGCGCAATACCCTTCGTGATCTTCTTTATCTTGATGGACCGCAATACCGGCCCGACGCCGCAGGTTCACGACTGGTGGACAACAATGGCAATGGGAGCGTGGAGCGGACAGGAAATGATCCCTTGCGCTTTTTCCCGGAGGATGAGGAGGAGGACGGCTTCTTCAATCTTGGCGATCATCTGGTGATGTCGGATTTCCTTCTCAAGCTGACGCTTGGGGCAGTGGAGGAAACCATCGCGCAGGCCACCCACCTCGGGTCAAAACCGGAGGCCAAGTCCCACCACTTTAAGGGGCACCTGATCAAGGGGAAGGGACGAAATCTGATTGAAACGGTTTCCCGGGAGATCAACCCGAGCCATGAGATGATTGCAGTTGGCTACGAGCGTTATGGCAGGGTTGCGCCCACTGACCTCCGTGGAGGGGTAGGGATGTCGACAAGATACAGGATCACAGTGGAAGCGTCGGGACATAACCCACGTCATCCCTGGAAGGAAATGATCCCGGTGGATGATAAGGACCCGTTCCAGCTGTGTCTGAATATTGCGGATACCAGGAATGGAGGAATCGCGGGACCGACGTCCACGGCCGAGGCCCTATGGTCCCTTCCCGCCGATGGGAAGAGGAAAGTATTCACTCACGAGGCCTGGATGGACAAGACCTGGACGCCGTGGCTGGGATGGGAGAACGGTCCCACCGAGCGAATTGTGCGGCCCGAAAAGGTTGTTGAGGAATACATGCCAGCGCAGTTCTTCAAACGACCGGACAAGAAGGCGGATAAGGAAGGTCATGAAAACTGGGGGCTGGATATGGCACGCCTCCTGTTCAAGGGGGGATACAGGGGTCCCCATATCAGGATCCACAGCCTCAAGGTCGAGCCCTTGCTGGGAACCTGGCCGCCGCGTAGTCATACTGCGCTTTACGGGGTGGAATCCGGGGAGGAAAAGGAGGTCCGCAGGCTGATGCGGGCCTTCGCGCAACGTTGTTTTCGGCGACCGGTTGCCCCGGTTGAGGTGGAGCCCTATGTGCAACTGGTATTGAAGCAGCAGGCCGGTCCCGTGGTCAAGGTAGCTGGTGGAATAAAGAATCTGCGTTACCGAGTCTATGAGGGCAAGTGGGAGAAGCTCCCTGATTTCAAAGCTCTCAAGGCAGTTTCAGAGGGGGCGCTTCCCAAGGGCTTCATCGACATAGGGGCATCAGGGCGGAAGGAGTACTTCGGGATGGTATTCGATGGAGAGATCGAGGCTCCCAGAACGGGTGAGTATGTTTTTGAGATGTCCTCTGATGATGGGGCCCGAATGCTCATCGACGGGAAAGAGGTGATCCTTCATGACGGATTGCATGGCCCTGAGTTGAAGAAAGGGAAAGTAGACCTCGCGGAAGGAGAGCATGTCATCCGGGTTGAATACTTTGCCTACGGGGGAGGGAACAGTTTCCGGGCCGGATGGAGCGGAGCGAATTCAACGCACGTCAAGCTCTCCGTGGACCCTCTGCATAATGTCTCCAAGCCTGAAAAGACCAGGGAAGCGGTTCCTCCCTTTATCAGAGCGATGCAGGATGGCTATGCCGCTCTGATGTGCTCGCCGCAGTTCCTCTATTTCAAGGAGAAACCCGGACCCCTTGATGACTTCGCGATCGCTTCCCGGCTCAGTTATTTTCTCTGGTCTTCAATGCCGGATGAGGCCCTTCTGGCGCTGGCCGGGGCAGGGAAATTGAGAGAGCCCGCAGAACTCGATCGCCAGGTGGAGCGCATGCTCAAGGACCCCAAGGCGGCAGCCTTCATTCGCCACTTTCCCTCGGCCTGGCTCCGCCTCGACAAGCTGGGAAAGATGCCTCCCTCGGGTGGAGATTACCAATTCTACAAGAACCTCAGGGTTGAGCCAATGCTCATGAAGCAGGTCACTTCCTACTTTGCTGAAATTCTGGAAACCAATGGCCGGATCGAACAGTTCATTGACTCCGACTACACCTACATGAACCAGACCCTGGCAAAGTGGGTGTACAGGCGCGAGGGAATCCGGGGGGAACGTCTGCGCAAGGTCAAGCTGGAGGATCCGCGGCGGGGCGGTATCTTCACTCAGCCGGGGGTGATGACCGCTACGGCCAACGGGGTCGACACCTCGCCCGTTATCCGTGGGGTCTGGGTCCTTGAGAATGTCCTGGGGACTCCGCCTTCACCGCCCCCGCCTGACGTGGAGCCCCTTCCAACCGATACCCGCGAGGCCTCCACCATCCGTGAACTGCTCGCCCTTCATCGCAAGAATGAGGCATGTAACAGCTGCCACCGAAAGATCGACCCGCTGGGGTTTGCCTTCGAGAACTTCGACGTGGTGGGGCGATGGCGCGATCGTTACAAGCGCGCCAAGGGGCCGATTGACACCTCGGCGACGCTCTCCAATGGAACCGAGATCGCGGACATCATGGCCTTCAAGAAGATGCTGATGGAGCGAAAGCCGCTCGTTATACGTTGCCTGACCGAAAAGATGCTGACCTATGCGACGGGCCGCAAACTCGAGGCAATCGATCGGGGGGAAATCGACCGGATCACTGCTGAGCTGGCGAGGAGGGATAATCGTCTGCGTGAACTCGTCCGCCTCGTAGTGAAGAGCGAAATTTTCCTGAAGAACTGACCGTTCAGATGATGCCAATTCGAATTTGCATGATCGGCTTTCTGCTTGCTCTGCCTCAGGTGGTTGCAGATACGGGCGGTCCGGGAAATTCAACGATTGAGCGGACCAGGCATGAGACGATCTACCGCGATGTCGTGTTCGCCGAAGTGGAAGGTGTCCCGCTCAAACTGGACCTCTATCTCCCCGTAAAGGCGAGAGGGAAACCCCATGTTGTGGTCTTTTTCCATGGGGGTTCCTGGCGCTCCGGGTCCAAGGAAAGCTGCCAGGTGCGCTGGCTTGTTCGTCACGGATACGCGGTCGCAAGCGTGGGTTACCGGAAGACGCATTCTGCCCCGTTCCCGATCATCCTGCACGACTGCAAGGGGGCAGTCCGTTTCCTGCGTGGGAATGCGGACAAGCTTGGGATCGTGGCGGACAAGATAGCGGCGGCGGGCGCTTCGGCAGGTGGGCACCTCGCTCTTCTCCTTGCCACCAGTGGGGGAGTGGAAAATCTGGAAGGGACGGTCGGGGGCAACCTTGATCAGTCAAGCCGGGTGCAGGCGGCCCTCGGGATGTACTGTCCCACAGATCTTCATTTCGCCGCCATGACTGATCCGGGGCGCTGGGACAAGCCCGCCAGTTCGCTTTACCAGTTCCTCGGCGGGAAGCCATCCGAGAAGCTCACCCTGGCCGCGTTCGCCAGTTCCACGACGCACGTAACAACCGACGATCCGCCCATTATCCTGCTGGTTGGGAGTGAGGACACCCCGGACCGCATCATGCAGGGGCGGTTGCTCAGAAAGGCTTATGACAAGGCCGGATTGCGGGCGACCTTCCAGATGCTGGAGGGAGCCGGCCACGGAGGACCCGAGTTTCGTGATGATGAGCGCGTGACGTTGATTCTCGGTCTTTTTGAAAAGCAGTTGAAGGGGCATCCATAGGATGTCCACGGGATCCCCCTCATCTCATTCCGTGGATCAAGACGGAAGATCGAAGCGGTCAAGGTTCATGACCTTGCTCCAAGCGGCAATGAAATCAGCCACGAAGGCCTCCTGAGAGTCGTTGCACGCGTAGACCTCGGCAATGGCCCGGAGCTGCGAGTTGGATCCGAAGACGAGATCTACGGCGGATCCGGTCCATTTGAGTTCGCCACTGCTCCGGTCGATGCCCTCGTACAGGTGATCACACTTGGTGGATTTTTTCCATTCCGTTCCCATGTCGAGAAGGTTGAGGAAAAAGTCGTTACTAAGAACACCGGGCTTTGCGGTGAGGACTCCGACCTCAGACTGGCCAGTGTTGGCACCGAGGACCCGGAGGCCTCCGGCAAGCACGGTCATTTCCGGGGCTGTGAGAGCCAGCATCTGGGCGCGGTCCACGAGCAGTTGTTCCTCGGTCTGAAGATGTTCACCCTGGAGGAAATTCCGGAACCCATCAGCGGTCGGTTCCAGCACCGCAAAGGATTCGATGTCGGTCTGCTCTTGGGAGGCATCAGTGCGTCCCGGAGCAAAGGGCACGGTCACTTCGTGTCCGCCCTGTCGGGCGGCTTCTTCCACGCCGGCGCAGCCTCCGAGAACAATCACGTCGGCAAGGGATACTCGGGTTCCGTTTGCCTGATTTGCATTAAAGTCGGACTGGATCTTTTCGAGGGCTTCAAGAATGTTACCCAATTCATCGGGCTGGTTGACTTCCCAATCCTTCTGCGGGGCAAGACGAAGGCGGGCGCCACTGGCGCCACCCCGCTTGTCAGTGCTCCGGAAGGTCGCGGCTGATGCCCAGGCGGTGGAAACCAATTGCGGGACCGACAGGCCGGAGGAAAGAAGTTGGGCCTTAAGGGTAGCAATTTCTTCATCCCCGATCAGGTCGTGGTCCACATCTGGGACGGGATCCTGCCAGAGTTGTGCTTCCTGCGGAACGAGAGAGCCGAGGCACCGGCTAACTGGTCCCATGTCGCGGTGGGTCAGTTTGTACCACGCCTTTGCAAAGGCCTCGGCAAACTGCTCCGGGTTTTCATGGAAACGCCGCGAAATCTGCTCGTAGTCCGGGTCCATGCGCAAGGCGAGGTCGGTGGTGAACATGATCGGAGCGTGGGCCTTGTCTGGGTCGTGGGCATCAGGAACGGTTTGGGCAGCAGAGGAATCCGTAGGAATCCACTGCTGGGCACCAGCGGGACTTTTGGTCAGCTCCCACTCGTATCCGAACAGGGTATCGAAGTAGCTGTTGTCCCATTTGATCGGGGTTGGGGTCCATGCTCCCTCAAGGCCACTGCCAATCGTATCCCCGGCATTGCCGCTTCCGTAGCTGTTCTTCCATCCGAAGCCCTGTTCCTCGGTGCTGGCACCCTCGGGCTCGCGGCCGACGTGCTGATCGGGATCAGCAGCCCCGTGGGCCTTTCCAAAGGTGTGTCCCCCCGCGATCAGAGCCACGGTCTCCTCGTCGTCCATGGCCATGCGCTCGAAGGTTTCGCGAATGTCCCGCGCGGCGGCGAGGGGATCAGGATTGCCGTTTGGTCCCTCGGGATTGACGTAAATCAGGCCCATCTGGACAGCCCCAAGCGGCTTCTCAAGGTCCCGGTCACCGGTGTAACGCTCATCCCCGAGCCATTCGGTCTCGGGTCCCCAGTAGATGTCCTCCTCGGGCTCCCAGACATCCTCTCGCCCACCGGCGAACCCGTAGGGTTTCAGTCCCATTGACTCGATGGCGCAGTTACCGGTGAATACCATCAGGTCGGCCCAGGAGAGTTTGCGGCCGTATTTCTGCTTAATGGGCCAGAGCAGGCGACGTGCCTTCTCCAGGTTGACATTGTCGGGCCAGCTGCTGAGGGGCGCGAAGCGCATGGTGCCGGAGGCAGCGCCGCCACGGCCATCGTGGATGCGATAGGTCCCGGCACTGTGCCACGCCATGCGGATGAAGAGGGGACCGTAGTGGCCATAGTCAGCCGGCCACCAGTCCTGGGAGGTGGTCATCACTTCTTCGATGTCATTCTTCAGTTCGTCGAGGTCGATGGCCTGGAACTCCCTGGCGTAGTCAAAGTCGTCCCCCATCGGGTCAGACAAGGAGGAGTTCTGATGAAGGGGTTTGAGGTTCAGTTGATTCGGCCACCAGTGTTGATTGGCGGTGCTTCCCCTCGCGGTGTGCTGGGCATGAGCACCGCTCATGACCGGGCATTTACTGATGTTCTCTGACATGACTCTTATGGTGTTAGGTGGTGATAGGCGTTGGTCTGACTGCGAGGATTTGCGTTTCCTGTAAGGCGAACCGTGTTCTTGCTCTTGATGGTTTCAGGCTCTCTCGGGAGGGCTCAACCGGAGGACGTTCGATGGGTGGTCCGCTGGGCGTGGGGCTCAGGTTTCCACCTTTCGCTCGAACTCGCAATGTTAGTAGCTGTGAATAACTTTCATGGTTGGCAGTGGGAGGTGGAATCATCCGGGCCAAGACCCATGGATCGGGATGTGATGCTCTCTATCGTCCGAGGGTCGGGGAGAGGATCAAGTGAAGTTTTCTGTTCTCTCTGTCGATCAGGAACACTGATCCTCGTAAGCACAGGCCTGTCCGAAAGCTTTTCTGGTGACGGTGATCTTCGTGGCCGTGGAGGGATCAGGCAAAAGGGACGAACTTTTGAGATGTGACAGGCCATGACCTCATTCAGGGAGGGGAAAGATTCCTTCAATCAGGGACCGATGCGGCCTATGCTGCAACGATGGGATTCACGGAAATGGGATTGACGGAACATCTGACCAACGGCGGATCACCTGACCCCACCAGGACAGAACAGGCGGTGGGCAATCGGATCCTGTTGTCCCCCGGGGACTC
>Ga0310342_100000999_pt1 | contig 17054 bp, 11 predicted proteins | sample S15DNA20500_MG_FD_206155 | JGI IMG/M metagenome (GOLD analysis project Ga0310342, IMG submission 206155) | Marine microbial communities from station ALOHA, North Pacific Subtropical Gyre - S1503-DNA-20-500_MG | ecosystem: Environmental > Aquatic > Marine > Oceanic | place: Pacific Ocean: North...
AACCATTTCCCTGTTCTGCTAGCAGGAGGGTGCGCGTCACTGCAACGTCTGATCGACTGAATCCAAACAACGCGCGCACTGGCTAAATTTCAGAGTGCCGCTCACGACAAGCCAGCAACGGCAGCTTCACTTACTCAATCGAATTGAGTTTTTCCCAATTGGCAAAAGCGGCAGCCCGGTCTTCCACTTCGGAGAATCCAATCGTACTTGGACTGAAAACCATGATCGAATTGGTCTGGATATTTGGAAACCCATGATTCTTGGGATCCAACTTTTTGATTTTCAACAAAGCAGCCAGGGCCACATCACGAACTTCCGTTGTAAACGTAACCTGTTTCTTATTACGACTAATTCTTCGCGTCATACACACGGACTTGTCATCCAGCATCTTCACAAGTACTGGAACTTGGCTCTCATCGCCAAGCTTGGCGATCGTCAGAATTGCATATTGTTTCAAAACTGGCTTTTGTTGTTCATCAGCCAGTAACCGATTGGCCAGAATAACGCCCTCGGAAACTTCATACCTCATCGCCAGTGACAAGGTCTGATAGGTCGGACGACTTTGCTCATGTTGAAACCAATGGGCCATCAGTTCTTTAAGTAATTCACGCCTATCCTGTTTGGACATCGAACGTTGAAACGCAGCCTGAGTACACAAATAACCAAGTACCGAACTTGAATCAAGAGATATAGCGCGATCGTTGGTTCCAGCGACAAATAGAAGTGCGGCAACACTCGACGAAGCAACTTCAACACGTGCCCCGTTAGGCAAGCGAGCAGAATAAAGCTTCCTGCAACGTTCGCCAAAAAGTTCGGCGGCGCGTTTGGAATCCGCTTCACTGGCTTCGAGCAATTCCGGTTCGGCTCGTTGCATCTCTACAAATAAGGCTCGCGCTCCATGACTGCTTCCCACGGCCTGCTGAAAACGGTCCCATCCAGGAAGACTGAGACTATTGACTCCATCCAAGTCTTTGGCAAAAGCTTCCAGCCGGACAAGAAAGTCAGTTTCCTGAATGATTGCAAAAATGCGTCGTGAACGGAACCGAATTTCGGCATCAGGATGACGCCTTGCTGCTTTCAAAGCAACACGAGCGGCAAGCCCTAACTTTTTAAGTTCATCAGCTGCCTGTTCACGCCGAGAAAATTGTGAATGCCCCAAATCCTCGACAAGCTGCTCAGCCCGCTTCGATAACTCCAAATCTGCTGAAGAAGTGCCACTGGAAGTTTCTTCACTACCAAATACCAAAGATACCATGACCATCAGCGGAACAAACAGCCAAGCCAGAAACAAGTTGCCGAAGGATGTTCGATACATAATCGATCTACACCGGCAGAATTTCCGCCATTCTACGGGACTTAGGGAAAGGAGCTTAAGATAAGGAGCTTTCTCTTTATGTATTGTAGATAAAGATGGTTTATTTTTCCAGTTAAGTTCTCCAGGGCTCATACATCGAAAAAACTGATTCCTGCTCTTTTTCCCGGTATACGGAACAGATGTGGTTTTATTCTGAACAGTTCGCAATTGTGTGACTTGTGAACGGCCGCCTGTGTGCATACAATACAGGTCGTTACGGGATTTGCGGCCGCTTGCAGCCTGAATCTGCTAAAGTGCCATCACCCAGCTTATACGACATTTGTATGCAACAGGGCCAAGGGTGATCGGGATTCAACTGATTCAAAACCGCGGCCGCCAATCCAGGATTGGTACCGCGGTTTTTTTTATCGCCTGGCCGCATAAAGTTGATTGGATGATGAACGATCAAAAGAAATCTCCTGGTTTCTTGCTTCACTGTCCTATCTCGCCCGGCGAAAATCGAGAATTTAGAAATGAAGACAACCATCGTGGACCTTGAATCAGATCGAACCCGACCTGGAATTTCAACTTTGGCTGTTCATGGAGGAGAATCGCGTCAAAAAGCGGGAGACGCGATTACCGATGCCATCTATTGCGCATCGACATTCACCTTCGAGAACACCGATGCCGTCATTCGTTTCATCGAGGAAAAGCAGCCTCGTGAAGAATATGGTCGATATGGAAATCCGAGTGAAAGGGTCGTCGAACGCAAACTGGCTGCTTTGGACTGTGGCCAAGAGGCAGTATTGTTCTCCAGTGGAATGGCTGCCATCGTGGGACTTCTCATGGCCAAACTGAATGCCGGAGATGAAATTATATTTTTCGACGAATGTTACCACCGCAGCCGTGAATTCTGTTCAAAGCATTTATCCCGTTTCGGCGTTGTCACGCGTCAGGTGCCTACAAACAATTATGAGGCGATGGAGTCGGCTATCAACAATCGAACCAAATTACTGGTCAGTGAATCACCCACCAATCCTCACCTGAGCGTTGTCGATCTTGAACAGTTCGTAACGATTGGCCAAAAGCATGGTGTCGAAACCTTGATTGATGCCACCATCGCGACACCTCATAACATTCAACCACTGACCGCTGGTGTCGATTATGTACTGCATTCCGCCACAAAATATCAGGCAGGTCACAATGATCTTTTGGCTGGTGTGATTGTTGGTTCCAAGGAAAAACTTGCCCCCGTGAGAAATTTACGAGGCATTATGGGTGCGGTGAATTCTCCTCACAATGTCTACCTGCTCGCACGCGGGCTGAAAACATTCGAGTTACGGATGCAGCGACATAACGAAACAGGGCAGGCTGTGGCCGAATTTCTGGAGGCAAATTCCAGAGTGGAACGCGTGTTGTATCCAGGCCTTGCGTCGCACCCAAATCATGAGATTGCAAACCAGACCATGCGTGGCTTTGGCGGCGTCGTTACATTTCTGATCAAGGACGCTGACTGGCGAGCCACAGCCGATGTCGTAGATGCAGTGAAACTACCACGCATCGGCCCCAGTATGGGAGGCGTTGAATCATTAATTGAGCAACCTTTAATCATGAGTTATTACGAATGTACTCCTGAGGAGCGGGAGACTTTCGGAATTCCAGACAACATGATTCGGATCGCCTGTGGCATCGAAAATACCGATGACCTGATTGCCGATTTGGAGCAGGCCCTGGCGACGACGGTCTAACCGGAGCGTTATCTCGATGAAATTCCGTACTCGTGCCATCCACGTCGGTAATTCCTGTGATCCACAAACAGGAGCCGTCGTTCCACCGGTTCATTTTGCTTCCACCTACATTCAGCCAGGTGCGGGAAGTTGGGGCGAGTTCGATTATTCCCGTAGTGGAAATCCTACCCGCAGTGGACTCGAAAAGACACTCGCATCGTTGGAATCCGGTTGTGGTGCACTGGCGTTTGCATCGGGAATGGCGGCCACCCACTGCGCAACGATGCTACTGAAATCTCGTGACCATATTCTGGCTGGTTCCGATATCTATGGAGGCACTTATCGGCTGCTGCACAAGGTACTCAATCAATCCAATCTCGAAGTAACTCTTGCACCAAGCAACGACTTGGATCAATTCGCAGCTGCACTCGAACCTCGTACTCGGCTAGTCTGGATTGAAACCCCGGGCAATCCACTGATGTCAATTACTAACATCAAGGCATGTGCTGAAATTGCCCACCAACATGGTGCCCTGTTGGGTGTCGATAGCACATTTGCGACTCCTGTCCTCACGCGACCGCTCGAACTTGGAGCCGACATCGTGATGCATTCAGCGACAAAATATCTCGGTGGGCACAGCGACGTGCTAGGTGGCGTACTGGTTGTACAGGACCCGGAACTCTACGAACGGTTGTATTTTCTTCAGAATGCTACGGGCGCAGTCCTCGGACCTATGGACAGCTTCCTGGTCAGTCGTGGCATCAAAACACTCGCGTTGCGAGTTCGAGAGCATTGTCAGAACGCGGCGCAAATCGCCAATTTCTTGACCAGCGACTCTCGGGTCCAGCGCGTCTTGTACCCAGGATTGAGGAACCATCCTGGCCACGAGGTAGCAGCCCAACAGATGGACAATGGGTTCGGCGCAATGATCAGTTTTGAAGTCAAAGGTGGATTTGAAACTGCCAAAAAATTGGTGGAATCAACCCGGCTTTTTCAATTAGCCGTCAGTCTGGGAGCCGTTGAATCGCTTATCGAACAACCCGCATCGATGTCGCATGCAAGTTACGATACCGAGGACCGTGCAGCTCACGGAATTGCCGACGAGTTGATCCGTTTATCTGTTGGCCTGGAAGATGTAGAGGATCTTTGCAACGACTTGTCACAAGCGTTAGATCATGCAGTTCAAAACTAATACCAGCGCAAAAACGCTGAACCTCGACGGCCTTGTGCCGCCAGTGAATCCGATGATTGGCTAGCAATGAACGCCGAAGTAATTTCAATTGGAGACGAATTAACAAGCGGCCAACGCCTGGACACCAATTCGCAATGGCTCAGCCAACGTCTGGCTGAACTAGGATACAACACCACTTACCACACGACGGTTGCTGACGACCTGGAGGCAAACAGGCGTGTGTTTCGTGAAGCGTTGTCTCGGGCAGACGTGGTAATCGCTACAGGTGGACTTGGCCCCACCGATGATGATTTGACACGTGAGGCAATCGCTGCCGCAACCAATCTTTCCTTGGAGCTGGATTCAGGAGCCCTGGCTCATATTCAATCCCTATTTGCGCGTCGTGGTCGCGGGATGCCAGAAACGAATCGGCGACAAGCGATGTTTCCGCAAGGGAGTTTCGTCATCCCCAATCCCAATGGAACGGCTCCGGGCATCGATCTGTCGATTACGTTACCGGGACAATCGGCATCTCGCATCTTTGCACTTCCTGGCGTTCCTGCCGAAATGCGAGAAATGTGGAATGCCACCGTGGCTCCTGCTTTAAGTGAAACGAGCGGTTCGGGTAGATGCATTGTACAGCGACAAATCAAATGCTTTGGCGCCGGGGAAAGTGATATCGAACAACGTCTTCCAGAACTGGTTGAACGAGGACGCAATCCGACCGTTGGAATCACTGCGAGCAAGGCAACCATCACGCTCCGCATCATCAGTACCGAAGAGTCAATCGACCGCTGCCATGCTAAAATCCAGCCCGTCGCGGAAACGATTTACAATTGTCTCGGCGATCTCGTGTTTGGCGAAGGCAACACTGAATTGCAACATGTCGTAATGGATTTACTCGCCGCCCAGCAAACGACAATGGCAACTGCGGAGGTCGCCACAGGGGGCCTCCTGGCCGCTTGGTTAAATGACATTCCGACTTCGTCAAACTTTTACCGTGGAGGTTGGGTTGTTAACGATGTCAAAGCGGCTGCCATTTTTTCCGGAGCTATTACCGGCGATCATCACTCTGGTCGATTGGCAACAGCCGAAATGGCCAGACAACTCGCCATCGGTTGCCGGGAACAATTCAATACGGACTTGGGACTCGCGATCAGTGGATTTCCCGAGCCTGTCGATGATAAGACACCAGCTGTCGACGAATTCTACATCGCTTTGGCAGATAACCAGCAGGTCGAAGTCTTCACTCGACACCATGCTGGTCATCCTGATATTTTAAGAGAGCGAACAGTCAAGCAGACACTCGATGTTGTCCGCCATCGGTTGCTGTCTACCAGCCCACCGTGACAAACTCTTACGACGAAATGAAATCGCCTGCTATGCAAGAGGATGAATTTTACTCACCGGAAGGCGGTACAGCAGAAAGAACCGGTCCGTTGGTACCAAAACCAACGGTTGACGCTGTTGAGAACGGTCAACAAACCTGGTTATACGTTGTACTGGCAACATGCGTCGTCATGCTGATGATAACATACTTAGTGCCGTTTTTTATCGAGCGAATTCAATATGCTCTCGTTCGAGGCCGTCAGCGAGCCGAGGTCGAGATTGCCACGACGGCATTGAACCGTATTCAACTTGACCATTTGTCGGCCGCCTATCAGCTGATCTCCAAAAAGGTCGGGCCAAGCGTGGTCCACATCCAAACCCGTGGTTCTCAGGCAGTTCGATCACGGCATGACGAGTTTTTTGGACGTCCCGGTCACAATTTACCAACCCAAGGTCAGGGCTCAGGAGTGATTGTTGACGAGGGTGGATTTATCATCACCAACTATCACGTTGTCAGAAACGCAAACGTGATTCAAGTAGGTTTTAGCGACCGGCCACCCCAAATCGCTAAACTCGTTGGCATCGACCAACTCACGGATCTGGCAGTCTTACAAGTTCATGAGGACGACCTGACAGTCGCCGAATGGGGCGACAGCGATGCGTTGCAGGTTGGCTCACTGGTTTGGGCCATGGGAAGTCCGTTTGGCCTGAATCATAGTGTGACGTCCGGAATTCTCAGTGCCAAAAATCGTAAGGGCCTGGCCAGCCTGCAACAAAGTTTTCTACAGACCGACGCGGCAGTGAATCCGGGCAACAGTGGTGGTCCATTGGTCAGCGATCAAGGTCGGGTGATTGGCATCAACACGGCTATCGTAGGAGAATCTTATCGCGGCGTGAGCTTCGCGATTCCCAGCAATATCGCACGCGAAGTCTTCGAAAAAGTCAAGAAGAACGGTTATTTCCCCCGTGGCTGGCTGGGAGTCGAATTGGACGAGGTATCTTCGGCCAGAGCCCAACAGGCCGGTGTCGAAGTCCAACAGGGAGCTTTCGTGGCCAAAGTGCTCTACGGCAATCGCATCCCAGCCCCAGCACATAATGCAGGAGTTCTTGCTGGCGATGTCATCGTCAAATGGGGAGACCACGAGATCGACGGACCTATCATACTGAGTCGTCAGGTCGCTCAAACCGAAATTGGAGCTCGAGTCGAAATCATTGTCCTGCGGAAGGGTGTTACCAAAACACTTGTCGTTAACGTCGGTCAAAGACCGGACCAATTGTAGGTAGGATGGCACGCAACGAACAGTTGATCCGTCAGCACAAGGTGCTCCAGATTTTAGAACGGAGCCGTTTCGGTCGGACACTCGAAGAAATACGCGATGACCTGGTAGACGAATTGGGGCTGACTTCTTTGCATACGCGTAGCGTCCGACGCGACTTGGAAGCATTACAAGCTGCTGGATTTGACGTCGAATCACACGAAATTCAACGAGGCCGTGTCTGGAAACTTGGGCCACGCTTTCGTGGAACTCAAAAGATCACGGTATCGGTAACTGAATTGGTCGCATTGTCACTTAGCCGGGAACTTCTTTTCCCACTTTCAGGGACTCCTTTCTGGATCGGAATCGAATCCTTCTGGTCAAAGATTCGAGAAAGTTTGCCGCCAGCCGTTTGGCATCACTACGAACAGTCACGAAAAATACTTCACGTTTTAGGCATTACACCCAAATCGTATGAAAATCAGCAGGGCATCATTCGCACGATTCATCGAGCAATCCAGCAACATCGGGTCTTACAAATTCATTACCAAACGCTGGGTGAACCTGCTGCCCGGCAGCGAAAAATCGAACCTTATGGACTTGTCGTTTACCAATCCAGTTTGTACATCGTAGCGGCGGTGAGCGGCGCATCCGACGATCTACGAGCGATGCGACACTGGAAGTTGGACCGTTTCCAGAAAGCTGAAGCACTCGATGAATATTTTCGTCCACGCAAAGATTTCCAACTCGAAAGTCATCTTGGCAAAAGCATGGGGATTTTCGCTGGTGAGAAAACCCGCAAATTCCGTATTCGAATCAGTGCCTATGCGGCGCCCTGGGTATTAGAAGATCCCTGGCACCCTCAACAGATCGTAGAACATCGACGAGACGGCAGCCTTGTCTTAACCGTAACCGCCGCGCATGAGCTGGAAATCATTCCCCGTGTGCTGGCATTAGGAACCGAAGCCGAAGTGCTTACTCCGGCCTCATGCCGAAAAGCAATTGGTCAGATTGTCAGTCGATTAGGAGAAATGTACGAGTGATAAAGAGTGGTTGAACTGAAAGTTCACATAGCCTGCAAACTCCGCTATTGTCAAAATCAACCGATTGATATTGTATCCCATTCCCATCAAATAAAACTACATGCCAATGGAACATCGGCTCACCAATTGCTACAATGAGATGTAAACGGGAGTTAAATGATGGCAATCAGTGTTCATGATCTTTGCCACCAACGGGGAATCACGTTGGAACAACTCAGTGAACGTTCCGGACTGGAACTACAACGAGTACAGGCAATTTACCTGGCCCGCTGGACCCCCAGTCCCAAAGAACGTGAACAAATCAGCAAGGTCTTGGAGGTTTCTAAGGAGGAAATCGCCTGGGGCCACAAAACGCCCATTCAACACATCTACGGGCAGGGTCCTGGATAACCGGTGATGGACGACGTTTCTCGCATTTCTCGTATGGGCGTTCAGGACAAACTGGCCTCGCTTGTCGGACAGGCAGTCGTTCTCGACACCGAAGGTCACTATGTTTTTCTCGGGCAGCTTTCTGAGATAAACGAACACTACTTGATCCTGGAAAATGCCGACGTCCACGATTTACGAGATACCAACTCAACCCGAGAAGTTTATGTGCTGGAATCTCGATTACACGGTATCCGTGCTAATCGTCACCGGGTCCTTGTACGACGAGATCAAGTGGTAAGCGTGTCGCTTTTAAGCGACGTCGTTGAATAATGCTTCTGTGTTGTGGCGAAATGCTAACGTCTCGAAACACCGTACCGTTCAGCCTATAACGGTTATCCCACAGTTTGCGCGAAAACTCTCTGTAAAACCGCTTATTTAATCTTGCTACTGTGGTAGTTAAGAACCTTTAACATCAAATCGCTGTAATTATCGTATAAATTAGAGTTAGAGTTCGACGCTGGAAAACTGGAGGAGATGACATAATGATTCGCGGTGACCTGATCACGGCCGGGCTAACGGTTTCACAAAAGAAACGAACCAGGAAAACTACCAATCCTGCTCCCCAGCGCCCCGGTTTAATGGACCTGATGCGGGGCCGTACCCGTCTGCAACATTTAAATTATCTTCGTCAAATCAACGGGCTTCCACCCCTTTCCTCGTTACCAGTGACTCCGAGTAAGGACTCTCTGGCCAACCTGGCTCTGCAGGCCAGTCCCAATTGGCTACTGGCAGCTTTGGGGACACCGATCACGGCCCAAGCTTCGCCAACACGCGCTTTACGAATGCATGAGTTGATAGGCGAAGTATTGTGGGAAAATTTAGAAACGTTACCCTCGGCTCGGATTCAGGGGTCACATGCCTTCGAGCAACTCGAGGGGAGGGCCATGTTGTCGGGAAATCCAATTGTTTCGATCGATACGAATTTTGGCGATTTCGATATCGAGTTATTTCAGGACCAAGCACCAGGAACGGTCGAAAACTTCTTGGATTACGTCGAAGACGAGGATTTTGTTAATTCCTTTTTTCATCGACTTGTGCCGGAATTTATACTGCAGGGCGGTGGCTTCACAGCAACAAATTCCAATATCAACGATCCAGCTTTTCAAATCAACAACGTACCCACGGATCCCCCGATTCAGAATGAATTTGGACTTTCCAACACCCGGGGTACCGTGGCGATGGCCAAGCTAGGAGGTAACGCAGACAGCGCAACCAATCAGTGGTTTATCAATCTTGCTGACAATTCGGCCAACCTGGACAACCAGAACGGTGGATTTACCGTTTTTGGTGAAGTGGTCGATATGACGGTTGTTGATCAATTCGCCACATTTGAAACCCAAAACCTGGGAGGCGCTGCAACAAACGCCCCTGTCAATGGTGATGAAATCATCATCATCGAATCAACCGAGGTCGGCTACCACGACCTGGTCCAGTTTGCCAAGGATTTATCGGATGCTGGCATTCGTTTCTTCGGCGCTGCCTGGTGTCAATTCTGTACCACTCAAAAAGAGCTTTTTGAAGACGGGGCTCAGTTTCTAAATTTTATCGAAGTCACTCATCCTGATCGTAGTTTGAATGAAATTGGAATTGAAGAGGGAATTCAATCCTTTCCAACATGGGACTTTGGCAATGGCATTAGGGAAATTAGCTTGCTGTCATTGGAACAAATTTCTCAAATCAGCGGCATCGACATCCCGCTTTCAGAAAAACCCTACATGGCTCCGTTGGCAGACGTCATTCTCTTGGATGATTCACCGCTCCACATCCCAATCGACAATTACGATCCCAACGACGATTCGTTAACAATAAGCGTCAACAGCAGTGACCCCTCGCTTGTTCAAGCCACGCTGACTGCGGCGTCTAATCAGAGTGCTCGTTTCACATTCTCTGGCTGGGGAGATGTTTTAGTCCACATGTTTGAAGAGCGTGCACCACGACCGACAAGCGTGGTCAAAGATCTGGCCCAGCAGGATATTTACGACAATACCATTTTCCATCGTGTCATTAATGGCTTTATGATCCAGGGAGGTGATCCGACCGGTACCGGATTTGGCGACCCCAACCTTCCCAATTTTGACGATCAATTTCACGTCGAACTACAACACAATCGGTCGGACATTGCCTCCTTTGCCAAATCCAGTGATGACACGAATAGCTCTCAGGTATTCTTTACTGAAGTTCCCACACGATATCTCGATTTCAATCACTCGGTCTGGGGTATCATTACCGAGGGCAGCTCCAACCGAGAATCCATTAGTAATATCATGACGGATTCCTCCGATCGTCCTACCACCGATGTGCTGCTGGAAAACGTCACAATTGAAAATGACACTGAAAATCGTGTCCTGATACTCAAAGCGGTCACTGGCAGCGTCGGCGAGGCGGATGTTACTGTAACGGTTAGTGATCCGAATGGAAACGAATTCACCCGCAGCTTCCATGTTACCATCGAAGCCGACACGATGAATTCGACCCCGTTTCTCGAAGACATCACCGAAATCCCGGTCGTCCCGGGCCAGACAACAGTGGTCCCACTTCGTGCTTACGACGTAGAAAGTGATGACATCAATTTTTACGTTGATGAAATACCTGATGGGTGGGATGTTTCTTATCAGGACACAACAGTACCCGCAAACGATAGCGTGGCTACGGCTCATTTAGCCCTGACACCACCTGCCGATTTCACCGGCAGTGCTCCGTTGCAACTCAGTGTAACATCGGCTGTCTCGAATATTTCAGATCAACAGGCAGTCAGCGTGGTTGTGGCTGACCGGCCCGCCCCACCCACCGGGATCGACCTGATCGATCAATCGGATACCGGTTTTAGTTCAACAGATAACATCACGCAACTTTCCCAACCTACATTCCTGATCACGGGAATCACGCCAGGTGCGCTCGTAGCTCTGCATCGTGACAATACGATGATCGCCGAACAAACTGCCACAAGCACGGAAATCGAGTTCTCAGCAGAACATTATTCCGCGCTTGATGAAGGCGTGGCTTCAATTACCGCCACCCAACAAGTGGATGAAATTTCAAGCATTACTTCCAGCCCATTGTTGGTAACGATCGATACGACGATTCTTCCCTTCTCCTCCCTGCCTCCTGAAAATGCAAATTTGGACGTTCCCTATGTCTATGACATCACGTCACTCGAAGAAGGTGATGTGGGCTTCCAATATTCATTGGAGGACGGCCCAACAGGCATGACCATTGATGCGACCGATGGCACCATTTTATGGACGCCAACCCAAACACAAATTGCCAATCACGCCGTGATTGCACGGGGCACTGACGCCGCTGGCAACACGCTTGAACAAGGGTTCACAATTCGCGTTAACGGACCGCCCCAACTGGATGTCATTGACAACGCAACCGTCCATGAGGGCGATCTGCTGGCATTTACCGTTTCTGCTTTTGATCCCAACCAACCGGATGATGTCCTGTTGTTCACACTCGATCCTGGCGCACCAACAGGGGCAACAATTGACGAGAACACGGGTCGCTTCGAATGGATGCCAACTGAAATTCACGGTCCGGGACAATTTGCTGCTACTGTTCGCGTGGAAGACGAGGCCGGCCTGTTCGACTCGGCAACGGTAACGATCAACGTCCTAGAAGACAATCAAGACCCCCTGTTAACGAACTTCTCTGATCAAACGATCATCGAAGGCCAGTTATTTGAATTCACGGCCACGGCAAGTGACGCTGACCTTCCCAGTCAACCGCTGACCTTTAGCCTTGGCAGCGCTCCCGAAGGTGTCACGATTCACCCTACTAACGGCTTGATTTCATGGACTCCAATTGATACTCAGGCACCGTCGGTAACCTCAATCAACGTGATCGTCACTGACTCGGAAGGTGGTTTCGATGAACAACTCCTCAATGTGAATGTGCAGGATACCCCGGTTCCACCAGTTCTTGCCACGATTGACAACCAAACGGTCAATGAGGAAACAGAAATCACAATCACCATTACAGCAACTGACGAAAATCTGGACGCAGACCATTTGACTTATGCACTGGGAGATGGTGCACCAGCGGGTGCAACCATGAACAAGATAAGCCAAACAATGGCAGAATTTCGCTGGACGCCAACGGAAACAGACGGTCCGGATAAATTCGACATTCCCATCGTCGTTTCTGACTCCACTCCAGGCCAAGCTCTGACGGATTCGACAACCTTTCAAATTACCGTCGCAGAAGTCAATCGACCTCCCATCTTGCAGGAAGTCAGTCCGCAGTCTGTCATCGCAGGCCGACCGCTCTCCCTATCTTTACTCGCGCTGGACCCTGACCTGCCGACCAACGACCTGGCATTTTCCGTGGATCCAGGCGCCCCTGCAGGCCTGGGAGTAGATGCAAGCACAGGAATCGCAACATGGACTCCCGCCTTGGAATTTGAACCAACAACCGTTGAGATAATCGTTCGGGTCTCGGATGGCGAATTTGAAAGCGCACAGACAGTGACGATCGATGTTTTGTTACCACCGCTGCCGCCGGAACTGGACACAATTGACAATCAACAAGTTGATGAAGGTGCAACCCTAACGCTGACCGCCGTGGCCGATGACCCTAATTTCCCAGATGATATATTGCGATATGAACTTGGCGACGGTGCACCTACTGCTGCGTCCATGGACCCTCTGACAGGTCTGTTTTCATGGACGCCAACTGAAATCGATGGTCCTGGGAAGCATACGGTCACGGTCAGGGTAATGGATCGCGAAGGATTTACCGATACGACCAACTTCATTATCGATGTCGCCGAAGTAAATCAACCACCATTTTTCGAATCGGAACAATCTCTTGTAGCGTTCAACGGTCACCCCTTTGAAAATACTTTTCAAGCCGTTGACCCCGACATCCCGTCCACATCATTGATTTATCAGTTGGATGAAAGTGCCCCAGAAGGTGCAACGATCGACGAGCTCACTGGTCTCTTTAGCTGGACACCCTCAGTAGAACAATCCGGGGATTTCCTTTTTTACATCACCGCTCGCGAGGCGACGGGGACGGTTCCACTGAGCGCGACTGACGAATTCACCATCTCCACCATCAACTTCCAGAACCTGGCGCTCGATATTCTACAAGCCACACGTGACCGCCAAACCCAAAAGGATCAATCGTTAAGTGAAACCGCCGATACTTCCACGACAATACCAGCCAGTGATGACGAATCCCCTTCCGATGCCGTGTTTTCCCAAGTAGCAAGTCGCTATTTTGTACCCTATGTCGATCGTGCTCAATCGGGCAGTGGTCGAAAAACAGAACAGCAGTTGAAAAAAGAAAACAAGACAAGCGAAGAGCAAGAAGAATCGTCAAAAACCGAACCTGAACTTCAAGAAGAAGAACTTCCAAAACAAGAACCACCTCCTGCTAAGAAAACTGTACCTCAAACGACCATTGTCGAACCATCGCCCCCCACCCCACAAAACGAGGTAGAGGAAAAGGAATCGGTCAAGGGTGTAACCGTTGGATCTCCGGCGGTCGATCCGACACCCGCGGAAGAATCTGCCACACCATCGATCGGTGTCGATAATGTTTTTTCCATCGAGCCGAATGATGCCGAATTAGACGCTGTGGATAAGGCGCTTGATGAGCTGTTGTCAGAGGAACTGATTGAAATCGAGTGACGTATCTATCCCACGGAAATGAAGCTGCCATCGCACTTTCCTTCACTGGGCGGTCTGAAATGGGACAAGGCGCACGACGGTGACGCAAGCGGGGCAGTGGCAACACCTTCAGGTACGAGCCACGCCCGGATGAGAGAGCTCTTCACATCGAGAGTTACTGTCAGCAGACGAAATTAACAGTCGAGACAGTAACGGCCGTTTTAGATCAGGCACCACCAACGCAACAGGCAGGCCAATTTTCCGCAAGATAGATTCTGCGGCAAGATAACCACTTCGGACTGCACCCTCCATAGTTGCCGGCCAGCCCGTCCTTGTCCAGTCTCCAGCTAAGAGCAAACTGGGAATGGAAGTTTGCTGCAATGGTCGTAACCGTTCAGTACCAGGTTGAACTGAAAAAACCGCATCCCGCTCAGTGATCAATTTCCATTCCTTTAATTCAGCCTCAGCGGCAGCTGGCCAAATCGATTCGAGATCTAACCGGCAACGGTGTAATATTTCTGCATGATCTTGTCCGGCCAAATCATGTGAAGCACTAATCACAACCTGATAGTATTCACCGTGGTCTGTCGAATGGCCGCTACAATTTTCCCCACCACGATAAAAAACCCACTGGACCAACCGGTCAACGATCACAGCATGCCGGACAGTCGTGATACGTCGATCAAACCAGAGATGCAATCCGGTAATTGGCGCAGATTTCAATTGAGCCAAAGTATGACAGCCACTCTGTTCGAGTATGTTTTTTTCGAGAAGGTCCGGAATACGGCGCCAATGCGAGGCCAACACAACGTAGTCAAAACGTCGAGTCAACCCCTGACCAATGGTGATTTCGCACCCAGCATCTCCAATGGGACGTACCAATGTCACTTGATTCGACAAATGAACTTGAACGTTTCGTTGAGCAAACCAGTTGAGAATTCGGCTCCCGTAGAGTTCACTCAATGGAACTTCCGGCACAAGGATTTCATAAGCATGGCGCGATCCCAGGAAACCGTCTACAAACACTTTCCGGGCGGCTGATAAGGATGCACGACTTAAAGACTCTCCAAGCGCACTGACCAGAACCACTGACCAAAATTTATTTTGTACGTTACGCGATTGTTTGTGATCATCAAGCCACTGTCCAATGGTAGGCTCGTTGGATGTACCTTGAATTGGAGTACGTACCAGTTGCAATAAGGTCCGCGCGACAGCAAATCGTTCCCGCCACGTCAAAAACTGCATACCAAGCAACGATGGTGTTAAATGAAAAGGGCATGGCAACCAGGCGGTTGCATTCAGATTGCACCTCTGACCTGCGGGCCCAATAAACGGAATCACACGTTCCCGTCGAAGCAAATCAGCCATCTGCGTACGTCGGCAGAAAGCGAGCAGATTGGTACAACACCCCATACCAACGTGCTGACAATGATCAACCCACTGCCCCGTAGAATCCTGAAACGAACTGGCCCGACCTCCCAACCGACGACGTGCCTCGAAAATTTCAACGTTTATACCTCGGTCAGCTAAACCCGCCGCTGCCGATAGACCAGCCAATCCACCTCCCACAACGGCAACACGTTTCGGTACGGTTGGTTCTCTTGAAGTCACAAAAAAGCTCCCATCATTCGATTCATTTCAAACGTGCTGACAGCCCTTTGAAACTTACCGATTGCTTTTTGACAGGAACAGAGCTTATCAGCCGAGAAAAGAAATGTCACCAGTATCCGCACGGAAAAAGAAATCGACTACCCGCCACACATCTGGTCGAGTTCGCGGAGATAGTCCAGAGCAGCTTCTAATTCTGTCGCCTGAACTCCAGGCTCGCGCCCATCACGATCGCAGGTGCCGAGCAGGAGCAATTCATCGTAACTTTCCGATTTTTCCAATCTCCGCTTGGCCCGCTGTCCCAATGTCCCGTCCAAAATACGATGGGCATCCATATGGTGCGCAATCAACCATGCAGTACGTTCTGTAATGAAGCCCTGCAATGCTTCCAATCCCGCTTCAACGTGATTGTGTGAGTCAATCGCCTTACCAACGTCATGCAATAGCGCTGCGCACAGAAACTCCTGATCATATGGCAATTCGTCACAAGCCAGATCAAATACTTGAAGACTGTGGTAAAGAGCTTCTCCTTCAGGATGATAGCGTGGATGCTGCTTGACATTTTCTAAAGGCAATAACAGTGCTTCAAAATACTGGAACACATCGATTTGATTGCCAATTTCCTCAACCGCATCCTCGAGTTCCAATCCGGGATACTCGGCTACCAATTGTGCTTCCAACTCGGCTATCGTAGCCCGCTCGATCGACTTGCCCGTGATCGAGCTACGAAAGACGATATGTGCCTGCTTGGCAGCGTAAACCGTTAATTCAAATGGAAAACGGTCACGAACGTGGACATGAGTGAAGACACGTTCTTCGCCTTGTTTGCGAACCCGTTTACGTTCGATATCGTACACCATGCCTTGCTGGTCAAGTGCTCCAGCAACGGCTTCGATGCTATCGGAAAACAGGTGCAGGTCGATATCCGAACCTTGTCTGACATGACCCGTCAAAACACTCCCGATCAACCGCGGCCTGAATTTGCACAAAACCCGCATCATGCACAATGCCTCCAATCGCATTTCCAAAAGATTGGTCGTCCGCTGGTCACCTTCATACAGTCTGGCAAAGGTTTGAATCTCATCTCGAATTTCTGCGTTACTTGGCAAATCGGACGGTTTCACCCACTCACGACACACCTGCCGGGCAGCCTTGATTTTTGCCCTGTAATACTCGGACTCTTGCCGGTCATACATCAACCGGGCAGCAATCCAGGTAATCTGACGCCGCAATTTCGATGAGGTCATGAACTCGTATGCCCTGAGAACACCCGTCCTAGCAGGCATAATGGATTAGAAATAATGTGTGACTTTTTTTGATCCGTTGACACAATGGAACTCGACGCATTCCACCGTCGGGGCGATGAAATCAACCAAGGCCAAGTTTAGTTGGCAAAGCATTCATAGGATAGAAAAAACCCGCTTATCCTGTGAACAAGACAAGCGGGTCACGAAAATACTCAATCGAATTGCGGTCCAAATCCATTTCTTGAGAAGCGGCACATCAACCTCTCATCGCAATCCTCCCGGTGGATCAAGCATGGCAGCCCTCCCTGAACATGATTTTGATCACCGCAGCCTCC
>Ga0310342_100001000_pt1 | contig 17051 bp, 10 predicted proteins | sample S15DNA20500_MG_FD_206155 | JGI IMG/M metagenome (GOLD analysis project Ga0310342, IMG submission 206155) | Marine microbial communities from station ALOHA, North Pacific Subtropical Gyre - S1503-DNA-20-500_MG | ecosystem: Environmental > Aquatic > Marine > Oceanic | place: Pacific Ocean: North...
CTGGGCCGATGCCGGGTCTAAAATAGGAGCTACGGATCTACGAAGAAACACGGACCAATAGTAGACCTATTCTCAGAGAGCAATGTGGGGGGCGGAAAGAGATGAAAGCACTAGAGGGTATCTTCTATTCTGCCATCCGGCGGATGATGGTTTTATGTATCTTTGCGGTTCTGCCGCTCACCGGGGCGGAGCTGCGCGCCGATGACTTCGATGTCGTCATCAATGAGTTGAACTACAACGTGTTCGACAATGGCGGCGAGGACAGCCTGGAGTTCATCGAGCTCTTCAACCGCGGCGGCACGACCCTGGAGCTCGGGGGCTGGGAGTTTTCCCGCGGCGTCGATTTCGTCTTTTCCGCCGGCACCCTGATCGAGCCGGGGGAATACCTCGTTCTCAGCCCGGATCCGGCCGCCGCTGCGGCCCGCTATGGCCTGCGGAGAGTCCTGGGACCTTACCTGGGCCAACTCGACAATGGCGGAGAGATTCTCGAGCTCGTCAATGCCCGGGGGCTGATGATCAGCAGGGTTCATTACGAGGACAGGACGCCGTGGTCCGCCCGCCCCGATGGGCGCGGTCCGTCACTGGAGTTTACCGGTGTCGATAATGCCAACGACCTGCCGAGGAACTGGAGACCGAGTAGATTTCTCGGAGGCACTCCCGGTGAGGTGAATTCCCGCAGGGTGCTGCCCTCGCGCTTGGCCCAGGGTGGGCCGAGGTCCGTGGTCTCCTCGCAGGGGCTGTGGCGGACCTTTGCCGGTCGCTCCAATCCCTCGGATCCCATCGATGCCTGGACCCGCATCGAATTTGATGACGGGGAGTGGGGTACGGCCCAGGGCAGCTTCGGGTACGGGCAGCGGCCCGGGTTCAATTTCACGACCCAGATCGACAATATGCGGGGGCAGTTCAATACCTACTACATCCGCAGCGCCTTTACCGTGAGCAAGGAAACCCTGGCGGGGATCTCGGAGGGAACGCTGGCCCTCAGTCTCTCTGTTTCCTACGACGATGCTTTTGTCGCCTATGTCAATGGCACGGAGGTGGCCAGGGACAATGTCGGCGACCCCGGCGAGCCGGTCGCCTTTGATGCGCTAGGGGATAGGAGCCGCAATGAAACGCTCGCCATCGAGCTTCCGGATATCGCGGGTCTCCTGGTCGAGGGCGCGAATGTCCTCGCGGTCCATGGCGTGAACAACACCAGGGACAGCAGGGACTTCTACATCGGCGTTGACCTGGTCATGGTAGAGGACTTCAGAGCCGAGGAGGGTGCCGCCGCCGGCAATCCCTACGTGGGCAGGGTTATCAACGAGCTGCAGGCCGGCGAGGGGGACGACCCCGGCTTCATCGAACTCTTCAACTCCGAGGATGAAGAGCTCGATCTTGGGGGCAGCGTTCTGCTCTCGAGCCGCGGAAATTTCCTCTACGAGATACCCGGTGGAACGGTTCTCGCCCCGGGCGAGTTTGCTACCTTTGATCGGGAGGTGCTGGCCATTCCCGTTCCCTCCGGGGGGGCCCGCTACGTCCTGCTTGCCCCGGATGGCCGGACCATCCTCGATGACATCGATGTCGAAATCGAAACTCCCGGCCGCAGCGTGGGCCGGTTCCCCGAGGGGGATGAGGACATCTACGTGCTCGATCAGCCGACCAGTGGCGCGAGCAACGTCTATACCTACAGTACGCCGGTGGTCATCAACGAGCTTCATTTTCATCCGCCCTATGTTCCCGCCGATGAGGAATGTGACAGCCAGTGTTCCGATGCCCATCAATGGGTCGAGCTGTTCAACCGGAGTGAGGATGCTGTCGATCTTGCGGGATGGAAGATCACCAATGGAATCAGGTACACCTTTGAGCCCGGGACAACCCTGGGCGCCGGGGGTTACCTGGTTGTCGCTTCGTCCCTGGCGGACTTTTCAGCCATTCACGAGGGCGTCGAAAATGCCGTCGGAGACTGGTCCGGGCGGCTCAACCACTCTACCGATACGGTCAATTTGCGCGACAGTCTCGGTAACCGTGTCGACCGGGTGGTCTACGGGGATGGGGGCGCGAGCAATGATGAGGACCCCGAAAATGGAGTAGATGATCGTACCTTCCGCGGCAGCGCCTGGCCGAGCGGGGCCGATGGCGAAGGACCCTCCCTCGAATTGGTCAATCCCGGCCTCGGCAATAGGGCGGGGGTCTCGTGGCGAGCTTCCAGTGAAGATGGCGGCACCCCCGGGACTCGGAATTCGGTCTTCGAGGCGGATCCCGCTCCCTCGGTTCGATCGGTGAAACATTCCCCTGCCGTGCCCGGCAGCGACGACATCGTCGTGGTGACCTGCTCGATCACAACGGTCGAGGAGCTGACCGAGGCCGAGGTCCAGTGGTCGGTAGCCGGAGGTGATTCCGGCAGTTCTCTCCTCAGGGATGATGGAGAAGGCGCTGATGAGATCGCGGCGGATGGAGAGTATTCAGCGGGGATTCCCGCCCAGGATGACGGAGATGTCGTTCGCTTCTCGATCGTCACATCGACCGCGGCCGGAGGCCGCACGAGGATGCCGCTGGAGCCGGAGGCCGATCCCTTCCGGAATTTCCAGGGCGTTTTCTATCTCTACGAGGTTGACAATTCAAGTCCTCCTTCCACCGGCGCGGAGGTGTTCCGGATCGTCATGAATCCCAACGACAGCGATGAGCTCGAGGATCGAGATGAAGACAGCAACGTTCTCCTGCCGGCGACGCTGATCTGCGATGGAGAGATCTTCTATTGCGTTGGTGTCCGCTACCGCGGGGAGAACTCGCGTCAGCTGAACAACAAGGCCTTCAAGATCCGCCTGGCGCCTGAGAATTCCTGCAAGGGGATTCGTAATATGAACCTGCTGGCGGGCAACGGGAATGATTTCGGAACCTCGACCTTCACCGAGCTGCTCTCATCCGATCTCTATCGAAGGATGGGTGAGCCTTATCCGCAGGAATGGAACGCTGTCCTGCATTTTTCCGGAGTGGTGAACCGGGATTTCGATACCCGCTACATTCGCAAGGAAGCTTACGATGAGACCTTCCTCGACAGGTTTTTCGCCGGCAACGCCCACGGCAATCTCTATCGTCCGATGGACCCCGGCGGACTCGGCGGTTTCGGCGGCCGAGAGCGAATGGGGGATCTTCGATACCAGGGCGAAGATGTCGATGATTACCGCCTTATCTACGACAAGAAAACCAACAATGACGAAGATGACTTCAGTGACATCATCGCGTTGACGAGATTCTTCGATGCCGGTGAAACTCCCCAGGCCGAGTTCAGGCAGCGTGCTGAGGAGATGCTCGACGTTCGCCAGTGGGCCCGCTTCTTCGCGGTGATGGCCTGCATAACCAATAGCGATGGAGGCATCTGGAATGATGGCGGCGAGGATTATTTTCTTTATCACATGCCCGAGGATGCCGATCGTCCCGATGCCGGCAAGTGGTTGATCCTCTGCTGGGACCTCGAGGAGACCTTCACCGGATCCAATGAGCGCCTCTTCCGTCCGGAAGCGGACGCGCTCGTGCGTTTTTTCTCCGTACCCGAGTTCGCCCGTCTTTACTACGAGGAGCTGATCAAGGCCAGGAGAGGAGTTTTCTCGCGCGGCCAGATGCGCCAGCGCTACGGCTATGCCGACGTGATGTTCGCTCCTGACGATATTTACGATGTGGTCGATGAGACAGATACGACGGTGACAGAGCGCCTGGGCTACTTCGATGCCAACATCACGCTGGGTGTGGAGGGCGGCGCCCGCCGCAACCAGGATGGCGGCATTGAGGTTATCGCCAGTGGGGACTCCTGGAGGTTCTTCCGGGGCAGGGAAAATCCACCGGGCGACAGCCTCGCCTGGACCCGTGTCGATTATGACGATCAGGAGTGGGAGACGGGGCAGAGCGGTTTCGGTTACGCCGATGGAGATGACGCGACTGTTCTCAACGACATGCGAAACAACTACACGACCGTTTTCCTGAGGAAGACCTTCGAGGTCGAAGATCTGGCCGCCATAGGCGCCCTCACCCTGGTTATGGACTATGACGACGCCTTTGTCGCCTTCGTCAACGGGGAGGAGGTCGCCCGGTCAAACAACGCTCCCGATGGACTCATCGACTTCGAATCGACTTCGACTTCCAACCATGAGGCGGGCAACGACCTCGATCGCTACGATATCGCCTTGGACAAGCTCGGGCCGGGTGAGAACGTTCTCTGCGTGGTGGGGATCAACGGGTCCCTTCCCTCGAGTGATTTCACCGTGATCCCGGTGCTCTCTTCCACCCTTGCTGGGGCCATCGCGGGCCCCACGGGAGGCTGCGGCGACCATCTCTATACCACCGGTTCGACCCTGGTCCTCGAGGGCCTGGCGGATCCGGTCAATACCAGGTCCGTGGTCGTCCGCGGCCGCGAGGCGACCCTCGAGATGATAACCGGCGGCAGGGGGCCCTACGGCCTGCGCTGGCGGGTAGCGGTCGATGGCCTCGAGGAAGGAGAAAATCTCGTCGAGGTCACGGCATTTGACCAGGAGGCCGGCGGCGGGGAGCAGGTGGCTGGTTTCCAGGCAACGGTTCACCGCTTCGAGGGCGACTTCCGTGATTACGATGGCAGCCTGGATGAGGATACGGAGTGGACCGCCGAAGGAGGCCCCTACAGGTTGCGGGGTGAATTGAGGGTCCCCGATGGGGTCACCCTGCGGATTCGGCCGGGCACCGTGGTGCTGGCTGATGATGATGCCGCGATCATCGTAAGCGGCGAGTTGCGGGCCGAGGGCAGCGCCGAAGCTCCGATCATCATGCGGGCCTTCTCCTGCGCCGACGAGTGGGGAGGGATCGCTTTCAACGAGACCGGAACCGACGATGACGACCCGACCCATCTCTTGAGTTTTTGTGATATCAGGGGAGGCTCGAGCCCGGATGACTATGAGGGCTGCATCGCGCCGACGGATTCCCGTCTCCTCGTGACGGATTGTTTCCTGGCGGACATCCCCTCAAACGCCATCGATGGAGTGGATGCGGTGCTCGAGGTCCGCCGCACGAGGATCCGGGACATCTTCGAGGGAATCCATTGTGAGGATTCCGACGCTATTGTCGTGGACACGATCATCGAGAATATGACCGGGAACAGCGACGCGATCGATTTTGACGGAAGCGGTGAAGGACGCTCCCGGATCGAGGGCTGTATCTTCATCGGAAGCTCCGATGACGGAGTCGATCTCGGCGAGGTGTCCGTAGACATCAAGGACAACATCTTCGTGAACATAGCCGACAAGGCGATCTCCATCGAAGATGTCGGCGACCAGGGTCACCCGACGATCACCGGCAACCTGATCGTTCGCTGTGGTACGGGTATGGCGATCAAGAACGGGATCACGATTTCCGAGGGCGATCACAACACCATCACCGAGTGCCGGGAGGGTATCGCGCTCTTTGCCAAGGATGACAGCAACGAGGGCGGACACGCGACCTTCCACAGCGTGATCTGCTGGGGAAATGCCGTGGATGTCATTGTCGATGACCTGTCGACGGTGGCATTCGATTTCTCGAACATCGGGATGGTTGAATGGCCCGGCGAGGGCAATATTTCCGTGGATCCTCTCTTCAGCGATCCCGCCGGTCTCGACTATACTCTCTCCGAAGGGTCTCCCTGCCTCGGTGTCGGCAGGGAGGGAAGCGATATGGGGGCCTTCGGCTTTGAGGGCGGCGGACCGGAACCTGAAGAGACGGTTTTTCTGCGGGCTGACGCCAACGAGGATGGAACGGTGGACGTATCCGATGCGATCGCCACTCTCGAGTACCTGTTCAGGGGCGGTCCGGGGGCCGAATGCCTGGATGTGCTGGATGCCAATGATGACGGCCAGCCGGATGTCTCCGATGCCGTTTTTCTTCTGCGCTACCTGTTCTCCGCCGGCGCTCCTCCGCCCGCCCCCTTCCCGAAGCCCGGTACCGACCAGACCCCGGATGGGCTCTGGTGCCCCTGAGTTTTCGCCTGCCGGATAGTCAGTCGTTTTCCGGCTCGGCCTCTTCTTTCAGCAGGCGTATGGCATCGAGGATCTTTTCGGAGGCGTCTTCTATCTTTTCCCGGCTGGGTCTTTTCCCTGCGTCCTCGAAGGTAAGGGGCTCGCCAACGTAGAGACGGCTGCGCGAAGGGCAGATGATACCCAGCAGGATGGAGTCGAAGGCGGGCGCGCCCTTGATATAAACAGGGATCAGCGGAGCCCCGGACCAGAGGGCGAACAGGGCGGCGCCCATCTTGGCGGCGTTTTCACCCTCGAGCTCTTCAGGTGTTCGAATTCCGCCCTGTGGGAACAGGCCGATGCCCTTGCCTTCCTTGAGCATTCTGAGGGTGGAGCGGGTGGCACGCAGATCGTTTCCATCCCGGTTTACGGGGATCGCGCCCATGATGGCATTGAAGAACCAGTGCATCCCGAAGGTCTCATGGTATTCGCGCGCCATCAGGTAATGTATCCACCTATTGGTAAGGCAGCTGACCAGGGACGGATCCGCCCCTGAGGTATGGTTGGCGACAAGGATGAAGGGGCCGGAATCCGGAATATGATCGTTTCCCGGTATTACCTTCAGCTGGTGATAGACGCGGCAGTAGATCGTGTTCAACAGCCGGGAAACAGAGAGCATGAAGGTGTCCTCGGGGCCGCGCAGGAACGGGGCGAGAAGACAGCAGAGCGCGATCAAGGCGGCGGGGAGCGCCACGAGCACCACGGCGATGATGATCAGGACTGAGTAGGTACCTTCGAGCATACCCAATACATTGCCTTAAAAGGGGTTCATCGGTCAATATGTCGGGAGTGTATGATTCCGTCCGCCGCGGTCCCGCTTGTGGGGCCCGGGGTCGCCGTTGTTGTTTGTATTACCGAGCTGAATATGCGGATTATCTCCGGATCACAAAGAGGGAGGAAGCTGCTGGGGCCGCGGGATTCATCCGTCCGCCCGGCCCTCGACAGTGTCCGGGAGGCGGTTTTTAATATCCTGTCGTCGGAGGTGGAGGGCGCGCGTGTCCTGGATCTCTTCTGCGGTGTTGGGGCCTTCGGTCTCGAGGCGCTCAGCCGCGGCGCCAGGAAGGGACATTTTGTCGACAATTCTTCCGACTCCCTCGCTATCCTGCGCAGAAATATCGAGCTGTTGGGCTTTGATGCCTTCGTGAGCGTCGAGCAGGGGGACGCCTATGGCTTCCATGATTCCGCTGACGCGGTCTACGATCTCATCTTCGCCGATCCTCCCTTCACGGTATTCAAGGAGGAGGGGGGAGCCGAGAGGGTTTTCAGCATGGCGGAGCGGCTCCTGTACCCGGAGCCGGGCCGGGAGAAAAGAACGATGGTGCTGCGCCTGCCCTCCTGGTACAGGCGGGAGCCGCCTTTTCAGGTGGATGACCGCCGCGTTTACGGCGAGTCCGTGGTGTTGTTTCTCTCAACGCCTGGGGACGCTTCGGGCTCCTCGTAGGGAGGCAGGGTCTCGAGGTCGGCGTTGTCGAGTTTCCCCGGTTTCAGCGGGGGAAGGGGGGGGTGGGCCCTGACCTGCAGGCCGAGGGTCGCGGAGGCCTCGTTTCCCCCAATGAGATCACTTCCCTCTACATTCACCTTGTAGGTCCCGGGCGCCAGATCTTCGGGAAACCTGTACCTTGCCCAGAAGTTAACGATCCTGGTTCTCTGTTGCGGCCGATAGGCGACCCGGCTGGGGTTGAGGAAGGTGAAGGTGTCGAGCACCTCCGACCGGTCATTGACCAGCTTCAGCTCCCCGCTGAAGCTGCGCGTATAGATCGGGTCTTCTTTCGCCCTGGGAGGCTCCTCCTCGAAGCCTTCAAATTCACCGTAGATCAGCACGTGGTCGCCGGGATAGAAAACCCTATTGCCCAGCGGCTTGTAGTCTCCGGGCCCCTGGATCTCACTGGCGAAGGTGACCGACACCATGCGGAAGGCGGCTTCCGTGTCCGTCGGCTCGCTGGTCTCTTTCGCGGAGGGGGCTTGAGCTGGCGTTGGCAAGGCCACCTCCGGCCCGGCAACGGTCCCGGGCGCAACAGGTTCCCCTGGTGGGGTGGGCAGGGGCGTCGTGAGAGTCCGCGGGCGGTCATTCACAGCCTGTTTTTTTTCAACGGGTTTCCGGGCGGCGGGACGTGCCTCGGCTGTTTCATTTCCGGGGCGGGCTGATTCATTGATCCTGCTGCGGATGACGGCTTCGAAAAGCGAGGCGAGGATGAGGTCCCGCTGATCCGTGCGACCATCGAGCTCATGTCTCGCCGCGTCGAGCAGCAGGCCGGCAAGCTCGTCCTTTTTCCCCGGGCCATCCTCCGGGGCTTTCGGCGTGTCGGGGGTATTCAAGCTGGGTCGGTACGTACCATCGCGGCTCGAAGCTGGATTTCCCGCTCGGCGGATTTCCGTCGCCTCCCGGGAGCTGGCGTAGGCTACCGGGAGCCGGGCACTGTTGCCGGGGTTGCCGAATGAGGTCCGCCGGCTCGTGGCGTTGTCGTCAATGGAGACAGCCATGCCGTCCTGGCCATCGTGAGCGACATTGAGATGGATGGCGACGGGAGAATTCTCAGGCGGGTTGCTGATGAGGTAGCTGAGACAGAAGCCCAGCGTGAACGACGAGAAAAACAGTAATACCCATGTTTTCATCAGGCGGTGTCCAAAAAGGCCTATTGAGTGATCCTCTCAAAGTTTTATCGGCACGAAAGCCCCGGAAGGTTGAGAAAGAATCGTCTTCAATCGCCGGAAATCGAGCCCCGAGAGCGGTATTTCCGCAGGTTTTTCAGCAGTGAGCTCATATCGTCCGGCAGGGAGGCGCTGAAGCTCATCTCTTTGGAGGTGGCAGGGTGGGTAAAACGGATGTTCTGCGCGTGAAGCGCGTGCCGCTCCATGACCGGGAGCTCACCGGGCTCTTTCTTTTCTCCTCGCAGGGTTGATGGGTAGATGGCCTTTTCTCGTCCGTAGAGCTTGTCACAGGCGATGGGGAGCCTGATGGATGCCAGGTGAACGCGAATCTGGTGGGTTCTGCCCGTATGCGGATGGCACTCGATGAGGCAGTAGCCATCGTAGCTTTCCTTTACCTTGTAATCGGTCCGTGCCTCCCGTCCCTCATCGGCCGCCGCGATGACCATTTTTTTGCTGTGAGAGCGGCTGCGCTCGATCGGCCCGTCGAGAGTTCCCTCGCTGTGGCGAACCTCTCCCCTGGAAACAGCCAGGTAGGTTTTCCTCACGGTTCTTTTTTTGAATTGAGCTGACAGTCCCTGGTGGGCGAGGTCGTTCTTCGCGACGATCAGGACTCCTGATGTCTCCCTGTCGAGACGATGGACGATTCCCGGCCTCTCCACGCCGCCGATGCCTGAGAGGTCATCGATCCAGTGGAGCAAAGCGTTTACCAGGGTAGGCTCCTCCAGGTGAGGCCCCGGGTGGACGGTGAGCCCCGCGGGCTTGTCGATGACCGCCAGGTGATCGTCCTCGTGGAGGAATTGAATGGGCAGCGCCACCGGCTCCAGGGAGATCTTCCGGGGAGGAGGCACCTTGACCCTGACCCGCGTCCTCGCGGCCAGCTTGAGCGATGCCTTGATCGGTTTTGCAGGCGCCGGATCCAACTCTACGCAGCCTGAGCTGATGAGCTTTTGCAGGTAGCTGCGGCTATGGCCCTCGAGGTGCTCAGAGAGGAATTGGTCGAGGCGGCGGGCTTCGCTCTCGTTCACCAATTCGTGGATCTCGAGGGGCGGGAGGTCGTCGTCAGCGGTCCCGGGGCGGCCGGTATCAGCCGGCGTTTCAATCGGCTCCCTGGGTTCCTGGTCTGGGCTGCTCACGCCATCTCTCGCAGGGGGATTCTGCCGGTTCGGCAAAGGCGGATCCTGTCGCCGGTCTTATTTGGAAGCTCCGGCCTTGGGTACAAGCAATTTATAAGAGCGGGGCTTGTGGAGCCAGGTTTTGTCGGCTTCTTCACTGACAACCGCCTGGATTTTCTCATTCCAGCCAGCCAGGCCGGCGAATTTTTCGCTGGCCTCCCCGGCAAGGCGTCCGGCCGCTTCGAGCAGCTTGCGTTTCCCGGCATCGTTGGCGTCACCAGGAGTATCAGTGATGGTCGTTATCGATAGGGGGCTTGCGTTGTTGGCCACGGCAGGGTCGGCCTGCTCGATGAGCGTGTTGACAATCCTGAGGTAAAAGCTCTCCTCCTGCGGCTGTCCCGTCACCTCCCCCAGGAGTTCTTCCATGCCCACGATTCGGCTTCCCTCCTGGCCGTTGGCTATAGGGTTCGAGGTCAGATCGAAGAGCCTCTGCTGTCTCGTGTCTTCCTGGCCCGCCTTGATCTCCTGGAAGACCCACACAGCCAACCCGCCGAGAACAAACAGGACGAGCAGGAAGATCAGGGGAGCTCGATTTCTCTTAACCGTGCTCCTGGCGGAGGCCGTGATGCCTTCAACAGCGCTAACAACCTGGGATTTATCCTCGGAGGCAGGGCCGGCGCGATGGATTTTGTTGCGGGTAAGTTTTTTCGACAAGGTTCTTTGCTCCAGCAGGCCGTCCTGCGGCTATGGCCTGATTCTGTAAGGACACAAAAATTACGTATCCCGCCAGTCTACAGCCCTTTGCGCAAGGTGCAAGTCCCTCGAAGTCAGGACTTACTCAATTATCAACTCCTGGCGGGCCTTGTTCTGGTCTGCCGGCTCCAAAGTGCCCTTAACAGGCTTAATTGGAGAAGCCTTCTCGACGTTATCAGATGGTGGGGCTGGCGCGGGGGCCACGGCTGCCCCGGGGGAGCTCCCGGTGAGATGACGGTAGTTCTCCTCCGGGCTGAAATGCTGCAATCCCAGGGTTCTTATTTCCGCTACCAGCGAGCAGGCGAATCTCGCCGTTTTACGATTAAAGGCACGCTGAAGCTTGATGGTCGCGCCTTCTGCTTCTTTCGAGAATTCGAGAATCTTGTCTCCATTGATCTTTTCAATGATCCGGCGGAGCTTCCATTCCCGTGCTTTCATCTCGCGAAGGTAAAAAGCTACGTAGTTCTCCGGCCGCCGAGGTCCCCAGTAATGACCGGTCCAGGTAGGTTTGAAATCGGTCCCCGCGAGCTCCTGGGGAGCGTAGCGGTAACCTTTCTTGTACTCCAATTCCGGGTGGACCGGGAAGTTCCCCAGCTCTTCATTGATGTAGGGAGTGGGCGGTTGTGCTGGAGGACCCGCGCACCCAAGGCAGAAAGCCAGAACGACGAAAACAGGGACGCTTGCCGCCAGGCGGAGCGTCACGAATCGGGAACTAAAACTCTTCACTTTTGATACCCTCCATGCTCTCCCAGTGATGGGAACGCTAGTTCACTCTTCCCCCGTCAATTGTGTTACAAACAGCGGTGGACTCCTCTTTTTCCCGTCCGGGTGCTGAACTCCAGGGAAACCCCGATCCGGTTGAATCGAGCTGCCCTCCACGTGCGGGAAAGTCTTAACGCTGAAAGCACTTAGGAAGTACTTGGGGGATTTTAGTGTTTTTTTTATCGGACGCAAGATAAATAGCCGGCCCCGAAGGTCCTCCGCCAGCCACCTTGACCTCCAAAATGGCTGAAAAGGCGCTGATTGCCTGCAAAAGGTGTCAGTTCAGTATCAGTGGCACATTTTCCGGGAGATGATATTCTCCATTAGACAGAGGGCCACGGTGGACGGGTATCCAGGAGGCCTGAAGAAATGTCGATAGCGCAGCTTTTGCGTATTCCACACAGGGGGGGGCCGGATTGTCCAGCAGTCTCAGCCCCGGCGGGGGAGGCCTTCGTCTGGAGGCGCAGGTTCCTGCCCCGGTGCCTGGTCCTCTCGGGAGCCTGTTTCTGTTCCTGGCTGTTACTCTGCGGGGGAACGGCCAGTTGAGTGATCCCGGGTACGGCTCCCCACCAGCTCACTCCTCTTCGAATCTAGGGTCGGTGGGCTGAAGAGTCTTTTCTTTCTCTTCGGGTTCGACCGTATCGATGCGAACCTTGTCTTCGTGGTCGGCATCTTCGGTGCTCGCATAGTCCTTCCTGGGGGTGGGAAGCTCCCCGGTGGAGTCGGAGCCGGCGCTCCAGAGGAAGAGCCCAATCACGAGGACCGCCGCGAGGCCGGCCAGCGGAGCCAGCCAGCGCCGCTTCGAGCCGACGACGGTGAAGGGTTCCGTGGCGCCATCGCTCCTGAGCGAGGAGAGCATCTCTTTCCATTTCTCATCGCGGACCTCGGGCGGCGCGTCCTCCCGGACGATCCGGGTGAGCCCTTCTATTTCAGCGGCCATACGGCGATACTCATCGGAGCCGGCAAGGTATTCCTCAACCTTCTCACGTTCCTCGGCGGAGAGCTCTCCATCAAGATAGGGACCGATCAATTTGCTGAATTCTTCGCGGGGCATTGTTCCTTCCGGGTTGTTCGGGTTCAGCCTGCCGGGGCTTCAACTGAGCTTGTAGCCCATGGCGGCGAGTGATTCCTGCAGTTTTTTTCGTGCGTAGAAAAGTCGTGACATCACTGTCCCGACATTACAACCCACGACCTCGGCGATCTCCTTGTATGAGAGATCTTCGGAGGTGTGGAGAATGAAAACGATCTGGTGCTTGTCGGAGAGCTCGGCGACGGCCTGGCGGAGCTTCTCATGAAGTTCCTGTTCCTGGGCGTATTCGATCGGGGCCTGGTCCGGAGCTCGCCGAGCGGTTGGCTTGCCCAGGGCTTCCATGGCTGATTCATCCATGCCGTGGAGAGGCCGGCTTTTTCGGCTGCGGGTGAAATCGATTGAACGGTTGACGGTGATCCGGTAGAGCCAGGTGAAAAACTTGGAGTCGGTCTTGAATTTCTCGAGCGCCTGGTAGACACGCAGGAAAACCTCCTGGGCCACCTCGAGCGCGTCCTCCCTGTTGCGTACAAAGCGGAAGGCGATTCCATAGACCCTCTGCCGGTATTTTTCGAAGAGGAACTCGAACGCGGCTTCATCCCCGGAGAGGAAGGCCTTCACTCTGAGAATATCTTCGTTGTCGGAGGAATCGCTCAATTTCTGTTTCCAACGCTTCATTGCGGGTTGGATCGGGATGACGATAGCGCCGCCCCGTTCGCAGTCGCGGTGGATTCTCCCTTCGGCAACTGGAGGCGCCTCCTGGATTCCGCGCTGGCGTGTCCACGCGCCGTTGATTGTAGCGGGGCTGAGCTGGGCTCTCATCATCATCTATAGTTCCTGTGAAAAAAACGCTCCGTATAGATCTGACGGGTATCCGGGGCTGATTATTCAATTCAGGGCGGGAAAAACCCGGGGATAAGGTCCGATAAGTGATACGGCGGGTTTTTTTTTGTTGACATAAACCGCACAGATATCTAACTTGCGAACTATAAAAACCCGGCCCGCAAGGGTTGATGTGTTTTGAACGAGATGCGGGCGTAATTTAGAGGAGCTGATAGACCCGTACGAAGAGGTCCGCAACGGATGCGGACAGAGCAGGAGGAGAAGAAGTAAGAGATATGTTTCCCTCAGAGGCGGTTTCTGCCGCCGGGGCCTGGTGAGAGTGGTCGGTGGTCCTGTTTTATTATCTTCATTGTTCTTGAAGAGCAGGTGAAGACCCCGAGGGTATGAAATTCTGAATGTTAGTTAGATATTAGTGGTTCAACCTACCCTTCCCTACACACCCCACTCGGTAGGTTCCTCCTTTTTCCTCGTTTATTTCAGACCCAAACACCTCCTCATCGAGTAGGGACGATGAGGAGATTTTTTTTGCCCGGGTTTCCAGCCACTGGGGCCTTCATGGGCATCCGGCCGCGTATCTTTCCCAACGGCTCCATTGGGGGTAGATGATAGGATACTGGCCGGGTCCGGAGGCGACCCTCCGGTGGGTGCGGTCTCCTTTTTCAGTACGAAGACCTCTGCGGAGCCGAGTTGATGCTGCGGATATTGTGTCGCCTGAAGGAAATCTTGTTTTCCAGGGCGCCTGAAGAGCTCGTCGGGTTCAGGGGTTTTCTCACGAAGGTTGGCCAGGTACTCTACCTGGCGGTGAGGAAATTCCGTAAGGACTTCTGTCTCGAGCGGGCCGCCAGCCTGACTTTTTTTTCCATCATCTCGCTCATTCCCCTGACGGTGCTCTTCCTTAGTATTGCCAATGTGAGAGGAGAGGGAGGGCGTATCAAGGAGTGGTTTATCGAGAAGATCCCGAAGCTGTTGCTGGGGGAGAATGCGGGACTGACGGAAAACCTCCGCCAGGTGATTAAAGAAAGTATCGGGGACGACGCCCTGGCGGATCCCAGCGGGCTGGTGAATTTTACGGCCTTCTGTGGATTGGTCATGATCTCGCTGGGAATCTATTTCGCTGCGGAACGGGTTTTCAACCATATCTGGGAGGTTCAGCGGCGTAGGAATCATCTCCAGAGGCTGATGGTGTTCTGGGTCATCCTGACGACGAGCCCCCTCCTGGCCGCTGCCTCACTCTGGGCCGAGGATATGTTGCCCACCGGCGGCCTGAAGTCATTCCTGGAGGACTCGGCAACCTTCGCGACCTTCCTCGGCTTCCTGGCTTTTACGCTGATGTTTCTTTTCCTGCCGGCGGTCAAGGTGCGTATTACGAGCGCTGCCCTGGGGGGACTGGTAGCGGCGCTCCTCTGGCAGCTGTCCAAGTACGGTTTTTCCTACTATCTCGTGGGGGTCGGCAAGGTCACGAGTTTTTATGATAATCTCAAGGCTATTCCTTTGTTCCTTATCTGGCTCTACGTTACCTGGCTGGTAATTCTCTGGGGGGGCCAGATCAGCTTCGTTCACCAGAACCGGGAAGACCTGGCGGAATCTAACCGGGAAAAAACCGATCAGGGGAAACGCTCCCTGGCGGCTCTCGGTTTAAACCTCCTCTACAGGGTTGCCGCGGCTTTCAATAGCGGCGGCAGGATTCCTTCGCTCAAGAGGGTAGCTCGGGATCTCGGTATCGACGACATCGAAGGATTTGAGCGTGCGGCGGCGGTACTTGTCGAGCAGGGCGTGCTGCTTGGCGATGATTCTCACGACAGGCGTTACAGTCTTGCGCGAGATGCAGCCAGGATCCCGCTCAGAGAGGTGGCGGCGGGGTTGCGGGGGGCGGAGTTTCCAGGGGAAATAGGCTCCCCTGGTTCGTCCCAGGCTTCAGATCCAGAGGTGGCGGCGATCAGTCGATTGATCGCGGAGGCCAACGCCTGCTGGGAGGGCTCCTTCGTTTCCTGTACACTGGCGGATATCCTGCAGTCGGCAGGAGATACCGAAGCCGGTCAAGTTATTGCGAGCCAACAAGATACAGAGTCCAGTTGATTATTTTTGACATGGTACTCAAAGGCCAATTACTATCTTGGTTTAAGAAAAGAACCGGGAAGACAATCCATTGATCAAGTCAGGAACCGGGTATACGTCAACTGGCCCATTCCCATTTCCCTCCAGCTTCCAGTTTCGCGAGGCTGAAAAAGCTACCCTCGAGGCTTTCTTCGAGAAGGTGTTTTTCGCGAAGCCGATTACCAGCGAGGAATTCGCGGCCATGGAGGGGATGCGCTGGGACCCCGCGAGAATTGCGGAGGGGGGGGAAGGTGCGGCCGAAGCTCCAGAAAACAAGCCAGGGGAAGATCCCGGCGAATCTGTCCAGGACGTCTCCTCCTCCGGGGTGGCGGAGAACGATGAGGGCACCCGCTATGTCATGCTCTGCCACGGGGCGGATGGCATTGGCAAGACGCGTATTTTCCGCCACCTTCGAGAGCGTGCCAGGGAAAAAGACGTCGCGGTCTACGAAACACACAATTACGAGGTCGAGGGGATTCCGCTGAAGCCCTTTCTCCATACGATTCGGCAGATCATGCGTGATCTTGATGAGAAGGCGGGTCTCGGACTGCCCAACCAGCGCCTGGGTTCCTCGCTCATCAAGCGCTACCGTCATGCGCTCGAGAGCCTGATTCCTGAAGCTTTCGGAGATGCCCGGGCTCCCGCTGAGAGCAGCATTCTTAATTCAGAGAACTGGGAAGACGAGAAGGTTCGAATCTTTGATGGAATCACCCAATTTCTTCTCGAGGTTTCAGTACACAAACCACTGCTGATCCTGGTCCATGACCTGCATTGGGCTGATCGAATCACGGTCGAACTGCTGCGATACATCGGTCGCAATCTGCAGCTGAGGAACGAGGCCCTGCTCGCGGAGCACTCAGCGATGGGTGGCGCGGACGCGCAGCAGGTAACCGAGGACTGGCGGGCGCTCGTGGCCGGGGCGGATCCGACCGAAGCTGCCGGGGGTAAGGCAGGCGAAGAGAATTCGGGTTCCGGCACGGGGGAGGGGCCTCCCGAGATCTGGCCGTCCCGGTTGATGCTGCTGGCGAACTATCGCTCCTTTGATGATTGTGACAATGACATCGGCAAGGCCGTTGAGAGTCTCGGCAAAGAGAACTTCAGCTTTCACGGTGAGCTCCGTCCTCTGCATCGAAAGGAGGCGAGGCATTTCCTCGAGAAATCGGTTGAGGGAGTCCAGGTTGCCGGTCGGCAATTGGAGATCACGACCGATGCCGCCGACGCGGTCTTCGAGCTTTCCGAGGGTTTCCCGAGTTTTCAGCAGGAACTTTTTCGAGGGGTCTTTCTTGGAGAATCAAATTTGCCCTCCTGGAGCGGTGACAGCTTCCGGGGCTATGTAAACAGCACATCCGGAGCGGGTGGGCTGGTCCTTGCGGAAGATTCTCCAGTCCGTCACCGGATCCTGGTGCGTCGCCTCGAAGATTACTTTTCAGCCGCGAAGGAGGATGGTCCGGGCGTCGAGGCCCGCATACTCCAGGTTCTTTCCCTGGCCCGCCGTCCTGTACGAAGCGATCTTATCTCCCATGTCCTGACGCATGTGGATGGCGCTCCGGCGGTTCCGGAAGAGGCGTCTCTGGCGGCCGACAAGCTCGGCTGTTTCTCGGGCGCCGGGGGCTCCGAGAGGGTCGAGGAGATACTGAGCGTTTTCGAGCAGCGTGGGATCACGGCCCTGGCGAGTCCCGGCAAGTATTTCTTCAGGCTGTGGGATTATACCCAGGTCGTGGAGGCGACGATCGAGCCGGAGGTGAAGATGCTTGTCCATCAACGCATCGGCGAGGAATACAGCAGGCGCCTCGGTGAGGGCAATGGTGAAACCATCTT
>Ga0310342_100001001_pt1 | contig 17045 bp, 13 predicted proteins | sample S15DNA20500_MG_FD_206155 | JGI IMG/M metagenome (GOLD analysis project Ga0310342, IMG submission 206155) | Marine microbial communities from station ALOHA, North Pacific Subtropical Gyre - S1503-DNA-20-500_MG | ecosystem: Environmental > Aquatic > Marine > Oceanic | place: Pacific Ocean: North...
GTGGCAGCAGCCACCTCAGCGGCCACAGCCGCCACAGCCGCCGCCGACATTCTCAAACCACCGGCATCCGGCTCCCCTGCCCCGTTCCGCTTCTGCCTGAACACCAGCACGATCCGCGGACAGAAACTGAACCTGCTCCAGGAAGTCAACCTGGCCGGGAAAGTGGGTTACAGCGGTATCGAGCCGTGGATTCGTGAGATCGACCAGTACGTCCGTGACGGCGGATCGCTGAAAGATCTCCGCAAGCGAATCACCGACGCCGGGCTGCAGGTCGAAAGTGCCATCGGTTTCGCCCAGTGGATCGTCGACGACGACAAGCGACGTACCGCGGCGCTCGAACAGGCCAAGCGTGACATGGAGAAGGTCCGTCAACTTGGCGGCAAACGGATCGCCGCTCCGCCGGCGGGTGCCACAGGGCAAAGTGACCTCGACCTCTTCGCCGCCGCCGATCGCTACCGTGCGTTGCTCGAAGTGGGACGCGGGATCGGCGTCACCCCGCAGGTCGAGGTCTGGGGGTTCTCGAAGTCGCTCTCGCGGCTCGGCGAAACCGCCTTCGTGGCGATCGAGAGTGGTCATCCCGACGCGTGCGTGCTGCCCGACATCTACCACATCTACAAGGGTGGCTCCGACTTCACGGGCCTGTCGCTGCTGGCCGGCCCCGCCATCCACTGCTTCCATGTCAACGACTACCCCGCCAGCCCACCGCGGGCCACGATCACCGATGCCGACCGCGTCTACCCCGGCGACGGTGTCGCCCCGGTCGTCAAGGTGCTCCGGCAAATCGCCGCCAAGGGCCATCCGATCGCGTTGTCACTCGAGCTTTTCAACCGCACGTACTGGAAGCAGGACGCCGAGCTGGTCTGCCGGACCGGGCTGCAGAAGATGAAGGCGGTCGCGACCCGGGCCCTGGCCTGAGTTGGCCCGAGGCTGCTTGAAAAACCACCGGCCGGCGTCCACCATACGGCTCCTGCGGCCTGGCCGGCTGCAATCCACCGGCCGGTGCCGTCACCTGTGGACCCTTGCGGGGAGCCGTCGTGATGAGAAGTGTGCGTGGTGTGGTGTGCCTGGCCCTGGTCGCGTTCGGAACGGCCGAAGCGGCCGACGTGATCGCCTTCCGCGGAGCCAGGATCCTGCCGGCCAGCGGCAAGCCGATTCCCTCCGGCACGATGATCATCGATGGTGGCAAGATCGTCGTGGTCGGACCCGTCGACAAGGTCAAGATCCCCGACGGAGCCCGCATCGTTGACGCCGACGGCAAGGTGATCATTCCCGGCCTGGTCGACAGCCACTCACACCTGGGTGTCGCCTCGCGACCACTCGAAAAGGCCAACAGTGACGGGAACGAGAGAAGCGGTGCGGTGCAGAGCATCGTCCGGGCCCTCGACTCGATCAACCCGTTCGACCCCGGTATCCGCATGGCCCACACCGGGGGAATCACTACCGCCAACGTGATGCCCGGCAGCGGCAACGTCATCGGTGGACAGACGATCTACATCAAGCTGCGAGGCAACAGCCCCGAGCAGATGTGGATCGGGACCGACGGCCACTTCGGTGGCCTGAAAATGGCCAACGGAGAAAACCCCAAACGATCCTATGGCTCCAAGGGCCAGCCGCCGGTGACCCGCATGAAGGTGGCCGCGTTGCAGCGGGTCGAGTTCGTCAAGGCGATCGATTACCGCCGCAAGTGGCAGGAGTTCGAGAAAAAACGTGAGCAGGACAAGGGGGCGACGCCGCCGGATCGCGACCTGGCACTCGAGCCTTTGGCCGAGGTGCTGGCCGGGCGACGGACGGTGCACTTCCACACCCACCGCGCCGACGACATCCTGACCGTGCTGAGACTGAAACGCGAATTCGACTTCGACCTGGTCATCCAGCATGGGACCGAGGCCTACAAGGTGATCGACCAGGTCGCCGCAGCCGGTGTACCGGTCTCGATGACGATCGTCGACAGTCCCGGCGGCAAGGCCGAGGTGGTCGATTTCATCGAGCAGTGCGGAGCGGAACTGACACGACGGGGTGTCAAGGTGCACGTCAACACCGACGACCCGGTGACCGAGAGCCGCTTCTTCCTGCGAACCGCAGCCGCCACCGTCCGCGGCGGGCTCGACACCGCCACGGCGCTGAAGGCCGTGACACTCCATCCCGCCCAGGCACTGAAGCTCGATGACCGCGTCGGTTCGCTCGAACCCGGCAAGGACGCCGACTTCGTGATCCTCAGCGGAGCGCCCTTCAGCATCTACACCCGCGTGCTCGAGACCTGGATCGATGGTCGGCAGGTCTTCGACCTGGCCAACCCCCGCCAACGGCTCTACCAGGAAGGTGGCTTCCAACTGGCCGACAGCGACCTGATCCCCGGCCCGTCAGCTGCGGCCCGACCCCGCAAGGCGGTCCGGGCCCCCGAAGCCGCTGACGGGGCCAAGACACCCAGCTCACGTTCCGAGACCGTGCTGGTGCTGGCCGGCCGGCTGCACCGCGTCTCGGGTCCGCCGATCGAAAACGCCGCGGTGCTCCTCCGCAAAGGCGTCATCGAGAAGGTCGGACGCATCGGTCGGGTCAAGGCCCCTCGCGGGACTCCGGTGATCACCGCGGCGGTGGTCACGCCCGGACTGGTCGACACCCACACCATCGTGCCGCTCTCAGGCGAATACAACATCCCCGCTGACCAGGATCAGGACGAGACCAGTGACCCCAACCAGGCCGACGTTCGCGTGCTCGACGGGTTCAACCCCGCCGAGCCGCTGCTCCGGTTCCTGCTCGAACAGGGCATCACCGTGATCCATGCCTCGCCCGGTCGGGCCAACGTGATCGGCGGACTGACCGGCGTCTTCCGCACCCACGGCATCGATGCCGAGGCGATGACGATCCGCTTTCCCCAGGCGATGGCCTTCAATCTCGGCGTCAGTCCCAAGCAGACCTACTCGGGAAAGAGACCAACGACGCGGATGGGCACCGCCGCTGTGATCCGAAAAGCCCTTTCCCAGGCCCGCGACTATCGGGCCAAGCAGGCCGCCGCCGGGGACAACGACGACATGTCACCTCCGGACCGCGACCTGAAGCTCGAATCCCTCGGGCTGCTGCTCGACAGGAAGATCCCGGCCGTCTTCTGCGGCCACCGCGCCGACGACCTGCTGACGGCGCTGCGGATCGCAAAGGAATTCCGGGTGAAACCGGTCCTCTCGATGGCCACCGAGGGCTACCTGATTCGTGATCAACTGGCGAAAGCCGGCGTGCCGGTGATCGTCCACCCGACGATGCAGCGGATCGGCGGACTCGAAACGATCAACAGCTTCCTGGGCAACGCCGCCGCGCTCTCGGCCGCCTTCGGCCCCAAGGGTCCCCCCGTGGCAATCGGCAGCGGCGTCGAGGGCTACGTGCCCAAGTCCCGGGTGATCCGCTACGAGGCGGCGATTGCGATGACCTACGGCCTGGGCTTCGACAAGGCACTACGGGCCATCACGCTCGACGCGGCGCGGCTGCTGGGAATCGAAAAGACCCACGGCAGCATCGAGCGAGGCAAGTCGGCCGACCTGGTGCTCTATGACGGCGACCCGTTCGAGCACGCCACGCATGTCACCGCCGTGATCGTCGGCGGCCGGCTGGCATACCGACGCAGCGACCGGGCGGCGATCCCGCTACTGGGACGGCTGTTCCTTCCGACACCGTCAATCCCCTGCTGCCTGGCCTTCTGAACCACCTACCTGGCAGCTGCGGCAAGATCCTTGATGCGGATGTTGCGGAACTCGACCCGGGCCCCGTGCCCCATGAAACCGATGTGTCCCTTGTCACGTTTCAGGCCGGGATGCTTCCGACCATCGAGCGACTCGAGACCGTCGATGTTGGCGTTGACGATCGGAGCTCCGTTGAGGACCACGCGGATGTAGGTCCCGCGGACGATCACTTCCTGAGAATTCCACTCGCCGACCGGCTTCAGGTGACCCCGCTGGGCAGGAACCACGCCGTAGATCGAACCGTGGTACTGGTAGGACTTGAGTTTGGCGTACCTCTTGGCGGTGTTGTCCAGGATCTGCAGTTCCATGCCGGCGTAAGCCGGATTGCCGGAGGCCGGGGTGCGGATCGCCAATCCGTTGTTGCCGCCCGGCGGCAGCTTGAACTCGAACCGCAGAACGAAGTCCGAGTACTGCCTGGCCGACAGCAGGTTGCCGCCACCCTTGGGCAGACAGGCCAGGACCCCCTTTTCGGCAACGTAGCCCTTCGTCGAACCGATCCAGCCCTTCAGGTCCTTGCCGTTGAACAATGGAACAAATCCGGCCGCCGTTTCCCTGGCGGCGGCCTGCTCGGCCAGATCGTCGGCCTGGGCCACGGCGAACAACAACGTGAAGCCCAGCAACAGGGCCAGGGGTGTTCTGGAACGTCTCATGGTGATGTCTCCGGCAGGATCTCTCGAGGAACCGGCTTCACCTTAACGCCCCGCAGTCACGGGCGAAACCACCGAAAGACGTCAGTTGCAACACCCGAAATGCTCCGTTACCCTTGCCCGTTCACGCTGGGCGGTCGGTCTTCGTGACCCAGGAAAGAGGCCGCCCGGGACGGATGGTGGATATAGCTCAGTTGGTTAGAGCGCCAGATTGTGGTTCTGGAGGTCGCCGGTTCGAATCCGGTTATCCACCCTTGCGGCACTGGAATCGGAGTTTTTGTGTGGCCGCGGACCTCTTCCTGCTTGAACGAAGAGGATACCCTGGCAACCGACCACGGATCCGGCAGTGATCAGACGGTCGGCTAGCCGACGGCGCCGGCCGGAATGGCAGCGCGGATGGCCCGGGCAAGGTGCTCGGTGCCGCTGCGCAGTGCTTCGTCGGCGGGAAACCCGAAGGCCAGCCTCAGGTAGGGAATGTCGCGTTCGCCGCTGTCGAAGTTGCGGCCGGGATGATAGAGCACCCCTTCCTGTTCGGCCGCCCGCGCCAGTGCGGCGTTGTCGATCTCCTCGGGCAGCTTGACCCAGACGAACATCCCCCCCGACGGAGTGGTCCAGGAACACAGGTCGCCAAGCTGGTCCTCGAGCGATTCCAGCAGGATGTCCCGTTTCCGCTTCAACACGCGGCACAACTTGGCGGTGTGTTCCCGGCGGTGCTGCAGCATGAACTCGGTGACAATCATGGCCGACAGGTTGCTGGTCCCCGCGTCGCTCTTGAGAGACTTCAGCCGCTCGAGCAGTTCGGGGCCCGCCGAGACATAGCCCAGCCGGGCACCGGGACCGAGAATCTTTGACCAGCTGGCGACATAGATCACGTCCTCACCGCCGGGCAAGGCACGAATCGATGCCGGGGGCCGCTCGGCCTCGAAATGCAGGTCGGCGTAGCAGTTGTCCTCGACCAGGGGCACTCCGCGACGGCGAACCAAATCGAGCAGGTCCCGGCGGCGCTCCAACGACAGAATCGCACCGGTGGGGTTCTGGTAAGTGGGAATCGCGTAGACGAATTTTGCCGGCCTGCCGTCGGTGTCCAGGCGGTCGAGCGTTTCCTCGAGCACGTCCAGTCGCAGTCCCTCGTCGTCGGTCGCCACGCCGACGGTCTCGAGGCCGTAACGACGGAACAACGACAGGGCTCCGGTGTAGCTGAATTCCTCGGTGATGATCGCATCACCGGGACTCGCCAGTGCCTCGGACAGCAGGGCCAACGGCTGGGTCGAACCGGTTCCCAGCAGGAACGAATCGGGATCCAGCCCGACTCCCTCGCGTTCTTCAAACCGCTCGGCTGCCAGCCGACGCAATGGCGCATAGCCCTGCGGGTCGGGATACTGCACCAGGTCACTGCCCTCGGCCGTCAATCTCCGTGCCGCCGCATCCACCAGTTCGGCGACCGGGAACGATTCGGGATCGGGCCGCCCGCTGCTGAAATCACAGACGATCATGACTGTCCACCTTGTTGTAAAGAAGCCGCCTCGCCCCGGCCGGGTTCCGTCGCATTGTCGATTGCCGCGACACCACTGGCAAGCAATCATGGCAGTCGGGACCCGGCACACTCCCCACGTCCGGTCCGAAAGGGCCTTCCGCGATGCCCGCGATCTTCGAATTTGAACACGTCGTAACCGCCGACGAGATCGACGCGCAGGGACACGTCGGCAACGTCGTCTTCCTGCGTTGGATGCAGGACGCGGCCCTGGCCCACTCGACCGCCCAGGGCTGGCCGCCGGAACGCTACCAGCAGACCGGGGCCGGCTGGGTCGTTCGCACGCACCAGATCGAGTACCTGCAACCGGCCTGGGAGGCTGACCGGGTCGTTGTGCGAACCTGGGTGGCCGACTTCCAGAAACTCACCTCCCTGCGCCGCTACCGGATCCTCCGCCCCGGGGATGAGCAACCGACCGTGTTGGCGACGGCCGAGACCAACTGGGTCTACATCGGCTTCGAGCGACGGATGCCGCGGCGGATCCCCGACGAACTGTCCGGAGCATTCGACGTGGTCGAGGCCGAGGGGAGCGACTAGATCGGAGGTCGTGACGCCGCATCGCCCCGGGCAGCGATCGCCCGGTCCACACGACCCAGCACCTCCGCGCCCACGTCGGCCCCGATCGCCACCGCCGACTCGCGGATCTGCTCGGGTCGCCGCCCCCCACACAGCGCCACGCTGATCCCCGGCTGAGCCAGCGTCCAGGCGATCACCAGTTGTGAAACCGTCAGCTCCACGTCGGCGGCGATCGGCCGCAGCGAATCGACGAAGTCCAGGTTCCGCTGGTACTCCGCCCCCTGGAACATCGGGTACTTGGCCCGACCGTCAGGCGTCTCGAAAACGTGATCGCGGGCCAGGTGGCCGGCCAGCAGCCCCTTCAGCAGCACCCAGTAGGCCATCACCGTTACGCCGTGCTGACGGCACCATGGCAGATGCTCGGCCTCGATCTCGCGCTGCAGCATGTTGTAGTGAGGCTGTGAGGCCGAGATCGGACAGACGGCCGAGAACTCCTCCATCTGGCCGGCGGTGAAGTTCGAGACACCGACGCTCAGGATCTTGCCCTCCTCGAGCAGTTGTTTCAGCCCGCCGGCCGACTCGGAAACCGGTACGGCCGGGTCAGGAGCGTGGATGTAGTAGAGATCAATACGATCGGTGTTCAGCCGTTGCAGACTCTCGTCGCACTGTCGCCGGAGCGTCTCGGGACGAGCGTCCCTCTGCTGGACGCGGTTCTCCCAATGGACCCCCCCCTTGGTGGCGATCACCACTTCGTCGCGGCGGTGGCCCAGCCCGCGGCCGATCAACTTCTCGCTCTCCCCCTCATAGCCGTAGCAGAAAGCGGTGTCGAAGAAATTGACCCCCGAGTCGAGAGCGGCCTCGAGCGTCGCGACCGACTCGGCGTCGGTCACGCCCAGCGTGGTCACCCCGCTGATCGGCCAACAGCCCATCGCCACCGGCGACACGTGGATCCCGGTCGTCCCAATCTCGATCGTCGCGTCAACTGCAGACATGACGCACCAGCATAGCCATCCGACCGGCTGCGCCCAGCAATGCGGTTGTCGCCACCACCGCCACGGTCGGCTAGCATGAGCCCATGTGTGGCCGCTTCAACCTCAGGACCCCCGCGTCGGAACTGGCGTCGTTCTTCGACATCGTCTTCGACCCGCCACTGCAGGCAACGCTGGCGCCCCGTTTCAATATTGCTCCGTCCCAGCCGGTGCTGGTGATCCGTGGCGAATTCGACCGTGTCGCAGCGGACCTGGTCAACTGGGGGCTGGTGCCCGGATGGGCCAAGGACCCGACGGTCGGTAACCGGATGATCAATGCACGGTGCGAGACGGTGGCCGAAAAGCCGTCGTTCCAGGCCGCCTTCCGCCGCCGCCGCTGCCTGGTCCCGGCGACGGGATTCTACGAGTGGCAAAAGACCGGGGGGCGGGAAAAACAGCCCTGGCACATCCACCGCCCCGACGACAGCCCGCTGGCGTTTGCCGGAATCTGGGAGCGGTGGGAGGCCGACGACGGGTCGGCACTGGAGACCTGTGCGATCATCACGACCGCCGCCAATTCTCGTATGGATCCAATCCACCACCGCATGCCGGTGATCCTCGAGCCAGCCGACTTCCCTGCATGGCTCGACCCCGAACACGACGATCGCGATCGGCTCGAGAGCCTGATGGTGCCCTGCCCCGATCAGGAACTGGTCACCGAGCCGATCGACACCTGGGTCAACCGGCCGGCCAACGAGGGTCCTGATTGTCTGAGACCGGCCAGGGACCTGCCGGCCGACGACGGCCTGCTATTCCAGTAGGATCGACACCACCCGGTCGGTGTCTCCCAGGTCACCCAGCAGCCGGTCCGGCCCGCCGGCGGCGATCTCGTCTCCGGTGAACATCCCGGTGGCGACCGCCAGCACGTGGACGCCGATCGCACGTGCACACTGGACGTCCAACGGCGTATCGCCGATCACCCACACCTCGTCCGCCTCCCACCAATCCAGTTCCTGGCGGACGTGATCCCGTGCCCGCCGCGCCACGTCATCTCGATCACGATCGCGATCGCCGAACCCTCCGAACAACTGTCCATTTCGGTCGAAGTGACCGTCCAGGTCGAAGTGTTCCAGCTTCCGACGAGCACCCTCGACCAGGTTGCCGGTCAACAGGCCCAGTACCACGTCATCGCGACCGGACAACTCCTCCAGCAGGTCTTTGATCCCCGGCAGCGTGAGCCCGTCGAGCCCGGCGAGTTCGGCCGGCAACCCCGCCAGGTAGACCTCCCGAACCCGTTCCCAGGTCGCCTCGTCGCACGACAGTCCATGGAAGGCCATCAGGTCCTCGATGATGGCCCGGTCCGTGCGGCCGGCGGTCGAAATGCCCTCGGTTGGTCGCGTCACGCCGAAGGCTCGCGCCAGCGCTTTCTCCATCGCCGCCTGACCGGCCCCGCCGGAGTTGACCAACGTTCCGTCGATGTCGAACAGGCAGACCCGCATCACGCCACCCGCTCGACAACGCCACCGTCGCAGAAACTCCCGACCTCCAGATCGGTCCAGGACGCCAGGATACGTGATCGGGCCGAGTCGTCACGTGGCGACACAACGACCAGGGTGGCGCCGTGTCGATTGACCAGGTGACGGATCGTCGCCACCAGCCGCCGTCCCGGTGCCCGTGCAGCCTCGACCCGATCGAGAATCACTCGGGTGGCCCGTCCATCGGCGACCAGGATCTGCTCGAACCGATTCCACAGCGCCGGGGTTGCACGGGCCCGATCGACGTCCGGCCCCAGCAGCCGCTCGAGCACTCGTCGCTCGGTCTCAGCGTGTTCTGCCGTTCCGCAGACGGCCAGCGGCGACAGATCGGTGAACAGCACTCGGTGACCAGCCTGCTGCCAGTCGGAAATGGCCTGCGCGATCAACGAGGAGATCTCCACCCCGTCCCGGCCGCTCAACCAAATCACACGCCCGCCCCGTCCGGCCTGCCACTCGATTCTCGCCCTGGCCTCGTCTCGATCCAACATCTCCCAAAGCCTCTCCCCGGGAACTCCCGCGTCATTGCCCAACCTGCCGGACCCGCACAACCGGCCCCTGACTGCTGTTATCGGTCGTCACACACCGCATCCATGATCGGCAGCGAAAGAATCGCCGCTGCCATCGTTGCCATCGACATCTCCCGGGTCACCTGTCCGCCGATGGACTCGACTTTGCCCACGCAGCCGTGGAAGACCGAACCCGACTGACGCCGGTATGCGGCGATTGCCGATTAATGTCCTTGACGGTTTTCTGGAGACACGAGTAGAGTACCGAGCGGGGACGGCCGCGGGACGCGTTCTGGAACCGGTGAATGGCAGTTTTCAACCGCCTGCAGCCGCTCCGAAACATCCATCAAGCGACCACCTGTGGTGGTGCCTCCGCTCGTCCGGAACGGGCGACACGGCCGGGTCCGGCATTATGTCATGGGGGGGTCGAGGAGATACCTGATGATGATCAATCGACGTCGCCGAGTGGGTTTCACCCTGATCGAGTTGCTGGTTGTGATCGCGATCATCGCGATCCTGGCCGCTCTGCTGCTGCCGGCTGTGCAGCAGGCCCGTGAAGCTGCACGCAACACGCAGTGCAAGAACAACCTCAAGCAACTCGGCCTCGCGTTGCACAACTATCACGACGCCCACAATTCATTTCCCCCCGGCCAGGTCAACCAGTTGATGCTCGGTGGACTGGGTAGCGGCGGCTTCCAGCACTCCGACCCGACCGAACCCATCCAGGCCAGCGGCAACGGGCTGCAAGGGACCAGTTGGCTGATGCACCTGTTGCCGCAGGTGAACCAGGAACTGTTGAGCGACCTCTGGGAAGCGAAGATGAACGTGCAGATGAACGGCAACGGCATGAACATGGCCATCGACCCGATCACCCAGACACAGATCATCCTGACACCCGCCCAGACCGACATCCCCGAGTTCTACTGCCCGTCACGGCGAGGCACGATGGACCGAAGCCAGTTCCCCAACATGCTGATGGTCAACCCCGACTGGACCAAGGGTGGCAATGACTACGCCGGGGTGACCGGTTCGGGCGTGACCTTCAACGACGCCAACCGGGGCACCTGGAATCTGACGCCGGCCCAGACGATCAACGACCCCACACTCTCGCGACTTCCCAACAACATCCACGTCGGAATCTTCTCGGTCAACAGTTCGACCCGGATGCGCGACGTCATTGATGGCGAGTCACAGACATTGATGGTCGGTGAGGCCGAGCGATTCGACATCGTGGGCGACGCCCTGCGAACAAGCAGCGACGGCTGGGCCTGGGGTGGGCCGGCGACATTGCTCAGTACGCGGTTTGGCCCGAACCAGAAGATCCACTACGACAACGCAGGCAGCGTGCACGGCAACGGTGGAGTCAACTTCGTGCTGGTCGACGGCAGCGTCCGCAGCATCAACCAAAGCGTCAACGTGACGATCTTCCAGAACCTCGGCAACATGCGTCGCAAAGTCCCCGTGCAGGTGCCCAACTAGGCCAGGCCACAGCCTCCAATATGTGTTCCCAGCGGACCCAGGAACCCAATGACGATCCGCTACCAGTGCACCGAGTGCGAATCGGTCCTCAAGATCCGCGATGACAAGGCCGGACAGACAGCCCATTGTCCGAAGTGCACGACCGAGTTCGTGATTCCCGAACCGGAACCGGTGGAACCGGAACCGGCGGACCCCGAACCGGAACCGGCGGAAAACGAGACAGAAGCGGCACCGGTGGCTGACGGAGCCAACGGCGGCGGTTCCGAAGACGATGCAATGGCCTTCCTGATGGAGTCCGGCGACGTCCCCGCCGCACCACCCTCGGCAGCCACCGCGCTCGATGACGACGAGGCGGACGACGAGGACGCCCCGCCGCCGCAGCGTCTGTCACCCGAAGAGCGGCCTTTGCACCGGCCGCCCTCGCGACCGAAGTCCGAATCCGAAGACACGTCCAGCGCCGCCGGTGCCCTGCTTGCAGCCGGCGAATCGGCCCGCTCGGCCGCCGCCAACGAAAGCGAATCCGTCGAGGAGCGTCCTCGGGTCGACATGACCGAGATCAAGCAGTTGGCCATTTCCAAGCTCCTGCCCATTGTCGGCGGAATCGCCGTCATCTCTGGCATCTTCTTCTACCTGTTCAGTTCCATGTCGAGTGGAGCCGATCTCCCATCACTTGCCTCGGTCTCGGGCACCATCACGCTGGACGGGAAGCCTCTGCCCGACGCCCTCGTGCTGTTCGAACCGGTCACCGACGAGACGAATGCCGAGCAAAGACTGATTGGAGCGAGTGTCGGGAGATCCAACAAGGAGGGTGTCTACACCCTGGCCTATCCGGGGGGCCACGACGGGGCCGTCGTGGGCACTCACACTGTCCGGGTCAACAAGACGGACGTCAAAGGCCTGGAAACCCTCTCCAAGAAGTACCATCGGCAGAGCCAGATGAAGCACGAGGTGAAGGCCGGATCGAACACGATCGACCTGCCACTGAGATCCAAACCGGCTGGAACCGCGGCGGGCAAACGGACAGCCGATCCGCCGACTCCCTGATTCGCCGGACTCGAACCGTCTACTTCTTCTTGTTCTTCCCGAACCGCTCGGGATCCAGCTGGGCGGCCCTCTTCAGGTCCGCCGCGGCTTCGGCCTCGCGACCAGCCGCCCGGTGACCCTCGGCACGCCTGGCATACGTCTCGGCCACCACGTCGTCAAACCGACGTGCCTTGACGAAATCGGCGATCGCCCGGTCCCAGTCCCCCTGGCCCCTGTACACCTCGCCTCGCAGGCTCCAGACAGCGTGCGCACCACCGGCCTTCAGTGCCTGGTTGCAATCGGCCAGCGCAGGTGTCCACTTCTTCACCGCGATCCAGTGCCGCGCTCGGGCCAGATAGGCCTCGACCGCCTTGGCCGGTTCGGCCGCAATTGCTCGCTGGTAATCGGCCATCGCCGCCCCCGTGCGACCGTCGGCACCCAGGTGGCGAGCCCGTTCGATGTACGTCTTGGCCTGTAGCGGCGCAGCCGCCACTCTCCGTGAAAGCTGCTGGTACTTGATCAGCCAGATCAACCGCTCTCCGTCGGCCAGGGCCTCCTTCGACTTCCCCAACTTCCGGTATGCCGCGCGGCGCAACTGGTAGAACCGCGGGTTGTCAGCATCCCGTTTGATCGCCGACGAACAGTCGGCCACCGCACGACGGTAATCCTTGCGGGCCATGTTCAGCAGCGCCCGGTTGTTGTAGGCCATCACGAAATCGCCATCGCAGGCCAGGGCCTGGTTGAAATCGGCCAGGGCCTTGTCGTGATCGTCACTGCGGAAGTGGGCGAAACCGCGATTGTTCCAGGCATCGACGTACTTCGGGTCGGCCGCGACCGCCTTGTTGAAGGCGACGATCGCCTTGTCGTATTCCTGGGTTCCGACGTGCACCAGTCCGCGATTGTTGTGTGCCTCGGCGTATCCAGCATCCAATGCGATAGCCGCATCCAGGTCCCGCAACGCCGCAGCCCGTTTTCCACGGGTGAACAGGAAAAAGCCTCGGGCATTGAGCCAGCGAGCGGACTTGGGCTCGACGCGTATCGCCGCCGAGTAGTCCGCCAACGCGTTGGCGTCCTGTTTGCTTCTCGCGTAGATGTCGGCCCGCATCACGAACGCACGGGCATTGCCGGCGTCGTTGCCAATGGCCTGGCTGAGCAATTCGACAGCCCCCTTGGCGTCACCGGCCTTGATTCGCTTCGCCGCACCGTCGATCAGTCCATCGACCGCCTGGTCGCCTGATTCACCCGATGCCCGGCCCGACCCTGCGGTCGGCGACCCCTGCCCGGCTCCGTCTCCCGTTTCCGAGTCGTCGCCACCGCACCCAACCACCCCGATCACCAGGGCCAGCAACCCCCTCGCGGACAACCTCAAACAGCGATCGCGACCTCGCCCGATCACCTCGTGCCACGTCACCGACCAGCATCCGCGCATTGCTCAATCTCCTGGAGGGCATCCCGTCGCCGAGTGGGACTCGGCGGCTTGTAGTTTTCGGTGAACCCAAGGTCAATCCCGATCGAGTCACCACCACGGAGACGTGCTGGAGTGTCCCGACGGTGACGACTACAATCCGATCACGACCCGTCGATGCCGCTTCGACGTCCTCACACCCCGCTCTCGACAAGCCATCCCAACGTGCAACTGCCACGCAATCCGACACGCCGGGTGACCATCGGCACGCTCACCATCGGCGACGGCTCGCCGGTGGCCGTCCAGAGCATGACGGCCACCTCGACCCGCGACGTCGCCGCCACCTCGGCCCAGGTCCGTGACCTCCACGACGCCGGAGCCGACGTGGTCCGGATTGCCGTCGACAGCACCGCCGACGCCCGAGCCGTCGTCGACATCGCCACCGAAACCGACGCCAACCTCGCGGTCGATCTGCAGGAGAACTACCGGCTGTCGGAAATCGTCGCCCCGCACGTCGCCAAGCTCCGCTACAACCCCGGCCATCTCTATCACCACGAACGGGAAAAGCCGTGGCAGGAGAAGGTGCGGGGAATCGTCGACCAGGCGGCCACGCACGATTGCGCAATCCGTGTCGGCGTCAACTGCGGTTCGGTCGATCCTGACAAGATCGAACGCTACCCCCGGGACGACTCGATCTCGCCGATGCTCGACAGCGCCTGGGAGCACTGCGAGTTCCTCGATTCGCTCGACTTCACCAACTACTGCGTCTCGCTGAAGGACTCGAACCCGCAGAAGGTGATCGAGGTCAACCGCCGATTCGCCGAACGGCGGCCTGATGTACCGCTGCACCTGGGGGTCACCGAGGCCGGGCTGCCACCCGACGGAGTGATCAAGACACGCATCGCCTTCGAACAACTCGTCTCAAAGGGCCTGGGAGACACGATCCGCGTCTCGCTGACCGTACCCAACGACCGGAAATCCGAGGAGATCGAAGCGGGCCGTCAGATCCTGGCCGATATCGCTGCCGGACGCGTCCGCACCGTCGTCGATTTCGGACTCGACACGCTCAACATCATCAGTTGCCCCAGTTGCTCGCGGGTCGAGAACGAGGCGTTCGTCGAGCTGGCCGAACAGGTCCGCGAGATGACCGAGTACGCTCGGGAACACGCGCTGACGATCGCCGTGATGGGTTGCCGGGTCAACGGCCCCGGCGAAACCGACGATGCGGACCTCGGCCTGTGGTGTGCCCCCAACTTCGTCAACCTGAAGCAGGGCGAAAAGACGCTGGGCGCATTCGCCTACGACGAAATCCTGGACCGGCTGAAACAGGAACTCGACCGGTTGATCGCCGAACGAGCAGCGGCATCATGACCGGCTGGAGACACGCCTGACGGAGCATCTCGATGAGCATCTACCTGGGCATCGACATCGGCACCAGTGGCACCAAGACGCTGGCGATCCGTGAGAACGGCCGGATCGTGGCCAGTGCCACATTCGAATACCCCCTGTCGAGTCCGCGACCGGGGTGGTCCGAACAGGACCCCGAAGACTGGTGGCAGGCGTCGGCCAGGAGCGTGCGGAAGGTCCTGCGGGACGGAAAGATCCAGCCCGCCTCGGTCGCCGGCATCGGGCTCTCCGGCCAGATGCACGGCAGCGTGTTCCTGGACAGAAACCACCAGGTCATCCGGCCCGCCCTGTTATGGAACGACCAGCGGACGGCGGCCGAATGCGACGAGATTGAACGGCGAGCCGGCGGCCGGCGCAAGCTGATTCAGATGGTGGCCAACCCGGCCCTGACCGGATTCACCGCCCCGAAGATCCTCTGGCTCCGCAACAACGAGCCCCGCCGCTTCGACCGGACTCGCCAGGTGCTGTTGCCCAAAGACTACGTCCGCTTCCGACTGACTGGAGAGTTCGCCACCGAGGTCAGCGACGCGTCGGGAACGCTGCTGCTGGACGTGAAACGGCGAAAATGGAGTCGCCGGCTGCTGGGACTGCTTGAACTCGACCCCGATCTGCTGCCGGCGGTGTACGAATCCGAGGATGTCAGCGGCACGCTGTCGAGATCGGCCGCGAAGAAGCTGGGACTGCCCGAGGGGGTGCCGGTGGTCGGCGGTGGTGGAGACCAGGCGGCCGGAGCCGTCGGCAACGGGATCGTTCGCCGCGGAGTCATTTCGGCCACAATGGGCACCAGTGGAGTGGTGTTCGCCCACAGCGAAGGAATCGAGACCGACCCGCTGGGACGGGTCCACACCTTCTGCCACGCCGTCCGCGGCCAGTGGCACGTCATGGGCGTGGTGCTTTCGGCCGGGGGCAGCCTGCAGTGGTACCGCAACCAGTTGGGGGAAGCCGCGGTGACGGCAGCCCGACGGAAAAAGATCGACCCCTACGAGTTGTTGACCGCCGAAGCGGCCCGGGCACCGGCCGGATCCGAGGGGCTGTACTTCCTGCCCTACCTGACCGGCGAACGCACACCTCACGCCGACCCGCACGCCCGCGGAGCGTGGGTCGGTCTCAGCCTCCGCCACGGCCGCCCGCACCTGGTCCGCAGCGTCATCGAAGGAGCCACCTACGCGATGCGGGACTGCCTGGAGATCATCAAGGGGATGAACATCCCGGTCCGCGAGATCCGGGTCTCCGGCGGCGGAGCCCGCAGCCGTTTCTGGCGGCAGATGCAGGCCGATGTCTACGGCAACAAGGTGGTGACGATCAACGCCGAGGAGGGCCCGGCCTACGGCGTGGCGTTGTTGGCTGCCGCCGGGACCGGGGCCTACAAGGACGTCGTCGAGGCCTGCAACGCAACGATCCGGGTGGTCGACTCGACACCGGTCCATCAACCCACACGCCGGCAATACAACCGCGTCTACCCCCAGTACGGCCAGCTCTACCGATCGCTGAAAGACGACTACGCACGGATCGCCGAGTTGGTGGATTGAAGCCAGTGCCTGCATGTCCGTCCTGTTCCTGACCGAATCCGACGTCGAATCCCTGATCGACATGCCCGCATCGATCGAGGCGATCGAGCGGGCCTTCGTGGCGCTCGCCGACGGAACGGCCGTCAACATCCCCCGTGCCCGCGCCAAGGCCCCCGGATTTCTGCTGCACTCAATGTCGGCCTCGGCCGAATACCTCGGCCTGGCCGGCTGGAAGAACTACACCACGACTTCTCAGGGAGCCCGTTTCCACGTCGCCGCCTACGAACTCGATTCCGGACGCATGCTGGCGCTGATCCAGGCCAACCGCCTGGGGCAACTCAGAACCGGCGCCGCCAGCGGCGTGGCCACGCGGCACCTGGCTCGCCCGGACGCCACCGTGCTGGGATTGCTGGGGACCGGCTGGCAGGCCGAGAGCCAGTTGGAAGCGATCGCCTGTGTTCGGACGCTCGAAACCGTCCGGGTCCATTCGCGGGACCCCGAACGACGGCGGACATTTGCCGAGACGATGAGCCGTCGGCTGGGACTCGATGTCCAGGCCGTGGACTCGGCCGAGGCGGTCGTCGAGGGGGCCGACATCGTCTCGACCGCGACCACCTCGGGTGAACCGCTCTTCGACGGGCAGTTGCTCGCAACCGGATCGCACCTGAACATCATCGGCTCCAATCACCTGTCGAAGTCCGAGTCGGATGTCGAGTCGATCGGGGGGGCTGACCTGGTTGCCTGTGATCGAATCGACCAGTGCCGGATCGAGGCCGGCGAGTTGGCTGCCGC
>Ga0310342_100001002_pt1 | contig 17036 bp, 8 predicted proteins | sample S15DNA20500_MG_FD_206155 | JGI IMG/M metagenome (GOLD analysis project Ga0310342, IMG submission 206155) | Marine microbial communities from station ALOHA, North Pacific Subtropical Gyre - S1503-DNA-20-500_MG | ecosystem: Environmental > Aquatic > Marine > Oceanic | place: Pacific Ocean: North...
CCTGTCCCGGTAGGGAGCCCTGAGCTTCTCATCAGGTAGGATGATCCTCCTGACGTAGTCCTCGACCAGGCTGCGCTGATCCGTCGCTGAGAGCTTGTCAAACGGCTCGATCTTGAGGCCCTCCTCCTCGCTGATCTTCTTGCGCTTGGCGTCGTATTCACCGCGCTTCGTGTCGAGAACCGAGTCGTACTCCTCATCGAGGATCCAGACCAGGAGGCGGTCGTCCTTGCTGCCGGTGCTGAGCTCCTGCTCGAAGACCTCCTCGACCCTCTTCGCCACCAGTTCGGCCTCGAACAGGGCTTCGAGCTTCTTGCGTTCCTTCTGGAAAGCCTCGAACTCTTCATAGCGAAGTCCCTGTTTCCTGTAATTCTCAAAGGCCTTGTCGTAGGCCACATTGCCGGACGAACCGTACTTCTCACTTGCCAGGTAATGACCCAGGGTGTCCCTCAGAACCTCGTCCAGTTTTCCCCCCGGGTTGCTGGCAAGCTCCTCCGCCCTGGGTATGACCATCTCGACCTGGTCGACAAGCCGCGGCACGAAAAAGCTCCCGACTCCGTACCCCCCCCCGATCAGCCCCAGGAAGCAGCCCACCGTCAGCAGGCGGTGCAGCCAGGCCTTCTCCTCATCCGGGGAGATCAGCTTCGCCAGCCAGTCCACCAGGCCCCTCATGCTGTAGGCGAGGATGAAGGTCATGAAGACGATGAAGAAGAAGCTGCGCAGGCTGTAGACCAGCAGCAGGAAGAGCGCCCAGATGGTCAGCTTTTCCCACGGCAGCCACTCCAGGAACCGGAAGCGCCCACCGCCATCGTCCGCCACTGTTGTTTTCTTCGCCATGAACGCTGGACCTCTCTAAGACCTTCGGCCTAGAAACTAATCGAATGCCGGTTTTCTGGCAACTGCCGGTACGGACAGAAAATACCCCGGAGTGAGCGCTGCGTGGCTGCGGACACGGTTTCTTTGCGTTAAACTGCGCACGTCGATGGCCGGCTGGAGCCGGTTCCTCAACATCATCCGGGACAGGGAAAGACACCGATGGAAAAAGCCGCGAAGCTCGGACAGCTCGATTTTTCAATCGTCGCGGTTTATCTCGGCGCCACCGTCGCCCTGGGCATCTACTTCTCCAGGCGCAAGCAGACCTCGTCGGCGGGCTATTTTCTGGCCGGACGGAACCTCACCTGGCCCTTCATCGGCCTCTCGCTGTTCGCCACCAACATCTCCACCGAGCATTTCGTCGGCCTCGCCGCCGATGGACATCGGCTAGGACTGGTCGCCGGAGGCTGGGAGTGGATGGCCAGCCTCTGCCTGATCATGCTCGCCTGCGTCTTCGCGCCCCAGTACCTGCGCCACAAGGTCTTCACCATCCCCGAATTCTTCGAGAAACGCTACGGCGCAGCGATGCGCATGAGCCTGACGGTGTATTTCCTCGCCATGATCGTCCTGACCAAGGTGTCACTCGCGCTCTTCAGCGGCAAGCTGGTCCTCGAGTATTTCACCGGCTTTTCAGGCAACTCCATCCTCTGGGGAATCGGCATCCTGACGGCTGCCTATACCCTCGTCGGCGGACTGAGGGCGGTGATCTACACCGACTTCGTGCAATCGATCATCCTCATCGGCGGCTCGGTGATCCTGACCTGGATCGGCCTCGACGCGGTGGGCGGCTGGGACGGCCTCACCGCGAAGCTCACCGAGAAGGACAGGCTCGACATGCTGTCGATGGTCAAGGGCGTCGACCACGAGCTGCCCTTCAGCGGCTACCTGCTGGGCAACTTCCTGATCGGCGGCATGTTCTACTGGTGCATGGACCAGGTGAACGTGCAGCGCGTCCTCGGGGCGCGCAATCTCCACCACGCCACCTCCGGCGCCATCTTCGCCGGCTTCCTGAAGATCATCCCGGTGTTCATCTTCGTCCTGCCGGGCATCATCGGCTTCATCCTCTACAACGAGCGGCTCACCGGCGAAGACGGCAAGGTCAACTACAACGGGACCTACTCCATGCTGCTGGAGAACCTGCTCTCGCCGGGCCTGCGGGGCGTAGTGCTGGCGGCGCTCCTGGCGGCGCTGATGTCCTCGCTGAGCTCGAGCTTCAATTCCGTGGCGACCCTGGTCGGACGCGACATCGTCGCTCGCTGGTCATCAACAGCCGATACCGCCACCCAGATCCTTGCCGGCCGCATCGCACTGGTGGCGGTCATGGTGCTGGGCATCTTCGCCACGCCGCTCATCGAGAGCCAGGAGACCTTGTGGAAGTACCTGCAGGTGGTGACCGGCTACCTCTCGGTTCCCTTCGCGGTCGCCGGGCTGCTGGGAATCTTCTCCAGCCGCATGAACCGGCAGGGAGCGCTCTGCGGGGTGGCGATGGGGATCGCCGCGGGTACCGTCCTGCTGCTCGACTCGGAGGTAGACGGGTGGCAGGTGTCCTTCCTGCGCCACGAATACCTCGGCTCCTTCCTGCACCGGCACTTCCTCAGCGGCGTGCTGACCGCCGCGACGGTGATCATCGTCAGCCTGCTGACCACTCCGCCGCCGAAAGACATCCAGGAGGGCTCCTTCAGCCTGCTGCGCGGCTGGGGAGAGTTGAGCAAGGCTCACAAGATCTGGATCGCTACGCTGTTCGCGACAATCTGCGTCCTGTGGTGGGTCTTCCGCTAAGCAGAAGCTGAAACCAGGAAACCTTATTCCTCGGCGACAGCCTGCGCCGCGGCCAAGCGTGCGATCGGCACGCGGTAGGGTGAGCAGGAGACGTAGTTCATGCCGACGTGATGGCAGAACTTGACCGAAGCAGGGTCACCGCCATGCTCGCCGCAGATGCCGATCTTGAGCTTCGGATCGACCTTGCGGCCCTTTTTAACACCCTTCTTGACCAGCTTCTTGACGCCCTTGTCCAGGGTCCCGAAGGGATCCGCGGCCATGATGCCCTGGTCAAGATATTCACCCATGAAGCCGCCGATATCATCGCGGGAGAAACCGAAGGTCATCTGAGTCAGGTCGTTGGTACCGAAGGAGAAGAACTCGGCTCCCTTTTGAACCAGCTTCTTGCTGATGAGGCAGGCGCGCGGGGTCTCGATCATGGTACCGACCATGTGGTTCACCTTGCGTACGCCCAGCTTTTTGCAGACTGTCTTGTGAACGCCCTTGATCAACTCGAACTGGTGCGCCATCTCCGTTTCAACGGCAACGACAGGAACCATGATCTCGGGAAAGACCCTGATGCCTTTCTTTGAAAGCTCGCCTGCTGACTCCAGGATAGCGCGGACGTACATCTCGGTGACCTCGGGATGGGTGATCCCCAGGCGTACACCGCGGTGTCCCATCATGGGGTTCACCTCGTGCAGCGAGTCGGCACGCTTCTTCACCTCGGCGAAGGGGGTCTTCAATTCGCGCGCGATCTTGCGCAGGCCCTTGTCCTCGTGGGGAATGAACTCATGCAGCGGCGGGTCGAGCAGACGAATCGTCACCGGCAAGCCCTTCATCGCCTTGAGAGTACCCTTGATGTCCTTCTTGACGAAGCGGAAGAGCTGGTTGTTCGCCTTCTGCTGGGCCTTCTTGTCGCCCGCCAGGATCATCCGTCGCAGGCAGGCCAGGGCCTCGGGATCGCCGCCGTAGAACATATGCTCGGTACGGAAGAGGCCGATCCCCTCAGCGCCAAACTCTCTGGCGAGGGCCGCGTCCGCGGGAGTCTCGACGTTGGTCCGCACCTTGAGCGTACGCAGCTTGTCACACATCTTCAGGAAGGTCGATAAAGTCCTGGTGCTGGTGTCGGGGGGAATCGTTGGAAAGTCGTCGCCTGCGTAGACATTCCCGGTCGAACCATTAAGGCTCAGAGAATCTCCTGACTTGAAGACCCGCTTACCGACCTTCAGTGTCTTGCGCTTGGCATCGATGTCGAGCTCGGCGCAACCGACGATGCAGCACTTGCCCCAGCCGCGGGCGACGAGCGCCGCATGCGAGGTCATGCCGCCGCGCTGGGTCAGAATCGCCTCCGAAGCGAACATGCCAGCGACATCCTCGGGGTTCGTCTCCTCGCGGACCAGGATGACCGGCTCTCCCTGGACAACATCATCCGCATCCAATTTAGCAACGCGTACAGCCTCTTCAGAGGTAAAGACGATCTTACCCTTGGCCCCGCCAGGTCCGGCTGGCAGGCCCTTGGCTACAGCCTTGGTCTTCGCCTCTACCTCCGGATCGAGAATGTCGTGCAGCCATTCGTCAAGTTGGCCGCCTGTAACCCGGCAGACGGCTTCCTTCTCGGTGATGAGCTTTTCCTTCACCATGTCAACCGCGATGCGCACGGCCGCCGTACCGTTTCTCTTACCGACACGGCACTGGAGCATGAAGAGCTTGTGGTCTTCGATGGTGAACTCGATGTCCTGCATGTCGCGATAGTGGCGCTCGAGGCGCTTCTGAATCGCGTTGAGCTCTTTATACGGCCCGGGCATGAGCTTCTCGAGGGTCATCAGATCCTTGTTATCTGCCGACTGGGATGCCTTGTTGATCGGGGCCGGGGTACGGATCCCGGCGACCACGTCCTCGCCCTGGGCGTTGACAAGATACTCGCCGTAAAAGATGTCTTTATGGTCTCTGCCGGGATCGCGACTGAAGGCGACGCCGGTGGCGCAGGTGTCTCCCATATTTCCGAAGACCATGGTCTGCACGTTGACCGCGGTGCCCCACACGTGCGGAATCCCCTCGACCTCGCGGTACAGGATCGCCCGCGCGCCGTTCCAGGAGGCGAAGACGGCGCCGAGTCCGCCCCAGAGCTGCTTCTCTCCATCATCGGGGAAGGACTTGCCGAGCACCTTCCTGACGAGCTTCTTCATGTCCTCGCATAAAGATTTCAGATCCTCAGCTCCGACATCGGTGTCCTCGCTGACGCCTAACGATTTCTTTTTCCTCTCGAAGAGATGCTCGATCCGGTGGCGGATGCCCTTGCCCTCGGCCGGCTCGATCCCGGCCGCCTTCTCCATGACCACATCGGAGTACATGGTGATCAGACGGCGGTAGGCATCGTAGACGAAGCGCGCGTTGCCGCCGGTCTGCTTGATGAGGCCGGGGATGGTCTTCGAGGTCAGACCGATGTTGAGCACGGTCTCCATCATGCCGGGCATCGAGATCCTGGCGCCCGAGCGCACCGACAGAAGCAGCGGGTTCTTCGGGTCGCAGAACTTCTTCTTCATGACCCGCTCGGTCTTGCGAATCGCGGCGTCGACCTGGGCCTTCAGCTCGGGCGGATAGCGACGGCGGTTGTCGTAGTAATAGGTACAGACGTCCGTACTGACGGTGAAGCCGGGCGGCACCGGCAGCTTGAGCTTTGGATGCCCCGCCATCTCGGCCAGGTTCGCGCCCTTGCCGCCGAGTAGATTCTTCTGCGAACCGTTACCTTCGGCCTTACCGGCACCGAAGAAGTAGACGTACTTGGTCTTCGCCATCTCTTCTGAAACCTCGCTCTGCTATTTTCTGTTTTAGCTGTTCTATGCAAAAGGGAGGGATTGTAGATTATTGCGTTTGCCCCACAAACACCAAAATGTGCAGGCCCCGGGAGCCAAAGCCCGGCGAGGTCTCCGGGGCAGAAAACTGAAATCCGGGCTGCTTCCCTGCCAAATACCGAACATCGGGGCTTTTTTCTCCTCCTGGCGCCCCGTTGGTGACATAGCGGTGACATAAAACCGATAAAGTTTCCGGTGACTGGTTCGAGGCTGTACGCCCTTTTCCGTAAGTGAAGCAAGACCCAGCTGACGATTCGGGCGGACTGTCATGTCGCACCCTGGCCTTCCGGCCAACCTCCGTAAGACGTGACTCCGCTTCCCTCGGCCTGTCGATACCGTTTCAGGCGAGGGCCAGGACTTCCCCAAAGGAGTCCTGGCCTCGTCCGTTTTTTGCGTGAGACCTTCCCGGGAATGGTCAGCAGAGAGCGGGCAGACGCCAACACGTTCGGGTTCTCGCTTTTTTTCTGAATGGAGATTCCTCCGAAGCGGGTGGAAACTCTAATATAGTCTCCTCAAGAGCCGGCAAGGCCCGGCTCGAAGCGAAGGAATCCCATTATGAAGCTCTCGATCATCGGAACTGGAAACGTCGGCCTGGTCACCGGCGCCTGCTTCAGCGCGCAGGGCCACGAGGTCCGCTGCGTCGATATCGACGTGGAGAAGATCGAGCGGCTGCGCGACCTCGACATCTCCTCGAGTGAGCCCGGCCTCGATGACCTGGTGCGCCGGAACGCCGAGGCCGGCCGGCTGAGCTTCACCACAGATGCGGCGACGGCCGTCGCCGAGGCCGAGGTGATCTTCCTCTGCGTCGAGACCCCGCAGGGGGAGGATGGAAAGCCCGACCTCGACAGGGTCCTCGAGGCTGCCGGAACCGTCGCCGCGAACATCGAGGGCTTCACCCTCATCGTCATCAAGAGCACCGTGCCGGTGGGCACCACCGAGACCATCGGCGGGAAGATCTCCGAGGGCACCACTGAGCCCTTCTCCATCGCCTGCAATCCAGAGTTCCTCAAGGCCGGGAGCGCGGTCGAGGATTTCCGCACGCCGGACCGGATCGTGGTCGGAGCCGATGACCCGCGCTCCCTCGAAATTCTCAGGGAGCTCTACGGAAGCTTCACCGCCGAGGGAGGAGTGTTGCTCGAGGTCGATTCAAGGACAGCCGAGCTCATCAAGTACGCCTCCAACGCGATGCTGGCCTGCAGAATTTCCTTCATGAACTCGCTGGCGGGACTGTGCGAGCAGCTCGGCGCGGACGCCGCCGAGCTTGCCCGGGGAATCGGGCTCGACAGGAGAATCGGCTCCGGCGCTCTCGATGCCTCCGCCGGCTACGGCGGAGCCTGCCTTCCCAAGGATCTGCGGGCCCTCATCGACACCTTCAGGGAGCGGGGCCTCGACGCGCGGCTCTTTGAGGCGATCGAGAGCGTGAACGAGGCGCAGAAGGCCTCCCACCTCGAACGCCTGCGCTCGTTCCTCGGCGACCTCGAGGGACGGCGGATCGCCGTGCTCGGCCTCAGCTTCAAGGCCGGCAGCGATGACGTCACGAACTCCGCCGCCACGGTGCTCATCGCGCAGCTGCTCGAGGCGGGCGCCGAGGTGGTCGCCTGGGACCCGGTCGCGATCGAAAATACGCGCCGTGTGTTCCCCGGGATCGAATACGCCGGCGATGCCTACGAGGCCGCCAGGGGAGCCTCCGCCATCGCCGTCATGAGCGAGTGGGACTCCCTGCGGGAGCTCGATTTCCAGGCGCTCGGAAGCCTGGTAAAGAACAAGCTGGTCCTCGACTGCCGCGGCCTCTTCGATCCCGCCTCCCTGCTCGAGCTGGGCTTCAATTACTGCGCGGTAGGCAGGCCCCCCACCCTGCTCGGGCCCGGCTGCCCCGAGGGCGCCATCGATAACGATGACGCGGAGCGATGAAGAGCGGCAATACGAACTCGTAAGCCCTGGGCATCGAGGATATAACCACACCCGGCAATTAGCCCGGATTTGATCATGAGCACCGACACCTCAACCCAGCCCGGCTCGAACGAACCCGGGCGCGCCGACGCCCTCGCGGACGTCAGGACCGTCGTCGTCAAGGTGGGAACCAACGTCCTCTCGCGCCCCGATGGGAACATGGCCCTGGGGCGGATCCACGGCCTCATCGAGAACCTCGCGGATCTCAACCGCAGGGGAATCAAGGTCATCCTGGTGAGCTCGGGCGCCATCAGCATGGGCATGAGCCGCCTGGAGTTCGACAAGAGGCCGACCTCCCTGCCCGACAAGCAGGCCTGCGCCGCGATCGGCCAGATCCAACTCATGGCCGTCTACCAGCAGGGCTTCGACCGCTACCAGATACCCACCGCCCAGCTGCTGCTGACCGAAGAGGATTTCGCCTCGAGAGACCGCTACCTCAACCTCCGCAATACGATGTTCCGGCTGCTGGAGATGGGCGTCCTGCCGATCGTGAACGAGAACGACTCGATCTCGACCAGCGAGATAGAAGAACCCAGCTCCGATCGAGGGGCCATCTTCGGGGACAATGACCAGCTCTCCGCGCTGGTGGCATCCAAGCTGGACGCGGACCTGCTCCTGCTGCTCACCGACGTCGATGGCCTCTATCCCCGGAACCCCTCCACCGGGGGAGAGACCGGCGGCACGCCTCTCTCCATCGTCGGGGAAATCACCGATGAGATCACCTCCATGGCCGACGGAAACGGAGATGGTCCGGGCCGGGGCGGCATGGCCTCCAAGCTGCGCTCCATCACGATCGCGCTGCAGAGCGGCATCCCGGCGGTCATCGCCAACGGCCTGAAGCCCGAGGTGATCGGCGAGGTGCTCGGCGGCAGGGACGTGGGAACCCTCTTCCTTCCCGGCAAACGGATCAAGAGCAGGAAACACTGGATCGCCTATGCCAGCTCCACGGCCGGAAGCGCCGCGGTCAACCCGGGTGCGAAGAAGGCCCTCGTCGAGCAAGGCTCGAGCCTCCTGTTCAAGGGCGCCGTCAGGATCGACGGAGACTTCAGGCGCGGCGACGTTCTCAGCATCATCGATGACGAAGGCGTCGAGTTCGCCCGCGGCATCAGCAACTACGACTCGCAGGAGGCCGGCGGGCTGCTGGGCAGGGACAGTAACGAGATCGCCGATGCCGATTTCCCCGAGTTCATCACCAGGGACAATATCGCGCTGATGGAATAGCGCCGGGCCACCGCCGGGGCAGGCTCAGCGGTAGAGCAGGTAGGGCTCACGGCGCTCCAGGAAATCCGCGAGGCCCTTCCTCCAGGACTCGGCAATCTCCGCGTGCGTCCTGCCCGACTCGATCGCCTTGCGGAGGGCGCCTGTTCCCGCCAGGCGATCGAAGGAGCGTTCGCGAAATTTGAACTCGACGGGATGCTGCCTGCGGACCGCGCAGATGAGGGCGACGGCGGCCGTCACCGAGCGGTAGCTCCGGGTGTCGGTTACGTGGATCTCGACGCCGGAGCATTCCTCGCCCGTGAACTTGCTCGCCGAGGGCTTGAACCACGCGGCCCTGAAGAGAACGCCCGGCAGCCGCAGGCTGTTGAGCTTCCTGGCGAGACGACGGCCATCGAGCCAGGGGGCTCCGATGAGCCTGAAGGGCCGGGTCGTGCCCCGGCCTTCACTCAGGGTGCTTACTCCCTCAACCAGCACCATGCCGGCGTAGACCAGCGCCGTCTCCACATCCGGTATATTGGGTGAGGGCGCGACCCAGACCAGCCCGCTGTCTCCATACCAGTGGCGGCGGCTGTAGCCCTGCATCTCGACGACCTCGAGGCGGGTGCCCAGCTTCCTCTCCCTGTTCACCATGCGAGCGAACTCGCCGGCGCTCAGGCCGTGCCTCAAGGGCAGGGAATGCGGCCCGACAAATGACTCGAAGCCGGGAGCGAGCATCGGACCCTCCACCGTAGCGCCGCCGATGGGCACCGGCCGGTCCAGCACCCAGACCTCGACCTTGTTCTTCGCCGCGGCCTCCATCACCTTGATGAGCGTCGCGAGGTAGGTGTAGGTGCGGACCCCGATGTCCTGGATATCGAAGATGATCACATCGAGTTTTTTGAGCACCTCGTCCGACGGGCTCCGGTTTTTCCCGAACAGGCTGTAGACCGGCACACCCGTGGAGGCGTCTTTCGCATCGGCGACCCGGGCCCCGGCAGCCGCAGCTCCCCGGGCCCCGTGCTCCGGCCCGAAGACAGCCTTCAGCTCAACGCCCTTCGCCTTCGCCAGCAGATCGATGATGCTGACCAGTCCGCGGTCAACCCCCGTAGGATTGGTGACGACCCCGACCTTGCGGCCCCTGAGGGCCTTGAACCCGTTCGAAGCAGCCACCTCCAGCCCGGTTCGGAACGCTCCATCCGCGCACGCCGGGCCGGCGACCAGTAAAAAACCCGCCGTGAGCAGGATCGAGACTGGCTGGATCACAGTGCGCGGAAACAGGTCTTCTACCGCTGGTATCGATGGTGACAGGAGATCTTTCATACGATCGCGGGGTCATGCTAACCGAAAGCGACCGGACGATCATCTACCGCGCACCCGGGGAGGCCGACAGCCACTCCAGCGGAGGGAAGAACCTGTCCACAATAGCGTGGAGAAAAGAAAAATCATTTCTTAGGCTATGGTCTTCCTTATCAAGGGCGGACCCAGCAGGCGGCTTATTCCACGTGAAGACCTTTTACCTCATCGACGGCCATGCCCAGATTTTCAGGGCCTACTACGCACCCTTCAGCGCCCAGCTGAACGCGCCCGACGGAGAGCCCACCAAGGCCACGTATATCTTCACGCAGATGATGCTGGGCATTCTCGACAGACAGGATCCCGACTACCTCGCGGTGGCGCTCGATTACGGAGACTCGAGCACCGAGCGCAAGGAGTTCTATCCCGAGTACAAGGCCAACCGCGACGCGGCTCCTGAAGATTTCGGCCCCCAGGTCCGACGCATAGAGGAGCTGCTGGGAATCATGAGCATCCCCACCTTCAAGGTGAAGGGGCAGGAGGCCGATGACATCATCGCCACGATCGGACGGCTGCTCGAGGATGAAGACATAGAGCTCAGGATCGTGAGCAAGGACAAGGATCTCCACCAGCTGTTGACCGAGAAGGTCAAGATGTGGGACCCCCAGAAGGATCTCATCACCGACCCGGTGAGCCTGGTGGAGGACAAGGGCTACACTCCCGAGCAGGCCGTGGAGATCCAGACCCTGACCGGGGATTCAACCGACAACATACCCGGGGTTCCCGGCATCGGCCCCAAGAAGGCCGTCGACCTCATCCGGAAATATGGCTCGGTGGAGGGAGTTCGCGAGCACGTCGACGAGCTGACGCCGAAGATGAGTGAGAACGTCGCCAACCAGGGAGACCTCTTCGACCTCACCCGGCGGCTGGTGACCCTCAACCGGGAGGTGGACTTTGAGTTCGACCTCGCGGCCTGCGATACCACGAAGGTGACTCTCGGAGAGCTCAAGCCCTCATTCGAGGAGCTCGGGTTCCGGCGCCTGCTCTCCCGGATCGATGGTCCCGGGGAGGCTGAGGATTTCATTGCCGAGGAGCCCGAGCGCGAGAGCGCCTCGGGCGATTACCGCCTGGTCGCCACCGAGCAGGACCTCAAAAACTTCCTCGCTGAGCTGAAGAAGGTCGACCTCTTCGCCATCGATACCGAGACGACCTCCGTACACGCGGTAGACTGCGAGCTCGTGGGGCTCTCCTTCTCCTGGGAGGCGGGCAAGGGCTGGTACCTGGCCCTACGCTCGGACAAGGCCGATACGCTCGATCCCGGGGCAGCCCTGGAGGCCCTCAGGCCGATCCTGGAGGACCCCGCGATCGGCAAATGCGGACAGAACATCAAGTACGACCTCATCGTTCTGCGCCAGGCGGGAATCGAGCTGGCTGGAATCACCTTCGATACCATGATCGCCTCCTACCTGCTGGAGCCCGGACGCCGCAGCCAGGCCATGGATGCGCTCGCCCGTGATCTCCTCGGCCTGCAGACCATCCCCATCAGCGACCTGATCGGCAAGGGCAAGAAACAGATCACCATGCTCGAGGTGGAGCTCGACAAGATCGTCGAGTACGCCGGGGAAGATGCCGACATCACCTGGCGACTCTACGAGCTGCTGGCGCCGAAACTCGACGAAGCGGGCCTCAGAAAACTCTTTGACGAGCTCGAGATGCCGCTGCTGAGCGTGCTCGCCGACATGGAGAACGAGGGAGTGACTCTCGATCTCGAGCGGCTCGAACAAACCCGCAAGAGCCTGACCGCGAAGGTCGAAGAGCTGAAAGAAGAGATCCAGCGTAATGCCGGCCGGGAGTTCAACATCGACTCTCCCAAGCAACTCTCCGAGATCCTCTTCGATGAGATGAATCTCCGGGTAGTCAAAAAGACCAAGACCGGGCGCAGCACCGATGCCTCCGTGCTGGAGACCCTCGCCGCCGAAACCGCCCACCCGCTTCCCGGGCTGATTCTCAAGTACAGGGGGGTGAACAAGCTGCTGGGAACCTATGTCGCGCCGCTGCCGGAGCTGATCTCCGAGAAGACCGGCCGGATACACGCGTCCTTCCACCAGGCGGTGGCGGCGACGGGTCGTCTCAGCTCCTCGGATCCCAACCTCCAGAACATTCCCGTGAGGACGGAGCAGGGCAGGGAGATCCGGGCGGCCTTCGTCCCCGGCGCCCGGGGACACGCGCTGATCACCGCTGATTATTCACAGATCGAGCTGCGCGTACTCGCCCACCTGTCAAAAGACAAGGGTCTGCGGGAGGCGTTCAATACCGACCAGGACATCCACACCTTCGTCGCCGCCCAGATCGAGGGAATCGAGCAGGAGCAGGTGACCCGGGAGCAGAGAGGCCGTGCCAAGGCGGTCAATTTCGGAATCATCTACGGACAGGGAGCCTTCGGGCTTGCCCGGGGGCTCGGCATCAGCCGGGCCGAGGCGGCGAAGTTCATCGACGAATACAAGGAGCGCTACCCGGGAATACCGAAATTCATGAAGACCTGCGTCAGCGAGGCCGAGAAGAACGGCTTCGTGACGACCATGCTCGGCCGCCGCCGACCAATCCCCGACATCCACTCCAACAACAGGAACCTCAGGGCTCTTGGCGAACGCCTGGCGATCAATACCGTGGTCCAGGGGAGCGCGGCGGACATGATCAAGCAGGCCATGGTCAATCTCCACGAGAGAATCGGCCGGGAAGAGCTCGATATGCGGCTCCTGATCCAGGTACATGATGAGCTCGTGCTGGATGCGCCCGAAGACAAGATCGGGGACTACAGCGAGATCGTCCGGGAGGAGATGGCCGGCGCCATCGAACTCGATGTCCCGGTCAAGGTCGATGTGGCCTGGGGAAAGAACTGGCTGGAGAGCAAGTAGGGCGCCGCCCCGGCAAGCCTCCCAACCGCTCCCAGTCCCTCCTTTTCACCCCGTAGATGGGACCTGGGAGTGCCGATAACCGTAAATCGGCGTGTTATCCGCCCCCGCCCTCCGGATGGCTTCAAGAGCGCCCTCCCGGCACACCGATATTGTCAATGTACAGGGTACTGAGTCCAGTGGTCAAAGCGGTGCCGAAGACCACTCTCCGGGATTTCCATTGAGCTTCCCGGGATCGGCGAAAGACGCCGGGTGGCCGTGCGATACCAGGAATCATTTCAAAGGTCTGAAAAAATAAGGAAAACAGGGTCATGTTTAATTCTCTTTCGCGCGTGCATATTGCCGCAATCTCATCGGTTCTCGCGGTTCTCGCCATCCTGGTGGCGACCTTCGCCTCCAACAAGCCGAACGCGACGAAAAAAGCGACGGCGGAAACAAGCGCCTCCGTAAACATCCCGACGCTGACCTTCGGCGTCTACACCTCGGACAAGCCGTCGGAGATGTACAAGAAGTTCAAGCCGATGCTGCGCTACATCGAGGACGAGATCGCCGATCGGATCGAGGATGCGCCCCAGATCAAGCTGAAGATCTACTCTACCTACGAGCTCGCGCTGAAGGCCTTCATCAACGACGAGGTCGACTTCGTCCGGTTCGGACCGGCGTCCTACGTGATCGCCAAGCAGAAAAACCCGGATGTCCGGCTCCTGGCGATCGAAGAGAACAAGGGACAGAGACGCTTCAACGGCATCATCCTGGTGCGGGAAGACAGCTCCTTCGGCTCCCTCACGGAGCTCCGGGGTAAGAGCTTCGCCTTTGGTGATGAGAACAGCACCATCGGCCGCTATCTCTCGCAGGCCGAGCTTGTCGAGGCGGGGATTACCGCTCGGGACCTCGAGAGCTACGACTACCTCGGCCGGCACGACAAGGTGGTTGCCGCCGTGCTGCACGGAAAATATGACGCTGGTGCCGCCAAGGAGAGCACCTTCGCCAAGTACAAAGAAAAGGGCCTGCGCGAGTTGAAGTCCTTCGACAACGTCACCAAGCCCTGGGTGGCTCGCGGCGGAATCACGGAAGAACACTTCATCGCCCTGCAGAATGTCCTCCTGGGCACCAAGAACCCCGATGTGCTGAAGACCTTCTCGAAGAGTCTCTCGGGTTTCGCGCCGTGCGAGGACAGCGAGTATGACTTCGTCCGCAAGGGAATGAAGCGCTCAGAGGGTTTCTTCAGTAACTCCGAAGATGAGGCTGCCGCCAACACCGACACTCCCTGAACAGGGGCGCTGTCGGGGCGGCAAATCCGATGAAAAAGCTCAGCAACAAGATCAGGACAGGAGTGCTGGGGAGCCTCGTGCTTACCTCGCTCCTGACCATTTTCCTGGTCCTGAAGAGTGAGCACAAGATCCTGCGTGAGGATCTCGTCCACAACGGCGAGACCCTCTCACAGACCGTGGCAGCCATCTGCCTCGAGCCGTTTCTCTCGAACGATTACCCCCTGCTCGATACCCCCATCGAAATGGCGGGTAAGGGCAACCCGCTCGTCTCCTACATCCGGGCCAGCCAGCTGGAAAACGAAGAAACCCGGCTGCGCGCGAGCTATGGAGAAAAAACCGCGGGCGAAGAAGCCGGGATAGAGATCTTCCGTGCCCCTGTGGTGATGCAGGAAGAGGGACAACCGGCGAAGATTCTCGGGGATGTCGAGGTCGGACTCTCGACCGCGCGTCTCGAAAAACAGCTGGCAACCAGCACCTGGCAGCTGCTGCTGGGCACAGCCCTGACCTTCGCCCTGCTGGCCATAGTCATCGGCAAGGTCCTGCGCCGCAGCGTGCTCGATCCCGTCGATGATCTCAGCAGGCACGCCAGCCGTATCGGTAGCGGAGATCTCGAGTCTCCCGTCGAGCCGACCACGGATGACGAGCTCGGCGGGCTCGCCTTGACCATGAACGAGATGCGCGACAACCTCAAGGGGTCGTACGAAAAAATCGAGCGTGAGATCAAAGAGAAAACCGAGGCGATGCTGGTGGCCCAGCAGGCGGACAAGGTCAAGTCCCAGTTCCTCGCGAACATGAGCCACGAGATCCGCACACCGATCAACGGCGTCCTGGGCTGCCTCGAGCTGGCGCTCGAGACCGAAGAGGCCATCGCCCACCAGGAGGAGGAGCTGCTGGGCGAGGCGAGAACCTGCGCGCAGTCACTGCTGGCTCTCGTCGATGATATTCTCGATATCGCGCGGATAGAATCGCGCAGCATGACCTTCGAGCTCGCCCCGATCAACCCGGTGGCCACCCTCTCCGGATTTGAGGGCGATTGGAGAAAGAAGGCCGCGGGCAAAGGACTGGAGCTGGACCTGCGCCTCGATCCGGAGCTGGACCTGGTGATGTACACAGCCCTCGCTGAGTTCCAGCGCCTGGTTGGAAACATCGTTGATAACGCCATCAAGTTCACCGACCAGGGCTCGGTTCATATCGAGGCAGGCAGGATCGAGGGAGTCGAGCCCGCCATGATGGTGATCGATGTCCGCGATACGGGCGTGGGAATCCCACCTGAAAAGAAGGAAGAGATCTTCCTGCCCTTCACCCAGGATGACAACTCCTCCACCCGTGAATACGGCGGCGCCGGGCTCGGCCTCAGCGTATCGAGACAGCTCGCACGCCTTCTCGGTGGAGACATCACCGTATCCAGCCGGCCGGGAAAAGGTTCAACCTTCACCATCTCCCTGCCGCTGGATTCAAGGCGATCCCGCCAGAACCTCTCCCTGCACCAGGACGCCACAGCCAGCTGAGACGGCAGAATGCGCTTTTCTGCCCATCCGATGGTCCGGTAAGGCATCTCTAATTCCCATAAACTCTGTTTTTTAAAGAGTTTGCCGGATCGCTTTTCGTCTTTGCGAAACGCTGTGTTCAACTAACTGTCCTGCTCAAAATCAGGACAAAGAAAAGAAGCAGCGCCCTGTGGCGGTTCGCACGCACCTGGAAACGGGAAAACGGCCGGACCTCGCCGCGGGATCGGCGTTTCGCGACATGAAACTTTACTGAAGCACGAAACTTCGAAGCTGGCTCCGGCATCCGAAGACGCCGGAGAATATCCCGGGGCAATGTGGGAAATCGAGACCGGACCTGGAGCGGATCCGGCCTCCCGGGCCACGAAACGCAGGTGACAAATTGACTGAACCGGCCCTGAAAAATACGAAAACCGGACCCTCCGCGCCCCCGCGTGGCGAACCGAAGGTCCGCGATGGCCTCGGAGCAGGGGCGGTTGTATGGGCGCTGGGAATCAACCTCTTTACCTGCGCGCCGCTGCTGGCCATCCCCTCTCCTGACGTGGTAATAGGTATTTTCGCCAGCGCCGGCCAGATCCTCGGACTCCTGGCGGTCTCCATCGGGGGCATCCTCTTCGCCCGCAAACGGAGAAAAGCCCACCTGGATCCCGGAGGCCGACCATCAAAAACAGGAATCCCCTCATGGACCCTGAAGCTCCTCCTGGCCCTGCTGGTGGTTTCGATCACGGCCAACATCCTCCAGTACTGCAGAAAAATAGACAATGACAATGAACGCCTGGGAAGAAACCTCCTGCGTCCCTCGGTGGAGAACGGAACCACGAAGGAAGACAGCGACCTGGAGACCCTCTCCTTCAGCCGGCAGCAGAAGCACCCGCGAGGCCTGGACACCGAGGAGCTTGCCGATCTGCTCAGGAACCCGGGGCTCGCCCTGATCGATGTACGAGAACCTGAAGAGATCGAGATGGGACGCATCAAGGATGCCGTGGCGATACGCTACCCTGACCTGAAGAGCGACCCCGGGCAGCTCCCCGGAAAAGAGATCCGGACCGTGCTGCTGTGCTATTCAGGCAACCGCAGCTCAGAGCTCTGCAACGATTTCTCGGAGATCGGTTTTGATTGCAACTTTCTCATCGGGGGCTACGAGAAATGGGCCAAGGAGGGGTATCCCCTGCTGGGCGGCGATGCTGATCTGAACAATCGCCGTGGTCTTCCCGGATTCGCCAATAAGGAAAAGCTGCTGGACACGGGAAACGTCAAACGGCTCGTCAACGCTCACGGGGCCGTGTTCGTCGATGTCCGCTACGAAACCGACTTCCAGCACGAGCACCTGCCCAAGGCCATCAACATCCCTATCAGGAAGCTGACGACCGGAGAGCTCAAGACCGCCCTCGAAGAGCGGGTTCCTCCTGGAGCGCCCATCATCAC
>Ga0310342_100001004_pt1 | contig 17021 bp, 25 predicted proteins | sample S15DNA20500_MG_FD_206155 | JGI IMG/M metagenome (GOLD analysis project Ga0310342, IMG submission 206155) | Marine microbial communities from station ALOHA, North Pacific Subtropical Gyre - S1503-DNA-20-500_MG | ecosystem: Environmental > Aquatic > Marine > Oceanic | place: Pacific Ocean: North...
ACTTACTCACAAGTTATCCACACACGCAAGCCCTTGCCCCGCAACGATTTACGGCGCCGGGGGGCACGCCGTGTGCCAATCGTTGAAAAACGAGGGTTTTTCTACCACTCAGGGTAGCTCTGGGCATCATGCCATGCGTCATCCGCATACGTGCCATAGCCATCATCGATGGAGCCGCCATCACCGCAGCACCCGCAGCAAGGCGCATCCTCACACTGGCCCGTGACCTCTTTATGGGAGGGCTCAGGCTGGGGCTGCTCGGGCTCATTCGCCCAAGTTGCGGGACCCATGTCGGCGGTGAACGCCTCTTCACAAGAGGTGCGGGAGAAATCTTCGTGATTCATCATGGGAAGAATATAACACGGATTCCGGCATCCGTCAACCCTAAACTTACTCACAATTGGAATTTTCTTTTGTGAATAACTCGCCCTCGCAAACCCTTGAAAAACAACGATTTACGGCGGCGGGGGGCACGCCGTGTGCCAATCGTTGCTTTACATAGGCCTAGAATAGCGCTTTAATAATGGCTTCTATAATAATCGCCGCAATAACTACCGCGCCGAATATGGGAAACAGGCAAAGCGTAATGAATGCGCTCAACTGTAACATTTCTCTGTCATCTCTGTTTAACATAATTTCATTGCTGTTTCATCATTGTAAGCCCGCAAGTCCTCCAAGAAGTCTTGCACCTCATCCTCAGACGCATAATGCACATCTTCGAATTTTACGGTTTTGCCATAGCCTTCTCCGTCATACGCTTCTAACCATGCACCCTGACAAGGCACAATGTTAACCAAGCGGCAAGGCTCGTCGGTGGTTGCGTTCATGTAAATCCTGCCACACTGCAGGTTGTTTGCTTTTTTCTTTTCTTTCATAATCATGAGTCTATAGTATCATAGGAGGTGGGACATCCGCAGTCCTACCAGTTAACTTTTTTAGCTTTGGTCTGCTGCTGTTTTTTGCAACCACTTGCCAAACTCCGTTTGGTGTCTGACCTCCCACCGTCTTTCTAGCTCGGCGTACTGGCTCTCTGTCGTGCCTCTACCGTTGGCGTGTTGTAATGCGCGAAACAGCACCTCTGCGTCTCTCAGGGTATTGCTCTCGACGGCTGCTGCCATGTTTTGAGCTTCGTTGGTTTTAACGGGGTTTAGTTGGCGGCTTATCTTGCTTTTCATTGTGATAATATAACACGGAAACGGCCCCGCGTCAAGCGATTGTGAATAACTTCCTCCGATTGTGAATAACTTTTCGCCCCACAAAAACAACGATTTTCCTTGACGGGGGGCACGCCGCGTGCCAATCGTTAGAAAACAGAGGTACGCCAGCCCCTACTCATCACGCTGTGTCGCCGTGGCTCAAGCGTAGGTTTTTAAGGCTGGCGAAATTTTATAACCAAGTACCAAATCCCTTTGTCTCAATATAAATTCCCGTCATTAAAATAACAATGAAGGAAAATATAAAAAGCCAAATGCAAAAGTTAATATCTCTATAGTCGTCTTTCATAGTGCTTCAATTAATTTCAATTCTTGTTCTACGTCTTGAGGTGTTAGCCACCCCTTGACATCATCACCCCAACCTAATGGGTCGCACATACTACCGGCAGCATTAAACACGCCAATCTCATAAAGGCCTTTGTCGCCTCCGTAAGAATACTGATGTTTCACCACGCTCACTTCGAAACCGTTTCGGAAGGGAATCCGCGCTTGGATGCCTCGGCCCTCTACCTGTTCAAATTTTAAATCTTTGAATGTCATAATCTTTTTTATACCTCCTGCATGTCGAATGTGAATGTCTCGCCTTCGTCGGTTGAGTAAATCTCAAACAGTCGTTTGGTGATGGGGTTCCACACTTGGACAGTCTCAAGGTCTTGGCCTATGTCGCTGTAGGTGTGCCAGTTCATAATGTGATATGTCCCCATTTTAACGGGATGTTTCACCCGCGCATCGCTGTTGCGTCTGTGCAGAGTCACCTTGCCATGAGGATACTGCTCTGCGTTTTCGTTTGTGTAGGTTGCTTCGTACTGTTTCATAATCTTTAGTCCCTGCAACGGATGTCATTGCCATCGTTATCATCGTACCATCCGATGACAGCCGAGCCATCCGAGTCACGCACAATCTCTTTGCCGTAGGCGTACTCACGCGGTGTGATGTCGTGTTTGTTTTCGTAGTTTGCGATTTCCTCGCTGTCTAGTCCTTCGTCGTATCTTACTTTTATGTTCATATCTGTTTTAATTATCATGCGTCTAGTATACCATAGAGGGTGGGACATCCGTAGTCCTACCCTATGAATAAATTTCAAAATCTTCATCGTAAGCCCAATCATGAGTTACTTCAGTATAGTCAGGGCGATTGGTTGTCACTTCGGTGTTGCTAATGTAACCAAAGCGGCAAAGGTTGCGAGCAACCCAATTGGCTTGGTTTTCGTCCTTTGCTTCAAGGAGAATTTCGACGTAAGGAGAGCCAGCGAATGCTGTCGTAAACTCCACTCTATAAGTTTGGATTTTGTTTTTCATATTCTTCATGCGTCTAGTATACCATGCGAGGTGGGACATCTGTAGTCCTACCAAAAATTAACTGTCACTTTTTTCACAGGCGAGGGTGACGTCTTCAATCCTCATGTTAAGCTCCAAATTCGCAGCGATGCGCACGGCGTGCGCTGCGTCATAAGCTTTAATAGGTAGGACGGCAGTAGTAGGGCCATCGGTTAGGGTTACTCTGTAAATGCTTTCTGCGTTCATCATGCTTAAATATAACACGCAATCGGCCATTTGTCAAGGGGTAAAATGCGATTGTGAATAACTTTTCGCCCCACAAAAACAACGATTTTCCTTGACGGGGGGGCCGCCGCCTCAAATCGTTATAATATGCTATCAATTAAATATTATATATCAGGCACATCTGTATTATTAGGCGCATCTCTATTTAACCTATGTCTATTTAACCTGAGTCTATTTAACTCACAATCATAAGTTGAGGCTAAGCGCCGGTTAGCTACTCCGGTCCTCCTACTGCAGAAGGCGTGCAAGCTCACACTACGCCTAGCCTCAAAGAGAGTGACAACCATGCGGCCATATCGTGCCTTGCCAGTTACAGGCTCAAGCGGCTCTTAGGCTCGTCTTATAAGCTGCCACTAAATACGTATCACACACACACACACACACACACACACACACACACAGTAGTATATCGTCCACTATGTATGGACGTGCTCGCCGTAATCAAATTCGATTTTTAGAATAGGGGGGCGTCACCTAGGCAACGCCCCCCCCTTATGGTTTCCCCTACCCTACACCACGACACTAGCCATAGTTGGCGTGTCGAGATAGCCTTGCCATTGCCCCCTGCTTGCTAATTGCAAGTTTTTGCTTGGCACACAAGTAAGCTCATCACCATGTACGGTGGTGAACACACTAGATGAATTTGCTTTACCACGCACCCTCTCCACTCGTGAAGTATTGGTGTTGAAGTAAAGGGAACCGTTTCTGATGTTTTTTGTGTCTTTCATAACTTCCTAATAGTACCTTGCCCTTAACCTTGAGTCAACGACATTTCTTCAAAAAGGTCAATTTTCTTTTGCAGTAATCCCTTTTGATTTTCGTAATTCTTGATAATCCAATCTCTGAATTCTGAAAGCCATTCTTCTCTGGTGGGTGGGTTATCCCAATTCGCGCCATAAACCACATCTTGACCATGATGGCGTCCACGCTTGTCGGGACGGCCATCGGCACAATACCTTTGCTCTGTGTGGGTGCGAATACGCACCATGAGTTGCCCCCATCCACCCATAGTGAAACTTAATGTGTTGATTGGTAAGAACGTCATAGGCAAAGCGTTAATTTCCTTAATCCACCATTTTTGGCCCGAACTCTGTATGCACTCATAATCCAAAAAAATGTAATGATTGTTTTCTGATTCAGAAAGAAATTCAAATAGCCTCTTAATTTTGCACCCGCCCATAACGTCAACAGCCATGTTGCGAGCTTTTGTGTTTAAGCCAATGAAACTCCCGTTGGTGTCGTAAAAACTGGAATCATGCAAATCACGAACCCCTGTCGCTGGCAAATAATCTTTAATGTGCGCTCTGATTAAATCAGGCAAATACGTATCAGTTAAATCTTCAAAATAATCTGATACTGTTTTTAGTTGGACGGCTTTTATGCCATTTCTGAATTTTGAGTCGTTCTGTACCTTGCTTAATAATTGAGAATTAACAGAATCCCAAAAATCTTTGTTTAAGAATATAGTGTTCATCATTAACCTTTCTCTGAGAATATCAGTTGGTTAAACGCCTGTCAATATAGAAATGGCGACTAATACAGAAATGTGCAATATGCCAATGCCCAACATAACGAAAAGGGCGACATCCAAGATAATATCAATGAAATCCGAAATCATGATTACTCCTCCGTTCCGAAGATTCCGTCTTGGCAGCACTGGCACAGGCCAGAAATACCGTACTCCTTGCGGGAGAGTTCGTCACCGAAATCAGTGGCGAGTTCGCCGCACTTCACGCACTGGTCGCCAGCAATGGCGAGGGTGCGGCTGCGTCCAAATAGCTGAAAAGCCATTTCCTCTTTGAGTTGGTCTAATTCGTTCATCTGCTATAAATATAACACTCATTTAACCTCCTGTCAAGCTAATGTGAATAACTTTCGCATTTTGTGAATAAGTTCCGCAAACCCTTGAAAAACAACGATTTTCCTTGACGGGGGGCCCGCTGCCCAAATTCGTCAAGAATTTTTATGACCGCGGAGGGCCGCGGCTTAGCGTGTCTATTATCATAATGCGCCTATTTTATATTATATGCCAAGCACATACCGAGTATTATCAAGATTAAGATATCCAATTTCAACTTTCGTAATCTTCAGTCCATGGACGCATTTCGATGTCACCCGAATGCACTTTGACAAAACCACCTCCATCATTTTCGCAGAAAAATTCTTTTCCGCATGGGGCAATGGCTTGCACAGTTAATAGGTTGTCATCCGAATGGATTTCATCACCGACTTGTATCTTCATTTTTTTCGTTCCTTTTGTTTATGTTAGATGGCGCGAGCTTTTTTAATTGCGCTCAACGCCCTGCTTGCCCTGCTGCCCTTTGGCTGTACGCCGTGAAGCAACAACGCAAAACTTTCTTTTCCAAATGCCGCGTGGCTGTCGTCGTGGTCAATTTCCAAACCTTTGTCTTTTGCTTCTTGCTCACTAAAAACAACTTCCGCACACTTAAAAGCGTTTTCTTCAATCTTGTTATCCCAATGCCCACCACGTGATGCAGTTAAAATCAAATTGGGCGGAATCCCTGCGCGAGTTCCATCTGTACACTTGGGAAACAATGCCCACAGGTGAACGCTCTTGGTGTAGGAGTAAAAAATCCTGTCAGGGAAACGCCGCGCAACTTCGCACCATGCGACAAGGTAAGCGTAGTTGAAATAATCACCGCCAACGTGGACGCGGTAAATATCCGCCTTGGGCAAACTCTCGCAAATTAAATCCGCGATTGGTTCCCACTTACATTCTTGTTTGTGGTCGCGGATGATGTTATCAATCAAATCCATGTTGTGCCACACCATGTTTCGCAATGAAGGATAAACCGCCTCGGCACTAGCTTGGAAGCAACGAAATTCTGTGTGCTTGCCGTCTTTAATCTTTCCCGTTTCACGGTCGGCACGTGAATGACATTCTTTTGCACCGGGACACGTCCACCCACTAGGCAATGAAAATGTCTTGAGTTTGAGCTTGAGCTTTTTCGTCAGCTTCTTGAGCTTGGAGTTCGGCTCTCCGAATTTGAGTAGGTCGTTCATCTTTTATAATTCTAGCAGGGGGTTAATCGAATGTCAAGCATCCGTGTCAGATAGATTCTCCGCGCTAATGGTTCCCATCGTGAAGAAATCGTTGTTGGTAGCGTAGCGCAACACGTCGCGAGTCTTTTCCACTTGGGCAAGCCAATCTTTTGCAATCTCTTTTGCGTAGGGCATTGCGCCACCCTTGCAACCTTTAAGACAATTAGATTCTTCAGCCTCATTCAGCAGTCTGAACAGGGAGGCGTTAGTCATGGCCTTGAGAAGTTTTTTCTCGGTTGTCCAAAAGTATGCGCGAATGTTAGTTTGCCAATGCAATTCGCCATCGGTTGCACCGTGGTTCCAAAATGAATTGAAACGGTTTTCTATGTCACTGGCATCGCCTTCAATTAGCACGGCCCAACCAGCGGTTCCACAATCTTGATAGGATAGTTTGGTGTTTTTCATTGGTGTCAATTATAGCAGTTCAGTCGCCCATGTCGAGCTTTTTCTGATGTTTTTTTCTACGGCGAAATGAGCCTTTCCCTCTGCCCACGCGATGCGCGCGCGTTGCGCTATTCATCAACCCGCGCTTGTTTGCGCGAGCGTAACGGTGGTATGGCTTTTTCCCCTTCACGCTATAAATATAACACGGAAACGGCCCCGTGTCAAGCGATTGTGAATAACTTCCTCCGATTGTGAATAACTTTTCGCCCCACAAAAACAACGATTTTCCTTGACGGGGGGCACGCCGCGTGCCAATCGTTGAAAAGTGAAGAAGGCTCTCGTTGCCCTGCCACGGCTTTGCCTATTTGCCGACTAGAGGATTTCTTACTAGCGTCCGTTGGAGGCAGGGGTCTATTTTGTGGCCTATGACCCAGCACCACAAAAAATTAATGGGTAGTAGGATTCCTGCATTACCTACAAGACCAGCGCACAATACAGTTCAGTTAACCGGTCTACCAACACTACCAGAGTCATACGATTGCACTCTCTCCGATAGCCCTATGCCTTTCCCCTTATGATGGAGGGATATTCAGCCATACCCTTACTCCAGCCGTCGCCGGAGTAAAAAATGCTTGGGCCGTTTCCTCTTAACGGACGTTTGTTTCGTCACCCAAGACTTAAATTGCTGCTGGTGCGAGGGGGTCGAACCCTCTCCCGTCCCTATCGTGTCACCGTCTAGCTTCAATGCATCTCCACTAGCGGCTTTCAGCCACGGGCGTTACTACGGTACTTGACAAAGAGGGCGTTAACCATATGTCAGAGGTTATAACCGTAATACTTCCAAACCTCACCAACATAAATTGGCGGGTAGGCGGAGTCTGTTTGCTCCACGAATAGAATTGCTAGACCGTCCACTGTGTCCGAGATGGACACCGAACGCTACCCATAAAATCTTTCTCAAAGAACTTCCTAATTCTATAACGCCCTTAACCGGAAGTCAAACTTTTTTTTCATCAATCTCAAGCTTCTTAAAATTGTCTACCACGACTTGGCAAAGGTCGTCTGCTAACTCTTGATTCTCGTCTCCATACGGTGTTGAGTGAACGACAGAAATAATGTCCTCTTGAATTTGCTCCTTGGTGTTGGCTAACTCCTGTTCCAAGTTAATCTCAAAGATGGACTCCGAGATACATTCACCATCTTTATCACAGTCTGCAAAGAAATATCGCTTCATTATGATAATCTTACTCCAAGGTTAAACTCTAGTCAATTCTTTTTGTCATTCAAGGGAACCATCGCCATAACCTTGCTCTTGCCATTCTCACTGTAAATCACAACCTTGCGAGCGTCAAAGATGGGCCTTGGCTCTGGCTTGTCAGACCCAAACGGCAAGTCGATAAACCTAACAAAACTCTTGAATTTATAAGGGTCATACTTAACCTCTACCCACTCATACATAGGCTCCCATGCGCGAGGGTCATCCAAGTCACTTACATTCGTGTTGCGACTCACTGGGACACCGCACATTTCAATCATAGCTGTATCTTCGGCGGCACTCTTGGCCCAATCCAACTCCTCCTCATCATACCAAACGGTACTGATAACGTACCCGCGAATGAAAGCGTGAACATTCTTGCGTTGCTCATCACGCACACGCTGGTTGCCTTTAGGCCCAACATGAAAGGTGACACCATCCATCACATAACAAAGAGCGTGTCCCTCAACTAGACCGTCCTTACGGACAGAGTAAACCACTTCGTCTCTGAAATGAAGATTGCGATAAACTTCACGACGGAAGAGTTTCTTGGATTGTTCCTTCGTTAACATACCTAATACTACCACCCCATTAAATCATTGTCAAATTCTTTTTCGCCCTTGAAAAACAACGATTTTTCTTGACGGGGGGCCCGCCGCGTTAAATCGCTGTCAAGCAAAAAGACTGTACCTCATGCAACAAAAAAAAGCCCGCGACTATTTCGCGAGCTTGTATTTAACTGGACTATTTTCGTCCTAGTTATTCTCAACCTTGATGCTCTCACTCTTGGCTGGCGTCCAGAGTTTTTCCAGACGCTTCCCATTGCGAGAGGCGAGGTCGAAACGCTTCAGCACGTTCGAGGTCACGCGATTGGCGTATTCAAAACGCTCATCAGCCACCTCATGCGTGAGGTGTTGCGTCACGGCATTGTTGAGGTTGTAGAGGTTCCGCGCACTGTCCTCCTCATGCGTGGGTGAGTTCCAAATTTGCGCGATGTTTTCACGCATCTTTTCAGAAAACACTTTGGCATTGGCAAGGTTTTGCAGAATTGTCAAACCCTGCTCCTGCTCCAGTTCAACGCCAGCGAGACGGGAGTAAACACTCAACCCGTTTTTGAGCTTCGCCAATGCGGAGTCGAGCGCGTCCTCGGTGATGAGGTCGCCAATGTTAATGTTAGTGGAGTGCTTCTTGACCATCTCGATTTCTTTCTCGGTGGTGGTCATGCCGTTGGTGCAAACCAAACGAACCAAGCCCAACGCAAATGAAATGCGGAGAGAACGGTCGTAAGAATTTTGCGCCGTGAGACGGTACGCCATCGTGTCGCCAACTTGCGGCACATCAGCCTTGAACAGGTCGCCCTTGAGGTCGTACTGCGCTCGCATCTTCGCGCCGCCTTCGGTCACAATGACTTTGCGCTCGACATCAATACCGCGAGCCTCGAAAGCCTCATCGGCACGGCCAAGAACATCAGCGTGATGAACCAAGCCATAACGCTCGGTTGTCCATCCAAGAATCTCATCATTATCCTGACGGATGTTCATGAAATAGCCTGACTTACCCTCTTTGGTGGGGTGGGGAACCTCGACTTGCTGAACTCTGAAGTCGTATCCGGTATCAATCTCTTGTTTTGCGATAATTGGCATAAGCCTGTTTTTTTCCTTTGGGTTTGTTGTTAACTAACTCTTCCCAAGTATCTCACTTCCTTAAACTCAAGTCAATCACATTTATGCCTTGCGAGTCACTTTTTTTTGTCAATCATTTTTCCCGCTTTTTGATTGTCAAAGGATTTTGTCAATCATTCGTGAGCGACAAAATAGTTTGTCAATCAATTAGGCTATATAATGACCGATAAAGGGGGTAATTGTTTTGAAGGATACCACTGTTTTTGTGGGGTATGGTGACAAATAATTTCGTGTGAGAGGGAGTTTCCCCGGTGTGAAATTCGCCGTTTTTAAGAAATTTTTTTGGGCTGTGAATAACTTAAACTTGAACGATTTGCGGCGGCGGGGGGGCTGGCGCGACAATTCGCCTAAAGTCAAGCTTTTTTTGAAAAATTTTACGGTTCAAACTTCCACCAAGAATTTCCTCCTAGACTCGTTTCCTGACGCAATATCCAACCCTCCGCATCAAACTTGCTTGGCCGCATCTTCCTATCCCCACGCTTTATTTGAAGCATTCTAAAGGTCGTGATGTCTATTTGCCCTGCCTGAAGCAGATATTCGGACTGCTCTAAAGAAGGGGTGAGCGTTTCCCATATCGACCTGTTGCTTGAAGGATGGCCTTGGTAATGCCCGTAGTACCCACGATACCATTCTGAATTTAGCCCTTCGTCTTGCTCGACGGTTGTACAAGAGCATTGAATTAATAGAGCAATAAAAACACCAAGAATAATTCCTTTTTTCATCTCCTCTTTATACCATCTCCTTACTCCAATATCAAGAAAATAAATGAAATCCTGCCTAATGTTTAAGAATCAAATTCTTTTTTCTGTACGACATAACCTGTCAAAGTTTGCTCGTCACTTATTTGTCTTATTTAGCTTTACACCTGTTATTTGGCTTATTTAATGTTATTTGGCTTATTTCGGTTTATTTGGCCTAACCTAAAAAAAATCGGCCCGAGTGGGGAAAGGAACAAAAACCACCCGAGCCGATTATTTTACCATGACACGAAAGCTACAACAACGGTCGCTCACTCTCTATTTGAACCACGGTGAATAATTCTGTCGGCACACTGTATGCCATGCTGCCGTCACCAAACTGGATGTCTGCATATCCATCTTCTTCACTGACAACTTCTCCTGCCGCCATTTGATTTGGCTCAAAGACCTCGCTACAAGTTGCGGGGGCGTAATCATTCTCCTCTACGCAATTTTCAATAATCTCTAATTCCGTTTTTGTGGCGAACTTAATCATGTCGTGTTTCATCATTCTCTAATTATGGACTACCGTTAAGATTGAGTCAAGCCGCTTTTTCAAGATTCTTCAAATAATCCATGCCCTTTTTAGTGAGGGAACGTCCTGCCGTAGTAATCTCCATCAAGCTATTCTTCTGGAGGTAGATTTCAAAGTCACGTTGAACACACGCCTTGGTCAAACCTGTCTTGGCAGAAATCTTGGTCAAAGAACATTCCTTGGACTCCAAGAGGACGTTAAGTATCTGCAACTCGATGGGCGACAGACCGAGAGGGAGTAGGCCAAGATGGTGCTTGAGTGAACCCCAATCCTTGTTCGTAAAATTCTTACGTTTTTGAGACTTGAGGTAAATCTTGATGTTGTTTGCCATCTTTTGAGCTTGCCGCGCATTGCCCCGCAAGACCGTAGCCACATCGTCAAGAACTTTACCTTGAAAGGTCGCACCTTTAAGAGTGCGCTCAACAATCTTGGCGAGTTCATCCAAGGCATATTCTTCCAAGTCAACACGTTCACACCTGTCCATGAGAGCATGGAATATCTGTTGTGCTTCGGTTGTAGCAAACATGAACGACTGCTGCGAGAAGTCAAAATCAACAGTATAATCTTCAAAGGTGAAGGTAGTACGGTTGCGCTCGTTAGGATTCAAGATAGTCAACAGTGCCATCGTTACGTCCTTGGGCAGTTCGGATGCTTCATCGAAAAGAACAGTACATTCTTGATTGTGAACGTGAGGAATAATGATTTGGTTGAAGAACTGTCTTACATTCTTAATGGTGGAACAGTTAATCTCCAAGAATCTCTTGTGCTTGGTGCTACCTCGCTTGTTGAGGTTACGTCCAAGAGCCTTGGCGAGCATGGTCTTGCCACATCCCTTGGGTGCAACAAACATGATGTGAGGTATAATCTTGGATGCTTTGTATCCATTGATAAAAAATGCGAGCTTGCGTTTAGCCGCATCTTGTCCGACAATTTCTGGGAATAGTTTCTTGTTCATCTTATAGGTTGTTTACCAGTCCATTTCTATCACACTGTCATCAGTAGTCAAGTCAGCAGATTTTAGCTCAACAGCAGAAGCAACTGACTCAATAACATCAACATTAGATTCAACTTTTTTTGCATCAAGGCGAATTGCTTCAGCATACTTGCGCCCAATAATTACAACAGCATCTTCTTTTAAGACTCTATTTAATTCTCTCAATGATACTTCAACAAAAGAAGTGGAACCAGAAGTGCGACCAGACCCTTTCTTGCGTGGTTTGCCATTCTTGTTCAATGTCATTCTCTAATGATGCCAGAAGGTTAATAGAGAAGCAAGCAAATTTTTAAATAATTTAAATTTCTTTTTTTGCGGCAATATATTCTCCTGTGTGGATACAGGGTATATCTTTTTCGCTCTCTGCTAGTCTTGCTGCTTCATGTGCTATATCTTTAGCATGGCGACCATGTGGCTCGTCTATAACGATTTTTTGAATATAATCAGAGGATTCAATGAAACAATGATGCCAAGCACATTCATACCTATATGCCATGCCTGTTAGTTTTTTCTTCTTTGGGAGTTTGCACTTTGTCATATTTACCTACTTTATATTTGGGTTAAAAAAAATTCAATAACGAAATTTTAAAAAACTTTAAAAAATCTCAATAATTTAATTATTACAATCTTGGCGGCCAAAATTTTCTAAATTCAATTAGAACCACCTATATTTCGCTAAATATGCCCCATCCTACAACTTTTTAAAACACTCTATATTTCGCTAAATATGCGCCAACCTGCAAAAATTTTAAATAATTTTAATATCTTTAATATAATTCGGCGCGGCTTCTATATTTGGCTTTTTTTGCTTCAACCTGCAAATTTATTGAATCATTTTCATTTAATTGTCTATATACTTTTCTTTCTATAAGAGAAGCAGAGTCACTTTCATTTATATTATGCTCTTTCTTTACTTTCTTGTTCCATTCATCTATATTATGGAGAACATGAGTAATATAATTATTAAATTTACAGTCTTTATTTTTCACTCTATTATTACACTCTTTTATTATTGACATAAAGGGGGATACATTAACAAATTTTAAATAATTATTATTTGAGATAAATAAATTTTTGACACTACCCACATTTTAAAACTTTAAATAATTTTATAATACTTTGGCGGCTTATATTTACTGTATTGAATGTTAAAAGAACCAAGGGCCATCATCACGTTTTTCTGCATATTTTTCTTCTTTTTCTGCATTTTCCACTCCTTCGTTATCATTCTTCCACATAGCATACGCTAACCAAACCCCTAATATCAGTGGTATTTCTACTTCCATTCTTACTCTCTCTTTTTGTATATGACAAAGAGTAGGTTGTCTATGTAAATAAGTCATAATTTGTTGCTTTAGAATAAGTTAATAATCCAAAGAAGTAAAGTAGTTGTTTAAAGAAAAGCTAACATTTCTGGTTAAGCTCTTATTCACCCTGCTTTCATCGTAGTGCTTCTTCTTCAAGACCCTAAAATCAAAGCTCACGCGAGTTTGTCCTGTTTCATTAGCCTTGTTGCCGTGTTCTAGCCTAGCTCCCTGCCAAACGATAAGCTGTCCGTAGTCTGCCTCCATTGGGGCGTAGTCTTTCTTGTCTTGCTTGCTCTCTGCCCAAATAGTATTGCTCCCATAGGCTTTAGTTATGGGAAGATAAACATTAGTTTCATGCTCGCTATGCCCAAAGTCCATGTCTCTGTGCCATTTGAATACGCAAATGTTGTCGGGCTGGTGGATTCTGAACGTAGGAAATTTCTGATAGTATATTTCCTCTTTGAATATGGGCTGAATGATTTCTTTAATTAACTTTTTGTATGTTACAATGAATCTAGTGTCGGAATCCATTTGATTATAGAATTTCCTATGGAGTGCTTGCTTTTGGTCGCCGTAGTCTCCCTTTGCGGAGGTTAATTCTCCTTTGAATTTGTCTGTAACATGAAGATTCTCCAAGTCTGCGTTTCCGAGGTATTCCTCAACGACAGTTCGGAGATTGTAGGTGGAAGTATTAAAAGCATATTTTTTCATGTTAATTTTTCTATTCCCTTAACATTTCTACCATCCCAATACCAAGAGCCTTTGTATTTTTCATGCACCCTGCTCCTGTTGTCCATCCGTATGTACGAAAAGGTTCCAGACACACCCATAAAGGCTCCAAAGTCCTCTATGCGCTGCGTTGATTGCTTGGGTTTGCCGTTGTCCTTGAACTCCGTATCCATCGTTAAAACAACGTGTGTGGCAAATTTTGGGGGGCGTGGTACTTCGACTGCCCAATCTCCTCTGCCTACTACTTTTGTTGGTTTTGGTTTGAATGGCATTTTAGTCGCTCCATGTGAAATCGTCAAGGTTCCATCCGAGAAGGATGATGAGCGTGACTACTGCGATTATAACTATGGTTTCAATCATTTTTTAATAAACTTTAATTATAGTTGATAGAAGATATGGTTGCCAATTACTTTAGTGGCTTTTTTGCCTTTTGTCCAATAAGGTTTCTTCGTTAGTATCATTTTACCATCTTTCTTTTGCCACTTGGCGTAATAATGGTTTGCTCCCCCCGTAACCCTCTGCTTGAGTTCTTTGCCTTGACAAACTACCCTAGCCAGTTCTCTAGCGTACATCTTGCTCGGAGACTTCCAGAGATAATACAAGTCACTTTCTTTCTTGATTTTACCCTTGCCAGCGTTCCAAATACTAAACTGATAAGGTTGATGGCATACCTTTGCTGGCGTGAGGTTGCGTTCTGACGCACGTTTCTGGATTACACACGCTACGGCATACATCCCCTTTTTGCCCTCTCCTCGCGCCTCTCCCAAGATGGTCAGGGCAACGACTCGCTCGTCGCGGGTTAACACTTCGTCTGCAACCGCGCTGAATGCTACTAACAATGATAATAGGTACTTCATTTTTTAATAAACTTTTTTTAAATTAAACCAAAAGAGAAGGGAGGCTACCGAGTCAGATGAACAGAAATTCCCGATAACCTCCCATTGTTGGTCTTGGTGATGAATCAAGACCTAATTATTTTTACCGTTCTCCAAGTCTGCTTTGGCTTGCTTGTATCCAGCGAACCATGCTTCGTTGTATTCGTCTTGCTCCTCATCGCCATCATCATCGTAGCCCATGCTGTAAGCCGACTCGTACAAGTCATGCTCCAAAGGAGGGGCATCAATCGTTTCGTAATGAGACACAACCTTGTATTTGGAAGTACGCAACTTTTGGCACTCACAATCATAAGGCACACTCACAACGTCAGAGGGGTCAATCTCTACGACCATCAGGTTGCCGCCATTGCTGGCATAGCCTTTGGCGTATTCGTAAGAACCCGCATGGAAACCAGCAGAACAACCTTGGTTGGCATTGTCACACACACCATTTCGGCGCATTTCTAATGTCTGACCAACGGAGTTGTCAAACTTATGACTCCAAAAATCTTTAAAGTCACCGTCCACACCCTTGTAGGCAAGGAAGTTGCCCTCTGGAGTCAGAGGCATATTCTTATGCTCCAAGAAGGAGTATAGTTCCTCTGTCGCACGACTAGAGGGGTTATCCATCAGCTTGCCCAAAAACTTGACCAGAGGTTGATGCGGTAGGTTTTGGCGCATGAAATCCAAAATGCGGTCAACCACTTGATTGTGGATTGCTTCGCCTTGGAAGAACACCGCGCCATCCTTGACTTCGATTTCTGCTTCTGTATCCAAGTAATCTTGAACAGCAGTCTCGACGTTAAATAACGATTGTAGCCTCTCCCAATCTTCGCTAGACAGTGCCTCTTTGGCTTGCTCCCAAGCGGGGTGTTCGTTGCTCATCGTTTCAGCTTTGCCGTCAATTACTACGGTCAAACTTTGTTCTGTCAGAATATAAGGTATCATCTTTTTATTGTCTCTACTTTCTAAATAGTAATCTACCCTTAAATTTGAAACAAGCCTTTTCTTTAATTTTCTTCATCTTTTTTTGCTTCCTCCTGCTGCCATTGGTGGAATCCAACTGTATCTCCCATTTGAACGGGTTTTATGTCAGGACTTTCTTCCACCTCGTCTGGACACTCTCTTACCAGTGAGACGATATGCTTGTTGATTTCCTCTTGGGTCGGGTTTCGTTTGCCAGTTTCTTTCTCATAATGATTCAAGAAGGCATCATCTACCTCAAAGTCTAACGAGAGTTCATGCCCATCTATTATGTTAACTAGCTCCATTGCTGCTGCCTCATTTAAAACTTTAGGTTTCTTTTCTTTCTCATCATAGGAAATATATGCTGTTGTTGATGATTCTATGTCTTTTTTCATAATTAGATTTAAATAATTTCTTCTCGCAGAGAAGGAATCGGTAAATTCTCTGCTCTTAATCTTATCCTCACGCCAAAGTTTTTCAAAATTTTAAATAATTCAAAACGAAAAGAAGGCTCCCCGCCGCAACGGGGAACCCCCTCTCCACGCTCTACGGACAACCTACTCAACCGTAGAGTTAGAAGCGTTGCATACGTCAATCACATTGATGTAATTCGTGATTTCTGTCGCTGCCTTGGACTGCCACTCGTAGCCCCAAGTATTGCGGTCAACCAAAGGGAGCATCCCGTATTTCTTCCACATCTCAATAAAGAGTTTTTTAATGTCGTAAGATTTTACAACTCCTTTGGGGCATTTGAAATCTACACCAAAATCTTTGGCGATTTCTTGTACCGCTTTGATTGTTTTACGAACATCTTTGTCTTGCCTCATCTCGTTGTACTTTGAAAGGTAGTCGCACATCGTTCCACTCTTGGAAACGAGATTCCTCTCTATTTTATTAAGCGAGGCACAAACTTGCTCTGTACTTGAACCGTAATACCTAGAACTGTCCTCCTTGTATTGGTGCAGTACGTCAATGGCTTGAATATCAATCCATGCTTGGTGCAAATTGGCATCAGTAATTTTATTAGATAACTGAACAGCAACCCAAGTGAACAAGTCAACCCAACCGTCCTTGCCTTCAATCTTGTCACGTTGTCCGACTTTGAAAGCGTAGATGTGCTGGGGCATTTTAATCCCTGCTTGCTCCAAGGTTCCCTTCCAATTTGAGAGTCTATGGGGGTCTTGCGTTGAACCAAACCCGTCTACCCTTGGTTTTTCTATATGGAACTTATCAATGATGACATAAACACCACTCTCATTCTCAATATCCAATTCTGCAATCTTCCAGAAGTCAGACTTCTTGGTATGGTAAGACCTATCTGGTGAGTCTTTGAAGTCGTATTCAAAGCATTTGGCAGAATGTTTTGCGTTTGCCTTGTAAGAACTACCTCCGCTCGCTTTCTGGTATCCATCGAACTCACTCAACTTGTGTTGGGGCAACTCTGACAATCTCAACATCTCACCGTCAAAACTGGTTTCCGATTTCCATGCCTTCTCAACCTGTTTGGCAGTTTTGGATACGCTACTCTTGCCGTCGATACGTTGATTCTTATAACCATCAAAGACAATTAAGTAAGGGGTCTTACCCTCGTTATGAATCAAAGGCAGAATCTTACCCATCGAACCGCGCCGATGCCCAACGTCATTGAGTATGACTACGACATCCTTCTCACAATGAATGGTATTATCCTCTTGCCCCGTATATCTACCACTTCTGAA
>Ga0310342_100001005_pt1 | contig 17014 bp, 13 predicted proteins | sample S15DNA20500_MG_FD_206155 | JGI IMG/M metagenome (GOLD analysis project Ga0310342, IMG submission 206155) | Marine microbial communities from station ALOHA, North Pacific Subtropical Gyre - S1503-DNA-20-500_MG | ecosystem: Environmental > Aquatic > Marine > Oceanic | place: Pacific Ocean: North...
CTGCTGGACGGGGTGGAGAGCAATAGCGGAACCTTTGTGGACGCCAACGACACCGGGACCGATCCCCTCAACGCGGACACTGATGGCGACCTTACCTTGGACGGTGCCGAGGTTGTGGGCGGGTTTGATCCCACCGACCCTGCCTCCAATCCTGGTGCGGGGGGCGTGGCCGGGATCAGTCACGTGCCGGGAGCGATTCTCTACCGCCGCACGGACGGTCTCAATGTCGGCGGCGACGACTTCACCGGGGCCCTGCCGGAGAATGTCGATCTTGAGGCCCCCGCCGGGGTGCTCGATGACCCGTTCTCTTTCATCATCGAGGCGATTGACGTGGACCGGGAGCCTGGCAACGGGGGCATTGACCTCAGCGGTGACAACTTTGACCTGGCCTTCACCTTCCAGTTCTACGATGCCGATGGAGCGTTCTCCTTCACCGAGAACTTTGACGACCGCGTTCAAGTCGATATCACTCCCATCGTAAGTAGCACCGACCTCACCGCAACCGGTGCGGCCGGGCCTACCCACCAGAACACGGGCTGGAACGCGCGCACCAACGCTGTCTACGACTTCGGTGAAGGTGGCTGGTTTGACGCCACGATCATCATGACTGAGGACGGGGGCGGGGCCCAGTCCGCGGCTGACATCGGTTTTGGATTCAACGCAACCGGAAGCAATGGCGGTGCTGGTGACTTCGGTGGCATCGGTTACGTTCCCAGCTTCGGTGCCAGTGCTGGCCAAGCGGTCTTCGACACCGACGCCAGTGGCAACAGCTACGGCTCGGCCATTGAGACTGAGGCTCCCATCACCGATACTGATGGCGACGGCATCGACGACTCCTACGAGGAGCAGTTTTTCCCGGGTGATCTGACCCAGCTGGGACTTGGTGACTTCGACGGTGACGGGGTGAATGATCCGGTGGAGTTTGCCGACGGGACCGATCCCACCGAGGAGGATTCCGACTCGGACGGCTCCAGCGATGGAGAGGAGAAGAGCAACGGAACCGATCCCCTCGCCGAGGACAGCGACAACGACGGACTGGCGGATGGAGTGGAGAGCGATTCCGGGGTGTTTGACGGTCCGGACGATACAGGGACCGATCCGTTGGATTCCGATACCGACGATGACGGTCTCCTGGATGGAGCAGAGACGAACACGGCTGTCTTCAATGGACCGACTGACACGGGAACGGATCCCCTGGATCCGGACACCGATGGTGACACGTTCACGGATGGTGACGAGGTTTCAGTCGGTTTCGATCCGAACGACGAGGATTCACATCCGCGATCACCACTTGCTCCCAGCGGGGCGCTCCATCTTCCGGAATCCATTCTCTACCGGCGGACGGACGGTCTCAATGTCGGCGGCGACGATTTCACCGGGGAGCTTCCGCAGAATATCGACGAGGAAGAGCCAAGAGGGGAGATTGATGACCCGGATACTTCCATCATTTCTGCGATCGATGTGGACCGGGAGCCGGGGAATGGGGGCATTGACCTCACCGGCGACAACCATGATCTGGCCTTCACCTTCCAGTTCTACGATGCCGATGGAGCGTTCTCCTTCACCGAGAACTATGACGACCGGGTTCAGGTGACTATCACCCCGATTGCCAGTGCAAGGGACCTGACCGAGACCGCCGCTCCGGTGGTTCACCAGAACACGGGCTGGAACGCGCGCACCAACGCTGTCTACGACTTCGGTGCAGGTGGCTGGTTTGACGCCAGGATCATCATGAGCGAGGACGGGGGCGGGGCCCAGTCCGCGGCTGACATCGGTTTTGGATTCAACGCAACCGGAAGCAATGGCGGTGCTGGTGACTTCGGTGGCATTGGTTACGTTCCTGGCTTTGGTGCCAGTGCTGGCCAAGCGGTCTTCGACACCGATGCCAACGGGGATAGCTGGGGTTCGCTTATCATCGTTCCGGAAAGCATAGATGCCTACCAGTTTAAGGTGAGCAGTCCGGACGGTGGGGTGAATCTCGAGTTTTCCTGGAACAGCTTTGTCGGTCAGGAGTACTCGATTGTGAGCACCAATGATCTGGAGGCTAATCCCAATTCCTCCACCTGGTCAGTGGTTCCCGGGTTGGAGGGTATTGCAGCCACCCCACCGCGGAATGTGATCTCCATTCCGAAGCCATTGGATCCCGTGCGATTCTACAAGCTCATTGGAGGCCCCATCCCGCCTCTGTTCTTTGATGATTTCGAGTCGGGGCAGGGTGGTTGGACAACCCGGGAGAACGACCAGGAGCGCAACACATTGTGGGAACTGGGAATCCCGTCGGGAACGACTGGTCCGCTCAGCGGGGCGAACAACTCGGCCAACGCCTGGTCGACGAATCTGGGAGACTATGGTCCGAATTCCGATATCTCCCTCCGGTCGCCCGCGATTAACCTGGGTAACATGCCGTCGGCGCAGGTGACCTTTGATGTTTTCCGCGATGCCGATGGATTTGCCGACACGGCTGTTGTGCGATTCCTGCGTGCTGCAGATGAGGTGCAATTAGGTTCCGATATTGCCATGGATATGACCATCTTTGACCTCGACTGGGTCACGCTCAACATAGCGGTCGTCCCGGAAGCCATCGGAGAGATTGTCATCATCGAATGGCACTTCGTCAGTGACGGGAGTCTGGATTCCTTCAGCGGATTCTCGATCGACAATGTGGGAATAGATGTGAACTGACCGCGGTTCCCCCTGAGTCCCACCGCTTTTCGCGACCGCGGGGCCTGGCTGCCGGCCGGGCCACGCGGGGACTGGAGTTCCTCATGGCGGGATTCCCTATGCCGCTTTGAGCTATCGGTTACGCCGGGGGGTCTCCGAGATCGGTTACACGGTGGAAACTTCCGAGGATCTTGTCTCCTGGGAGACGGGCGAGGGATTCACCCGGCAGGTCGGAGTGCCTGTTGACAACGGGGATGGGACGGAGACGGTCACGGTTCGCACGCTTATTGTCCTCACTGCATCCCCACGGCGGTTTTTCCGGCTTCGGGTGGGCCTCGGTGGTTGAGGATCCGGCTTAGCCGGGATACCAGATCCTGCGTGGATCATCTTCAGCGCGCTGGTAGTCCCAGGCGCGGTCAATGAGTTGCTGCAGATTTACCCGTGGGCGCCAACCGAGAAGAAACTTGGCCTTGGAATTATCAAGCCAGGTGCTGTGGAATTCGGTGGCGAGATCGACGGTGGGAAGTCCACGGGACTCGGTGAGGTAATTGCCGACCTCGCGATAGTCGACCGGTTCATCCATGCAGATGTTGAAGGTTTCCTGGCGAGCCTCTTCAGGGTGCAGAAGGGCGGCGATCATGGCGGAGACGAGGTCATCAAGATGGACAAAATTACGTTTCACCGCGGTCCCCCCGGGATCGAGCATGACGGGAACCGTTTCGCTGGAGACGTATTCTGCAGCCTGCTCCGGTTCCACCAGTTCGCACCAGCGCGGCCCCCCGAAGACGTCTTGTCCAAAGGTGAGAGTGTAGCGGAAGTCGTCCTTCTCCATGATCCAGGGAGCGCGGAGGCAGCAACCGGAAAAGTTGTACTGGATGCAGTACTGCTCGAGCATGACCTCCTCGAGGACCTTGGAGAGGGCGTAGCAGCCGGGGTAGGCACTGTGAGCCTGGGTCTCGGTGACCGGGATGGGATGAGGATAGAAGAAGTGCCCCATCCCGGCATCGCCTCCGATGAGGATGAACTGCTCGAAGCTCGCGCTGGAACGGCAGCCTTCGAGGAGCCAGAAGAGCCCTTTCACGGTAACGTCCATGACGTCGTCGGGCGTCTCCTTGCAGGTGGCGAGATGAACGACGTGAGTGACATCTTTCAGGGCGGGTTCCACGTCGGAGGGAATGGACAGGTTGCCCTTGACGATCTCCAGGCGATCCCCTTCCGGGAGGACACGGTTGTGGCAGAAGGCCCGGATGGTGGTCCCGGGAAGTTCGTTGCCGTCGAGGATGCGATCAATAAAGGCCCGGCCTACCTTGCCGGTTGCTCCGGTCACGAGGATGTTCATGGAAGAGGAATCCCGGTTGCTGGTTCTCAATTATTCGTTGTCCGCCGGGATGCCCTGTTGGACCCACGACAGGTTGAAGCGTGTGAGGCTATTGCTCCAGGAGAGCATGTAGATGATACCCTCGCTGGGGGTGCCGGCCCGGCCCGCTGCCAGCCAGGTATAGCCGTTGGGTCCTGGAATGAGTCGCTGGCTGGGCCAGGATTTGGCCCCGTCGGTGCTGACGCGGACAGTGATGTCGTCCCGCTCCTTGGCGAGTCGGTCCCTGGGAGAGCTGTAGACCAGGATGTCTGTTCCCTCGATGGGAAGGCGGAGGAGGCCGGCCTTGCAGCCATAGACGTCAGGTGGGCCGTCGGGGAGGTGTGCCGATTCGGAGGCAGGTCCCCACGTTTGCCCTCCGTCCCCGCTCCAAGCGATGCGCTTGTTTCCCGGGCGCGTGTGAGTGCGGGAGTTGTAGTAGATCCGACCGTCACTCAACTCGACGAGCCCGGCTTCGCCCGTTCCGGTTTCAGGAAAGGGCGCACTGGGATGCCACGTTTTTCCGTGGTCATCGCTGTAGAGAGCATTGCTGTAATGCTCCTTGAAGTGTTTGCCGCCGTTGCCCTTGTTGAAGTAGTTCACAAAGACGCGGGTGGGAAGGAGGAGTCGCCCCTTGTGCTTTCCGTATTTCAGGGTGATACCCGGTTCGCAGGTGGCCATCACGCAGGTGAGCCATCCGTTCTTGTCTGGAAGAATCCGGATCTTCTCCTGAGTCCAGCTCTTCCCCTGATCGCTGCTGCGATGGAGAATCTGGGCAGGCTTCATGCTGGTGGTGAATACGAGGATGTCCCCGTTAGTCTCATCGACTACGACTGTCCCGAGAATGCTGCGTCCGTGATGCCAGTCGTTGTATCGCCCCCCGTCGAAGGTGTCTCCCTCGATCTCGACCAGCTTGCCCACCGTGACGGGCTTCTGCCATTTCTGGCCCCCATCTTCGCTACGGAAGACCTGGATGATTCCCTGGTCGCGGCGGTCCCGGAAGACGAGGACGGATCCGTCCATGGCCACCGTGAGGGTGGGAAGCCAGTGTCCGGGACGGGTGAATTCCTTGAAGAAGGGTTGCTGGAGGTCGAAGAGGGGAGCCCCGAGAAAAGGGTTTTTCCCAACCTTTGCGGGCTGGGCGAGGCAGGGGGCGGAGAGCAGGAGACCAATACTGAGGATCCGGAGCATGGAGAGAAGGAAGCGAGGGACGGGGAGGGGGGCAATGCGAAACCTGAGTGAAGGTGAACCGTGGACGGGGGCGAGGATCCGGTATGCCGCGGCCGGGGAACCGGAAGAGTCCGGGCCATCGGGCGCACGGCTACGGCGTCAACACTGCTTTCACAATCTTACGGGAGTGCATGGTCTCGAAAGCGGTGTGCCATTGCTCCAGCGGCCAGGTGCCGCCGAGGGCCGGGGTGACATTGAGCTGACCGCTGGCCATCATGGCGATGACGGTTTCCCAGATGGGCCAGTTGTGACTGAAGCTGCCCTGCAGGGTGACGTTCTTCTGGACCAGCGGGTCGAGGCTGAAGTTGAGGGGCTGGGGTCCCCAGCCGACCTTGCTGATCCATCCGGCCGGGCGCACCACCTCGATGGCAATCTTGAGAGCAGCGGAGGCTCCGGCGGCATCGATGACGCCATCACAACCCAGTCCGTCGCGTTCGCGGGCCCATTCCTCCACTCCCTCGACGAGGGTGGTGCAGCCGTATTCCCCGGCAATGCGGAGGCGGGAGGCATCTGAGGGAAGACCAGCTATCGCTACCTCGGCGCCCGCCAGTCTGGCGAGGTGGGCCGAGAAGATGCCGATCGGTCCCGGTCCCATTACAAGGATGCGGTCGCCGGGCTTGACCTGCCCGTTGTTGACCACGGCGTTGTAGGCCACGCAGCACGGCTCAGTGAGGGCCGCGTGCTCGAAGGGAACTCCTTTGGGCAGGCGATGCAGGATGCGCTGAGGTACGGCAACGAAGCTGCGCATGGCGCCGTCCACGAGGGCGCCGTAGCCCTGCCGGGCGGGATCGAGGTTGTAGAGACCGCGGCGGCTGAGGGGACTGTGTGGATCAATGGTTGCGGAAGTTTCGCTGATGGCCCGATCGCCCTCCTGCCACCCGTTGACGTCGGCACCGATCTCGCGGATGACTCCGCAGAACTCGTGACCAAGGACCACGGGGTAGTTCATTTCCCAGCTGATGCCGCCCTGCCACATGTGGAGATCGCTTCCACAGACGCCCACCGCCGCCACCTCAAGGAGAACCTCGTCCGGCCTGATGGTTGCCTTCGGGATTTCCCGGAGCTCTACGCTAAGGGGGTCGGCGGCGTAGTTGACGAGGGCAAGATCAGCTCTGGAATCGGACATGGTCTGGGTTTGTGACTAGTGGCGGGAATGGTAGTTGGCCTTCACTTCCTCGACGTAGTGAGTGAGGGCGGCGAGGGGGTCGTCGGCTTCAGTGAGCGGATGACCGATCACGAAATAGTCCGCCCCCATGCGGGCTGCCTGCACCGCATCTTCCACCCCGAAGGTGGCCACGCCCACCGGACCCGTCGTGGCTTCCAGAGTGGAGGGCAGCCATTGGGTGGAGTCACGGGTCGGATCGGCGCGTCGTTCGTCGGCGCTGTAGTGAAGATAGACGAGGTCCGCGCCCCAGTCATGGCATTGCCTGGCCCGTCCTGCCTTGTCGGCGGAGCCGATGGTGTCCACCACCACCCCGATGCCGAGCTTCCTTCCTTCCTCGATGGCGGAGCGGACGGTTGCGTCGGAGGCATTGGCACAGACTGTCATGAGATGGGCGCCCTGGTCCCTGGTATGCCGGACATTCCTGAAACCCGAGTCCATGGTCTTATAGTCGACGATCACGGGCATCTCAGGGAAGGCGCGAACCAGTTCGCCGATGGGAGCGAGACCCTGGCAGGTGACGAGGGGCGTGCCGACCTCCAACCAGTCGAAGCCGGCCTCCACTGCCGTGGCGGCCATCTCGAGGGCCTCGGCGGTGGTAGGATAGTCGAGGGCGATCTGGGTGATCGGAAAGCTCAGCTCCATCGGGGTGCAATCTGAGACGCAGATCGAGGTAATGCAATTCGCTTGTCCCTCACCCTGGGCGAGTTCCGTCCTGCGACGGCGGGCGAGCCTCCCCCCCGGCGTCCCATATAGGAGGATTGCCCGCGGGAACTTGAGTGAGCCGGGAAGGGGGGTTTGCGTGATAATGATGGCACCGATTTCCGGGAGAGGCAAGTGGACGACTCCCGATCGCAGGAAAGTCCGGGCCAATCTAATCCAAAGCGGTAGGTCCGTGTGCTCGCAAAGGGGAGCTCCCTCCCGGAGGAGACAAAACTTATCCGTGACGGGGTGAGAGAAAAATCAGAGCCTCCGCACGCATGTCCTGGGCGCGAACAGTTGCAAGGCTCTTCTGGTTGTGGACCGTGCTCGGAACCCTGTGGGCCTGGTTCTGTCCCGCTCACTTTGTCTGGTTCGTGAAGGAGACCGTGCCGGGAACCGACCTCAGGCTCGTGCCGGTCGGTCTCGGAGTGATCATGCTGGGGATGGGGCTCACCCTGAGCTTCGAGGACGTCAGGCGGGCACTGGCCCTGCCGAGGGCGGCGGCCATCGGAGTGGGGGCACAGTTTCTCATCATGCCCTTCCTCGGTTGGAGCGTGGCCACGCTCTTCGGGTTGGAAGAGGGACTCAAGCTGGGTCTCATCCTGGTGAGTTGCTGTCCGGGCGGAACGGCCTCCAACGTGGTGAGCTACCTCGCGCGCGCCAACGTGGCCCTGAGCGTGCTCATGACGATGTGTTCGACGGTGCTGGCCATCGTGCTCACGCCCTACCTCACCAAGGGCTATGCCGCTCTCTCGGTCTCGATCCCGGTCGATGCCTGGGCCATGCTGCTCAACATGCTTGCCATCGTGTTGCTGCCGGTGGTGGCAGGGGTGGTGGCAAACCGCTTCCTCGGTGCGAGGGCCCGCGTGGTGGTGGGAGAAGTTTCGCCGCTGGTATCCATCGCGGTGATCGTCCTCATCGTCGGTGGCATCGTGGGGGCGAGCAAGGAACTCATCCTGGAGAACTTCGACATGCTCCTGTTGGCGGTCCTCGTCCTGCACCTGGCCGGGTTTCTCTTGGGATATCTCTTGGCCCGTCTCCTGCGACTGGGCGAGAGCGAGCGGCGGACGGTCTCGATCGAGGTGGGGATGCAGAACTCAGGACTCGGGGCCACCCTGGCCAAGTTGCATTTTGCGGCCCTGCCGGGAGTGGCCATGGTGTGCGCCATCTCCGCCCTCTATCACTGCCTGATAGGCAGTGTGTTGGCCAGTATCTGGCGTGCCCGCCCGCCGCGCGAGGAAGCCTCGCCGGATGCTGACTGGCAGGAGAATTCGTAGGGTGGCGACCATCGTGGTCTTGCGTCGCCTGCTGGTTGGGTGTATCGCGCGTCCGATGAAAACCAGCACTCGTCTTGCCCTCATTCTCTCCTCGTTGTTGCTCTGTGTGACCGTCTCCGCCCGGGCGGAGAATCTCGGTGAAATCCTCGAAAGGGCCGAACTCGGCGCTCTGGCAGGAACCTGGGTGGACGAGGATTCCAACGGCGAAGCGATTTCTCTTACTTACACCTGGCGTATTGAGAATTACGTTCTGGCCTTGAGCGTAAAGAGGCCCAACAACAACTCTGAGGCCATGATTGCGGTCGATCCCAAGACTGGTGAGGTCGTGCATGTCACGGCGAACGAAAAGGGAGGAATGGGCCGTGGAAAGTGGGCCGAGGAGAATGGGGTGGCGACCCTGACTCTCAAGCTTGCCAACTTAGGGAAGGAAGAAATGTCACTCAAGATCACCCACCGGATCGTTGACAACAAGCAACTCGTGGTAGGACTCAAGAATGTTGAGACCGACGAAGGGGGGGAGATGATCCTCGTGCGTAAATCGGAATAGGATTCCCGTTTTACGCGGTGTGGATCGCCCGGGCGAGACGCTGGAATTCGGCGCCAAATTGGGCGACCCGGTCGCAAATTTCACTGCTCATTTCTCCACTCTCGGGAATGTCATCTTCTCCTGCGTAGACAAAGCGGGGCAGGATGATGGTGCGGAAGTCCAGCATGAGGCTGTTAGCCACCGCCATGACGGACATGTAGCTGCGATCACTCCCGGCCGCACAGAGAAAGCCTGCCACCTTTTCGGTCAACTGGCGGCCCGCCAGTTCAATGGCGTTCTTGGCGGCAGCATTGACGTCGTAATTGTAGATCGGCACGGCGAAGACGACGGCATCAGCTGCGGTAAAAGCCTCCTGCAATCTCTGCGTGGCGGGGTCTCCGTAGGCTGCGCATCCGTCGCAGGGAGGCAATGCGAGTTCCCGCAGGTCGAGGGTGGCGATTGCCACGTCCCCTTCAGCTCGCCAAAGGGATTCCAGTTTGCCGGCCAGTCGGCGACTCTTGCTCTCGGCATGCAGGCTGCACGAGACGATAAGGATCTTCATCGGGATAGAGTATCGATGATTCTCCGGGTGTTTCAATGCTCCGGGGGAAGAATAAGTTGACTTTGGGGATTCCGGGCCAAGTCTCCCCGCCATGTCCAGACACACAATTGCCGCCTGTTTGCTCATGGCTTCCCTGGCCACTTGGATTCCAGCACAAGAACCAAAGTTGGAATCCGACCGGGACAAGGCCTCCTATCTCATCGGGCGCAATATCGGGGAGACCATCAATGGTGACGGCATCGAGTTGAACATCGAGAATCTTGTCATTGGTCTGCGTGAGGGGCTCACCGGGAAGGATTCCAGGATCACGGAAGCGGATGCCATGAAAGTCATGGAGAAGTTCCAGGCTGAGATGCAGAAGCAGGCGGAAGCGAAGACGGCCTCAGCCGGGGCGGACAACCTCGCTGCTGGCACCAAGTTCCTCAATGACAACAAGAAGCGTGAGGGTGTGAAAGTCACGGAGACCGGCCTGCAGTATGAGGTCCTCGCCGCCGGCAAGGGAGAGAAGCCTACTCCCCTTGACACGGTCACGGTTCATTACCACGGGACCCTGATCGATGGCACGGTCTTTGACAGTTCCGTCGAGCGCAAGTCGCCAGCCACTTTCCCCGTCAACGGAGTGATCGCTGGTTGGACCGAAGCCCTCCAGTTGATGCAGGTGGGTGCCAAATACAAGCTCTTCATCCCTGCCAACCTTGCCTATGGCAAGGCTGGGGCCGGGCGGGACATCGGGCCGAATTCCACCCTCATCTTCGAAGTGGAACTGCTCTCCATCAAGGGGCAGGAAAAGAAGTAGGGTTTGTTCCTGGCCGAGTCATTGCAGGGGGCTCCTTTCAAGGAGTCCTCTTTTTTGCACCGGGGTCCTAGCGTGGATTCCGCAGTCGCTCCCGGACCACTTCCCGCAGGTACTTCACCGGCAGGGAACCGTTGGCGAGGACGGCTTCGTGGTAGCGTCCGAGATCGAAGTCCTCGCCCTGTTCCCGCTGGATCTCCCGGCGCAATTCACAGAGTGCCATGCGGCCCACGAAGTAGGTGCTCAACTGCACGGTGGACTGCTTGGAGCGAATGATCTTGAGGCGGGCTTCGCCCTCGGACTGGAATGATTGATTCATGAGAAAGTCGAGGGCCTCCTCGTCACTCATGGAGGTGCAATGCATGCGGTGGTCGAGAATGGCATTGGCCACCGCACGGAGGTAGAACTTGAGTTGAGTGAGACGCAGGGCGAGGTCTCCGTCGCCATAGCCCTGGTCGAGCATCATCTGTTCGGTGTAAACCGCCCATCCCTCTATGAAGACACCTGAGAGCAGGAGGCGACGGATGGGTGAGGTTTCGCGATTGTGATAGGTGAGTTGCACATAGTGACCGGGGTAGGCCTCGTGGATGGTGAGAATCTGCAGCATGTGCCGGTTGTACTCCTGGAGGAAGCTCTCCACCCGTTCGGCGTCCCAATCGGCGGGCGGGGGGCTGATCGCGTAGATCGTCCTGTTCTCGGGGTCGAGGGGTGGCGCGGGTTGGATGTAGGCCAGCGAGTTGCCGCGGTGGAACTCCGGCATTTCCATCAGTTCGCACTGGTCGGGATCCGGCAGGCGCAGGATGTCGTTATCTGTGATGAACCTTTTCAGCTTGTCCACGGTGGCCCGGGCGTCGGCAAGAAGGCTCCCGGGGTCGCCGTGTTCCCGGCCGATGGAGGCAAGAACCCGGGTGATGGTCTCATGACGTCCGGTTTCGTCGTCGGGAGGGAGAGACAGGCCGGGGTGGCAGTTGCTCCAGAGTTGCCGCGCCACCACATACATCTCGCTGGTGACGCGATGAAACTCGCTCTCAGCCTGGGCCAGCACCTCGTTGGCGGTGGTGTCGGCATTGACGGCAAACTGCAACTTGCGATCGAACTTTTCCTTTCCCATGCGCCAGTCCCCGGGGGCACGTTCGCGTAGATCCGTTTCAAGAAACTGCTGGTAATCTTTCAGGTGGGGGAGGAGATCAACCGCGGCCTGGCGCACATCCTCCCGCAGCGGGGAGTCTCCGATCAGGTCGTAGATGCCCTCTTCGTAGAAACTGATCACCCCGCGGTTCTGCCCGATACTTGTCTCCAGGACGGGGAGGGGCGGACTGGTGAGCGTGCTCCGGGCCCCGGCGATCACGATCGGAAGTTGCCGCATGCGAGCGATGGCATTGGTGATGTTGTTCTCGCGAGGCAGGCTCGATTGGGTGAGGAGGCTGTAGACGCTGCCGGTCAGGTATTCGTTGTAGGTGCGGGGATCCTCCTCGAACGCGTGAATGTTCCCGGCCAGCCAGATCCCCTCCTGCAGGTCGTGCCGGAAGATCTCATAGTCGATCTGGGCGGGCCGACTGAGTCCTTCGTAGTCAATTTCGTCTGCGAGTCTTTCGAGGATTTGACGCTCTGCCCCGGTGCGGGCCTGCCGGGCCTCCACGGAGAGATCCTCGATCTGGTCATCGTAGCGGTGGTCGCCCATCCGGCTGGCATGGACCGGGAGCTGGCGCAGTTGTTCCTCGAGGTGATCCTCGAATAATTTCCGTAAAAGGTGATCGGACATGAGTTCTGAAGGTGGGGCCGGATCCATAGTAGACGGACTCACCTCACTGTTGACTGTGCCAGAGCGGTTCCTGCGGTCCGAGGTCTATTCCGGTGGACATCCCAGAGGACCAGCAGTCCGGTCCACACCACCGCGAAGACCAGGCCGTTGGCGGATACGGTTTCCACCGTCCTGACCTTCAAACCCTCGGCGTTGGGTCTCATCACGTTCTTCTCCGCCGACCAGTTTCCGACATCTGCAATCTGGGGCAGGATCAGGATGATGACAGTCCCGGCGAGGAAGAGAGTCATGGGATGGGGCAGGCGATTACCCACCCGTTCGATCCGGTCGAGCCAACCTGACGTTTTCCCCTCTTCGTTGGGGGCAGAATCTGCGGGCATTGAAGTGATGATGAGAGAAGAGTTCTCCCTTGTCAGTCCTCTCTTCCGGGTTTGTCAGGACCAGAGAGGATTTGGTGAGAAGAGGGCTTTTCATGTCACCGTGGCTTTCCTTTACTGGCCGCCATGAAACCCTTCTTCCTTGTTGCGTGGATCCTGCTGGCAGGATTGCCAGTGACTGCGCCGGCCGGCCGAAAAAGCCTGGCCGAACAACTCAAGGCCAGTCCCCATCGGCTCGTTCACGAGACCTATCATAACAATAACTGGGAACTCTTTACCCGCAATGCCGACGGATCTGGTGAGCGGAACCTGACCAATACACCCGAGGTGAACGAGCTTTACCCACAGGTGTCGCCCGATGGGAAAAGGATTTGTTTTCTGGTGGATACCGGCAGGGGCCGGGACACGGTGCGCAGCCTCTGGCTGATGAACAGTGATGGCACCGGACGCAAAAAAATCGCTGATTATGCGCGGCAACCTTGCTGGACAGCAGACAGCAACCGGCTTCTCTGGTTGCCACAGGAATACAAAAAATGGAGCGTGACCGATTATTTCAGCAAGGGCCTGATGTATTACGACCTGAGGAGCGGCAAATCAACACCACACCCTAACAGTGCCAAAATGCATCATCTCTACAACCCCACCTTCTCGGCCAACGGCAAATGGATCGCGTCCACGGTGCATGCCGGGATGGGATTCAAGCATGCCATTGTTCTCATTGAGGCGGATGGAAACAAGATCATCAACCTGGGTATCAGCGGCTGTCGTCCGTGCCTGAGCCCGGTGGGTAATCATATTGCATGGGGTTCCGGCGATCATTCCATTGAGGTGGCTGAAATTGATTTGGACTCCGATCATCCGAAGGTGGGCAAACGCTCCGTGATCATTCGTGACAAGGTGAACAAGATCTATCACGTGGATTGGTCTCCAGGCGGGAAGTTTGTTTCATTCAGCCGCGGACCCAAGGGAAAGGGTGACTTGTCCAAGCCGGGAACCTATCAGTCCGCCCGTGAGATTGTGGGGGTTTTTGCCGATAAATGGGATATTTACGCCGTGTCAACCAGCGGTAAAAAGGAAGTTGATCTGCAGAAACCCAGTTCCGCCGCGGATTTTTTGCGGCTATCAAAAGACGGGCGCAGCAACAAGGAATCGGACTGGGTTCGGCTCAGCAAATAGAACCTCTACTTCGTGAAGTTCACTTTCCTTTTTCTCGTTCTCATTCTTTGGCTCTCCGCCTGCGATCAAAAGTCGACTGGGCCAAAAAGCAAGGTGGTGGAGGTGACCACGAAATCAGAAATTGCCATGATCTATATTGGTCCGGGAGAATTTACCATGGGCACCGCCAGGGGCGATCCGGATGAGGCCCCGGCGCACCCGGTGCAGCTGGCCGGTTTCCTGATGGACAAGTTTGAGGTGACGCACGCGATGTACACCCAGGCCGAGCTCCCCAATCCCTCCCATTGGCAGGATGATCCCCGGAAACCCGTGGAGCAGGTCCGCTGGAGTGGCGTACGGCGTTATTGCAACGAACGTTCGCTGATGGAGGGGCTTACGCCCTGTTACGATGAGACCAGGTCCGGCTGGCCTCGGATTCCTGAGGCCAACGGTTATCGACTGCCCACCGAGGCGGAGTGGGAGTACGCTGCGCGCGCCGGCAGCAGCAGCGATTACAGTTTCGGGAAGGCCAAGAAGCTCAAGCAGTACGCCTGGTTTGCCGGCAATGGCGGCAAGCGCACCCACCGTGTCGGGACCCGCCGACCCAATGCCTGGGGGTTACACGACCTCTACGGCAATGTCTCCGAATGGTGCGAGGATGTCTACGGGCCGGACTACTACCGTGCCAGCCTGGCGGCCAATCCCGCCGGCCCGGAGCCGGAAGGTGACGACCCCAAGCGCGTCATCCGGGGCGGTTCCTGGCGTGCCTCGGAGGCGATGTGCCGGGTCACCTTTCGCCGCGGGGAAAAAACCGGGGACACCGACGCCTGTTTCTTTACTGATTACTGCGGGTTTCGTTGTGTGCGAACCATTACGCCTGAGGAACTGAAACAGCTGCAGGGCCAATCCCGATAGCGCGCTAACCCCCCCATGCTGTTCCATACCTGGACGTTTCTCTGTTTCTTCGTGATCGTCCTGGGCGGGTTCCACGCCCTTCGCAAGACCTCCCTGTGGGTGCACTGGCTCCTGCTCGCTTCCTACGTGTTCTATGGCTGGTGGAACCCGTATTACCTGGGCCTGATCCTCTATTCCACGGCGCTGGATTTTCTGGTGGTGCGAATGATGGACCGGCCGAATACACGCCGGCGGCTGTGGCTCTGGATCAGCATCATCAACAACCTGAGCCTGCTCTTCTTTTTCAAGTATGCCGGCTTCTTCATCAGCAACCTCAACGGCCTGCTCGGACTGAACCTGCCCCAGCCGGAGAACCTGATGCCTTTCGGACTGGAATACCTGCTGCCCGTGGGCATCTCCTTTTACACCTTCCAGTCGATGAGCTATACCATCGACTTTTACCGGGGTGAGATTGAGCGGGAAAAAAGTTTCGTCCGGTTTGCGACCTTTGTTTCGTTTTTCCCCCAGCTCGTCGCCGGACCCATTGAACGCGCGAGGAATCTTCTGCCGCAATTCCTCAGGGCACCAAAGGTCACGCGGGAGGATTTCGCCGATGGTCTTTCGCTGTTCGTGCTGGGGCTTTTCAAGAAACTGGCCCTGGCCAACTACCTGGCGCTTTACGTGGAGCGTGTGTATGGCGCCCCGGGGGATTTTGGAGGCGGGGCCCTGGCCCTGGCCACCTTCGCCTTCGCCTGGCAGATCTATTTTGATTTCAGCGGCTACACCGACATGGCGCGCGGCGTGGCACGAATGATGGGCTTTCGCCTGATGCCCAACTTCAACAACCCCTACCTGGCCGTCAGCCTGGGTGATTTCTGGTCACGCTGGCACATCAGCCTCTCCACCTGGTTCCGCGACTACCTCTACATTCCGCTGGGTGGCAATCGCAGGGGGGTGAAACGGGTGTATCTGAACCTGCTGGCCACCTTCATCATCTCCGGACTATGGCATGGAGCGGCCTGGACGTTTCTCGTGTGGGGTTCACTTCACGGGCTGGGACTGGTGGCCACCCGCCAACTGGAACGCTCCAGCTGGTTCCGGGACCGGCTGCCACGCTTCGTGAAGCAGATCGGCGTTTTCCTCTTCGTCTGTTTTGCCTGGGTCTTCTTCCGTGCCGAGTCCATGGGAGATGCCGGGCTGATTATCAGCCGGATCTTCGGCTCCGCCTGGACGGATCCGCAGATGCCGCTCCTCATGCTTGGCCTGATAACGGCCACCTGGGCCTGCCAGTTCCTGCAGGAGTCACGGTGGCAATCACGGCTCCAGTCGGCCTGGGTGCGCGTGGGACTGGTGGTGGGCATGTTGCTCTACATCTGCCTTTGCTCCTCAGGCGGCGGAGAATTCATCTATTTCCAGTTTTGATCGAAGGCATGAAGGACGCTCCCTGCAACGATTCCAACTCCAACAACATCCGGCTCAGCCCGCGGGAATGGCTGGTGGCGCTTGGGATCTTTGTTGTCATTGTCATTGCCACGCCCACGCTCTGGCGGAACGCGGAAACACTGGAGGCCGACTCTCCGGACTATCGTGTTCCCTACGCGCTTAGTAACGACTACTGGGTTTACGATCGTCATGTGCGACAAATGCCCGCCGGGGCCATCGCTGTGGTGGGCGATTCCGTGGTCTGGGGGGAATACGTTTCGCGGGATGGTACGCTATCCCATTTTCTTTCCGAACAAACCGGCCACTCCTTCATCAATGCCGGGGTCAATGGCCTTTATCCATTGGCGCTGGAGGGACTCATTGAACATCACGGGCGCGGCATCCGAAATCGCAAGGTCCTGCTTCATTGCAATCTGTTGTGGTTGAGCAGCCCTGAGCGGGACCTTCAGGCACCCAAGGAGCAGGTCTTCAATCATCCCGGGTTGATCCCCCAGTTTTCCCCGCCCATTCCCAGCTACCGTGCCGGAAGAGACACCCGGGTCACCCGGGCAATCGAAAACCGCATCCCGTTCCTCACCTGGATCAATCACCTGGAGGAGGCTCATTTCGGGCAACAATCCATCCCGCAATGGACCGTTGCCCAGGCCGAGGATGACCCTGAGATCTATCCCAATAGCTACGCCAATCCCCTGGCGCAGATCCGGATGTCGGTTCCCGGGGAGACGGCCAATGATCCCGAACGCGGAATCAGCAGTTCAAGACACAAGCCATGGGGTGGAGGCCTGCAGAGTCTGGACTGGGTGCCATTGGAAAACTCATTGCAATGGCAGGCCTTTCAACGACTGGTCGGGCAGTTGCAGGCGCGTGGCAACGACCTCTACGTGGTCGTTGGTCCTCTCAATCAACATAAATTGACTGAAGCCAACAGGGGTCGATTCCTTGAATTGGAGAATGGTGCGGCTATGTGGCTTGAAGAAAACAGGATCCAGCATTGGATCGCCGACACACTGCCCTCCGGATCTTACGCCGATGCCAGTCATCCGTTGACACGAGGATACCGGGAACTGGCAGAGAAAATGCTGGATCAGGAATCCATCACTGAATGGATCGCCCCCT
>Ga0310342_100001006_pt1 | contig 17010 bp, 10 predicted proteins | sample S15DNA20500_MG_FD_206155 | JGI IMG/M metagenome (GOLD analysis project Ga0310342, IMG submission 206155) | Marine microbial communities from station ALOHA, North Pacific Subtropical Gyre - S1503-DNA-20-500_MG | ecosystem: Environmental > Aquatic > Marine > Oceanic | place: Pacific Ocean: North...
GCAATAGTTTCAGCCATACCCAGCCTCGATCTTCTGAACCAAGCTTAAGTCCCAATTCCTCTGCGCGGTACGGCAGAAACTGGTTGGAAGCTTGGAAGACTGGACCACCCAACAGTGCCAATGGAATGACCAACGCCCAAAACTTTGGATTTCGTGCGAGTTGAACCAAGTCGCTTAAGGTTTGGTTCCAACTGGGTGTTTCCTGAAGTTGAAAACGTCCAGGATGTTGGCCCCAAAAACCAACAGCAATCGAAGAGACGATTGAAGTCAAAAAAAGAAGCCAAAAGATAGGCAGGAAATCAGCCACTTGAGGTGTTGACGTGAAGCTTGTGAAATTGAAGAGTCGTGACATAATTCCTCCATAATCTCCTCCACGGAAGAACGGACTGAGCTCTTCGCGATAGATCAATGAACGACTTACCAAGGTGCCAATCACGCTGCCGATTCCCAAAGACATCATGATCATGGCGTTGGAAATGCCTTTCCGCCTGGCGGGAACCATCTGGACCAGTGAAACTCCCGCAATCCACATCAAAGCACCGGTGAACCCTTGCCAGGCCGAAAGCGACTTGATCGCCAATGGGGTTGGAAAGTAGATGAGCCCCATGAGTACAACTAACTTACCCAGTAAAGCACCACTCCATACCAGGCGCTCGCCGTAACGGCGTGCTAACAATCCGGCCAATGCCGAGCCAAAGATCCAGGCAGTGACTTTATATTTGACCAGGTCCGACCACGTATCCTTGGGAACATTCAACGCGTCGAAATACAAAGGTAGAGAGTAATCGAGGCTAAACGTGTAGAAAAAACTTGCCACGGCCACCGGTACGGCGATCCAGAGCCGAGCCGTGCCTTCCCAAGATTGAGCCGATTGAGATTCCATGTTATTGATCTGACAATTCCACAATTGGGTTCGGTTAGGGTGATTCTAACGAACGAGATTTGGATCTCAATATAGCAAAGTTTGGGAAGGATGCTTCTTATCGAGCCGTTTTGCCCAGGCTGCCTAAGGATGTCAGCAAAAAGAAAGATTTTACCATAGCAGGGGTTTTTTAAGAATGCATTGTAAACCGAGCGTGGCTCCCATCGCTGTAGAGGAATTTGTTAGAATTGACGAAATTAAGAGACACTTCGGTTTTCATCATCCGATTGAGATGTTTGGATAATCGTTGGGAAATCTGTAGACTGTAGCTTGGTAGGCAGGCTATTTCGCAAGACTGACCTCTATTTTGCATCATCACCTCCATGACGAAAACTACGATTCTTGTTGCGGGTACTGGATCGATTGGCCAACGACATGCACGGCTGTTGGCCGAACGTGAAGATGTTGAACTTTGGTTGTGTGATTCAAGCCGAGCTTGCCTTGACGAGGCCCGCAAGCATGCCTCGTGTACACGTGCCTTTGATGATTACGGCGAGGCGCTTGCCGCGGGACCAGAGATTGTTTATGTCTGCACGCCCCATCACCTGCACTGTCCGATGAGCGTTGCGGCGTTTGAAAAGGATTGCCATGTTTTTTGTGAGAAGCCACTTGCAGAGAACGTCGCGGACGGCGAGGCAATCGTTGCGGCTGCCCGGGCAGCGGGCAAGATACTTCAAGTAGGCTATTTAATGCGTCTGCATCCCGTGATGACGCAATTACAGGAAATGATCGATGCGGGTGAACTTGGAACGATCGTTGGTGGACGAGCATTGGTGGGCACCTATTTTACACTGATGGCGTCACGGAACCGTTTTTTGCAACAGCAACAGGATGCTCTGATTCTGGATTATACTCATCAACCCGATTACCTGAGCCTGTTGTTTGGGCAGGTGACGCGGGTGTCTGCCGAAGCAGCCACACTGGGTGATCTGCCCTTAATGCAACGTCCCAATATCATTGCCATGACCCTGCGTTATGCTTCCGGTGCCCTCGTTCAATTGCATTTGGACTATGTGCAGTATCCTAATCGTAGCATCTTGGAAATCTTTGGGGATCGCCAGTCGGTATGCGTTGAATTCGATTTGGGACAGATGCGAATTTATGGACACGGGGACGAAGAGCATCGCATTGAACAATTTCAGACCGACGCAGATAAATTGATGCGTCTTCAAGACGAGCGGTTTCTAGCCTCCGTTCACCGTGGAGAACCCATCGTTTGCACTGGCACTGATGGCATTGCCGTGCTACGAACCGTGGAGGCGGCACTTCAAGCGGCTCAGCAATTGAAGTCGATTGATATCAAGCAGGGTTAATTGGCTTGCGATTACCCCCGTTGTTTTCGGCCGGCTTCGCCACTGTTTTTGTAGTTTTTCGCTGCTGAAATCATCCAAGGTCCCGTCGCCGTGAACAAGAATTGTACACCTGCGGCAGAAAACCTTTCTACTGAATCGCCTCTGGCAAGGGTGCCCGCCACGCGCCCGCGTTTTTGAATGCGCTGCAACGTATCGTCGACGATGTGTTGAACTTCCGGGTTTTGTTGATCGTGGATGTACCCCATCGAGGCCGCTAAATCGGAGGGCGCTACAAAAAACACATCGATATGGTCGACTTCGAGGATTTCATCCAGGTTCCTAACAGCGACGATGTCTTCGATGAGTACGATCAGCAGGGACTGTTCATTGGCCGTTGTGAAATAGTCGTCAACTCCAAACCCTTGTCGACTGACAAACATTCCCCGCTGGCCAATCGGTGCAAATTTACCTCCGGCCACAACGTTTTCAGCCTCTTCACGAGTGTTCACGTGGGGCACGACGATCCCCTGGGCTCCCCGGTCGAGCGTTCGATAGATGAGTGTTTGGTCGTTTCGGTTGATCCGAACGATCGACGTCATATCCCATAAATCACAGGCACGAGTCAGGTTGCCAAGATTGCCAAAATCGACCGGTCCGTGTTCACCTTCCAGCCAGATACCATCCAGTTCGGATGGCCCCACTTCATCAATCCAGTCAGCATCGTTGGGGCCACAAACAACATAAACGTTTTCACCTGCTGCAAGTTTTTGCTTGATTCGATTGGGTCGAATGTTCATCAGTTGTATTCCATTTGGGCGGTGGTTAATGGTTAATGGTTAATTCTAAAGGACTTTAGCCATTTCGGTCTCAGGATCAAACTCTAACACTTTTCCCTCCAGATAGGAACGGATCCCCATGTGAAGTGCCACCATGACATGGTAGCCCATCGTGGCGTCGCAACGTGGCGTCTTTCGCGTGCGGACACAAGTGAAGAAATCCTTCAGGTGTTCCACTCGCTGTTCTGTGTCGCTGGGAGCTCGAGTACTATTCTCCGCAGCGACCTGCTCGCCATTGGCTGCGTGTATTTCGTAGCCGCTGCCACGAAGGTGAATCGTGCCTTTGGGGCCATCAATGAGCATCGGCAGATTGGTGTTATTGCCCATGGAGGTGACCAACATCAAATTGGGTCCGTCCGGATACTCGACACTCATGTGAAAGTGGTCGGGGATTTCACGTCCGTCCTTCAAAATGTACTGTCCACCTGTCGCCGCAACTCGGCGAGGAAAGCCAAGTCCCATCGCTTTTACCAGAGGCGTCAGCCGGTGAGCCAGCAGGTCGGTTGTCAGACCTCCAGAGTAATCCCAGAAGGATCGAAATGAAGCGAACCTTGCCGGTTCATAGGGTCGCTTTGGTGCGGGACCCAGCCAGGTATCCCAATCTAACGTTTCACCCGGGATGGCATCGTCGTGCTTGGAATGTGTCGAATACTTGTGGTGGTCGTGGTTAAGTACATAGCTGGCCTGGGCTCGCATGAGTTTGCCAATAACACCTTCCTGTATCGGCTGTTGTACCATTTCAAAGCGGGCGTCGGAAGTCATCTGCACACCAACTTGTAAAACGCTCTTATTTCGTCGCACCGCTTCCACGATATCACGTGCTTCCTGGAGATTGCGCCAGTGTGTCATTGGCTTTTCGCAATAGACATCTTTGCCGGCGTCCATCGCCTCCACGCACTGCTTGGAGTGCCAATGATCAGGGGTTGCGACCAGTACCGCTTCGACATTTTTGGCCGCCAGCATTTTTCGATAATCTTGGTAAGCATCAGCTCCGGTGCGATTTTGTTCTGTGTCCAATCGCTTGCTAAAGACATCGCACACGGCAGTGATTTTGACGATGCCTTCCTGCTGCAGTCGAAGCAGCCGGGTGATGTGTCGGGCGCCCATCATGCCCAGGCCAAGAACTCCCAATTGGACTGGGTGTTTCTTGAGGTCCTTACCCAGAAGTGACTCACCACCGGCCAGTGATAGTCCGGTTCCCGCAACAGCAGCCCCCTTGATGAACTCTCTTCGATCGGCATGTTTCGGATTCGTCATCTTGGACTCCATGAATATTCGGGAGGTTAAATGTAAAGTCGAGCAAAGAACGGTTGCAGGTAATTTTTTCAGCAAATGATACAGGGATCAATGACGTGATTCACTACCCGGAAGCTCCAATAGGCGATTTTAAGACAGAACGAACCCCGGTGAACAGGCAATCTTCGAAGAATCCCTATTAAGTAGCAGGGCTGGAGATTCCGATCATGAACATGGGTAGAAGGAGTCGTCTAGGGCAGAACGGGTAATTCCGTCGGGCGAAACCTTACACCCCACCGACCCTTATCGCCTGTTTTTTTAGGTGGTAAGGGTTTTTTTACACGATTTGGTCTGCTATTTTTATGCAAAACCCAGTTGGTTTGCTGGCTCGACGTTGGTTGCTGAGCCAGCAGCAGAGAAATTTCTTTGAGTTCTGACGGGCACCTTTTCTGCAACACGGCTTCAGCAATACAGACGAGTCGATGCCATTTCAATTACGACTCTGATTTGACGACGCCGATGGTCAACAGCAAGTTGGCAAACACGCGTTGATCCGCTGTGGCGATTGTCGTACAGACATCGTCCTGTTGAGACTCACGGTAGAATTGAAAGCGTTCAATTTCTTTTAACTCGTCGGACGTACCGGCTGTTCTCAGCAGGCTCGCAAATTCTGACCAGATTGGCGGTGGTTCGGGCAAGCGATGGGGTCCGGTTTTGTCATATCCCATGACAGCTGCCGATTCGATGGGAACGGCTGTTAAGATTGACTGCAGCACCTGGGTACAACTGACCACACCGGGAGCAAGGTTCAACGAAATAAGCGTGGCATTTGGACCGAGAGTGGTCGAAGCGGGATAATTGCCATCGGCGATCAGAATTCGGGATCCATGTCCAGCTCGCCCCAAAGTTTCCAGGAGTTGTGGGTGAATCAGGTTCCCTTTGAGCATCGTGTTCCCTATCGTGTTGGCGGCAAGGGTCAAACGCTTGCGTGTGACCCTTGCCGGGCATGGTGGGAATTAACCAATGGCACTGACGGTTTCCGTTTCTTCGTCAAATTCATACATTTTTCCGTCGAGGTACGAGTGCATCGCCATATGCAACACCGTCATCACTTGGTATCCGAACCATTCATCACAACGAGGTTTTTCACGGGTATGAATTGAGTGGAAAAAATTTCTGGCATGTTCCACGCGTTGAGCCGGGTCCTCGGGTGCCCGTGTGCTCGTTACTTTTTCCACTGTGTTGCCAGCGCGATCCTGGATTTCAAAACCATGGCCTTCGAAGCGCATCTGGCCATTGGATCCGTCAATCTGTGTGGGCAGATTGTAAGCACTTCCCATACCCGTCATTAGATAGATCGATGGTCCACCCGGATATTCGACCGAAATGTTGACCACATCAGGAATCTCACGGCGATCGGTAAACAAGTATTTTCCTCCTGTCGAGGCAACTCGTTTTGGAAAGCCAACTCCCAGGGCTGCGGCCAAGGGGGCCAGACGGTGTGGCAGTGAATCGGTCACACCACCACCGGAATAATCGAAGAAGGATCGAAAGGCGGCAAACCGTCCGGCATCGAAGGGGATTTTGGGGGCCGGGCCCAGCCACATATCCCAGTCGAGCGTCTCTCCAGGAACTGCTTCTGATTCGCGCGAATTAGGATTGTATTTGGGATGATCGCCAGCTCGCATGTAACTGGTCTGGGCACGCATGACTTTGCCGAGCCGTCCTTGTTGTACCATCTTCAAGGCCTGTTCGTATCTTGCGTCGGACATCGATTGCACACCAACTTGCATCACGCGATCATTGCGTCGAACTGCTTCGACCACATCCCTGGCCTCTTGTAAGTCTTGCCAATGCGTCATGGGTTTTTCGACGTAAATGTCCTTGCCCGCATTGGCCGCATCGATACACATCTTTCCATGCCAGTGATCGGGTGTGGCAACCAGGACGGCATCGACTGCCCCCGAATCGAGCATCTTGCGATAGTCTTTGTATCGTTGCGCGCCGGTACGATCGGCCTGTTCGTCGAGCCATTTGGTATACACATCGCACACAGCGGTGATTTGACAATACTGTTTCATTCCCAGAAGCCGTGTAATATGCCGTGTTCCCATCATGCCACAACCGATGATACCCAGTTTCACCGGTGGAAATTTTTCTTCTGCAGATGCGGTGGAAGTTGGTACAGCCGTGTTGGCAATGGCCACCGCCGCTCCAGTGGCCGCGGCGCCTTTGAGGAATTCGCGTCGTCCCGAGGGGTGGGGGTTTTTCATGAGTGATTCCTTGTAAGAAGGGGAGTGAATCCGTGGTTGGTCTGGGCGCAGTATAAGTTTACCGAGATGTGGTGGCTGGGGGAATGCACCCCGGTTGATTCTCCAAGAGCTTGACTCGGGAGATGGAGGGTGAATTTCAAGAAGAACCGAGCGGTAGCAGGGTAACGTTACGTACTTTCCATGTGGGAGACCTCCGCTGGCCTCATGGTACAGCACGCCTTTTGAGCCGATGAAAATCAACATGTGATGATCTACAATCTGCCGTCGGCTTGAACTCTTGCCGTCGGTCCTGATAAAATTCATAGTTCTTACAGAAAATCGTTAACTCCAGGCACATTGATATGGTCCGCTCCATTCTGATGTTCATTGTCGTTTTCGCTATTACAACTTCTCCGCTTGTCGCACGGCAACGTTGGATACATCCCAAGTGCATGCCTGTCGAGTGCACCAAGAACGGTCCGTTCGAACAATTGGACGACGGAAGTCTGATTGCGGTTAAAAAGAACGTCTTTGTGCGGAGCAGCGACGGTGGCAAGACGTGGACCGAACAGGGTGGTCCTATCGATTCGGGAATCGACTTCGATCACGTCGGGCACGTGGCTCAACTCTTGAAAACGGACGCCGGAACGTTGATTGTTTTATACCTTGATTTCGACCATTTCAATTTCAGCTGGAATCCAGAACGGGTTGCACCGAATCCCGACTGCCGTCTTGAGTTGTGGTCCATTCGTAGTCGTGACGGTGGAAAAACGTGGGAAGACCAGCAGCAGCTCCTGGAGGGCTACAATGCCGATTTTATGGGACTGATCCAGACCAGCCAGGGTGCCGTGGTGGCTTCCGTCGAACATTTGGCTCCGGATGAAGCCCGCTGGATGGCTTGCTCATTCTATTCCGAAGACGATGGCAAGACGTGGAAGCGGAGTAATTGGATTGACCTTGGTGGACGTGGCCATCATGACGGTGCAATCGAACCCACGGTGACCGAATTAAGCGATGGTCGGTTGTTGATGCTGATACGTACAACACTTGACCAGTTCTGGAAAGCTTATTCCAGCGATGGAGGTCGTAGCTGGCGCGAAATCGGTCCCAGTGGACTGGATGCGAGCAGCGCCCCAGGTTGGGTACGGCGATTGCAGAGCGGACGCCTGGTATTCGTCTGGAATCGTCTCAAGCCGGAAGGTCAGACCGAGGTGCCCAGGTTTGAGAGAGCCGGGTTTTCCGCACGTTACGCCTCCATGCATCGCGCGGAATTGTCGATCGCATTTTCTCAGGACGATGGTCAGTCGTGGACCCAACCGGTGGTCATTGCCCGTCAGCCAGGAGGCCAGTTGGCTTATCCCTATGTACACGAGCGAGAGCCCGGCCTGTTATGGGTATTCACGCGTTACACATGGTACAAGGATGGAAAGCCAGCGCCCCCCCTGGGCGTTGCATTACGAGAAGCCGACTTCGTCTCGGACTGATGAGCCGTTCACGGTTCAAGATTCAGCTTTGCCAGAAAGATGTCCGCTTTACTGTTACGGGCCTCCTGGGTTTCTCCATACTCGTGTCCAGAATAATACAGGATGAAGACGCCATCCTTGGTTTTTACAAATCCGTTGTATCCCAAATCCGAAAAGGAAGGCGTGGGTAGATCGGCGATCCGCTGGAACTTTTCCGCTTTACTCGACAATTTCCAGATGGAAGTGGCGAACTTGTTTGTCTGGGGAGTGTCTGCAGGGCCGTGGTCTTTGAGGTACCCGTAATAGCGGCCAGCGACGTAGACATCACTGCCGATCGTGATTACCGACGGTCCGGCGATTCCACCACCGATAATGCCTGCATTTCGATTCTTCCAACTCGTGTAGGGTGGTTGACTGTGGGAGAAAAAATTCTGACGGGTGATTGCCCATAATTCCCCGTCAGGCCGAAAAACGAGCGATGTCTCGGTAACGTTGAAATGACGGTTTCCTTTAAGGATCGTGCTTATTTTCTCCCACTTCAGCCCGTCGGTAGAACGTAGTAAATCAATACGACACAAGTGGGGAGTTGTCTCCTCGGTTGCGGTGACATAGTCGCTTCGACTAACTTCGAAGAAGTCGCTGGCCACATAAATTACACCGTTGTGAATCGCCGGCTGCCAGAGGTTTTGCAGTGGCAGGTAGATGCGTTGCGAAGACGTCCATTTCTCTCCATCGTCGGTATAGGTTGCGCGAGTCTCTGCGTAATTGCGGGTATCGGGACCCTGATCAGCCGGCCGGTTCATGTACACGTAGTAGAAAATTAACCGATCGGGAAGTGCCAGCAGTCTACAATCCACGGCGTTTGTGTCGGTGGTATGGATCGGATCCCACTGCTGAAGATCTGCAGAACGCAATACGATTGCCGGATCGTTCTCGCCGGCGTGCAAAGCTCCCTGGTTGATAGCGACATAATAATGTCCCCGCCAGTAGGAAATATCCGGGCTTCCATTCCATTTCCCGTTGGAATAAATTTTTCGTGTCCACTGAATGATTCTATTGGGATCGGAGTTTTCAAGACTTGGAGATTCTGCTGCTATCACGCGGTTCATGCCTGTGACCAGAAACAGGGTAAGTCCAAAACCAATTGTCAAGAAAAAATCAAGTTTTGTAAGTTTCATTGGTAGGTCCATGTCAAGGGTCGAGTTACGCACAACGGCCTGGGTTACATCACACGACGTTTGAGCGGTGGACAGAAATTATAACGCGTCGTGTGTCAGATGACCGTGGGGGAACATCAGAATATTGCCGGCAATCCTATCTGAAAGGCGCGATCCTATTGGATGCGCAGAGACCGGGTGATTGCCGTGGTGCGACAAGATATCGGTACTCGGGGTTACAAACGAGACCAACTGTCGGTTTTATCTGCGATGTTGATAAAAAACAGAGACTGGCCAATTGTATGACTATTTTTGCCGTAACCGTGCTCTCCAAATCAGTCCCAACATGCCCAGACAAAACAGCAGGCAAGTTGCCGGTTCCGGGACCACTGCAGCACTACCGTTGCCCAGTGCACTGGTAAAGTTGATGATTGACGTTGTGAGATCGCTGGTGTCCACATCACCATCCCCGTCCATATCACCGTCGGCCCAAACTTTTCCGGTACCACCAGCACTGGTGAAGTTGATGATCGACGTTGTTAAATCACTGGTGTCCACGTCAATATCACCTGCAGCGACGTCAGTGTTGCCTCGTAGGGCGATTTGCGCATCCACAGCGGTGTCCGTGTACGTTACCGCAACTCCTTGCCTGCCGTTGATTGTGACGTTATTGACGGTGGCAAATGTGCCGTTGAGAGTCGTTGCCGTTACGATACCCGGGAAGGCGTCGCCGATGGTCGGAGTGTAACCCGCGTCAAGTTGTATGTCGATCGTTCCGTCTAATGTTGCCGCGAGAGAAATAGCCAGGCGATCATAGTCGGTTCCCGGTAAACCGCCATTGGCATCCAATTCGATCTCGAGCGTACCGCTGGCAGTTTGATCGTACATGCCGTCAATGGTCAGGATGCCGGGTGAATCACCCGGGGCAACGCCAGCAGCGTTGACCACGGCCCCGCCGATGCTCCCGTTTCCGGCGAGTGTACCACTCTGGACTTGGATTGTGCCGCCACCGAAATTGAGTTTGTTGTTGATCGCTAGGATGCCGGATCCGGTTTTTGTGAACGTGTTTCCTCTGAGTGCCAGACGATTATTGAATTCGATCGTCGCTCCAGACCGGATATGGATGGTCGTATCATCTGACAAGGCTGCACGGGCCTGAAATTCGTGGGTACCCTGTACCACATCGATCGTGGGCAGTTCACCGGTGCTGTTGGCAGCCATGTTGACGCTGCCTCCGCCGGCTACGATGTAGCTGTTGGGGTTATCGAATTGGATTGAATTGACCGTCACGGTTGTATTGGTCACGACGGTAGTTGTTTGCGTGGCCTTACTGCCCAAGAGGGCCGTGAACTGGTTACCGTCGGGAACTTTGGAGTAGGTCCAATTGTGACCAGAGTTCCAATCCCCCAACCCGTTGTCCGACTTCCATTCAATCGTTGTAATAGGCGTTATGGGGCCGGTTACGCCGGCACCGTTTTGCATGATGCTTTGGATTTGATTGACATCCAATGCCACATCAAATATCGCCACGTCGGACAATCTGCCAAGCATTGGTTCGACACCATTGGTAGGGTCATTAAACTGATTTCCTAATCTCAGCTCACGGTTTGTATCGCCGGGTCCCACATTGGGATTAAACGGCTCAATAACATCCTCGATTGCGCCGAGGTCTGCTGAATGCACCTCGGCGGCGTCTCTGTAGTATGTGATAGTTTCGTTGGAAAGATCCCGTACGATCGCCCAGTGCTCCCAGGAACCGCTCGGTTGTGGTCCGTCGGCAGTCGTTGTAGTGATGTATCCCACATCAACATATCCACCGCCGCCAGGCCCGACAAAATAGCGCCTATTGCCGGGTGGCTGGCAACAGTTGCCCCATGAGATCCAACGCTGTGGAGTTGTCGTTGCATCGTGCTTTGCCCAAAGGACAAGAGTGTGGGTTACATCGGTGTTAAATGGCTCACCATGGTTGGCGGCGCGCGCGAACGCATCCGTCTCTCCATCGATCGTCAGAGTGCCAGTTTGGCCTGGACGCCCAGCATCGCCGTCAGTGGCAAATGCAGCGCCTCCAGAAAGTTCAAGATCGAGACCGCCAACGGTTCCTGAGTCAACAAGTGTGTTGTTTAATGACCAGTAATGAATTGGCTCCTGTGCTTGAACCGTGCCAATGGAAACGAGGCCCAAAAACACGATCGCGATAGTTTTTTGTAGGACATGACTCATGACCACTTCTCCCGTAGCTTGGTTAATTCGCACGTTTGACGTTCCAACCATCTGAAGGTGGTACTGCGAAATTTGTCAAAAACTTCGAAATTCGCGCAGATAAGAATTTACGAGACGGAAATCGTAGGGCGGATTTCCCATTGGTCGAAATTCGTTTGGCTGCCACAGCGTCCATAGTGGATGGGTCAATCCGTCCTGTAGTTCACTGTTTTTTATCCCTCAAAGCCCCGTCGACTTGGGGTCGACGGGGCATAGCAAAGAGTCTCTCAAAGTTTCACCAACCCGATCCTTCAGCTGACCGTTCAACGTTGCCGTCTTATCTGTACCAGGCCGGCGGCTCCCAGAATCAACAGCATCAAGGATGTCGGCTCTGGAATGGACGCGGCCCCATTGGCCATCACCTGAGCAATCTGGCTTTGGTCCAATGCTATACCAAAGATCGCCACGTCAGACAATCTTCCATTGACAGGTTCAACGCCAACGCTAGGATCATTGAACTGATTCCCGATTCTCAATTCACGGTTTGTATCGCCGGATCCCACATTGGGATCAAACGGCTCAACAACATCCGCGATTGCGCCGAGGTCTGATGAATGCACCTCGGTGGCGTCCCTGTAGTATGTGATAGTTTCGTTGGGAAGATCCCGTACGATCGCCCAGTGCTCCCAGGAACCGCTCGGTCGCGGTCCGTCGGCAGTCGTTGTACTGATGTATCCCACATCAACATATCCACCGCCGCCAGGCCCGACAAAATAGCGCCTATTGCCGGGTGGCTGGCAACAGTTGCCCCATGAGATCCAACGCTGTGGCGTCGTCGTCGCATCATGCTTTGCCCAAAGGACAAGAGTGTGGGACGTATCGGTGTTAAATGGCTCACCATTGTTGGCGGCGCGCGCGAACGCGTCGTTCGATCCGTCGATTGCCAGAGAGCCAGCTTGGCCTGGACGCCCAGCATCGCCGTCAGTGGCCAATGTGGCTCCACCGTTAAGTGACAGATCAAGTCCGCCGACACTTCCGGAGTCCGCAAGGGTGTTGTCCAGGGTCCAGTGATGAATAGGTTGGGCTTGGACCGAGCTGATCAATCCACAGCAGAAAATCACCAGCATTGCCAATAGAACACGGATTTTAAGTTGGTTGGTCGCACAGGTCATGAGTCGGGTCTCCTTGATACAATGAAAAAAGCGGTTTCCAAATACAAACAGTGAAATAAAAATGTGCAAAAAAACAGTTCAAACGGTTGTTTAAAAAGGGTATTCGGTGATCCCGCAATGAGTGGTCAACGTCCGGATTTACTCGATGTTGTGCGTGCTGGTTGTATGCGAGATTGGCCCCACAAAAAAAACAGGCAGCCGTTTTGCGCAAAGCGGCTGCCTGTTTTTTGATTTGGTTGACATCGTGACTTGCTCATCATTAGCACCCTGATTCGCCCGACCTGGCAGAGATGCCAGTAAAACGTAGACAAGACGGATTAAAATAACGAACGACCCTCATTATACCTATAGTTGGACGGCGATGTCAATATTTCGGATTAGGCATTTCGGATTAGGCGACGCCTGCACTGGAAACGGGCTAAGTGATGGTTCAGGAAAGGATTGTGTCAATCACTTTTCCCTCGACATCGGTCAATTGTTGCACATTTCCGTTGTGACGGTAGCTGAGGCGCTCGTAGTTGAGTCCCATTAAATGCAACACTGTCGCATACAAGTCATGCACACTCGAGATATTTTCCACGGCTTTGTAGCCAAACTCATCGGTGGCACCGTAACTGAAGGGTGTTTTGACTCCAGCCCCGGCAAGCCAAATCGTGAAGCCGTTTGGATTGTGGTCGCGTCCCGAGGCGCCCTGTTGAAACATGGGCATCCGACCGAACTCGGTGCACCATAACACCAGGGTATCTTCCAGCATGCCCCGTTGCTTAAGGTCAACCAACAAGGCTGCTGTTGGCTGGTCAAAGATCTCAGAGTGAACGGCATACTGCTTGGTCAGATATTTGTGTCCATCCCAGTTTCCGACGCCTTCACCCTGTTCGTTCGTGCCGTTGAGGACTTGCACGACGCGGACACCACTTTCTAATAACCGCCGAGCCAAGATGCAGTTGCGAGCGAATCCGGCTTTGGAGGGGTTCGAACTGTCAGCCCCGTAGTGGGCCAACATGGCCGGAGTTTCGGAGCTCAGGTCGGTCACGCTGGGAACGCTTAGCTGCATTCGGGCGGCCAACTCGTAGCTGGCGATGCGGGCGCGCAATTCTGAATTCTCAGGATCATTACTCAGATGGTCTCGATTGAGGCGTTGTAGCATTCGCCGAGCTGCCAGGTCGGAGTCTATCGAAATGTCCTGCGGCCGTGAAAGATTGAAGACCGGTTTGATACTGCTGAGTTCAGTTCCCTGGAATACGGCCGGCAGAAACCCACAATTCCAGTTGTCACTTCCTGCTTGCGGACCTCCGCGGGGGTCCGGAATTGCGACAAATGCAGGCAGGTTTTCGTTTTCGGTTCCCAACGCGTAGGAGAGCCACGCGCCAGCACTCGGATAGCCACTGAGAAAGTAACCCGTACTCATCTGTGTTTCGGCCGGACCGTGAGAATTGCTGCGGGTGTGCATGCCATGCAGGAAACACATCTCATCAGTCAATTCTGCCAGCCTGGGCAGCAGATCTGTCACCTGTTTTCCCGACTCGCCTCTGGGTCGGAACTGATACGGACTCTTGATCAAATGGCCTACCGGCGACTGAAATGTGAGCAGGCCTTCGCTATCAGGATGCGGTTGGTCATGCTGCTTGATCAGTTCCGGCTTGTAGTCCCACGTGTCGAGATGGCTCACGCCACCGGTGCAGAAGATAATCAATAGTTGCTTGGCTCGTGGCTGCATATGTGTCTGGCGAGCTGCCAGCGGGTTGGTAGGATCAATGACCGGATGAATCGGTCCGCGCGGGTCGGTTTTGCCGGCGGCCAGCAAATGATCCTGTTTGAGAAGTTGAGCCAATGCGACACCAGCAGCGCCGGTTGCAAATTCCGACAGGAAGTCTCGTCGATTGGAGAGTCTGGCACCCAGCGGTGAGAGGTGATGATTGACCATGGTGCTAATTACAGATGCTCCGGGAGACCGTTCAACCGAGACTGGCAAGTTGTCGCCAGCGACGAATGTTCATTTCCATGATCATGATTCCCGCTGGAATTGGCTGTTAGAGATTGAAAAATCTGGGCTGTTTTCTCGCGGCACTTGCTTTTTTGTCGTGGTTCAACGATCGCTGGAAAAAATCAAGTGGCTTTTCCACTAAGGTAAAAACAAAAACTCGTTTGAGTTAAAAATTGCTCGACAAAGAGTGGCCAGTCCGTGTTCCCCGACCACCGCCACGCAATCGGCAAGTTGTTCGTCTCCGGGAATTCGGCCATAGGCCAGTCGAAAGGCTGCCCGGACTTGACCGGCAAGGTCATCTTCTCCCGCCAGTTTGGCCACGCGAGAAGCAAAATGATTCGACTGACCGACAACGAACTTGCTGTTGAACAGGTTCAACGCCTGGATCGGAGTGGTTGACCGCGTCCGCTGGGGACACAATTGACCACCGTCGGCACAATCCAGAACGCCAAAAGTGGGATCCGCCTCAATTCGTACACGAAATTCGTAAACCATGCGACGAAAATGTTCGTCGCCGAAATCCTCAACTGGTTTGTAGGTACGATAACTTCCTTTGTGATAAGTTTTGTAACCCAAACCACCCATGGCAGTGTTCAGCTTGCCACTGACGTGCAGTATAGAATCACGGATTGCTTCGGCCGCCAGCCGATGAGATGGAAATCGCCACAGCAAACGGTTGTCAGCATCGACGGCAAAAGCCGCATCGTTAGGTGTTGCACTCTGTTGGTACGTGTTCGAGCTGACGATCATGCGATGCATTGCCTTCACGCTCCATCCTTGGTCGATGAACTCGCTGGCTAACCAGTCCAGCAGTTCGGGATGGGTGGGAAGTGTCCCCTGGCCACCGAAGTTGCTGGGTGTATCCGCCAGGCCCATGCCGAAATGGAATTGCCAAATGCGGTTCACCATCACCCGTGCGGTCAAAGGATTTTCCGCGTCGGCAATCCATTTAGCCAATGCCATTCGCCGTTCCTGTTCAGGTGTGTCATCGTTCAGGTCAAGATGTTCACTCAACGAACTGATCGCTGCCGGTGGCACGATCTCCTTGCGTTGGCTCACGTCCCCTCGATGAAGTCGATACGTTGGTTCGTGCGGTTCGTCCGTGAGGACTGCATAAGGCCAACTCGCTAGATCCGTTCCTTCACTTTTGGCCTGGAGTGCTAACAGGATGGAACGTACTTCCATCCGGCGTTCGCTTTGGGGGGCCGGCGGCAATGTTTTGACTTCTGCTTCATACTCGGCAATGAGTTTAGTCCGCTCTTCTTCCGTTTGTTTTTTCTTCATCTCATCACGGTATGGATAGTGCGTGATGGTCCGTTCCGGGTGACGGATTCCCGAAAAAACTGCTTGCAACGCATAATAATCCCGATGGGTAATGGGATCGAACTTGTGATCGTGGCAACGACCACAGGCGACCGTCAGACCCAGAAATGTCTGTGTAGTGGTATTGATGAACTCGTGAAGTTCATCCTGCCGTACCTGCATCCGCTGTATTTCATTCCGATTGCGGAACGTAACGTTGTCGAATGCCGCACACACCAAGAAACCTGTTGCTTCTCGTGCTCCGATCGCATCCCCCGCGAGCTGTTCGATAATGAACTGATCGTAGGGCAGGTCACGGTTAAAGGCATTGATTACATAATCGCGATAGTGCCATGCCGTGGGGCGCAAGATGTTGGACTCATAGCCACTGGTGTCTGCGTAGCGAACCACGTCCAACCAATGCCGACCCCACCGTTCACCGTAGTGCTTTGAATCCAGGAGTCGATTGACGAGCTTCTGATAGGCACGTCCATCGGTGTCGTTTACAAACGCGTCAATCTCTGCGGGTGTGGGCGGCAGCCCCAACAGATCGAGCGTCAAACGACGGATGAGTGTGACGCGATTGGCCGCAGGAGAAAGCTGCAGTCCTTTCGTGTCAAGCTTGCGTACTATAAAAGCGTCGATAGGATTCTGAATTGATTCTGTGCTGTCGATTGACGGAATCTCAGGGCGCTCCAGTGGCTGCAGTGACCAAAAGTCCAAACCCGCGTGGCCTGCCGTGCTGTACTCATACTGACTGAGCTGTCGGTCTTCGGGCCACGGTGCTCCCGAACGGATCCATTCTTCGAGTCGATTCAATTCCGCTTTTGAAATGGGTTGCCCTCCGTCTTTGGGTGGCATTTCACCATCGCGAATACGAGTCACTAGAGTACTTGTGTCAACATTGCTTGGCACAATTGCCGGACCGCTGTCACCTCCGCGTAGTGCCGACTGAATGCTTGTCAGGTCCAGCTCTCCGTTGGGCTCGCTGGAGTTGTGGCACTTGAGACATTTGGTGATCAAAGTTTTGACGACGTGTAGCTCAAAGTCGACCGTGGTGTTTCCGGACTTTACTTCGGCAGAGACCAACCTTGGTTGGAAAGGCCCAACGGTGGCCAGCAGAAAAACGAGTGTGAGGCAAGGTGCCTTGATGATCATTAACTTCACCGACTTTGGTACATCGACAGACGATGTG
>Ga0310342_100001008_pt1 | contig 16999 bp, 14 predicted proteins | sample S15DNA20500_MG_FD_206155 | JGI IMG/M metagenome (GOLD analysis project Ga0310342, IMG submission 206155) | Marine microbial communities from station ALOHA, North Pacific Subtropical Gyre - S1503-DNA-20-500_MG | ecosystem: Environmental > Aquatic > Marine > Oceanic | place: Pacific Ocean: North...
CGGCGGCCACGTCATTGGCAGATTTGAGGATTCCACGCCCCCGAACCTTGACCACCCCATCGGAGCCAGACCGGGCCCATGCCGCCGTAACCGAATCTCCCGCCTTCTTACCGCTCAAAATGGCGACGAGATTGTCATAAGAAGCGACCTGACCATCGATGGCGAAGATCGCATCTCCGGGCTTTAACCCCATGTCGCTGGCAGAACTCCCCGCCTCGACACTCTCCACAATCACTGCTTCGGTAGCCTCCACCTCAAGTTGACGGGCCTGATTGGCCTCAATCTCGACGATGCTAATTCCCAGGTAGCCACGGGAATTACTGACTGCCGCCCCCTGGCCTGTTGCAGAAGCCAGCTCTTTCGTGAGTGTCTCAATTTTAGCGGTCGCGACAGAAACGTCCTCCTTGAGACTCGCGTTCTCGGCTTCGAGTTCGCGAATCCGATTCTGCGCGCGGATCAGTTCATTGCGAGGACCATCCTGAGCACGCTGAAGTTCCTCACGAAACTGATTGCGCATCTTCTCCAGTTCTGCGTTGAATCGAGCTTCGATCTCCTTGAGATCGTCATCGAGCACGACTGGATCGGCGGCAACCGCCGGTATGGAAATCATGCTCATCAGCACGATCAATAACAGGGTAAAAACCCAGCTCATCGATTTCATCTTTGCACTTCCCTTCCTCCTTGCGAGAGGTCCCTATTTTTTCAGTGTTCAAGATTCCGAAGTGTCACCGACCCACTGGGGTGCGATCACGGTCTATGCCATGATTCTAGACCGATACATCCGGGCTCGGCAACGGCCCGCAAGAGGAGTTCTGAAACCTGGAGTCCTAGCCGAGAAATGCCTGAATTCCCTCGATGGCCTGCCGTAATTCCGATTCAGGCCTGGCAAAGGAGAGTCTGACACATCCGGGTGCGCCAAAAGCCGGACCCGGTACCACCGCAATCTGATGCTCTTCCAGCAATCGCAGGGCCAAATCATCCGCGTCATCCGCGACTCCTCCAGCACCAAGTCGTTCCGACACATCAACGAAGATGTAGAAGGCTCCACCAGGGTTGGAAAAGTGCACTCCGGAAATCTGTGATAACCCTTCGACCATCAGGTCGCGCCTGTCCCTGAACGTGGAGTACATCTCCTTCAGGTCCGGGTGATCATATTGATCGAGCGCTGGAGCTACACATGCCTGGGAGACGGTGCAGGCGTTGGAACTGTTCTGACTCTGCAATCTACCGATCGCACCGGCAAGTTCTGGCTGACAAACCGTCCAGCCGATTCGCCAGCCGGTCATCGCGAAGGACTTGGACAATCCCGAAATCAGGGCCACGCGATCTGGATCCAGAGAAAATGGACTGTGCATCGGCCCGTCATGGAGCAGGCCCTCGTAGATCTCGTCGCTGATCAGCCAGAGGTCGTTTTCCTGCGCGAATTCAACGATCGCGGCGATATCGGCAGCACTACTGACAGTCCCTGTCGGGTTTCCAGGTTCATTCAAGATGATCCCTGCTGTACGCGGTGTAAGTTGAGCCCCGAGCATCTCGGGAGTCAGTCGATGGTTTTCCCTTGCTGAGGTTTCCACCGTGATGGGTACTCCCTCCGCCAGTCGGATCAACTCCGGATAGGAGACCCAGTACGGTGCAGGAAGAAGAACCTCATCAGCAGGATCCACCAGTGAAAGAAGTGTCTGAGAAAGCGATTGTTTCGCTCCCGATGAGATCACCACCTGAGAAGGCTCAACTTTGACGTCACGAGTACGTTCGACATGACGACAAATCGCCTGCCGAGCTTCGATGTGACCGGCAGCCGCGGTGTAACGGGTCCACCCATTGTCCATGGCAAACTTAGCTGCCTCACGGATGAACTCCGGAGTTGGGTAATCGGGTTCTCCAACGCTGAGATTCAGGATGTCTCTACCGGCTGCCTTCATCTCCTGGAGTTTGGCATTAAGGGTGAGAGTCGCGGAGGGTTCGATGGTACGAACACGTTGACTGATCATGTCTTCCTCTCCTGACCGAGATGAAGCTAGCTGCCCAATAACTGGCGAAGAAATGCTATCCGTCACCCAAGTCCAGTGCGAGCTGATCGAATTGCCGCTCCAAACTCAACTCCTTGATCCATCTGTCGGAAGTTGCGCCCCTTGCCATGGTGGCTATGATGGAGAGATGAAGGCTAACAGAGTGCCTTTTGGAGACCACTATTTGCAGGGAATCCACGATTTCCCCGCTTGAGGCTCGCTGATCTGTACAACGACTGAGGGCAAAAATATGAATCAGAACATTCTCACACGGTTAAATCTCGCTTTTCTCCTGTCCGGAGTCCTCACCGTCATCATCCCATCGCCACTTTTCTCTCAATCGCTCTTCATTCGAGGCGATTGCAACATCGACAATTCCTTGGACATTGCCGATGCGATTTTCGGCCTGGGAGTCCTATTTTCCGGGGCAGGACCCGCCAATTGCGCTGATGCGTGCGATGTGAATGACGACGGCTCTCACGATATCGGGGATCCGATATCACTGCTGTCAAACTTATTCAACGCCGGCCCTAACCCTCCTGCGCCCAACAGCTGCGGTGAAGATCCCACCTCTGATTCTCTCGACTGCCAGAACGGACCGGCAGAATGTGTCCCGCTCACTGAGGACTGCAGCAACGGAGTCGATGACGATGGAGATGGTTTGATCGATTGCGCAGATCGAGATTGTATTACAGACCCAGCCTGCATTGTCCCCCTCTCGTTTGAGTTCGATGTCTATCCACTTATCGAAGTGGAATGTACCTTCTGCCATGGCCCTCCCAACCCCCTCGGCAACCTTGACATGACGACTGGCGGCGTCACGGCAGCCTATACTCGGATCGTCAACACCCCTTCTAATGAATGCAGCAATTACGACTTGATCGAACCGAATGATTCCCAGGCCAGCTGGCTACTCAGGAAAATAGAGGGTACTCATCTGGCTGCGGCTGCTGTCTTCGGTTGCGATGCGATTGCCGCCGGAGTGCAAATGCCACTGGGCCCGTTTTGCTGTCTCGAGCCAAACCAAATTGACATGATTCGCGACTGGATCGATAGCGGAGCCGATCCCTAGAGATCACGTCTGTCCGCGCCAAAACCCCGAAATCCTTGGTCTGTCTTGACTTCTATGGGCGGCAGAATACACTCCCCGTTCAGTTTCCGGGCCGAGGTGGCGGAACTGGCAGACGCGCCAGGTTAAGGACCTGGTGGGCAATAGCCCATGGGGGTTCGAGTCCCCCCCTCGGCATAACACTCTCCTGCTACTTTGCTCTCCTGCTACTTTGCTCTCCTGCCATTTTGATCTACTGCACTCCTTCTTCTTCATCAGGATTCGCTCCAGCCACTGGCCCACCAGCATCTTCTTCCATAGAACAGATTCGAAAAATCCGTGGAAGTACATCGATAGCGGTCCCCAATATCCGAACTACGGGTGCAGGAAGAACAGGAGCCGGATTCACTTCGATAACTGAAGCACCCATGTCCAGTGCCCGAAAAATCAGTCCGGCAGCCGGGTGGACCACGGCTGAAGTCCCGATCACGATCAACAACTCACAGGAATCTATCACCTGTTGGGAACGGATCATTTCCGGTTCCGGCATCCGTTCTCCAAACCAGACGACTGCTGGACGAAATCCCCCTCCACACCGACAGGTGATCACATCCAAATCTGTACTGGTGTGGCCACAACGGTGACAGCGATCATGCAAGATCGACCCGTGTAACTCGATGACATCAGGACAACCCGACCTCTGATGAAGCCCATCGACATTTTGTGTGATCACACAACTGTTCTGATTCGAATGGAGACACCAGTTCGCCAGTGCCAGGTGACCCGGATGGGGCTGCGCCTTTTCTACAAGATCCCGACGCCAACGGTACCAAGAGCGCACCACTTCCGGTGATCGTTCAAAAGCTTCGGCGGTCGCTAGCTGTTGGGGGTGATACCCCTGCCAGAGTCCATCCTGACCGCGAAATGTCGGGAGTCCGCTTTCGGTAGACATACCGGCCCCGGTAAAGACCACCACTCGCCGAGACTCTTCGATCCACGATATCGCTTGAGTGACAATTGATTCGTGCTCTTGGTTCAAGAAGTCATCCTGATCCAGCCCGGGCTCATCAAACCCACACAGGTTCGGCCACAGTTCGCCCAGAAGGGCCTCAAAACCCGAGTATGGACCTCAAGAAGTGCTGAAACTAGAAAAAGGGGAGACAGGATAGAATCCCGTCTCCCCTTTCTGTTGGTCCCGGTCCGAGATGGAACCACCAGGCATTTGCCCTCGGATCGGTCCCGGCCGAAATCGAAAGCGACCGCCCAGTCATCCCCAGTAATCGTACTTCGGACGAGTCACCGGAGAGGCCTTGGATCGAACCTTCGCCGTTCGCCAGGACCTTCGCTGACCGGAAGGCAATGTTACTTTTTTCTTTTGGCCTTCCGCTTAGCCTTTTTCTTGGCCTTTTTCTTGGCTGGCTTTTTCTTAGCAGCCTTCTTCTTGGCCTTCTTCTTGGCTGGCTTTCTCTTAGCAGCCTTCTTCTTAGCCTTCTTCTTGGCCTTCTTCTTGGCTGGCTTTCTCTTAGCAGCCTTCTTCTTAGCCTTCTTCTTAGCCTTCTTCTTAGCTGGCTTCTTCTTGGCCTTCTTCTTAGCAGTCTTCTTCTTAGCCTTCTTCTTAGCCTTCTTCTTAGCTGGCTTGCGCTTGGCTGTCTTCTTCTTGGCAGTCTTGCGCTTGGCAGTCTTGCGCTTGGCTGTCTTCTTCTTAGCCTTCTTGGCGGGCTTTCGTTTCGCGGTCTTTCGTTTAGCGGTTTTCCGTTTAGCGGTTTTCCGCTTCGCGGCCTTCTTTTTGGCCATGCCAACTCCTATCGGGGGGCCTCCCCCTCAACCCTGATGCTCCCGTCCCCCTCCGAGGGGACGACCGAGGATCGACCACGGACAACCATTGCCCTGACCCGATCACCGGATGACTTGCTGGAAAGTATGCGCGGCAAGGAACCACCGACGCAAGCATCTTTCCGTAAGGTCAGTGATTGCACCTGACGGAAAGAAATTAATGAATCGCACGAGGTAACAGTGGGTCGAGTCAACCCATCCCCCGAGTCGTCCATATTGCATGAAGGGAGACACGTCGAGACGACGAAGACATTTCCCCCTTACCGGCGAGAACCATCCAGGACTTGCTGAATCATTCCCAGCAAGCCCAGCGGTCCTCGGCGGCGGAAGCACCTCTCATTCCCCTTGAGGTTACGGTGCCTCCTGTTCAGTGGCGGTATCCTACAGAACTCAATTCAGATCTGCCATACACTTTTTTTTTCCGTCAGGCTGTTCTTTTTAGAAATTCGGGAGGAACCGACACAGCAGAAGGCTCCCATCGGTATCCGGTGGGAGCCTCCTGAAAGTCTAAAGCCTGTACAGATCCGGCTCTTTACCGCAATGCGAGCGGACTCTCCAAAGAAGTCAATATCGATGCAATGAGTCCATCAACTTGAGAATCGCGCGCGATGGAGGTGTATACCGACACCAACATCATTCCACTTTCATCAGAAATCAATCCATGAATACAGTCTTGAGTTCTGGATGGGGAGAGACTCTCACTGACAAAAGCAGGATGAAGCACCGACAAAAGTGATGCCCTTCCAGCAGGCCTGGACGAGAAACCAGCGTTGTCCAGACGCTCGCCAAGGATGACAGCTGCTTCTTCTGGAGCAATGCCTCGACCCGGATAACGATCGAGAGATATCAGCACAGATCCATCTTCAGAGATGACGCGTGCAGCATTTTCAGCATTCACCGATGTCCAACCTTCAGGAACATCGATGGAAAGTCCGAGACCTTCCAGTTCGACTCTAGAAAAGTGTGGCAAGGCGGCTTCGTCTTCCGGATCCAAAACTGTCACTTGCGAGCTGGAAGACTCAGAATCAGATCCGGTCTCCACCTCAGCACCGGAATTCGTATCGACTCCTGAAGCCAGATCCTGTTGTTCGGAGATACCAAGATCGAGAAGCTCACTAAGATCTGGCAATTCGATGTCTTCATTGGCGTTTTCAGAAGTCCAAATAACCTGGGCCTGAATCCTCCTGGCGAGATATTCCTCCTCGGAGGAATCGAGAATCACTTCATCGACGAATCGCTGATAAATGGTGGCTCTACCATTCGACCAAGTAAGGACCACCTTCTCTTCGTCGTTGGCGATGATCTTGCCCGTAACCACATGACCATTCTTCAAGAAAACGGTTCCGCCCAGCACTACTCCGGTGGGAACGATGAAAAGCACCAAGATCAGGGCGAGGGTGAATTTCTTAAGATTCATTTTTCTTCCGTTCCAGTTCCGACCATGTGTTGATCGAGGATCTCATCGACCCAATTTTCGAAGTCTACGATTATGGTCGCAGTCTTCGAGCTGTCTGCAGCTGCATTCTCAGTGGAACCAACGTTTGACCATAGGGAACTAAAAACGAGGCTTACCGTAAACAGCAAGGCAGCTGCCATCACGCCTGGCTTCCAGTATTCAATTGTCAATTCCTTGACACGCTCAAACAGGTCGTCATGGGAGTCGTGTAGTCCGTCATCGAATTCGCTATCACCATCTTCCACGAGGCTTGTGATATCTTCCACGTCTTCGACCTCGGGCAAATCATCGACCAGTTCGACAGACATTTCCGGGAGCTCCTCGAGTTCGTCTTGAATTTGATCGTCCTCAGGCGAAGCTGAAAGTCGGAGAGGAACGTCGGAGACAGAATCAAACTCATCGGAGTCATCGAGAACTACAATCATCTCGTCCTCGTCCACTCCTGAGAATTCCGGTAGATCGCTGGTGAGAGGATTCTTTTCCATCTCTCCAACATCTTTTCCACCTGCTCCGGATTCGGTCGACAATTGGGTCGTATCCGATTTTTGCTCTTCCTCGGAAGGATTCACTTCTTCATTTTTCATCGTCGGTTCCCCTACCTGAGTAGTCAGTAAATCACCGCCCTAGTCAGGCGATGGAACTACATAAAAGAGTAGGATGAGATTTGAAAAGGTGCCAAACCGGCCGGTATTTGGGTTTAAGTGCTAGCGACTAGATCCTGAGAGAACTCCCCGTCAGAGCTGTAGGGGCCCAACGCCGGGGAAAGAGAGAGGGTCTGTCCACAAATACCACAAGGGCCCGGAACCACAGCGACCCGACCGCAATCTGCACAGGTTCTGGCCAGTCGTCCCTGTATATCGAGCAGTAGCCGAACCTGCACTCCCGACAACACACCTCGTCGAACCAGCACCTCTCCGATCCGAAATCGAAGTCCGTTCCTTCTCAACTGGGCTTGTTCGAGAACCGCTTCTTCCAGTGCTTCAACCGAGAGCCAGCCTCGATCGAGGGCTAAACGACCCAGCGCCCCATCCTCAGAGCGACGACGTGTACCTTCAGCAACCCTGGTGCGAAGAAGATCTCGGATTCTGCGCAAAATTTGATTGGCCCGGGTCACCGCAAGAAAACCACTACGGGTTAATATCTGCAAAAAGTCGCGGGCACCAGGATCTCGGGGGCAGCACAGTAGTGCATCCATGATTAACTCATCAGCGATCCATGACCGATGACGCAAGATGTGGATCGCTATCGCCAGATCCGGAGCTTTCGACGATTCCGATTCCATCTCCGGTCCTTTCCAGCTGTTCAAGTAGCTCCACAATTATTGCATCAAGAATCTCGAATCCCTTTGCGGTGACCCGAATCGCATCTCCATCACAAACAAGAAAACCCTGTTGTTCGTATCTGCGCAAATGAGAGGAGCACCGATCAATGATGTCATAACCGGTTTCAGCCTGGATCTTCGCCAGATCAATCCCTTCTATTAATCGAAGCCCGAGCATGATCCGCTCGAACACCACGAAAAACCCATCAGGCCGTTCAACATCCACTCGCTCGGGTTTCCCGTTTGCACTGATATAGGCCGGGACATCGGGTCGGTTCTTCCAACGCTCTCCCGCATGAAACGAGGCAGCCCCACTACCTACTCCCAGATAGGTTCCTCTTTGCCAGTAGTTCAGATTGTGTAGCGATTCACCACCTCGCTTGAACAGATTCGAAACCTCGTATCGTTGATATCCTTGTTCCGCCAGTCCTTGTAGAAACTGACGCGAAAAGTCGATGCAGGATTCATCCAGGAGAGGTTCGATGGAACCTCGTGTCAGCATCTTGTGAAGCCAAGTCCCCTGTTCGTAGCTGAGGTGATACAGACTTACATGATCAGGATCGATGAGAGACACCGCTTCCAGGTCTTTTTTCACCGATTCCGAGTCCTGACCAGGCCAGCCGACGATCAAGTCGAGGCTGGTTCGCGGAACTCCAAGTTCTGACATGCACTGATGAACTTCGAATACTCTCTGGGCATCGTGCCTTCGACCCAGTAAAGACAAACCCGATTCATCAAAGGTCTGCGCCCCGGTACTGATTCGATCAACACCATGGGAAAGAGCCAACTCAATCTTCTCTGCATCGATCGATTCTGGGTTCATTTCCACGGTCCACTCAAGAAGACCACTCCTGAAATGATCGGAAAGTGTCCCCAGCAATTTGTCCCAGGAATCCAGATCCAGAGCGCTTGGAGTTCCCCCGCCGATGAAGATGGTCTTCGGACTGAACCCTAGCGCAGCGTGACGGGTGATCTCACTGACCAGAGCTGTGACGTAATCCCTCATGACGGGGAATCGAATGGAAGCGACATGGAAATCGCAGTAAGTGCACCGACTCCTACAGAAAGGCACGTGCACGTACAGCCCAGGAGACGGGTTATTCGGTGCTTCGGACCGTTCCCTGGCCAAGCCCTGATTGGTGGATCTCGCCGCCATTTTGTATCCTTATTCGAGGTCTCTCCCGAGATCCTACACGCTTCCATCGACCGGGGGCACCAACTCGTCGGGACCTCCGGTTTACCGTCATCCGACAATGACGGGGAGCGGGAGTCCTGACATGAGCAGCCTTAATGGTCACCTGGAGCACTTCGGTTTACAGGAGCTCTTGCAGACCCTCACCCACGGAGCTCGCACAGGTACACTGCAAATCGAACGCGATAAAGAAAAAGTAGCGATCGTATTCGAGACGGGACACATCACTTTCGTTCGAACCGGAGCCGCAAGCCAGATCAGGTTACGTAGTATCCTCCTGCGATGCGATATGGTCTCCGAAAGTGATCTGGCCAAAGCACGGGAAGACCAGGAGAAAACGGGGATGCTTCTTGGAAGGGCATTGCTCGAGCGAGGCGTCCTGGATGATAAGCAATTGTCGCAAGCACTTCGGCTGAAGGCAGAAGAAGAACTATTTGATTTATTTCTCTGGGAACATGGCACCTTTGAGTTCTTCCCTGATTTGATTCAAACAACACCAGAAGATGAAATAAACCAAGTCACCAGAATACAAGTCGACCCCATGTCGGTCATCATCGAAGGTCTTCGGCAAGCCGATGAGTGGAAAATAATCCGTGATCGAATCAACGACCTTCGTTGGATCCTGGTTCCTATTGAAGGGGCTCCCGCTCCGGCAGAATCTCATTCCATCTGGAAAATGATAGACGGCCTGCACAGCATTGAAGACATCCTCAAGTCGTCGACCGTGACGAGATTCGATACCTGTTCCATCCTGTACAGATTTATTGAAGAGGGAATAGCCAGAGAAGCGACCGTCGGCGAGTTGCTTCAGAAAGCCAAGGGCTTTGTTTCAAAGTCTCCAGCTTCGGCGCTATCTCTGTACCAAGCTCTGATAGATCGTGCTGGACAATCTGTCGGCCATGAATTGCTGGAGGAAGCTGCAGATTGCGCAGCTCTTCTGGACCCAGAGGCACAATCCAATTTCATCCGTCGAGCCGTCGAGATTCTGAAGAACCGAGGAGATGAATCCGGAGCCTGGATCCGTGTGCAACGCCTGTTGGTTCTTTCACCTGGCAATATGGATGATCTCAAAACTGCCTGGACCCTACGCGATCAAATTCCCACCCGAAGAGTAGAGATCATCCTCGACGAGTTACTCAAATATCTCCGTAGAGCGGGAGATCATCGCCAGATGATCACCGTTCTTCGTCAATCGGAAACCCTTCGCAGTGCAAATGCGAGTTACTGGCTGCAACTCGGGGAAGTACTTCGCCGCTGCAAAGATCCTGAGGCGGAAGTTTGCTTGCAGAAGGCGATCCAGCTGTCCAAGAAGTTGCAACCCGAGATCGCGTTGAGAGCTGAAAAGATACTGCGCAATCTCGATCCAGGTCTGGCTCTGGACGAACAACTCGTCGAGCAATTGAGAAACCAACGTGATCTTCTCGACTCGACAAAAAAGCGCCGTAAAGGACTGGTAATCGGATCTGTAGGACTTGTTACTTTGTTCATAATCTTGCACATCTCAGCGGAATGGCGTGCTCAGGGATTACTGGCAGCGGCACGGAAAATCGAAGCCAACGGAGCAGAACTCTCTGGTCTCCTCAGTGCAGTCGAAGCCTACGAGAGAGTCGCTACTGAACACCCCTGGACCTTTGCAGGCTCGTCAGGAGCTTCAGAGGGAAGCAAATTGCGAAAGCACATCGATGATCGCCGTGAAAGTGAACATCACGCTCGCGAAGCAGATCTCAAAAATCAACGGTCCAACAGAATCCAGAAATTGACCGAAATTCGATCTGTCATCTCAAATGCAAGGTCATTGAGAAAAGACGGAGATGCAAAAGCAGCAAGAAGCGTCCTCGACAGCCTGAGTTCCGCTGATCTGAAAATATTGCCCGAGATCGAACTGAATAGCCTTCAATTTCCCGTTCTCATCCGCACCAAGCCCTCAGAAGCCAGGATCTATAGTCGCGACCGTTCGTTCCTGGGAACGAGTCCGGTTGTCGTTGATCTACATCTCAAGGAAAATCGTCAATACATAGTTGAACGCTCTGGCTGCCGAACAACCAGAGTAAATCTGTCCGGAGCATCTTCGGCCGTCGTTACTGTTTCCCTGGTCAGGGGCCCACTTCGAACATATTCGTTACCCAGTCCAGTAAGTCGATCAGCGCTATCAGGAAATCTACTGGTGACCACTGGAAGAGATGGCAAGGTTCGAATCGTAGATGCGAAACAGCTGCATCCGGTGAGTGAACATAGTGTCGGGATCGAGGGGCATCCGGCACCATTATTGGTGAAACAGGACGGTACTGTACTGGTCGTACCGTTTGCCGGACGAGCAGTCCTGATTCAATCGAATGGTAGAGTGAACACCTTCGGACTTACAGCGAGCTCCCCCTTCTCCGCTGCTTGCTCACTGAATAATGGTTGGGCGATCGGCGATGTCGAGGGGCAGGTGTTACACCTGGATTCGGCTGGAAAATTGAAATGGGAATACCAGTGCGCCTCGCCGATCTCCTTGGTTGGTTCAATGAACAATGGCGGTCTTATTGTCGTCGACCGATCTAGATTCCTTCACCAACTCGACTCAAATGGAAATCAGCTTCGTTCGATAACCAGGCTCCCTGGTGACGCAATCCAATTATTTCAAGATGGACGGATTCTTCTTCATGACGGTACCACCTGGAAATCAAATGAGGTCACACCCGGACCAGCCCCTTCAACCGAAACCCGGAACTCAGGGCTCAAGAATTTCTACGGCACCGAGATGGGTTGGGTGGTGCTTGAAAAGAACCGAATCAAACAATACCGCACCTCGTCACCTCCTTCATGTGCTCCCCTGGAAGCATCGGGAACGAGCGGGGGCATCTGGGTGGCTAGCCAAGACGGTATTCTTCGTTTGCATCAAGCCAACGGAGAACTCAACAGCGAGGTCGAACTAGGATCACCCGCTGTCAACTTACACCGGAGTTCTCAAGGCCGGATTTTGGTTACCCTTGCTGACGGTCGCCTTTGCGACGTGGAAGAGTTACAGAGATGATCTCCAGCACCTTGCTCACCATGGCCATCTTTATCGCCACTGGATCACCAGATCCCGTGACCGCAGATGAAATCAGATACATAGATTCGCATCTGGTCCAGCTTGACGCTCGAGTCGAAGATCAGATTGGAAATAGTATTCAACTCGCTGGATTCTCACGCAGAGTAACAATATCTCCGAACCTGAAAATCCCTCGGCGAGGTACCAAGGAGCGCTCCCCTCTCCTGAAGTTGAACTTACTGCAGCAATCAAACGGATGGGTCATCATCGATGCTCGTATTTCCCCATCTTTGAAAAAAGTGATGCAACGCCACTCACTCCGTTTAAATCAGTATTCCTCGGATCGTCGAAATTCAATATGTCGATTTCTGCTGCGTGAATCTTCGTTCACGTCGCGGGGTTCCCTGTGGCGATCACTCAGAACCGAGTGGAATGATGAACCCATCCGCTGGATCACCCTGGGCGGAGAATTTCTGTCAGCCGAAAAGGTACTTACCGAGGAGATCGGGAAGTGGAATCTCCAACCGCTTGCCACCAGGGCCGGATTGTATCTCTACCAGGATAAGTGGATCTCCCAGAGTGATTACTATCAGATTTACGGGCTCACGGTGGTCAACGGAAAGGTTATCGATCTAGTCCGAAGTCAACTGAAGGAACTGGCCGAACAAGACATGGATCGTCTATTGAACCAGTCCCGAAAAAACAACGTACCAGGAGAAATTCAAGCAGGAACGTCGAGGAAAATGGTGCGGTTCCTGTGGGGAGATCCTGAACAGGTTACCTGGGTTCGATGGCAGAACCACATGATCGAGCAGTGGCACTATTCAACTCAGCTGGTTCGCATCATCGACGGTAATGTGTGTGAGATTTCCTCCACGGAAAAAGAACCCTCGAGCTGAGAAACGTTCAATCTTCTCCGTCAGGATCTACTCTTTGACGTTGATTTACCGGTAAATCGAGAGGCAGATTCCCTTCCCTCGACCGTTCTGTAGAGGTATCAGGCTTGGCATCTCCAGCGGATTCTGTCGCTTCCGATGTGCCAGGGCCATCTTTCACCACACCTCCAAGCCTGGCTCGTGGGAGAGGTGCGTCACCTTCATTCTCGATTCGCGCCGCATGAAACATTAGCCCTTGCCTGGTCACCTCGACCCTCTCTCCGCCGCGCAATGGCAGGGGTATCTTTTCATCACGAACCACTGCCACGCTCCCCTCGATCACTCGAACCTCGGATCGTTGACGAGAAGCCCACCTTTGAACTTCAAAAACTGTACCCAGGACGCTAGTCGTCACTTCATCGGTGGTCACCACGAACCCACCTAACCCGGGCGGAATCACAAATCTCGCCATTCCATCCAGCAAAGTCATCGTCGAGCCGGAGGAAGGGATGATCAGGGTCCCCACTGAGAGAGAAATGACCCGACCATCTCGACCGACAATTTCCCCTCGACCTGATCGGCAATGGATCTCTTGACCGAGCTCGACCATCGCAACTTCTTCAGCCTGCTCGAAAAGTAGTTCTTCCCCATCTATCTCAAGGATGCACAGTTCCGTAACTGCTCTGAAGCCCCATCTATTCGAGCTGTCGGAATCGAACAATGAGGTGTCCAATCGAAAGCCGGAAAAGACACCCCATGCGAAAACTGAAATCAAAATCAATACCCCCGCAGCCAGGGCCGCCAGTCGAGGAGCCGCGCGGTCTGCAGCTCTTGCGATTTCAGCGGGCTCGCCGGGCGGAGCGAGTTTGTCAGGATCGAGACTACCGATCAGGAGTTCGTTGATCTCACCGCTTACCTCATCAACTCCAAGATCCAGAGCGTCCATTCCGCGCTGGAATTCCTCTTTCCAATTACGGCAATCGGAACAACGATCAAGATGAGACTCCAGTATCCCGATACGCTCCGTTGAGAGTTCCTGATCCTCGACCAGTGAGATCCATCGACGGATGAGGTTGCATTCCGGTTCAGGGTTCAAGAACTACCTCCGTCTGGCCCATCGAGACTTTTCAGTTTTTTAGCCAAAAGTTGCCTGGCACGGAACAACTTCGACTCGACACCCTTTACGGTCAAACCAAGGAGTCGAGCGATGTCTCTGTATGACCGATTTTGATCATGCTTCAGCAACAGTACCTCCCGATACTCGCCAGGTAGCTCTCCAAGAATTCGTCGGATCTCCTCGCCCCGCTCTTTTTGTTCGAGGACTTGAGAAGGTTCGAGGGTATCCGCGGCATCCAGTGCTTCATCTACTTCAACCGTCTCAGGTGCTTTTCGTTTTCGATGTCTCAAAAGATCAAGCGATCTAGTGCGAACAATCTGCAAAAACCAGGACGGAAATCTTGAGTCTTCTCGTAATCCAGCCAGACCACGCCAGGCCTTCACATAAGAATCCTGAACAGCATCTGCTGCCAGATGAGTATCGCTCAAGATTCCATATGCAACGCTACCGGCAACCTTCTGATGAAGGGTGACCAGTTGCGAGAAAGCTTCCCGATTTCCTTCACGTGCCGCAGAGACAAGGAGAGCAATCTCCGGATTCATTCATCCATCTCCATCGACAGGGACTCATCAGGGAAGACGTCCGAAAACTCAAAAACCCTCGGCATCAACGGTCTCGCTCCTGTCTCTCTAGAACTGAATCGAGGATTCCCAGGTAGGAACGGTATCGTAGAGGGTGAATTCCCCCCTCCTCGACAGCTGTCCTGACCGCACATTTAGGTTCCTCTCGGTGTAAACAATCACGGAAACGGCACTCGCCTGCAACTGAAGCCAGATCGGGCATCCAGGTCGCCAGCTCCCTCGGATCTAGACCCCACAGCGCCCAGTCGCGAAATCCAGGGGTGTCAATGATCGCGGTTCCATCCGCTGACGGATGCCAGGTCACGGCAGTGGTGGTGTGCTTACCCTTCTCGTTATAGTCACTGACGATATCCGTGCGGATATCGATCCCCAAGACTTCGGAAATCAACGACGACTTACCAACCCCACTGGGCCCAGTAAGAACGGTGGCGCGTCCTTGTAGACGTTTTTCCAGTCCAGCCAGACCATCCCCAGAAACGACTGAAGTACGAATCACGTCGATTCCGATCTTCGGATAAATTTGCAGACGCTCCTCGACATCATCTGGAATCCCTAGATCGATCTTGTTGACGATTACAAAGGAGGGGATTTCTCGAAAGGAGGCTGCAAGTAACAATCGATCGAGGGCACCAAATTTAAGCCGAGGACGAGCCACCGCGAAAACACATGCGACCTGATCGATGTTGGCCGCCAGGATCAGTTCTCTCGCCTTCCCAACATCGCGCCGACGAGAAATCCATACCTTCCTCTCCTCGACCGAGATGACCCGTCCTTCCTTTGCGTCTTCTCCACTGACATCGAATTCGACCCAGTCACCGACAACGACTGGGTTTCGCCCTTCTTTACGGAGTCGACCAGCGAGGTCACAACGGTAGCGACTGCCCTCCGCGAATACGGTAACACTCTTGGTGGACCGAAAGACAACCTGGCCGCGCATAAAACCTAAACCCTGAGTTCTGTAAGATGGTCTTCATCGGGCCGAGGTAACAAATCGACAACATCGTCGAGATATCGAAACGTCTGTTCGGCCGCTCTACCGGTAAATCGATGCGGCTCCCAGGGCGGAAGACTCGATGCGACTTCGCCGAAGAAATCATCCTCCTCGATCATCCTTCTGAGAGGATTCTCATCCCCTTTGAGCACCGCCTCTCTCGCCTTCCAGGAATATTCTCGAATTCGTTCATGCAGTTGCTGTCGATCACCGCCTCTGGCGACTCCCGCCATCAGAAGCTCTTCCGCGGCCATGAAGGGAAGATGCTCTGCGATTCGTCGCTCTATCACCTGGTGGTGTACGATGAGTCCAGAGAAGACATTTCTGGCAGCGACCAGGATGGCATCGCTGGTCAGGAACAGACCAGGAAGCGCGATCCGACGCTGAGCACTGTCGTCCAGGGTTCGCTCCAGCCACTGGTTTGCTGCAAGTTGAGCCAATCCGGGTGTAATTGTCATCACGTGACGTGACAGGGCGCAGATTCGTTCACTACGCATCGGATTGCGTTTGTAGGGCATCGCCGAGGATCCCACCTGAGTTTTCTCGTAAGGTTCCTCCACCTCTCCGAAGGACTGAAGTAGTCGAATATCTGTCGCCGCCTTGTGCATCGCGATGGAAATGTCCGTCAGTCGACAGGCGATACGATGATCCCACAGGCGAGGATAGGTTTGTCCACACAAGTCAAAAACCTTCTCGAAACCGAGTTCCTTCGCCAGAGCTTGCTCCAGTGCATCAACCCTGGAACCATCTCCTCCACATAATTGCAGAAAGGATGCCTGAGTACCGGTAGTTCCCTTCAATCCACGAAGAGGAAGTTCACCAATCAAATCATGGATCTCTCGATAGCAATGAACAAGATCTTGCAACCACAGAGAAGATCTCTTTCCAACTGTAGTCAATTGAGCTGGTTGAAGATGGGTCAAGCCGAGTGTTGGAATCGTTGCATTTTCCCGGCAAAAGGATGAGAGCTCATGGATCACACGAAGTAATCGATCTCGGACACTACAGAGGCCTGTCTTCAGAATCATCAGGTCAGCATTGTCCGTGACGAAACAAGACGTGGCTCCCAGATGGATGACTCCTGCAGCATCGGGAGCCACCTCACCATAATGTCGAATGTGCGCCATCACGTCGTGCCGTGTCTCGCGTTCAATCTGCGCGACTCTTGCTAGATCTATCTTATCGCGCGCCTGTTCCAGCGAGCGGACTTGCTCGGGGGTGACGGGAAGCCCCCCTTCCTGTTCCACTTTCGCCAGTGCGATCCACACGTCACGCCACGTGAGTGCTCGGCGAAGCGGAGAGAACAGGCTCTGCATCTCGACAGAGGCGTATCTTTGCGCGACCGGATCCTGGTATAGGTCTTGATCCAACGGTTCGAAGCCTCTCGTGCCAATCTGGAAATCTCGGGGATCAGAGCTTCAGTCACGTCCCTGAAATGCCGATTTCTACAGATGGTCCCTGTTCGGGGCCAATCGGAGAGCATGTCCCTCCGGTGAGAGGATCATCGCCCTTGCAGGACGCTCACGTCAACTGCTCCCGCACCATAGGATCGCACCAATT
>Ga0310342_100001009_pt1 | contig 16993 bp, 16 predicted proteins | sample S15DNA20500_MG_FD_206155 | JGI IMG/M metagenome (GOLD analysis project Ga0310342, IMG submission 206155) | Marine microbial communities from station ALOHA, North Pacific Subtropical Gyre - S1503-DNA-20-500_MG | ecosystem: Environmental > Aquatic > Marine > Oceanic | place: Pacific Ocean: North...
TACCACTCCCCCGAAGAGATGGTGACCGCCCTGGAGGCCCTGGCCGGAGCACGACCCGAGCGCACCCAGCTGGTGGATCTCGGGTGGAGCCTGGATGGGCGGCCCATCGTGGGGGTTCAGATCACCGACAGCCTGGCGCCGCAAGCTCAGTGGCGCATCGCCGCGGCCCACCATGGAGACGAGACCGCTAGTGCTGAGGTCGCCCTTGCCCTGGCACAGACCCTGACCACCGGCGGCGACCCCGGGATCGAGGCCCTGCTTCAGACCCAGGCCGTCTGGATCATTCCGCACGTGAATCCAGACGGAGTCGCAGCGCTGAGCAGGTACAACGCCAACCACGTCGATCTCAACCGAAACTACGGCTACGAGTGGAGCCCGACCGAGTTCCGACCGGGCCCCGAGCCATTCTCCGAGCCAGAGACCCGCATGTTGCGCTCACTGAGCGCCTGGGAGCCTTTTGGCGCCGGCCTATCCCTCCACTCCGGCGCCACCAATCTGGGATGGGTCTGGAACTACACCACCCACCCCGCCCCTGATGCTGTGATCGCCGAAAACCTCGCGGAAGCGTACGAGGAGTCCTGTACTCAGGGAGGGTTCTACATCACCAACGGTGCGGAGTGGTACATCACCCACGGAGACACGACCGACTGGGCCTATGGCCGCCACGGGACACTGGACTACACCCTCGAGGTATCTAACGACAAGAATCCGAGCGAAGCGGGCATGGCCAGCGTGATTGGCCACCACACACCCGCTGTCCTGAACCTGCTCCAATGGCCCTGGGAGTACCGAGGGCAGGTCGTCAACAAGGTCACTGGCCGCGGCATCCCTGCGGTCATCACCTCAGACGGGGGCGGGTGGCCGGTCCAGACCGGACCCCTGGGTCGATTCTCCCGGCCTTCTGGGTTTTCGGCCAAGACACTGGAATTCTCCGCGCCGGGCTACGTCAGCCAGACCCTCACGCTGGACCCTACGACGGACGAGGTGGTCCGGGTGGAGCTGGTGAGTGTCGGATTACTCGACAGCCGGCCCGAGCCCGCACATCTCTCTCGGAGCGGCCCGGGGCGCTTCCACCTGGACATTGAGACCGACAGGGTCACCCTGTTTCGTCCTGGAGAGGTCAAGGTAGAGGCCACACGGAGCTCGGATGCGTGGTCTGTGGACCTCACAGCACTGAGCCCAGGTCCCTGGAGCCTGCACACGGACGCCGGGGTGATTGAGCGCAGTCTATTCGTAGGGGAGCTGAGCGCTGATGTTCGCATCCACCACTCAGCCCAGGATGGCCCCACCCGGTGGATCATCAGCGGGGAGGGATTTGGCCGAGGGACCCAGGTATGGGGAATCTGGGGCTCCGAGCGGGCCTACACCCCCATCCCAGTGATCTCCCAGGACGACACCACCATCGTCATCGAACACGATGAGCTGGCGACAGCACCGCCCCCCATCGATCTCGTAATGCTGAGCAATGGTCACCAGCTCGCGCTTGTGGACCTCGGTGGGGAGGAGCGCACTGACACCGGTGCTCCGGGAGACGATACTGGCCGTCACCCAAGCGACGACACCGCCGCATCAGGAGATTCGGCAGCGACAGACCCCCTGGATGGCGACGACGACGGTGAGCTTGGTGGCCCAGGCAAGCTCACCTCTTGCGCCTGCGCAACGGCCCGTGGATACCCAGGAGTGTGGGTGTTGGTTAGCCTGACTCTCTGGTTCAACCGTCGGAGATTCGCTTGACCAATTCCATTCACACCATCTGGCTCACACTGGCGCTCCTGGGCTGCAGCCGAGAGTCGATGTACGGGGATCGCTCGCTCGTCCAGGACGTCTCTGATTCCTACGCAGGATGCAACGATACTGAGATTCGCTTCCTGAGTGAAAAACACAACATTCAGACCGCATTCAAGCGCTGCGGGTCCAACCGATTTTCTCACTTCCGCTATTCCCCCGACGGAGTGCACGTCTACTTCCAGGTCGCCGACAACGGATACGTGATGAACGGGGAAAACCGGACCATCAAACTGGTGCCCGCGGAGAAACCCCTGAGCAACGCCGGGTGGCTCACCAAGGACATTCTGGCCGTACCCCTGGAGCCGGAACTGGGCGGGACCCAGGAGCGCGTGACGCTGTACAATCGAGCCACCGACTCGATGCACACCCTCGAGCTTCCGGTCCAGCAGCTCCGGGACCTTCAGGCCTGGGATGAGAAGGGCACCATGATGCTCTTCACCGCCGTCGATGACACCGGCGGACGCCACCCCTACCTGCTCGACACCGCGACGGGATCCATTTCACGGACGTTGAATTGGCTGAACCAGTCCATCGAACATCTCCAGGTGGCCAGGGCTGCCAACCTGGTGGCCTGGAGCACCAAATCAGACACGGAGATCGCTCAGTTGGATGATGGGAAGACCCTGCACCTCCTCCCCGGCGTGACCCGAGCCGTGCCCCACCCGGATGGGGACTGGGTGGCTCTCGAGCAACTCGGAGCGCCCATCTCCAAATTCCAACAGACGTCATGGGGTCATGGATCACCGGAGAAGAAGGCCCGTGACGAAGCCCGGCACAAGAAATGGCTGGAGAGTCAGCCAGACTGGGTCAACCAGAAGTTCCAGCCGCCGGAGGTACACTTCCTCAACGTGAAGGATGCGAGCCGGTACAGGGTAAAGAGCTTCCTTGGAGACCGTCTGCAGTGGTACCCGGCCCCGGGTCACTACCTCGCATTCATGATGTGGGGCATCGAAGGGAAGCAGCTGCACCGGAACGTAGGCTTGAAGGCGATGGGCCTACCGCTCAAACTGGCCGCAAACGGCAAGCAAACCCAAGACCTCACTGTCGTAACGGCGCCCATCGCCCCGGATAGTGATCCAGACCTGAAAGGTGTCCGTACCGCCCCCTGACCCTGCCTTTGGGGCGCTCGTCGCCCGCAGCGTAGGCCCGGAGGCTATGCTGTACATGCACAGGAGGGTTGCCCATGACCTCGGGCTCCAATCAGGACCGTGATGCGCTGATTCTTCAGTACTATCCAATGGTCCGAAAGGTCGCCTACCGCATGGCGCGAAGACTGCCCCAGTGCGTGGATGCGGAAGATCTGGTGAACATTGGGATCATTGGTCTCATCGATGCCGTAGACCGGTACGAGCCGAGTCGAGCCCCTTCGTTTGCTGCCTATGCGCGAATCCGAGTCCAAGGCGCCATCGTGGATGAGATGCGAAAGAACGACTGGGTCCCCAGATCCGTTCGCGATCGGGCCCATCTGATTGAACAAGCCAAGAAGGATCTCAAGGAGAAGCTGAACCGCGCCCCCAACTCCAGTGAGGTGGCAGCGCACATCGGTGTGGACAAGGAGCGACTGCTCGAGTTGATGCATTTTGCGAACATCCGCACACTGGTGAGCATGGAGGAGGGCGCTGAGGCCGAGGGCCGGGTCGGCGATACCCTCGCGGACACCGGAGAGGGCCCAGCAGACCTCGTCGCGCGACAGCATCTCGGCGGAATGGTCCGCGAGGTCATCGGCGAGCTTCCCGAGCGGGAACGCCTCATTGCAGAGCTGTACTACTTTCGGGATCGCACCTTCAAGGAAATCGCGGCCACACTCGGAGTGACCGAATCCCGGGTATCTCAGCTGCACACTCGAATGAAAAAGCGGATCCGGGAGATGATGCGAAACCGGTTCGAGGATTGATCACCTCAGGCAGGACCAGATCTTCTCCGCAGCCCCTGCATCAAAGCGAATCCCTCCGGGCTCGATGGACCCACAGTGCTCGGTGCCATCAATCTGTACACAGTTGGAGACCGTGCGCCCATCTGGAAACGGGGTGCTCAGAATGCCAAACATACACGATGACGACGCACGCCTGGATCCAATTCCCACAATGAAACTCTCGATCCGCAGATCGTAGTTGCCTGCTACGGCTGACCGGTATCGGGCCAGGCCTGTCGTGATGGGCGCAAGATCCTGCAGCCCAACGAGACTCCCCTCCCCGCCCACCTGGTTTCGCAAAGCGCCGGGCTGGAGATCCAGCTCGATGTGCCCTTCATGCTGCTGGTCGTCAAAACGGACGTGGACTCGGGCGGGTGACGCCACATGGGATGCCAGATCCTGCGCAAGACGAGAGACCAGGTGCTCGGTGGAGAACAATCCCCTGTGGTAGGCCCCAATCCCCGCCCACACCAGCACGACAGACGGCGTATCCGTACCCGTCCCAGATGCTGCTGGCGTCACCGTTGACGGACGCGGTGGCGTGGGGACCTGAGTCGGTACCGCCCCATCACTGGGCTTCACTGCGACCGGCTCAGGCTCTGCAGGCGCTACCGTCGAATCTCCACAGGCCAGCGAGGTGGCCAGCCCGAGGAGCGCGATCCGCATCAGGAAATAAGCCCGTACCGCTTCTTGACCTCGCGAATGGCCTTGGAAAGTGCGATCTCGTAGTCCACCGTCCCCTCGGGAATATTGGTGATCTTCTCCTTGGCTTCCACACGAAGGGCACGCTCGTCGACATCGTGCGTCTTGAGAATGTCGAGGATCTTCTTGTAGAGTTCCTTGTCCTCGCCGTAGACCTCCTCAATGAAGTTCGAGATCATGAAGTTCTCGACAAACTGACGGGCAAGAAAGCGCTCCACATCATCACCAGTGGGATGGCCCCACTCGTCCGCCATGCGACCTCGGGTCTTTCCGTACTGGTCATAGGGCACGCCACGGCTGGACATATGCTCTCGAACAGCGTCTCTCAGCTCAAAGTCTCGGCGCTGGTACTCTTCCATGATGGCGACCAGGTCAAGCTCGGCCTCCGCCTTGTTGTCCGGAAGGACTTCAAGCGCCTCACCGTTGGAGAGCTGTTCGATCACCGTCTTGGCGATCGCAGGAATCTTCACGCGGTACAACTTCATGATCCTGAACCTTTCCCGAGAACGTATACCAGGTGTAGACCAATGCTGATGGGGTTCAGGCCATAAGCCGTTCGAACCGCATCCAGCACTGCTGGGGCCTGAACAAGGCGCGCTTCGCGCATGAACGCGACGTTGTAGCCCGCCTCCACCTCAATGGCGAGCGCTTCGCTGCCCATCCACCGCACACCACCGTGAATCTCCACCGTTGGGGCGACCTGGTCAGTGTACGGATGCGTGCCCGATCCTCCATCACCCAGCCCCAACAATTGCTGCGCCTTTCCATCAAATCGATGCCAGTGCCGCGCCCACAGGAAGCCTGCTGACGTCCCCACATATGGAGACAGACTCTCTTGATGCCAGGGGCTGAGCTCCGGCCCCACCAGCGTACTGGCGGTCGTCAGCGTCATGCCATGGTCGTCCGAGTAGACCGGTACCGTGCCCCCATAGGCTCGCCACTCGACCCGATCCTGTCCCCAGGCCATGCCAAACCCAGGCGTCAGTCGCAGCGCAAAGCCGTCATTGAAGCGCCAACGAGCAGGCAGTCGAAGGATAGGGCCTGTGCTCAGCCGGGTCGGCGGCACATGTAGACCCGCATCGGGCAGATCCTGAGCCAGCCCCAGTCCGATCCCCAGCTCCACCCCCGCCCATGCGGGCGCGGCACACAGCAAGCTGAAGGCGAGCGCACCGGTCCTAACCACCTTGCAGACCGTCACAGGCAGCGCCCTCGAGTTGGTAGGCCTTGACCGGCGCCGAGATGGTGCATTCATCCTGCTCGAGGCCGGTCTCATCCACCACCACGCTGAAATCACCATCCATCACCAGGCACCCGTCCTCACCATGCTCAAAAGTGCCGTCATTGAAGATGCGCAGGTTGGCATCCACCATGCCGGTATCGATGTCGATCTCCACTTTCGCTTCCCCAGCAAAGCTGAACTTCTTATTGGCATCCACGGCCCCGCCGAGTTCAACCCCGCCGCCAAAATCAAAGCGGAGGGACTCTGAGTTGCCCTCAATGGTCAACGCGCCAGGAACCCAGCTCTCGAGCCAGTAGGACTGCCCCTCACAGCCGGTCGCGCCCGCGATCTGGACATTGTACCGGCCGGTCACATCCGGAGCCTTGTCCGGAGCGGGCCCCGGTCCTTCCTCTTCTTTCGTCTTGTCCCCACAGGCCATCGCCAGGCACAGAAAGCAGATCCATCGGGTCATTGATCACCTCGCGGAAGGTCGGTAACGCCAGAAGGCGCTGGCGTCACAGGGGTCATGGTGTCGTCAGGCATCATCAATCTCCAGCTGGGGACGATCCTCGAGCTGTGCCCAGGGGTCTTCTGTATCCATGTCCCTTGGCTCCAACTCCACTCGGGACAGCGCCCGAAACGGATCCCACCCCGGATCCTGTTCTGGTGCAGCCTGCACCACTTCCTCCGGTTTCCCCTCGGACGGAGCCGGTTCCCGGAGATCGCTCTTCTCAAGATCTTGATCCCGCTGGTGGATGTCCCGGAACATCACCCGATTCATGGTGGCCAGCTCACAGGGGCCACCACCCAGGCGCCCGCCCAGTTCCAGCCACACGCGAACCTCTCCATTCGCCTGCCACCAATAGGGCACAGGGTAGAAGCGGAAATCCTCGCAGATGCCCGCCACCTCTTCTGAGGATCCATGGACATGAAGGGGGTGATTCAGCCGAGTACGGAGGGCTTCGACCAAGCATGGGCCCGCGACAATTCCATCGCTTCGGAGGCCTGTAGGCTCCCCCACGGCCACTCGGATATTCAGAGGATCGTGGGACCGAAGCGTAGGTCCGGATTGCCCCGTGAGGGCCATGGCTCTCCCGACCGAAAGACCGTCCAGCCACACACACACCCCATCGGTGCCACCATCCACGGGGCCCCAGGCCATTCCCACGCCCACACGGAGGTCTGGAGGCACCGCGACTCTCGGACTGCCTTCTCCGGCACACAGAATGCCATCCGTGCCCGGAATCACAGCATGGATACGCTCAGCAAAGAGGACGGCTTTTTCCGGACTGGCAAACACGGAGAGGCCCACATCTCCCACCCAGGTGGAGACCGATCCCTCGAAGTCATCCAGCACACCACGCCAGACAGCCTTTGCCGCATCGCGACCATTTGGACTGACAGCCAGTGCTTCGCTCACGACCTCGCTCATCCGAACCGCCACGACCGCGTGGTCACTTCCTGCCCGCTGGGGAACCCGCAGCGACCATCGCGCCTGGGGCGGATAACGATCGTGCCGGATCTGCCAACCTTCCTGAACCGGCCAGACCGGTGCAATCCGATGGCACAAGGCACTCAGGACCTGCCACTCTCGCAGCGGTCCTACTAGATCCTGCCATGCGGCTGCGAGCGGCCGCAGCGCTGTCTCTGTCAGGAGGTCCCGGGCCACACGGGCATCCAGGCCCGAATTCTTGAGGATCTTTACGTCCACCAGCGAGGGCAGGTTTCTCAGTAGAATTGGTCCCGCGACCGGGTCCAGCAAGGCTGCCATCGCATCCTTCCTCCCCACAAGTTGCTGCAGTACCCTGTCGACCGGTCGTGGCTTTCGCTTGTTCAAGCGATCCAACATGCTCATCCACGCGGTATCCGCCACTTGAACCAGGTGGCTCAGCATCGCACCGTCCATCGGCGCATTGAGGAGCCCCCCCACTTCTGCGAGATCTTCGGCTGGGTCGAGCTTCCCCTGCGGGTACACAAACAGCAGGGGGTTGGTCATGAGGCGACGGAGCAATCCGCCGGGTGGAAAGGCCACTCCGGCGGCCCTGGCCAGGGTCGAGGCTGCACCGATCCGAGCACTCATTCGAGAGGCGATCCGTCGCTGGATCGCGTACCGCTGCTCCGCTGGCATCTCATTCAGGCTGGACTGAAGCCCTGCCCATCTCTCGGCCAGGGGGCCTGGTAGCGCCGCCAACCAGGGCGCCTCACCTGCCACGAGGGCGCTGGTAGCCCAGGCGACCGCCAGTGCCGGGAGGGCCTGGACCTGAACCCCAGGGCGGCGGCAGTCCATCCACAGCGGCAACAACACGGAGACCACCTCATCCGAACGTACTGTGGTCTCTCCTGCATCCACAAAGCCCGCTGTATCCAAGGACTCGTCAAACACCTGGCACAGCGCAGTGGTGATTCCAGCCAGGAACACGCCCGGGTCGGGGAGCAAGATCGCCGGACCATCGCTCAAGGTCGTCATCGGAGGCGCTTCTACACCCAGCTCGGGGACGACACGGAACAGGTCAGCAGAGTCTCTCGCCCAGGGGCACAACTCCAAGACCGCTGCAATGCGCACGCTGTCTACCACTTGCTGCTCTCCCCAATCGCTACTCGGCCCTCTGCAGAGTGTACTACTGTTGCGGGTCCGTCGTCATTGAAAGCGGGCGCCCCATCGCGGCAGCTGCGGCCTCCAGGGAAGCCGTTGGCCAGTCGCCCACCGGATGAATCAGCAGAGGCCCCACTGCTGGCTGGTCCAGTGTGGCGATCGGAGAGACCAACAGGGTCCCATCACGTCGGAAGACAGTGAAGCGGATCAAGGCATCCGGGCCATCGTGTTCGGGAAAGCGCAAGCCCAAGAGTGCGGTGTGGATGCACTGGTCTGTAGAGACACCCTCCACCTCTCGCACTGCACCGCCTCCATCCACCGTGATTTGGATCGGAAGCGTGTGGGCCGGGCCGTCCGCAGCGCAGTCATTCAGTCCGACTGACACACTCTGCACCACTCTATTGACCCGATCTACATCCAGGTACCGAGGAAGTGGCACACCGACTTCATCTTCTGCCAGGACCTGCGGAACCCCCGCCCGTGTTCGCACCAATTCGGCCTTGAGCACCTGCTGCTGCGCTACCAGAGGCACACCTTTCACCGTGATGGATACGGTCCGTTCCAGCTCCACGCGATGCCGCAGCAGGCCCTGGGAGTCAAACTCAGCCACGCCGCGCAGATCTCCTTCACCGGAGTATCGGAGTTGCCGTTCCCGATGCAGGTCCCGTCCCTTCAGGGTCCATGGGCCTGAATACTCGAGCACACTCCGCCTGTGCCGGCCCCGGCCCGACATCTCCGCAGCCACCCACTCAGCCTCCACCGCATTGTCCCAGCGCATGTCCTGCTTGATCCGAAACGGCCAGATCACCCGGCGGTGTACCTTCTGCCCCTTCGGAATCCGGGGAGGTGCGGTGGAGAGCAGCGGCAGCATGAGGTCCATCAGATCACCGCCCTTGCCCCAGCCCGCGATCTGTCGGCCATGCTGGATATCCAGCACCTCTCCGTCCTCAAAGCTCCGAAGCTCAAAGGTACGGCCTTGCAGCTTGCTCTGTTGGGCCTCAGCCTCTGCACTCAGGGTCTCGAGTGCCGACTCGAATCGGATCAGGTACCCGATGGACCCATCACGGAACCTGCGCACAGGCCGTCGGGAAATTGCCGCAGAGAGGCTCCGGGCCCCCGGGCCGAGCACCTCTCGTGCCTGAGGTGGCGCCTGCGCCTGTTCGACTCGCACCTGGATCTCCAGCTGGTACAAGGTCTCGGCCGGATCCACTGCACCCACCGGTGCCGACCACAGCACACCTGCAAGCACACCGGCTACCCAACGAACCGTGCTGCCCATGGAGCCTCCCTCCCATCAGCGCTAACATGGGGCATGCCTCATCCCACTCCCGCCGCCGTGATCGTTGCTGCAGGTGGCTCCACCCGCATGGGTGAGCCCAAGGCCTTGCTGGACCTGCACGGCACCCCACTGATCGTGGCCCATGTGCGCGCGATGTCCCAGGTTTGCAGCCCAGTCATCGTAGTGCTGGGCAGTGACAGAGCGGCGATCGCCGCCGTCCTTCCGCCCGAGGTACAGCAGGTGTGGAATCCCGACTGGGACACCACCGAGACCCGAGACTCCATCGCCCTCGCGCTTCAGACCCTCCCCCCAGACACCCCCGCAGTCGTGACCCCTGTGGATGTCCCACCCGTTCCTCCCGACGTCGTGGAACTCCTTCTGGAGGGCTCACTGCCAGCCGTACCGATCGACGAAGGGGTCCGTGGCCACCCCGTGATCGTCCTGGCCGGACCCGCCCTCGATGAACTGCGCCATCGGCCGCTCTACGCTCACCTCGAAGACGTCACCGAAGTGGCGGTGGACTGGCCGGATTGTGTGGTCGGCTTCAATACCCCCGCTGAGTGGGCGGCCTGGCTGGGCTGACTACTCGTCGGGCTGAGGGGGACGCAGCCCCTCTGTGATCAACGCATCGAACCGCTCGGCAGAGTGAATGCCACGCTGACGAAGAATCTGGTTTCGAACAGCCACCTCAATGATTGTCGCAATGTTTCGTCCCGGACGCACCGGCAGCAAGATGTGGGAGAGTGCCAAGCCAAGAATCTCCGTCGTATGGGAGTCCAGGCCGGTCCGATCTGCATCCGGCGCCCGCGACCAGTCGACCAATTCCACGACGACATCGACCCGAACAAATTCCACCACGGCTGCATGCCCAAAAAGATCCCCAGCATGAATGATGCCGAGTCCACGGACCTCCATGAAGTGGCCGAGTGGTGGCACACCAGAGCCAATCAATTCATCTCCCGAGCGGGAGAGTCGGACCCGATCGTCCGCGACCATCCGGTGTCCACGCAGGACGAGCTCCAGTGCTGTCTCACTCTTTCCGATGCCACTGGAGCCAGTGATCAACACGCCGAGATCATGGACCTGGACCAGGACCCCATGGCGCTCCTCTCGAGGCGCAAGTTCCTCGCTCAGAAATTCCTGAAGGTTGCGAATGAACTCTCCGGTAGGCCGAAGGGTCGTGAACAGGGGAACTCCGTGCTGTACGGACAGCGAGAGCAGCTCAGGAAAGGGGGCCTGCCCCCAGCACAGCACCACACAAGGCACCCCTGAGCGGACATAGTCCATCAGGATCCGCTGTTGGTCTTCGGGCTGACGAACCGAGAGGTACTCCACCTCGGCCCTTCCCAGTACATGGACCGCGTCTCCATGGGGTCGCTGCAGACCGGTGAGTACCAACCCAGGCTTCTGTACGGCTTGGTTTCGGATCTGCCGGTCCAACCCAGCCTCACCACTCTGCAGACTCAGGCCCAGCCGCTCGGCTTCATCCAGCAAGCGCTGGACGGGAATCCCGAGGGGCGCACTGACAGACTTTCCTGGCACTAGGCCTCGTTCTCGTCCGCCTCGGATTTCAGGGCCGAGAAACCATCACTGGCATCCCCGGAGCCCGAGTGGGCACGATCAATCTTGCGCTCACGATGACGACGCACCACACGCTCCAGCTTGTTCATCAGTCCATCGATGGTGGTGTACATGTCCGCTGACTCTTCATGGGCCTTGAACACATCACCGCTGGCGGCCACCGTGGCCTCGGCCATGTGCCGATGCTTCTCTACCCGAAGCACCAGGTGGGCCTCGATAGGCTCGCGCAGGTGCTTGCTCACCTTCCTGAATTTCCGTTCGGCACGGTCCTTGAGCGCGTCGGTCGCTTGAATGTTCCGGTAAGTCAGATCGAGGTGCATAGAGTCTCCCGGTTTGAGCAAGTGGTGTTCTAAAGGACGTTTTTTCGCTGTGCGGAGGAGAGAATTCCCATCCCCTCCCGGTACTTGGCCACCGTACGGCGTGCAATCTTGACATTCTGATGCCGCAGGAGGTCCACCAGCTTCTGGTCTGAGAGCGGCTTCTTGATGTCCTCGTCTGCGATCAGCTTGCGAATCTTCTGCTTGACTGCCTCGGCGGCCAGGTCCTCACCGTGCACCCGCTGGATACCTGCGTTGAAGAAGTACTTCAGTTCAAAGATGCCGTGGGGGCACTGCACATACTTGTTGGTGGTGACCCGAGAGACAGTCGACTCATGAACCTCAATCTCATCCGCGACGTCCCGGAGGACCATAGGCTTGAGCCGCTCGGAGCCATACTCAAAGAAATCCCGCTGGCGCACCAGAATGCACTCCATCACCTTGTGAATCGTGCGCTGTCGCTTGAAGATGCTCTTGATCAGGAAGTCCGCGCTCTCGAGGCGTTCCTTGATGTAGTCCCGGTCCCCCTTGGACGAGGTCGCATCCATGAAGATCTTGCGGTAGTAAGGGCTCACTCGCAGGCGGGGAAGGCCATCCTCGTTCTGCAGGATCTGCCACTCATCACCGACCTTGACCACGGTGATATCTGGAGTGATGTACTGCTCCGGCGAGTCCGCAAATGGACGCCCGGGCCAGGGCTCCAGCGTCTGAATCATCCGGTGGTACTCGACCACATCCTCCTGATGGAGATCCAGACTGCGGGCGATGTTCACGTAGTTCCGCGTCTCCAGGTCTTTGATGTGGTTCTCGAGCAGCGGAATAATGAACGGGTCCTCAGGCCAGGCCACCCGAGCCTGAATGCAGAGGCACTCCACCAGCCCGCGCGCGCCGCACCCCTGCGGATCGAAGCCCTGCACAATCATGAACGCGCCTTCAACGGAGTCCTGGTCGACGTCTGCCTCTTCCATGATTTGCTCGACGTCTCCGTCCAGCCATCCGCGGTGGTCCAGGTTGTGGATGATGCTGATGGCCGCCTTGTGCTCATCATCAGTGCAGCTCTGCATGTTGAGCTGCCAGATCAGGTGGTCTGCCAAGTCTGCAGACTTGGTGAGCGTCACCTCAATCGGTGGCAGGTCCTCCTGGTTTCCACGAATCGAAGTGCCCTGGCTCCGCGGTGAATTTGCATACTCATCCAGGACCTTGGCCCAGTCGATGCCCTGTTCTTCCTGGGCACCGTTGTTCTGTTCCACCACATCCTGCCGCTGTGCGCTGGCGTCTGCCATCAGGCCCGCCTCCGCGTCGCTCACCGCGTTCTCGGACGTACCCGGGATCTCCTCCAGGGTGGGGTTCTCCAGCATCTCTTTCTGGACAGCTGTGACCAACTCCTGATGGTTGAGCTGAAGCAGCTTGATGGCCTGCTGCAACTGCAGGGTGATCACCAACTGCTGCTGTAACTTCTGGACCTGCCTGATCTCGAGGGCCATCGAACCTCTGATACTCAGGGCGACAGTGCGTCAACCCAACCCCACATCATCATACGACTTGCGAGGACCTCTGTGGGAGTCGGCAAGCAAGAATCGGGCCGATCACCACATTCGATGCCCTGCAAGCCCTTGAATGGCTATCGATATTCCTGGACCCTACCCCTCCTGGATATGCGATGGCAGCGTGAATTCCTCTCCCAGGTACCGAGCGCGAACATGGGAGTTCTCCACGACGTCCGAAGGCGCACCTCGTGCCATGACACACCCTGCGTCGAGAATGATCGCCCGATGGCACACTCCGAGCGCGGCGCGAACCGCATGATCGGTGAGCAAGACACCCAGGCCGTCCTCTACCAAGACACGAATGGTGCGCTGAAGCGCTTCCACACCGACTGGGTCGACACCTGAAAATGGCTCATCCATGAGCAGATAGCGAGGACCAGTAGCCAGGCAGCGTGCGATCTCCAGCCGCCTCCGCTCTCCGCCAGAGAGGGTCCCTGCGCTGGAATCGACCAGGTCCGTCAGGCCCGTGCGCTCCAGCAGTGACGGCAGGTCCACCTGCCCTGGCACCAGCCGAATGTTGTCGCCGACACTCAGACCCCGAATCACCGTGGGCTCTTGCGCCAGGTATCCCAGTCCGGCGCGAACCCTTCTCCAGAGCGGGAGCGCATCCATGCACGCCCCGTCCATCGACACCGAGCCGGTCAGCGGGCGGACCAGGCCCGCAATGATGCCAAATGCTGTGCTCTTTCCTGCACCATTGGGCCCCAATAGGCCGAGTACCTCACCAGGCTGTAGTTCGAGGTCCAGCCCAGAAAGCACCTCACGTCCATGATAGCGCTGGGTCAGTCCGCGAGCGGACAGCCCTACCGTCACTGGACCGAGCCGCGAGGAACCACGGCAGACGGATCGATCACCATCCGGCATTCGTCGCAGATCACCCGATCGGCGTCCATGTGCAGAACAATCCTCTCCCCGGACATTTGATTGGCGCCATCACTGAGCGTGGGAGTGCCCGTCAGCACAATGGTCCCATCGGCGGTGGTGAGCACCGCCTTGGCCGACGCCCCGCGACGATCTCCGTGATGAATCCGAACCTGGCCCACAGCCGTCACTCGCTGAACTCGGCCAGGCGATGAGAAGTCCACCTCCATCGTCTCACACCGCAGCTCCACCGCGCCCCGCTGGGCCACGACTCCTCCACTCAGGATCGCGGTTCGGGATTTTAGATCCCACTCGGTGCGTGGCGCTGTGATCTGCAGCGCGCCATCCTTGGCCACCACATTCTCAGCAGTCCCTCGACCATCCAGAGAGACCTTCCCGCTTTCCACCTGCACAGCCGTGCCATCCGCCAAAGTGAGCTGGCCTCCCTTCACCTCCAGGTCCTCAGCGGACACCGGGTCTGCATGGCCGGCACAGGCCAGCATCAGTGCCAACGCCATCATTCAGGCGAGCGCCTCCGGGCCGCTGATCACCGCAGCTTCTTCAGCGCCAGCTTCCGCTGTCTTCTCGACCCCCCGCTTGCCTCGCTTCCCGCGGAAGTCCAGGGCAGCCTTGGCGAAGGATACAAACAACGGGTGTGGGTCCAGCGGTCGGCTCTTGAACTCAGGGTGGAACTGACACGCCACAAAATACGCGTGGTCATTCAGCTCCACCATCTCCGCGAGCTTGTCGTCGGGGCTCCGTCCGGTGATCTGAAGCCCAGACTCTTCCAGATCGTCAAAGTACGCCGGGTTGACTTCATATCGGTGCCGGTGCCGCTCATTGATCTTCTTGGCCCCGTACAGCTTCTGAACGGCTGAGCCCTTGCGAAGACTGCATGGCCAGGCGCCCAGGCGCATGGTTCCACCCTTGTCCACCACGTTTCGCTGCTCATCCATGAGCTCGATCACCAGGTGCTGAGAGTGCTCTGAGAATTCCCGACTGTGGGCATCCTCGTGGCCGAGCACATTTCGTGCATACTCAATGACCGCCAGCTGCATTCCCAGACAGATCCCGAAGAACGGCACATCGTTTTCTCGGGCCCACTTGATGGCCGCGATCTTCCCTTCCACCCCGCGCTCACCGAAGCCGCCTGGCACCAGAATCGCATCGCTGGCCGCCAGACTCTTTCCGATCTTGTCCAGGTCCAGCGTCTCGCTGTCGATGAACTCCAGCTCCACTCGGCAGTCGTTGGCAATGCCCCCGTGGTGCAGCGCCTCGTTCAGCGACTTGTAGGTGTCCGCCAGGTGCACGTACTTGCCCACAATCGCGATTCGGGCAGTCTTCTGCGCATTCTGCCAGCGACTGATGAGATCCTCCCAGTCGGTGAGCCGAGCTTGTGCCGCCCAGATTCCCAGCTTCTCCAGGATGCGATCGTCCAGGTCCTGTCCATGAAGCGTCAGGGGCAGCTGGTAGATGTTCTCTACATCCGGCGCCGCAATCACACTGTCGGTGTCCACATTGCAGAACAGCGCAATCTTCTCCCGGGTGTCCTTGGGGATGTCCCGATCCGAGCGACAGATGAGGATATCCGGCTGAATACCAATCTCGCGTAGCATCTTGACCGAGTGCTGGGTCGGCTTGGTCTTGAGCTCCCCCGAGGTCTTGATGAAGGGCACCAGCGTCAGGTGGATGTAGAGCACATTGTCCACACCTGCGTCCGTGCGGAACTGTCGGATCGCCTCAAGGTAGGGAAGGGACTCGATGTCTCCCACAGTGCCCCCCACCTCCACAATGGCGACATCCGCCTCGGTGACTCCCTCCCAGATCAGTCGCTTGATCTCATCGGTAATGTGGGGAATGACCTGCACCGTGTGGCCCAGGTACTCGCCCTTCCGCTCCCGCTCGATCACGTTCTGGTAGACCCGACCCGTGGTGAAATTGTTTCGTTGATGCATCGTGGTGGAGGTAAACCGCTCGTAGTGGCCCAGATCGAGATCGCTCTCTGCACCATCGTCCGTCACAAAGACCTCACCGTGCTGGTAGGGGCTCATCGTGCCTGGATCCACGTTGATGTACGGATCCATCTTGATGTTCGTGACTCGCAGCCCTCGTGCCTCCATCAGCGCGCCCATGGCTGCACCTGAGAGGCCCTTGCCAAGAGAGGAGAGAACGCCGCCGGTGACGAAGATGAACTTCTTTCGCATCAGTGCCTCAGGGTCGAGGAGGAGTGGAGAGACCGCGCCGATGCGAGGTCGTGGGGAGTATCAATTGATGTGGCCGGACGGGCCACCCTAACAGTGTCTATCTCGATTCCGTGCTCGATCAGGCGCAACTGCTCCAGTCCTTCCGCGCACTCCAGCTTGCTCTGGGGCAGGCGAGCGAATTCCTGGAGGGTGGCTGCGTGGAATCCATAGACTCCGATATGCAGCCACCAGGGGCCTCCTGAGGGCACTGGCTGACGAGAAAAGTACACGGCACGGCCATCCTGGGCGAGCACTACCTTGACCTTGGAGGCATCCGCCACGTCGTGCTCTTCGGGGAAGCGCACTACAGGAGTCACCACCTGCCTGTGGGTCTGACGCAGTCCCGCCACCACCGCATCGATCACCGAGGGGTCCAGGTCCAGGTTGTCTCCCTGGACATTGACGATGAGATCGTCCTCAAGGCCGGCTGCGACCTCCGCCACCCGATCGGTGCCGGTCTGATGGTCCAGCCGCGTCATTCTCGCCTCTCCGTCATGCCGCTCCACCAGATCAGCGATGCGCGCGTCGTCGGTCGCCACGATCACTCGGGCGACCTGGGTCGCAGCTTCGGCACGCCGCATCACATGAACCAACAAGGGGACGCCGTCGATGTCTTCCAGCACCTTGCCGGGCAGTCGAGTCGAGCCCATGCGCGCAGGAATCACTACCGCCGCGTTCACAATCAGCGCCCTCCTGCCTGTGGGTGAACCGCCATGTCATCGAGGGCACAGCGGCGGCAGTACTGGGCCCGATCCATAAGTCCACAATCCATCGCACAGATCAAGCGTATTTCCACCACACCTTTCACCGGCCCTGAACGCGAGAAGGGCCGCCGGTCGACAGGCGGCCCACCCAGCAGTGGATCCCCCAGATTATAACGCGTGGGGAACTGGAAGCGCTTGCGGGCCCCCCGCAGGGCGTACGTCTTACGCTCCACCATACGGGGATCAC
>Ga0310342_100001010_pt1 | contig 16992 bp, 11 predicted proteins | sample S15DNA20500_MG_FD_206155 | JGI IMG/M metagenome (GOLD analysis project Ga0310342, IMG submission 206155) | Marine microbial communities from station ALOHA, North Pacific Subtropical Gyre - S1503-DNA-20-500_MG | ecosystem: Environmental > Aquatic > Marine > Oceanic | place: Pacific Ocean: North...
TCCCTGTGGCGCAGACGGTAGATGCGACCATGTCCGCTGCCAGGCTTGTCGAGTCCACGGCTCAGGATCTGCTTGCGCAGGTAGGAGGTGACATAGGTCCGGTGCTGGATGATCCCATGGTACATGTCGAGGATGTAGAGGGAGTTGTCTGGAGCGGTATAGGCGTTGACCGGGCGGAAGCGCTCGTCAGTGGATGCGAGGAATTCCTTCTCGCCGAAGGTGTGTTCACCGATCAGTTTGCCGTTTCCGTCCTCGTAGCTGATGGCTTTGACGAGGTGACCAGTGGCCTCGGTGATGAAGGCGGTTCCATAGAGGTCTTTGCCGAGGCCGTGGCTGCGGAAGACAGTGAGGCCGGAAGCGCCGGTGGCATTGATGAGTTTGTAGTTCTCGGGTGAGACGGTGTTGCGCTGGTAGCCGCGGTTGACCCCGGGTGTGACACGGATGGGCCAGACCCGGTTGTCGCTGATGCGGGCCGCGATCCCCGCCTTCATCTTGGAGTTGGTGTTCCCGTAAACGACATTGGGGAAGGTGTAATCTCCGACCAGGAGGGTGCTGTTACTGTTGTGGAAGAGGCGCCCGTAATCATCACGGTCGATGCCCCATTGTCCGCGGAAATGGGTTTTTCCCATGACCCACCCGTCCTTGGTTCTTTTGTAGCGGCGGTCCGATTTGGCGTTGTAGATCCAGTTGTCGAGTCCGAGGACGAGACTGTTGGCCTTGTGCTCCACGTTGCCTCCCCGGGCGTAGTCCTTATCCACCATTACCCGCTTGCCAACCGGTTTGTTGCCGTCACGGCCCTGGAAGAATAGGCTCTCCTGATTGGCCCACAGGATGCCGTCATCGAGAAGGTAGAGGCTGCGGGGGAGAAGGAGCTTCTCGAGAAAAATCGAGCGCTTGTCCACCCTGCCATCATCGTCACTGTCCGTCAGGATGGCGATGCGCCCCTGGGCAATGTTCTCACCTTTACCATTCACATCGGGCATATATCCGACCAGTTCGCAGATCCACATCTGCCCATCGCCGTCGAACTTGAGTATGCATGGCATGTCGACCAGGGGTTCGGAAGCGACCTCCTCGATGACGAAGCCGGGAGCGAGTTGGAAGGATTTGAGGGCATCCTCAACCTTGAGGAAGGGCGCTGGCGGAATCACATCCTCAGGGACAAAGCTGGTCATGTTGTGGCCCTTCCGGTCGCCCTGCTGGCCTGCGAGGGGAGAGATGAGGGCAATTGGGAGGGCGAGAAACGAAAACTGTCGGAGGAATGACATGATGGAAGACCTTACAAAATCTGAGAGATAATTCTATCGAAAACCCCGGGGCCCTCCAATCCACCGGGACTTCACTCAGAGGGATTCCAGGCCGAAAAACCGGCGAAAATTGTCGGCGAGGAGAACGCGGAGGTCGGATTCAGCCTGCCCCAGCACGTGTGCCAGACCACTGACGATGCGGGGCAGGTTGGCAGGATGATTGAGTGTCTGGCCTTCGTGGTCGCGGAGGAGGTGTTCCTGGTGCCGGTCCGGAGGGAGGATGTCGGAACCTTCCGGAAGCCGGCGCGGACCTTTTCCTTGTGCTCCTGGAGAAAATAGCCCGAAAAGGAGAATCGAGCACCAAGCGTGGCGAGGGCAGGGACGAGCTCGATCGAACCGCCGTAGGAATGCAGAAGAAAGCCACGGGTGGGGCGTCTGCTGGAGCGGAGGATCTCCATGAGAGGGCCCCAGGCCTGGAGACAGTGGATCGAGAGCGGGAGGTTGTGCTCTACCGCCAGGTTTAGTTGGAGCGTGAATTTTTCCCTTTGATCCTCGAAATGAGGATCCTCGATCTAACGGTCAAGGCCGCATTCACCGAGGAAGACTGTTCCGGAGTGCAGCGCGAGGGTGCGCTTCAGTTTTTCCAGCCAGTCCGGACTGCGGCTCGCGATCTTCCAGGGGTGAAGGCCCAGTGAGGGCTGCAGCAGATCCGGATACCGGCGGGCCAGTGACATTACACGGGGCCAGTTGTCCTGACAGGTGCCGTTGACGACGCAATGCCCGATCCGGGCCTTCCGCATGGCCGGGAGAAGCTCGGGGAAGCTATGCAGAAGCCGTTCGTCGTGAAGGTGATTGTGCGCGTCCAAGAGCGGCGTCATGAAGAGAAGGCAGCTTCGGATTCCCTTAGCTGGCGGGCTGCCTGGTGGTAGCTTTCCATGGAGCAGTCCGGCAGGGCAAACTGTTCTGCAGGCGCCTGGTAGTTGGAGGTCGGCGAGCCCGGTCGGCGGTAGCAGAGATCATAGTGGTTCTCCAGCAGGGAGGTGACAAACTCAGGCCAGGTGCCCTGCACGATCTGAGCTTGCCAGTCCGAGACCTGGGCATGTCCGCGCAGCTTGCCTAGCAGTTCGAGGAGGTTGGAGAGCGTTTCCGGTTCCTGGAGGAAGTGCCGGTAGTCTTCCAGAAGCAGTTTCACACGCTCCGGGACAGGCAGGGTGAGTTCGATTACGCGTGAAGCGGCGAATTGCTTCCAGAGGGCGGGCGGAAGGTAGACGCTTCCAATGCGACTGGATTCGGCCTCCGCGAAAATGGGGAGGCACGGGTCGAATTTACTCAAGGCTGCGTGCAGGCGGTTCTCGAAGCGGCGTTGGCTGGGCTGTGTCCCAACCGTGCCGAGGAGTGATCCACGGTGGTTGGCCATCGCCTCCAGGTCGATGACCTGCGTGCCTTCCCTGGACAGGGCTTCCAGGAGGCGGGTCTTTCCTGTGCCGGTCAAGCCACTGATGATGCGAAACTGCAATTCGGGATTGGAGAACCGCCGGACGAGGTCGTCCATCACGAAGCGGCGATAGGCCTTGTATCCGCCCTCCAGGGTTCTGGCGCGCCAGCCGATCGAACGCAGGACAGTGGCGAAGGCCGCCGAACGTTGTCCGCCACGCCAGCAGTAGATCAGGGGTTTCCAGCCGGGTTCAACTCCGCTCAGGGGTCCGGCGAGGTGCCTGGCGATGGACTCACTGACGTAACGGGCACCGAGTTTGCGGCCCTTGAACGGGCTTTCCCGGTAGAGGATGCCAATCTCCACCCGTTGCTCGTTATCGAGGACCGGGAGATTCCGGGCGCCAGGCAGGTGGTCTTCCTCGAACTCAAGCGGAGTGCGCACATCGATCACCTCGTCGAACTCGGAGAAGTCGACTGGGAGTGAGACAGACTCTAGATGGTCGAGGGACATGATCCGGCAGGCATTGAACGATTGGAAATGGCAGACCGCCGGACCATAGCATAAGGCAGGGCAGAAGGCAGGCTCCGGCCTGAAATCCCTGTTACTGCTTGGCGAATTCTCCGGTGATGAGAGAGAGGTGCTGCAGACCGCTGCGGGTAAGGGAGGCACGGCGTCCGGTGCCGGTGACACGGGACAAGGTAAAGTATTCGTGGCGCGACTGGGTGGTCCGTACGTAGGTGATAAGGGGTTTGGGGACTTCGCGGTGGCTGGGCGCGATAGCGAGTGGGAAACCGGCGGGGGTGAAGGAAATTTCCCAGGAGGGACTGGGCCTGTGATGGGCACCACGCCGGATCCACGGGTAGCGATCGGCCAATTCAAGTTTGCCTCGGCGCGGACAGGTGACCTTGTAGTAGATGGGGGTCCGTTCGAGGAACTCGGGGAGGGTGATGCCGGGGTCGCGATGGTGCGCCTGGAGCAGGCTGGCGATATCGAGACCGGCGAGATTCATGCCATTATGGATGCCATGTTTGTTCTGGGTGTTGAACTTCATCTTGTGCCAGGCGTCAAACTGGAGCGAGAGGAGAATGTTCAGTTCAAGGTGGACGTGGCCGCGTTCCCGGTTGATGCCGGCACCGGTGTAACCCATGCGCCCCACCACATGTCCAGCCGGGATGCGCTGGCCTTCCTTCACCGAGGCACTGGCCAGGTGAGCATAGAGACTCAGGAGAGGGCCGTTGCCCCAGTCGTGTTCGATTACCACATATTTTCCGTAATTGCTGCCACCGGCACTGCCCTGAACGTAAACGACCCGGCCCAGGGCAATGGCCCTGACGTCATCGAGTGGGCGTCCGGCGGAGTCGCGCTTGACAGGCTGGATGTCGATGCCCTCGTGGAAGCGGGTGGGCACCACTCCCTGCTGGGTGCGCCGGAGGTTACGGACAAATCCATAACCGCCGCCCTGCCAGGGCTTGCTCGTCTCGCCCTCGAAGGTGCGATAGACGTACATGTAGAACTTCTCGGGATTTTTGTCGAGAAGGGCCCGGTTGTCGGTGGGCAACTGGAGTTTGAGAGCCTGGCCCGGGCAGAGGAAGGAAAGCGCGAAGGCAAGCACGAGGTGGAGTCCGACGCGGAAATGGAGGTGAGTCACTACTTCTTTTTGATTCTCTTTTTCCAGGTCTTGGGATCTTCGCCGATGCGCGGCATATGCTGGTCGGCGAGCTTGACCTCAGCAAGCGAAACCCATTTCCAGATGACGACGAGCCCGTCATTGACCGGTTTGTCGATCAGGATCGCATCGCGGACCTGCCCATTGACTACGGCGAGGAGGAGTTTGTCCTGATGGGCCGTGCTCATGTTGCGGAGCCGATTGGAGGCCATCTTGTTGAGCTGGAAGACGATACCGTAGGAATTTCCGTCGTCGGCAGGAAAGGGGCGGAACGCTACGATATCCTTGGTGCTGATTTCCGCGGACTTGCTGAACAGGACTTCCTTTCCCGCGGTCAATTGCTTGAATGCCCGGCGATCACCCGGTTCAGCCTGGAGGTGGAAACTGACGCTCAGATCAGGCGCTTTCTTCCCGGCTGCGGCAAGGGTGTTCGGGAGGAGCGCAGCCGCCATGAAGATGGCGAAAGCGAATGATCGAGGCATAGAGATACAAAGCACCTTTCTCCGCAGGACTCAAGCAGAACCGTGAAGGTGCCCCCGCCTCGTCAGGGAATCCAACGCATTCCGGAGACCGGGAACAGGGTGCAGGGTTGTGCAGGTTGGAGCACCCTTGCGATCGACCTTACTTGCCGGCTGCTGTGCCAGGCAGGAAGCGGTAGTAGACCTCCAGCATGAGCGTGGCAAGAGCGGTGACGTAAACGGGATTGTTGCGGGCCGCGGGACCGGGCTTGGGTGGGGCGGGCCAGGAGCCGTCGTTGTTCTGCGAATTAAGGAGTTGGTCCCGGAACATCTCGTTGTACTTCACCCAGCTCTTGCCACCATTGTTCATGGCTGCCTGGCTGGAGTAGTAGTGTTCATAGAGGTTGCAGGGACCGATCTTGTAGTCGAACTGGGATTTCTTGTCGATGTACTTGATGCCCTTGCGCGCGTTGGAATTGGACGCGCCCTTGTGCTGCTGAAAGCACAGAGTGCCGGCACCCACGAGGGTGGAATGCCCGTCACCGAGGGGGGTGGGGCCGGAGTAGCCGAATCCTCCATCTGCAGCCTGGCAGCGTTCGCAGTATTTGAGGGCATCCCGGATGCAGCCATTCATGTTGCGGAACTCGAGTCCGGTGTGCTTGCCTGCCTTGAGGGCCTGGAGTTGCCAGGCGGTGATGGACATGTCGCCGCCACGGCTGCCCGCTTCTTCATAGGAGTAGTCCCAGCCGCCGGATTTGTTCTGGTTGTCGATGATCCACTGGATTCCCAGTTGCGCGCTCTGCTGCAGGTTGGGGAGCTTGACGCCCAGTTGGCTGCAGAAGGTGTAGGCTTCCGCAATGGCGTAGGCTGCGATGGCGTGGGAGTAACACCAGTGCTTGTCCTGGGGGTTGGAGGCCATGCGCCCCTTGTTCTTCTGGCTGTTATCGACCAGAAAGATGATCGCGGCGGTCACCGTTTCGCCGAATTCTTCGGAAAGGGGTGTTTCGCAGTGTCCAAGGTAGGCAAGCAGCGCAAGGCCGGTGTAGGCGACCTTGGTGCCTCCGCCCCATGAACCGTCCCCGCCCTGGGTGTCCTGGAGGTAGCGCAGGGCCTTGACCACCGCTTCCTCACACTTTTCGTTGCCGCCATTCTCCTTGAGGCGCTGGAGGCGGTCCTGCGGGGAACAGCGCTTGCGCATGGTTACTGGGATGTTTCCAAAACCACCATCACCACCGTCACCTCCATTGCCCCAGCCCTGCCCGAAGTCGTCGCCGCTTCCGAAGTCGAGATTTGGTTCGGCTTCCGTTTCCGGGACCGGTACCGCCGTTGGGGAGGGGGTGGTGGAGGCAATCACCCGGGCCGTGGAGGAGGATGGCGCGGAAGGTTTGCGCTGAACCTGGGGGTTCACTTCCTTCGGGTCCATGGTGTCCTCCTCCGGTGCTCCGGCCTGGTAAGTCACGATGGTCGGGGACTTCATGAGGAGACTGGGCAGGAGGATGAAGAGAAGGACGAGGATCACGAGGGCCATGACAAGGAGGGCGATCACCACGGAAGTGATGACGGAGTTCCTCCGCTGGGCTACAAGGCGCGCTTCCGCTTCGGGGTTAATTTGGGCGTGAAGACTCATTCTGGTCTGTTAACGAATCGCCCTGAAAAAACCTTAGGATCTTTATTCTGGCAAGATCCGAGACGGGGCGGGGCTTGCGGCAAAGCCCTGATTCTGCGAACAAGTGGCATGGAAATACGTGCGGGCGTTGCAGGGGCAGGGTCGATGGGCCGCAATCATGCCAGGGTCTACGGTCTTCTGGAAGGGGTGCGGATGGAGGCTGTTTTCGATGTGGATCCGGCACGGGCCCAGGCCGTGGCAGCTGAATTCGGGGGCGAGGTGGTGGATTCCCTTGAGGCCCTGGCGGAGCGCTGTGAGGCTGTGAGCGTGGCCGTGCCCACCGAGCATCATCTCGAGGTGGGCGGAGCATTGATGCGCCTCGGAGCCCATGTCCTGGTGGAGAAGCCGATTGCGGGTAACGAAGTCGAGGCCGAGGAACTTCTCCGGATTGCGGGGGCCACCGGACGTGTGCTGCAGGTAGGCCACATCGAACGCTTCAATCCCATCCTGCGGCAACTTGAAGAACGCCTGGACCGGCCGCGCTTCATCGAAGCCCATCGACTCTCGCCATTCCCCAACCGCAGTCTCGATATCGGAGTGGTGCTCGACCTCATGATTCATGACCTGGAAGTGATCCTTCACCTTGTGCGTTCACCGGTGACCAACATCGATGCGGTAGGGGTGCCGGTTCTCACCCGGCACGAGGATATTGCCAATGCGCGGGTGCGGTTCGAAAATGGATGCGTGGCCAACATCACAGCCAGCCGAATCAGTCCGGAACAGATGCGCAAGATCCGGGTCTTCCAGGAGAACTGCTATCTCTCGCTCGATTATCAGGAACAAAACGGGAAGATATCCTGGATCGAGTCGGGAGGAATTCAGCAAGCCGAGGTGGAGGTCGATCCTTCCGAGCCACTGGTAGCGGAGCTCAGGGCCTTCGTCGATACGGTGCGCGGACAGAAGGAGCCCGAGGTGACGGGGCAGCAGGGAGCCGCCGCCCTGGAAGTGGCGTTGGAGATCACTCGTCTCATTCAGGCTGATTCGGAAAAGCGCGGGGTCATGCCAGCCCTGGCGGCGGCAGCAGCCGAGGAGATGGAGTGATGCCCGTTTCTTTCAGTTCCTGCCCGGGCCGTTCATTTTCCCGGAGGAGAGCGAGGGGTAAGCCGAACCCCGGAGGCAAGTCTCAGGGTGAGACCGGTTTCTCGCTGGCGAGAATGCGCAGGTAGCCGGTTTGTTGCGCCGAGGCGGGTTGTGAACCACGGAACAGAATGGAACTCGTACCGTCCCCATTGTTGACCCGTCCAAGGTAGGTCGGACCTGCGGTCCAGTCGATGAGATTGGTTGATTCCTCCGCCGAGAAGCTGATCGCGTCGGCGCCGATGTGCTGGCGGAAGGCGATGACCGGGTGCGGATTGTCACTGTTTTCCAGCATGATGTCGATCAATCCCCCGCTCTCCGGGATGCCGGGATCCTGCCCGCCCGCAAATTCGAGCAAGGCGGCCAGGCCGTCGTTGTCGTCATCGGAGAAGAGATCGGTCACATTCGCGGCGCTTTTCCAGTCAGCCAGATCGATGGCGTCGTTGTCACTGGGATTGCCATCCGGCAACGCACTGGTCCGCCAACTGGTCGGGAGGGTGGGGTTGTTGGAGCCGGGACACATGAGGACAAGGGAGTAGCCAAGTCCGTCAGCACTGGTGGGCCAGGGAGCCTGGTGACTCCATGTGAAATCGGCGATGGGCACGCCGAAGGCATCGGTCAGGACAAGACGTTCGCCTTGGTTTGCCAGTTTGCTGGTCCCGCCGATCTGGTAGCTTCCAATGACCGGGTGCCCGGCCCCGTAACGTTGGGTGAAGGCGGCTTCCCGTCCGACAAGGAGGCCGTGCGCACCCGGTGCGAGGGTGGACTCCGGGAACTGGTAGTCGATTCCATTGACGAAGTGGAGTCCTGTAAGGTCGATCGTCAGGGTTTCACTGAGATTGACGATCTCGATGAACTCGAAGTCATCCTGATCGGGAAATCCCGCCTGGATTTCGGCGCTGGTGGGAGCGGCGGGATGGTACATCACTTCAGAGATCGCGAGGGTAGTGGCGGTTGCGGGAACGAGGGTGCTGGTTCCCGTGACCTCGACGGTCCGTTCACTCAGGATGTCTCCGCGGAAGCCAATGGCCTGGAGGGCGATCGCATTGGGGCCGGGGTTGACCGGCACATTGACTTCCCAGCTGTTGTCATCGAGCCAGATGACAGACAGGGGTTCGGTTGCGCCGGCGAGGCGGATTTCCCGGACGTCGACCCAGGCATCGCCATGGAGTGCGATGAACGGTTCGTTGGTGGAGGCCCCTCCTGAGGTAGTGATGCGGAAGGGGATCTGGGAGACTGCGCTGTTGATTGCGTTAAGGGCGTGATTCCGGCGGGAGTTGATGTAACCGAGATGGTTCGCAAGGTTCTCGGAAGGCAGGAAACACGAGTAATGATTGGCCCACCGGGTCATGTAGCGGGTGTTGAAGGCGGTATCGATAATGTCCTTGAGATGGCCGTAGTAGGCGCGTTCGTTGGCGGGACTCGCGGAGAGGAGTTTGGACAGATCCCCGTTGGGGGTCAGGCTGCTGGACGCCCCCCGACTGAAGGTAAAGTCCATGTCCCAGGGGAAGTAGAGGACCCGGCCGTCGGTGGGGCGGACATAGAAGAGGGCGTTGTGCTGCGATCCACTGCTGTAGTTGTCTCCGATCCCACAGAGGATCTGGGCGGCGAAGGAGCGGAGCCACTGGTCCACGTCAAGGTCGCGGTAGGAGGCGTCCCGGAAGGACGTTCCGCTCAGGCCCAGGGTGTTGAGGGCATTGATGATGGCGTCGTAGTCATCTGCGTCCTTGTTATTGTCGATTTGCCAGTGGTAGCGATAGTTTTCCTTGTTGCGCCGCCCCCCGATCGGGCGCATGGAAACACCCCGCACGCTATCGGGATTAGGGCGCTTGAGGCCCTCCACTCCACCGGTGGTGCTGGTGGGGTAGTAGATGAGCTCATACTCGAAAATAGTGCCGTCGTCACCGTCTGGAAACTGGTTTTCGAGCCATTCATCGTCAAAACGTGACTTGATGAGCATGGCGGAACCGGTGTGATTTGAGCGGGGGGCGATGACCCTGATCAGGTCGTCCTCCATGCCCGGGATGCCGCCTGCCCGATTGATGATGTGCTTCACCATGATCTCCTTCTGACTGAACTGGTCGCCTGCCCCGGAGCGATCCACCCCCACGGTTTTGTGAGCTCCAAGAAAAGGCTGGTTGTCCGGGAAGCTTACCGAGAACCCCACCCGGGCGTCCTTGGCACGGCCACGCTGGCTGCCTTTGAGGTGCACTCCGCAGTCGTAGTAGATATCCTTTTCATTGTAGATGATCGTGCACCCGAGGCGGTCGTTGCTCATCACTTCGGTGACGTTGTGCATGAAGCTGGTGTCATCGGCAGTCATGACGATGCGGAAGTTGTTGGGCTGGCAGGCACCTAAGTCGAGATTGGCCTGGCCATCATCCCAGGGAATGAGGGCGCGTGACGTGGGTCCGCCGGCCGGAATGAACTGAGTGGCTCCGAGAGCGTCTTCAGCCACGAGATAGAATTGCGTCTTGCGCCCGCCCGATTGGCGCGGAACGGTTCCGCTATAGTGTCCGTTACCCTGGTCTGTCATGGCCGTGCTCCTGAAGGATGCCCCGTTGATGGAGTAGAAGAGCGTCACGGAGGCGATGCCGTCGGGGTCTGAGATCTCAGCATGGACCGTAGCCGATTCGTTGGCCGCGGGTACGGCGGGGGAATGCCGGAGGCTGGTGTAGGTGGGGCCGGCATTGGCAACTGCCTGGGAATTGGGAGCTCCGGGTGTGCCGCAGTCCTGGGGCGCCTCCAGGATGTGTGTGCGCGGCATGCGGTTGAAGTAGAGACGGGTGTTGAGTTGGTTGCAGCCGCTGATCCACCGGGCGCGGAAACTGATCTGGTAGACCAGGGAGGGGCTCAGGATGACATAGCTGCCACCGGACTTGAGGGTGGTTTCGGCGTGGTTGTGCATATGCTCCATGGCCCCCGTGGCCCGCACGTGAAGAACCCTGCCTGCGGGGTCATCGGGATCGACTATTACGCGGGCGTGCCGATGGTTGCCACGCATGCGCCAGGCGGAGAAATCACGTTGGAATGTGCCGTTCTGAATGAGTTCGCGAGGCGTTCCGCTTGGAGACTCGATCACGCTGATGTCATCGATGAGAAACTCTCCCGCATCGAGGAGTCCGAAGATCATCTCGTTATACTGGGTCGGGTCGTTGCTGGGAGTGAGGGTGCCCCGTCCCAGGTAGGTGATTTCCTGCCAGGGAGCATTCTCGAGGCTGGGAGCCCAGGCTTCCGGAGAGCTGTTGTCTGCATGTGGGTCACGCAGTTCGAGACTGGAGCCTGCCGCATCGGCCCGCCCCGCCCAGCGTCCACCATCGGAGAAACGGACCTCGTCGGCGACATTTCTATTGGCGTCAATGAGGCGCACCCGCTCTCCCTTGCGCGAAAGAGCGCCATTCCACTCTCCGGCGATGGTGAGGTCCGGATACTTGGCGGCCAGGGAGGCGGCATCACGGGCTACCACGAGGAACTGCCCGGCGGGGAGGACGGTGTCAGGGGGGAACTCGAAGGAGATGCCGTCGCTGAACTGCCAGTCGCCCAGGCTCAGGTCCTCCGTGCCCTTGTTGTAGAGCTCTATCCATTGATCGCTGGAGCGGCGCAGGGGCAGGCCTTCCTGAGAGGCGACCAACTGCAGTCCCATCACGATGTCCGAGCTGCTCGCGCTGGTCTGGTGGACTTCCACCGAAAGACGGTTGGCGCCCTGGTGCAGGGCCGCCAGGGCGGAGGGGGGTAGAATGGTGGTGATCACCGTTGCATTTCCCACCGTGTCACTCGAGGTGGAGGACGCGGTGATCGGTTCGTCACCGACCTGGTAGCGATCGATTTCGATCCCGTTGAGATAGAAGATTGCCCCGTCGTCGATCTGGTGGGAAAGTTCAAGCTGGGTGGTGTCACGCTCCTGTTGTTCGTTCACTTCAAAATCTGTTTCAAAATAGAAGGTGATCGTCCGTGGATTCCTTGAATCGAGCGGTGAGAGGGGAGTTGCGATGGCGTTGGTCAACGAGGCGGACTCCACTCCGAGCGGACCAGGGCCGGAGAGCCAGGTCTCGCCATCCTCCGGATGGGGCGAATTCTCCCAGTGATTACCGAGATTGCCGCCGGACTCGTTATAGCGCCACAAATGGTCCCAATCGACGAGGAGATCAGGGCTGGAGGGTTGCGTGGCGGGCAGGGGCCGTGGGTTGTACATGATCTCGTTGATCACGATGTCGGTATTGAAGGAGTAGCTGTTGGGGTCGCCGAAGGTAGGAGTGTCAGGGTAGAGCCAGCGCCCATTGGAGAGTCCCCGCAGGCGGTTGGTGATCTCGCGGGCGTCGGCCAGGGTGTCAGTGCCGGGTCGGAGAAGAGAAAGGCGGTGACCGTCGGCGACGGGGAAGGAGGGCGTGATGGCCAGGTGATCGCCCGGTTGAAGCAGACCACCCGGGACCTGCTGGGTGGCGCCGCTTGAAGAGCGCAGCTGGTAGCCGTCGAGAGTGATGCCATCGGAGCCCACATTGGTGAGTTCGACCTGGAAGCCGGGATCGTCTCCAGCCGCGATCTCGCTGAAGACGATGTCGTGAGTGATCTCGCCCTGAGAGTCACCGGGAAAGTTGGGGAGACCGGGCGTGCCGCCAGTCTCCGGGCTGGCAAGCCAGTTGAAGGGACGGGACTCGGCTGTATGTTCGTTGCGTTTGGAGAGGGTTGATCCCAGTCCGTCGGCTCCCACCGGCCAGTCACCGTCGTCCCCGTAGTTCAGTTCGTCCATCGTCCGGTCGTTGTTGTTGACCAGTCGGATGCTTTCCCCGTTGTTGGCGAGCCGACCAGTGAAGGGTCCCCGCGCGCCGCGTCCTGCGAGCGAGGGGTGAGAAGGATCGGCGGCCACGAGGAGATAGCCGTGGCCCGGAATGATGGTGCCGTTGGCAAAGCGATAGTTGATGCCGCCTTCGAGTTCCCAGTCCGAAATGTCAACATCGACCCCCATCAGGCTGTGTAGTTCAACCCATTCGGTGTCGTTGTCCTCGTCCGCAGGATGGTAGTGGACTTCATTGAAGACGATAACGCTGTCCGCGGCGGGGAGCAGACCGGTGTTGGCGGCCAGAAAGAGGAGAAGGGCGAGCAGGGTGACTGCCCGGGATGGGGAGGGGAGATTCATCGGTTGGGGTGGAGGACAATAGCGGAGGGAAGGGGAGGTCACAAGTGCACGGTCCACCGAGTCTTGAGCCCATTCTGGGAGAGCGAAGGAGACCGGCTACCACAGTTGGTAGCGCGAGGGTCGGTTTGGGAGGGAAGAGGATTCAGGCCATTTGCCTTAGCGACTGTCGGGGAGGGACTGGTCGAAGGGACAGATGTCTTCTTCCTCAGGTTTCTTGACAGGTTTGTCTTCCGGTTCGGGGTCCGGTTCGGGGGTCTTCTCCGGTTCGGGCGAGGATTCGGGTTCGGGAGGATTGTTGAATTGCTCGTAGTGCTGACGGAGTCGGTCCTCGGCTTCTCTTTCGATCAGGCGGGCACTGGAGAGGTCTCTGATCAGTTCCTTGGCCTGCATGATCTCAAAGTCGGTTGGTTTCTCGCGCACCTCGAAGTCGGGGGGAGAAATGATCATATTGGGAATCAGGTTCTCCACTCCGGGCGATACCTCTGGATCAATGATATAGCGAACGGTGGCCTTCGCTCCGGAAGACGGGCCGGTGGCGATGGAAGGAGCCTCTCCCTCTGCGAGCGCTTTTCGGTTTTCTCCGTCGGAAAACAGCCCCAGGGCACGGCAGTGTTGATAGTTACGCAGGAGGCCCTTGCTGATAATCTTCTCCCGCGGGTCAACATATGCGTTGCGTCCTGTCTGCGCTTTGCCGAAGAGAGCTCCATCGTCGTCGCCGTGGAAAACCTCCTTGAGGATCTCGACCGGTTCCTTGTCGAGTTCGGCCCCGGTCTTGTGGAGGAGTCCCATCGATTTGAAGAGCGCTCTCTTGCCGTCGTCAGCATAGATTGCCTCAAAGGAGGTCGCGGGGTGCGCCAGATCACGCAGTTCCTTGATGATTTGTTTCTCCAGCTTCTGCTTGTTCCATACCTTTAATCCGAAGGTGGCGAGAACAAGTACGATGGTTCCGATGACGAGATAGCGGATGAGATCGCCGACGGAGATGGCCATGACAGGAAGCTAGGGAGGCTCCGACCGGGACGCAAGAGCCCAGAGCTTCGAATCCGGAGTGCCCTGCGATGAGGGCAACTCCATTCTATAAGGAAAGAAAGGCCAGAATCTTCGATTCCTCCTCGGATCGGAACTGGTAGTCAGGCAGTCTTTCCCGCAGGCGCTTGAGGTGATTGTGGAGGGGGAAGAACTCGTCCTCATGACCATGTTGGGAGGCCATGAAACCAAGGATCTGGGCCCCCTGCAGGAAGAGGTGGCGTGCTTCACTGGACCGGCCGGAAAGCAGGCTTGCGTCAGCTGCTTCACACAACCACGCACCGCAGGAAACGAGCTGTGGAAGCTTGGCGGTGCCCGGATGATAGAAAAGCGCCACCAGTTTCTGGGCCCCGGTGTCGAGGAGAGTCTGCAGGGGAAGCCCGGTGAGAAGTTCGCAGTTTTCTTCAAGGAACTCCTCGAAGTCGGCAACGGCATCCGGCTTCTTCAATCCGGCTGCACGCAGGCAGAATTCCACCATGCGTTCAATCTCGCGAAGGATGTAGTCTTGCCGGAGCATGGGAGAGTGTCAGTCAGGTGGATCTGGAGAATCGTGAGGCGGTTCCTCCTCTTTCCGGAGAGCTTCCCGCCTGGCCAGCCATTTGTCCGAATCCATTTCTTCATCGAGAACCCCGTCTTCTTCCGTCCGGGATCCTGGCTCCGAACCCGATTCCTCCTCGATGGGGGCCTGGCTCCCCGGTTCCTCCGCTTGCCCCGGCAGGTCTGAGGACCGGGTCTCACCGCTCTCTCGCGTTGAGGCAACCTGCACCTCCCTCTCTTCCGCAGGCAGGATGGATTTCCCCGGATCAGAAGGCGCGGGAGCGGTTCGGACGCGGTGGTGGCGGCGACCGCTGAGGATAATGAGAGCGATGGCGGTGGCCCAGATCACCGCAACAATGAGAGTGCCGATGTTGAAGGGACCGTGTTCGTTCCAGGAAACGATGGCATAGCCGAGGCTTCCCGCGAAGAGAGCGTAATAGAGGAAGCCCCAGACAGTCTTGCGGATAACCATTCCTTCCTTGCCCACGAGGCCGGCCACCGCGGAGGCGGCCACCACGTTGTGGACGCAGATCATGTTGCCTGCGGCCCCGCCCACCGCCTGCAAGGCGACGATCCAGGCCGGATTGACCCCGATTTCCTGGCCCGTGTTGAACTGGAAGAGGGAGAGCATCATGTTGCTCACCGTGTTGGAACCGGCCACGAAGGCCCCGAGGCCGCCAATGAAGGGAGAAAGGATGGGCCATGCGCCTCCCGCCAGGGCGGCCACTCCGGTGGCGAGGACTTCCGGCATCTTGGCGTAGCCGGCTCCTCCACCGTCGGAGTTGATGAAGACCTCTACCATGGGAACGGTGAAGACAAGAGCGACGGAAGCCGCCACCGTGGTCCTGAAGGATGAGCGCCAGGCATTCTGGTAGTCCTTCCACTTCATGCGGTGCAGGAAGAAGGTGACAATTGAAACCACGATGAAGACCGCGCCGGGAAGATAAAGGAACTGGAAGAACTTGGGCTTGAGGCTGTCTTCAAGGGGTGAGTGAACTGCGACAGACCATCCCTTGAGCCATGCCGCGAGGTCCGGGATGGTGCGCGTGAGAACGAGGAGGAGTCCTACCATGATATAGGGGGCCCAGGCGTGGAAGATGCCGATCTGTCGTTTGTTGTCATCTTCGTCATCGGCCGGGATCTGCAACGAGCCCATCCAGTCCGGATTCCACTGGTCGCGGGTTGCGAAATCCCAGGCCTTCTCCGGGGTTGGAACAAGGAAGCCGGACCGGGCCGTGGTTATCACGATGAAGAGACCGACCAGACCTCCGACGAGAGAAGGGAATTCCGGGCCGAGGAGCCAGGCTACGAGCCAGTAGGGCACGATCATGGCCAGAGCGGCGAAGAGGGCGAACTTCCAGATCCGCAGGCCTTCGAGGAAACTTCTGTTAGCCCCGTAAAAGCGGGTGAGGAGTCCGCAGAGAAGAAGGGGAACGAGCAGGCCGGTGAGGGCGTGCAGGGTGGCGACTTTCAGGCCGATATCCGCGAGAAATTCTTCTCCGTTCGCAAATCCGATCCCCGTCCCCCAGCCCTCCACACCGAGGTCGGTGGAAAGCTTGTGATTTGCCCCTTCCGCCGGCGAGGGGTCCACCGAGAGGCCATTGCCTACCCCTACCTTGATGGGCGTGCCTACCGCACCGAAGGAGACCGCGGTGCTCTGGATGATCATGCCGGCCAGCACGGCCGCCATGGCGGGAAACCCCAGTCCCACGAGAAGGGGAACCGCGACGGTGGCGGGTGCACCGAAGCCCGCGGAACCTTCAATGAAGGATCCGAATAACCAGGCGATGACAATGACCTGCACGCGGCGGTCGGGCGAAATGTCGGTGAAGCTCTGCCGAATGACCCGGAGACCACCGCTTTCCCGCAGGGTGTTGAGGAGCAGGATGGCTCCGAAAACAATGTAGAGGAGGCTGAGGGCGACCACCAGGCCGTTGATGGAGGACGCGGCCACCCTGGCCACTGGGATCTGCCAGATGAGGAGAGCGAGTCCGGCTGCCAACCCGTAACAGATCGGCATGGCCCGGCTGGCCGGCCAGCGGAGCCCGACCAGCAGGACAGCCACGGTCAGGATGGGCAGGAAGGAGAGGAAGGCAAGGAAGCTGGGATGCATGTCGGTGGAGGAGCCGAAGCGGTGTCTTGTAAGCGTGTCGTCTGACTTTGAGAAAAAAGCCGATCATGAGCAAGCAGGTCCTGTGCTGTTTGCATTTGTGCGCTTGAAAAGCAGACCAATCGAGGGCTGTTATGGGGTGATGACAATGAAGAGCGCAGTGTTGGCGGTGGTATTGGTTCTGTTCGGGAGGGCGATGGCCCAGGAGGCCCCCGTGGTTGGCCCGGCCAGTGGATCACTTGTCATCGTGGGCGGTGGCGGGAAGGAAATGGAGAGCATCCTCGACAAGTTCGTGGAACTGGCGGGAGGGAAGGGGGCGCGTATCGTGGTGGTGACCACCGCGGCGTCCAGTAATCCGAAACACAATTATGACCGTTCCTGGATCGCCACTTTCGCGCGGGAGAAACTGGGAGTAGCGGAGGTGACGGTGCTGCACACGCATGATCCCAAGGTCGCGAAAACGGAGGAATTCGTGAAACCGATCAAACGGGCCACAGGAGTATGGTTCGGTGGGGGACGGCAGTGGCGTCTGACCAGGGCCTACGGAGGAACCCGTTCGGAGCAGGAGTTTCACCGGGTGCTCGAGCGTGGCGGAGTGATCGGAGGTTCCTCAGCCGGAGCCACCATCCAAGGGTC
>Ga0310342_100001011_pt1 | contig 16990 bp, 14 predicted proteins | sample S15DNA20500_MG_FD_206155 | JGI IMG/M metagenome (GOLD analysis project Ga0310342, IMG submission 206155) | Marine microbial communities from station ALOHA, North Pacific Subtropical Gyre - S1503-DNA-20-500_MG | ecosystem: Environmental > Aquatic > Marine > Oceanic | place: Pacific Ocean: North...
CTCTTCCTCTTCCTCTTCCTCTTCCTCTTCCTCTTCCTCTTCCTCTTCCTCTTCCTCTTCCTCTTCCTCTTCCTCTTCCTCTTCCTCTTCCTCTTCCTCTTCCTCTTCCTCTTCCTCGTATTCTTCCTCTTCCGCTTCCTCTTCCTCTTCCTCGTATTCTTCCTCTTCCGCTTCCTCTTCCGCTTCCTCGTATTCTTCCTCTTCCGCTTCCTCTTCCTCCTCCTCGTATTCTTCCTCGACGTCGTCCTCTACGTATTCTTCTTCCTCTTCAAAATCATCTCTTCCTGAAGATCCTGATTCATCCCTGTGAGGATCGGTCGCTTTGCTGTCGGGGCCCTGGGAGTCGTAGCCGGATTCCTCCGAGCGTTTACACTCGGCGTAGAACGCATCAAGCACCTGGGACTGGATCTCCTCGCGGCACTGGGAATTGATAGGATGAGCTATATCCGCATGCTGCTTTCCCCTGCCGTCATCGTCGTCCGATCTTTCACGCGGGACCTTCGAGCCGCACTCGTTACAGAACTTAGCCCGGGTATAATTCTTGCAGCCGCATCGGCAGCGAGATGTCAGCTTCCTGCTGGGCATGGCGACGAAGGCACCCTTCGTGCCATCGATAATCTTCAGATCCCGAATCACGAAGCAATCATCGATCGTGATACTGCAGAAAGCTCGAAGCTTGTCGCCACTGGATTCAACCAGCTTGATACGAATCTCAGTAATCTCCATCAGAAGATTCCTTTCTCACCGACAAAAAAGTGAAACCTACCTATCCGTACCGTTCCACCTGCCCCATGTCGGAGCAGTAGCATATCGATCCGAAGGAAAAAGCCGCAAAGCAGCCTTCCGACAAATAAAAATGCGCTAAGCCCGCGCTACGATCGGAAAACCGCAGACCAATCCGGGACGCTATTGACAGTAAAAACCCTGGTGCCAGGAGGCACCTCACCCTTAAGAGTGTCCGCGCTGGAGACAGCCTCTTCGGCATTGTCACACAACCCGAAACACGATGAGCCACTGCCTGACATCAAAAACCCGCGGAACCCTTCCGCTGCGAGCAGCCCTCTTATCTCCGCGATTTCCGCAAAGAGGCCGCAAGCTACCGTCTCAAGACGGTTGAACAGTAACTCACCACTACTAAGGACCTCGACAATCGAGGAACGCAGGATGCTATCTACGCTCTTGACGGGAGTCAAGCTCCTATCTGCATTAGATTGCGAGTGGTCGAAAGCCTCATACACCTTTCGGGTCGAGACCTCGATCGCCGGACTGATAAGGACGTAATGCAAGACCCCAGCCGGTTCAAACACATCATCAAGCGCGGTGACAAGCTCCCCCCGCCCCTGGCATCTCGCCGTGCCGCCTGAGAAAAAGAAGGGGACATCCGACCCAAGCTCTCCACCGAGCTCTCGCAGCCGATCAGGGCCCACCTTGAGATCCCATAATTTCCTCAAGGCCACCAGGGTCGCGGCCGCATCACTGGAGCCACCTCCAAGGCCAGCCCCGCAAGGAATGGACTTTCGAAGGGTTATGCGAACCCCCGAGGGAAAACCACCCACCTCATCGAACAGACGCCGAGCCGCCCGGTAGACGATATTCTCCCGCCCCACGTTGATTCCCTCCTCGACGAGATGGATAGCTTCAGCAGAAGGAGGAACCGGAACGAACTCGAGCTCATCGTAGAGCGACACAGCCTGGAAGATGCTGTCGATGGGATGGTAGCCATCCTCGCCGGGCCTTCCCACATCGAGAAACAGGTTCAGCTTGGCGGGCGCCCTGACGACGATCCCCTCTCCAGCGTGTTTCAATTCCATCGAGACACGAACCACAGGCGAGATGCCCGCTCAGTTCCCTCCATCGATCTCAAGCTCCGCCTCTTCCATTCGACCGGACGCATCCGTCGCCGTCACCTGGATATTGTCTATCAATCTCACGTCGCCAAACCTTGCCGCGAGGGCCACCAGGACTCCCTCGCCATCGAGGTTCAGCACGCCATCGGGAAAATCTCTGAGAGTCTCCGCCGCGAGGACCTCGGCGTATTCGAGTTCACAGCTCCCTGTCTTGTCGAATATGCCGGCCAGGCTCTCTCTCACGACATCCACCGAGGTCTCGCCACCGGTGATGAGTTCTCTCGCAGCCTGCAGAGATTCCCATATAACCGTGGAGGCAGCCCGCTGGACCTCCGTAAGACGTTCGTTCCTGGAGCTCATGGCGAGGCCATCCGCAGAGCGAACGGTAGGCAGCAGGCGAATTTCTATATCAAACAGCAACTCTTCGGCCATCTTCGAGACGACCTTCGCCTGCTGGAAATCCTTCGATCCGAAATAGGCGCGATGGGGTCTGACCACATGGAAAAGCTGCGTAACGACCGTACAGACACCTTTGAAATGTCCCGGTCGGCCGGTTCCACAGAGCTTTCGAACCAGGTCTTCGACGAAGACCCAGGACTCGAACCCCTCGGGCAGGAAATCCGTCCGCTCACCTACCAGGACGATATCGGCGCCGACCTCGCGGCAGGCATCGAGGTCCGCCTCGAGATTGGCGGGATAATGATCGAGATCGCTGGCGGAATCAAACTGGGCAGGATTCAGGTAGATGCTGACAACCACTCTATCGCACTCCAGGCGCGCCTGGCGAACGAGGGACAGGTGCCCTTCATGAAGCCCTCCGAGAGTCGGAACAAAGCCGACACTGAGCGCCGCCGTCCTGTAGGCCTCGCTCCATTCAGCCACCTCATCCGCGCGCCTGAGTATTTTCACTGTTCACTCCCATCCTCACACAAGGAAACCGGCTCAGCCCCGGCGGCCTGGAGCTCAGCAAGGAGTTCCGCGATAGTCTTGCCATGGACCGGGTGGACCCGGCCTGGAGCGATCTCACACAACGGCTCGATAACAAAGGCCCGCTCACACATGCGAGGATGGGGCACAACGAGATCCCCGCTCTCCACGATCAAATCCCCGTACAGCAGGATGTCCAGGTCAATATTGCGAGGCCCGTTGAGCACCTTTCGTACCCGCCCAAGCCGCGTCTCCACTTCCTGGAGATGTCCGAGGAGATCTCGAAGCTCGATAGCGGTCTCCAGTTCGCCGGCGCCGTTGAGGTATTTTCCCTGGGGTGGCCCCCCCACCGGCTCGGTCTCGATCAGGCGTGAGAGGATCTTCCATTCGACCCCATCGATTTCATCCACCAGGGAGACCGCCTTCTCTATGAAGCCGCGCCGATCGCCCAGGTTGGACCCCAGCCCGAGGAGAACCGAAACCTTGCCGTCAGGCAGCAGTCCTTCTTCCGCCATCTTCTTTCAACTCCGCTGCAACACCTTCGCCTCCTCCTCATCCTCCGCGTATTTTCTACGGCCAAAAAAGACCAGGCGGAAGAGAAACACCACCGGTGTCCAGATAAGATACCCGATAAAGGCAAGGGGAAGAAACACCTCGGGGATGATGGCGAGAAGCAACGCGGCGAAAATGAGAGATACGAAGAATTCCCAGGAATGGGACCGTCCGAAAATTCTGGAGCCGATGTGCTCAAACTTCAGCCGACTCGACACCATCGTAAAGCCGAGGATCACTCCCAGGAACGGAAGTAAATAGTTAACCGCTCCCACGTAGGCAATCATGGTCTCAACGGGGACATACTCGGCAAGCCACTTAAGCTCGGTCTGCTCCGCCTTCAGCACATACCCCTGGAAAATAACCAGCGATGCGACGCAGCCGGCAGCCGCGGGGGAAGGCAATCCCTTGAAGCAGAGATGGGCCTCTTCCTCCGGAGCGTTCTCGACGTTGAACCTTGCCAGCCTCAGCAGCGCGCCCAGAAAATAGGCCAGGGAGAAGAACCACACCATGTTCAGCCAGCGTGGGCTCCCATCGAGGTTCATCTGGACAATCATGAAAGCTGGGACCAGGCCGAAGGTCACGAGATCGCAGAGAGAATCAAGCTGGGCCCCAAGCTCAGTGGACCCCTTCACCATTCTCGCCACCTTGCCGTCAAAAGCATCGAATAGCATGCCAAGCAGAACTAGGTAGCCCGCAAAAACGAGGTTCTCCGGGTTCAGCAGGGTTCCATCGGCGGCCACCTCAATCTTGCTGAGCTTCACCAGGGCGGCAAATCCACAGACACCATTGCCGATGGTCAGCAGGTTCGCGAACACACTTCCGGGGCGTAATTCCATCAATCAATCCTCTGCAGACCCATCGGCCTCGCCTCCAATAGGCGCAAATCGGCCGAGAATAGTAACCCCCCCGCGCACCTTGTCTTTTACGGACACCTCGGGCTGAAACCCAGCCTCCAGCGGCACCATGATCTCCGTACGCGATCCATATTTAATCATACCTATCAACCCACCCCTGACCACAAGATCCTTCTTCTCCAGGGGGCAGATAATCCTCCGGGCGATAGCCCCCGATACCTGCCGCAAGAGAAGTTTGATACCCCGGGCTCCATCCTCCCGGATCCTCATGCCGATCGAATTGCTCTCATTGGAGAGAATAGCCTCCGCATCATAAGCGACACCGAAACCTCCCTCCTTGTAGCTCAGCCACTCGATCTCGCCAGCGCAAGGAGCCCGGTTGACGTGAACATTGAAGACCGAGAGAAATATCCCGATTCTCAGGCATTTTCCGCCAATGTATTCCTCCTCATCGAACTCCTCGATGTCCTGAACCGTTCCATCTGCCGGCGAGACGAGAACTCCAGTCGCTGAAGGAACCGACCTGGATGGATTACGGAAAAAAAGCGCCATGAAGGCCCCGAAGAACACCACCAAACCACACAGGATGGACCACCATGGGCTTACAAACACAGCAAGGGCCAGGGCGCCAAACAACGCCAGGAGACTTAAGAGCGACCACTTGAGAATGTCCCTGTGTCCCCAGGGGGCGAAGTAGCCCTGGTCCAGCCGGATCAGTTCTCCGGGATGGGGCCCGGGTTCCGCTGCCGCCCGGGCAGACGATGATCTTGAAGGTCCCGTCATTAAAGGACTTGTACTCTCTGAATGGTGAACTTCGATTACCGACAGACCGGCTGAAAAGCAGCTGCCCCAAGAACCCGTGCTCGTACTTTTTCTGGCCCGGTGATTACCTGGCAGAACAGCTACCGTCTAGCCGAATCCTTAAATATTTGAATTTAAAAGATTTACAGTGCAGCAAGGGGACAAAACAGCGCTCTTTCGGCCTTTTTTCGGCCTTTCACCCCCCCCGAGAACAGCCTCAGCAAGGCCGTAACCCTCTTCAAACAGGGTTGACAGGTTCGATGGCCTAAGTTACAAGCCGTTGCTAATAAAGGACATCGACCAAGCAGCATAGACAGTATGGAATCTCAAAGCAATACCAGAATAGAACACGTCCAGGGCCGGCAGGTTTTTGACTCCAGGGGCAATCCTACAGTGGAAGCGGATGTCCGTTTGAGCGATGGATCCACAGGCCGAGCCGCCGTTCCTTCGGGAGCATCAACCGGTGAGCACGAAGCCCTCGAGCTTCGCGATGGCGGAACGGACTACATGGGCAAGGGGGTTCTGCAAGCAGTAGCCAACATCAACGGCGAAATCAGCCAGGCCCTCATCGGCAAAGACGCGGCGGAACAACGCTCCATTGACGAAGCGATGATCGAGCTGGACGGCACCGACGGGAAAAAACGGCTGGGGGCAAACTCCATCCTGGGAGTCTCCATGGCAGTAGCGCGAGCCGCCGCTGAATCAAGCGGCGCCCCCCTCTACGTACACCTCGGCAGCGAAACCTCATCGAGATTGCCGTGCCCGATGATGAACATCATCAATGGCGGTGAGCATGCCGACAACAATGTCGACGTCCAGGAATTCATGATCCTGCCCTCGGGAGCCGACAGCTTCACCGAGGCCATGCGGACAGGTTCGGAAATCTATCACCATCTTAAAAAAGTACTCTCGGCAAGGAGCCTCAGCACCGCGGTAGGAGACGAGGGGGGATTCGCTCCCAACCTCGGCTCCAACGAGGACGCGGTCAAGATCATCATCGAGGCCATCGAGGCGGCAGGCTACCGGGCAGGAGAAGATGTCCAGATCTCGCTCGATGTCGCGGCCTCTGAATTCTTCAACAAGGAGACAGGTCAATACGAGCTCACTGGCGAAGGGCGGAAGCTCGATGCCGATGAGATGATTGAATTCTACGCAGGGCTGGTCGACAGCTACCCCATCTTCTCGATCGAGGACCCCCTGGACGAAAATGACTGGGATGGGTGGAGGAAGATGACCAGCTCCCTCGGTGACCGGATCCAGCTGGTCGGCGACGACCTCTTTGTCACGAATATCAAGCGCCTGCAGCGCGGCATCGAAGAGAAATCGGCCAACGCGATCCTGATCAAGCTCAACCAGATTGGAAGCGTCTCTGAAACTCTCGACGCGATTGAGCTCGCCAGGGAAAACGGCTTCAAGAACCTCATCTCGCACCGTTCGGGTGAGACGGAAGACTCGTTTATCGCAGATCTGGCGGTCGCGACCGAGGCCGGGCTTATCAAGACAGGCGCCCCCTGCCGAAGCGACCGGGTGGCAAAATACAATCAATTATTGAGAATTGAAGAACGGCTCGCGGGAGAAGCGGTCTATGGGATCGGATAAGGGAGGAGTTTTCTGGCGTGAGGTCTACTGGTTCGCGATCATCGCCTTGGTCTCGATCACTGTCGCCCTTTTAGTCCTGCCGCCCAAGGCCGTCGAATATCGAAGCCTCAGCCTCATGGAGGCTGAGTTGAAGGCCGAGAATGAGATCCTCGATGAGCAGCAGAAGAGGCTGGATGCGGCCATAACTGCAATGAGAGACGATCCCCTCTACAGGGAGGCCGTCTTTCGCAAGGTGCTGGGCGTCAAGAAAAACGACGAAGTATTCCTCGATGAAGGCGACAGCGCCGACGGGAATTGAACTCCCCACCCGCCCCGTAGCGGCACTCGCCACCCCTGCCGGCTCCCAGCCGCTCGGAAGAGGAGCCGGAAGCCAGGGGGGCAGCCCGGAAAATGGAAGAAGACTGTAGCTTGCGCGGCCCTGCCCGGGCGCTCTACAGCTTCGGCACCCGCAATCTCGTTCCAACGTGGAGCTCAGTGTACTCCAGGCCCAGGCTGCTGTTGACCTCGTAGAACTTATTCATGTGCCTCGAGCTTCCAAGCAACCTCTCACTGATCGCGCTGAGAGTATCGCCTTTCTTCACCACGTAATAACCGGGGGGCGGTGGCTTGGGAGCGACAGAAGTCGGCGGTTTCACACTGCCGACGCCCGTCTTCACCGGAACCGGGCCGGCAGCAATCTTCTTCTTCACCTGCTTGATCGCCTTGGGAGGCGGGGAAGGAATAATCACCACCACTCCCGGCCGGAGCTTCTTGGGATTGGTACCCTTGTTCGCCTTGGAGATCGTCGGGTGGAGCCACCCCTTGCCATAGTATTTCACGGCAAGCGTCCAATAGCTCTCACCCTCCTTGAGCGTATGTTTTTTTGGAAAACCGGGAACCTTCGTATTGGTCCGCCGGGTGGCGGCCGGGGTAGGAGGATTCGCCGAGAAGGTCCGGGTTGAAGGTGGGACGACTGTTTCCTGCGCGCCTCCTTCACCCGCGGCTTCCTCCTGGACACCGCTCGACTCAGCAGCATCTCTCTTACTGATTAATGTGTTTGATTCCGGCGGCGACTGGACACCTCCTCCAGTCTCTGCCCCGGCGGTCTCCGGAGCTGCTTCACTCGGGGACGGCTGGTCGGGGTCAACATACCCTTCAGAGGTGGTTTCAGTCCGCTTCAGCGGCTCGCCCGGGAAGCTCTCGCCGGCTGCTCGTGCATCCTGGCGGAAAGAACCTCTCCCGGACGAATCAACCAGGAAGCTGCGTTCTGTAAGTGGCTGGGTTGCGCGGATCATCCTGTTTCGCAGAACCGAAGAGCCTTCGGTTTCGACATTACCGGAACTGCCGGCGGCAGTGCTCTCGTTCGCGGAAACAATAGGTTCCGTTGATTCGTTGATCGGAGTACCGGTTTTAACGTACTTCGCCACCACAACCACCAGCAAGATCATCAACCCTACGATGGCAATCTTGGTACTATTGGCCATCCTCTACCTCCGACTTCTTTTCTACTGTACAAGGCACTCTTCACTACACTAAACCCCAAGCCCCGGGGAACTCCCCTCCCCTGAAAAGCTCTGTAGATGAGGTTTAGGAAGAATTAAAACTTTAGCGGTACTTGAGGTCAACAGAGAAATACATAAATAACAGGAGGAAACAGAGTTAACCCTGTTTCCTCCTGCTTATTCACGGAAATTGGCGGTTTTTCAGGCCGAGGCGGCCTCCTCCTTGCGAGTCAGCGCTCTCTGGCGCAGCATGAGCAGGATTGGACTGGCCACGAATACCGATGAGTAAGTTCCCGCGATCAGCCCAACCAGGAAGGTAAAGGCAAATCCCCTGACAGCCTCTCCACCGAGGAAGAGGAGAGCGCAGACCGTCATGAGGGTCGTCGCTGACGTCAGGACGGTTCTGCTGAGTGTCTGGTTGATACTGAGATCCACGCATTCCCTGAAGGACAGCTTGTTCTTGCCGTAGATCTTCAGGTTCTCACGAATTCGATCAAATACCACGATCGTATCGTTGATCGAGTAGCCGATGATGGTAAGCAACGCCGCGACCTCCGGAAGATTGATCTTGATCGGGTAGTTCGGGACAAACTGGTCCACCAGGGCGATAAGCCCGATACTGATCAGGACATCGTGGATCAGGGCGGCGATGGCCGCCAGGCCGAAGTAGAACTCGAACCTCAGCGAGACATAGAAGACGATACCGAGAATCGAGATAAAGAAGGCGACAATAGCCTTCTGCTGGAGATCACTCGATACCGTGGCCCCTACCGTCGACACCGTGGGAAACGGCTCGGAGAGAGCGCACAGGTCAGAAACGGAATCATCGTTGAACGCCCGCCTTGCTGCGGCCTCCGCCTGTTCACGGCTCGGTATTCCCGTTCCCGCGGTCGAAGCTACGGGTGAAGGAGTGAAGGCCGCGAACATCAGCTTGTACTTCGTCACAGGCGACTCGGCGGTCTTCTCACTCACCAGCGAGCAGGACTCTACCGTCAGCCCACTCTCACTTTCACCATCCTGGCCTGACATCTTCCACTTCGATCGTGAATCTTCAGCCAGGACCGCGTTCACCTTCTCCCGCAGGTCATCGGGAGAAAACTCGCTGATCCGGTCAAGATTAACGTCCAGGACGAGATTGCTTTCCGCGCCTGTCGCGGCAACATCTTCCCAATTGGCCACGAAAGGAGAGGGGAGAAGCAAGCCGCGGGCCTCGAGTTTCTCTTTGAGTTTCTCCCGCACCTGCTCGGCGCTCTGGGCATCTTTATCGCCCGAAGCGGCATCCCCGGCTCCTGCGACCACCCGGGTCATGAGGATGAAGTTGCGGCCCGGCTCGCCGCTCACCGCGTTCAATTCCTGCAGACGGGCTCCCTGGAACACATCCTCATGGTCCTTCACCAGGGTATCGATGATCTCCTCCACATCACTGCGGGAGAGCTTCTTGCTGAGGGTGAAACCAACCCGGGCACCACCGTTGAAATCGATTCCGTAGTTGTCCATTTTCCGGGGAACCACCACCGCCCAGGAGCCTATGATCACCAGAATTGAGAGCAACAGAAAGGGCTTCTGGATACTGCTGAAGCTGATGCTCGGCGTGGAAAAGAGCCGGTTCATCTTGAAGTTCTTCAAGACCCCCATGTTGAGGAAGAAGCTGATGATGAGCCGGGTTACGAAGAGAGCTGAAATGAAGCTGATGATGATTCCCGCGATCAGGGTGATCGCGAAACCCTTGACCGGCCCGGTACCGAAGTTGAAGAGGACAATTCCCGTGAGGGCGGTTGTCAGGTTCGAATCGAAGATGACCGAGAAGGCTCTCTGGTATCCCGTGGTCAGGGATTGGAGCAGGGTTTTCCCGCGTTCGCGCTCCTCACGAACCCGCTCAAAGATCAGGATATTGGCATCGATCGCCATACCTATGGTCAGCAGGATGCCCGCGACACCCGGCAGGGTCAGCGTCTGGCGGAAGCATGCGACATAGGCGAGGACCGCCATGATGTTGAAGGCCAGGGCGAAGTTGGCCACCAGTCCGGCGAAGAGGTAGTAGAGCGCGATGGAGCCCATGACAAACGCGAGCCCCACGAGGATAGCCTTGGTGCTGGACTCAACCGCTTCCTTTCCCAGCAGCGCTCCAACCGTATTCCGCGAGATCAGCTCGGGATCGGTCGGCAGGCTCCCACCCCTCAGGATGGTAACGATACTGTTGACCTCCTGGGTCGTGAAATCACCAGTGATCTGTCCACTGCTGGAGATCCTGCTCTTGATATTCGGGCTCGAAAGCACCTGGTCATCGAGCACGATAGCCAGGGGGCTGTTGACATTGGATCCCGTCAACTCACCGAGCGTATTGGCGCCATCGGTATCCATAGAGAACAGCACCATGGGGGTCCGGGTATCAGGATCGAGAGAGGCCCCCGCGGAGGCGATATGTTTTCCATCAACCTTGTCATCGGGCTTGTTCGACAGCACCAGGTCCCTGACCTTCACATAGGTGTCTTTGCCATCGACCTGCTGTTTTTCGACAAGGGGCCGTACGAGAAATTCGGGCTCGGGAGGCCTCACAGCTTCCTCACCCGCGCGATCCAGCCGCACAAATTCCGCGTACTTGACCTTCCAATCGTTTTCTTCCTTGTGGTATCCCTCTATCGCCGCGGGAAGATTGTTCTCCTGCGCGGTCACCACCAGCTGCAGCTGCAGGCTTCCCGCCTTCTCAATCTGCTCCTCGATAAACTTGGTAGAGTCCGGATCTCCGCCGGGGATCGTGACAACAAGCCTGTCCACCCCTTCGATCGCGATGCGAATCTCCTTGAGACCGTAGATATCGAGGCGGCGGGAGATGATGTCCTTGACCTCTTCGGCCACGTCCTCGGCCGCGCCCTCCACTCCGCTGAGATCCAGCTTGTACTGGAGCTCAGTTCCCCCCTGGAGATCTATTCCCAGGTTGATACTCTTGAAGTTCCCGAAGGGATTCAGTATCCACACGCACAGAGCTATAAAACAGGCCACCGCGGCCCAACCCCAACCAGTTCGCTTGATCATTGTCTTTCCTTACCAATGGATAAATCTGTTTTGAGAATCGACGGAAAACCCGGACCGCTCAAAGAGCGGCTGTGAGAACGCCGGGGGCCCGGCTCCGTCACCGGGGGCGCCCTGGTTCAGGCCGCGGGAGGGCCGCGGGCCGGGGGGGGCTTCCCGCCCCACCAGCAGGGCGAGGCCAGTTCCGCTCCGGCGAGCTTCCGTGACAACTCCCCGGGGCAGGGCTCCAGGCAGAAAGAAGCTTCAATGCTCCAGGAGTCGCCTGGAGCTATTCTCTCGATTCGAAGCAGGCTGGCGGTGTGCCCGGCCTCGATGCCGCGCAGCTGCCCAGGGCCGGGGACGCAGGGGTCTTCCCCGCCTCCCCGCGGTACCGGGAAACCGGGCTCCCCGCCATCGGGGCCGGGAGCATCTTCACCCTGCTGCGACGCTGGCTGCGTCGAGGACGCGCCCTGTGAATTCTCGAAACCGGAAACGCTCCTATCTTCCAGCACAAGGGGAAGAACGAGGAGCCCCAGCAGCAGGAGGGGGAAGCTCAGAGATAGCCTGGGAAATCTGATTCGTTCCATTTATCTGCTTTATTCAGGAGCTGGGAATCGGCGGAACTTCGGTCCCTGCCTCGGCTTCATCGGTGGTTGTCTCCTCCGGCTCGGAGGTGTCGTCCCGAACCGCGGCGCTGTCGATAATATCCAGGATCGCTGTCCTGGTGAACTGGATACGGGTCTTGGAGTGTTTGTCGACCTCCAGGATGACAACATCCTGGTCGATCTCTTTGACAATCTTCCCGTAGATGCCGCCATGGGTCAGCACATTGTCACCCTTCCGCGCAGCCTGGACCTTCCGCTCACGCTCCTTCTGCTTCTTGCTTTGCGGGCGAATGATCAGGAACCAGAAGATCGCGAAAATCAGGATGATCGGCATAAAGCTCCCCAACCCGCCGAACCCTCCTCCACCCTCCTGGGCGAGAACGATAAAGTCCGTAAACCATGGAATATGCATAAGGTCATGTCCTCACGAGTAATGCCGAAAAGACCGAGCATAACCTCAGCGGCGAGGCTTGCAATAGTTTTCCCGCGTCTCAGGGACCCGGAACGGCATGATCAGAAAAAAGCCCCCCCTGACGGCAACTTTTCCGGAACTCCAGGGCGCGCCCGGCGCTGATAGCCTCCCTCAGATCCGACATCAGGCGCTGAAACCAGGTGAGATTGTGAATGGTGCCGAGAACCGGCCCGAGAATCTCGGCGCGCTGGTAGAGGTGGCGCAGGTAGGAGCGGGAAAACTCCCGGCAGGTATAACAGGAGCAGTCGGCATCCAGGGGCCTGAAATCTCTTCCCCAGGCGCTGTTGCGTATCTTCACCACCCCCCCGGACGTGAAGAGGTTGGCGTTTCGAGCGTGCCGGGTGGCGACAACGCAGTCGAAGAGATCGACACCCTCGAGCGACATATCCACCAGGTTCTCCGGCATACCCACCCCCATCAGGTACCTCGGCCGCTCACGCGGCAGGAGTGGAGCCGTCACCTCGACAACGCGCCGCATGTCCTCCGATGGTTCACCGACACTCACCCCTCCGATGGCGTAGCCGGGAAAATCGAGCTCCAGCAGTTGGCGGGCTGACTCCGCCCGGAGATCGTCGAAGCAGCCGCCCTGGACGATACCGAAGAGGGTCTGGTCCCCCTCCCGCTGGTGGGCCTCGCGGCAGAGCCCGGCCCACCGGGTAGTCCTCTCCACGGCCCTGGCAACCTGCTCACGGGAGGCCGGAAAAGGCGGGCACTCATCGAAGGCCATGATGATGTCCGCCCCGAGGTCATTCTGGATCTCCATGCAGCGCGAGGGCGTCAGCCGGATCTCATCGCCATCGATGTGGGAGCGGAAGGTAACCCCCTCGTCATCGACCTTATTGAGCTCCGCGAGGCTGAAGACCTGGTAGCCGCCGCTGTCTGTAAGGATGGGGCCCTTCCAGCCGGTAAACGCGTGCAGGCCGCCGGCCTCTCGCACCACGTCGGAGCCCGGCCGCAGGGCGAGATGATAGGTATTGGCGAGAATCATCCGGGCGCCGGTCTCGGCCACCTGCTCCGGGGTGAGCGCCTTGACCGAGCCCTGGGTTCCCACAGGCAGGAAGGCGGGAGTTTCCACCTCTCCATGGGGCAGCTTCAGCAACCCACGCCTCGCGGCGCAGGACTCGTCGGTGTCGATGACCGAGAATTCAAGGGGAGAGATGCTCATGGGCGGCTTGCTCGAAAACAGGGAAGGCGAGTTTGCTCTAAAGACGCCCCGGGAGCAAGCGGCGAAACCTCAATAGGCTTCCATCAATTCACTGCCGGGGTAGTAGTGCCGCAGGATTCGCCGATAATCGAGGCCCTCTCTCGCCAACCCCCCGGCCCCGACCTGGCAGAGCCCGACACCATGACCAAAACCGGATCCCGTGAGCACCCACCCTCCGGACTCGGCCCGCTCGGGGGTGAAGGCGGTGCTGCGCACAATGCCCGGGAACCGAGCCTCTACCGCCAGGCGAAAGCTGTCCGCCCTCCACTCGAAGGCTCCGAGCGAATGACGCAGCCGAAGATAGAGAACCCTTCCGTCCGCCGACCTCTCCGCCACCTCGAGCGCGCTCGCCTCGCCCAGTTGGAGCTCCGGACGGTTCTTTTCCAGGTACTCCCTGGCGACCAACTCGAGCTGGCCGGCCTCCAGGACGGAGCTCCAACTGGCGAACCTGCCGCCTGAGCAGCCTCCGCAGGCGACACCCGCCAGCGGCGCGATAGCGGCGACCCCCAGGGCCTCATTCGAGTCAGCGGTATGCCCACCGCAGGTAGAATGATAATAGCTGGAGAAAAGCCCTCCGCTCCAGGACAGCGCCTGCCCCCGGGTCCTCACCACCGCCCGACGAACACTTCGAGTCTCGGCCTCGACCCCCTTGTAGACCTGGAAGCCGGTGGTCGCCGCGAAGACCCGGCTCCTGCCGGCCTCCCGGGCGCGTTCGAGGGCATGGAGGGCGAAGGTCCGGCTGGCAACGGCCTGGGCGGCCAGCGCCTCCCCATCGAAATAGGAGGGCATCTCGGCGCCGATGACTCCCAGCAGGTAGTACTGCAGGTCGAGAGCGTTGACAGCCCGGACCAGGCCGTCCTCGGCCCGAAGCTCGAGCGCGCCCCTATAGGAGCGCGCCTGGGAGCCATCGAGAATGACCGCCACGGTAAAATCAGCCCCCCGGCGATGGAAAAGAGCCGGCTCTGAATCCGAGACGAGTTGCTCAGCGGGAGGCGGGTCGGCCGAAACTCTGCTCTCATCCCCGGCAGCCGCCACCGGCAGCGAATCGATCCTCACCGCGGCGGTGAAGGCCCGCCCGCCAAGCTCGATCGCCGCTCCAGCGCAGCGCGCCGCCACCGTACCGCGCAACGCGCCACGGAAGAGAACCCGCCCCCCGGGGAGAGAGCGGATCTCCACCTGCCCCGGCATCTTCACCAGGACCCTCTCGGCGGAGAGGGCTCGAACACGGACCTCGATCCCCGAGGGAACGAGCTCGACAGGGAGCTCCTCCTTCTTCCTGCAACCCCCGCTGGCGGACAGCAGGCAGAGGAGAGCGGTACCACATATTCTGCGCCGGTAGGACATGGAGAACGGTGAGGGCCGGTTAGAGAAAAGGAAACAGAGAATCAGACGAAGCTGGCCTGCCCCGTGTGGTCACCGTAGAGCTCCGCCGCCTTCCTGGTGGCGCAGCGCCCGCGCGAGGTACGATTGATCAGGCCCTCGCGGATCAGGTGAGGCTCGTAGACCTCCTCGATGGTTCGTTGCTCTTCTCCCACAGTGGCCGCGAGAGTCTTCAACCCCACCGCGTCTCCCCCGTTGTCGAACAGCGTCCTGAGTATCTTGCGATCAACGCGGTCGAGACCGTTCTCATCGATGCCGAGGCGTTCGAGACCCTCCAGCACCGCCGACGAATCAATCCGGATCGTCTCGCCGATTTTCCATTCCCCCCGACTCTGCGCCACATCACGAATCCGCCGCAGGAAACGATTGGCGAAGCGCGGCGTCCCCCTGCAGCGGGAAGCGAGCGCGTAGCCGGCCTCCTCTTCGATATCGCACTCCAGCAGGCCCGCTGAGCGCTGGACAATCCGCGCGAGCTCCTCCGGGGGATAGGTTTCGAGCTTCTCGACAATCTGGAAACGGCTGCGAAGAGGCGCCGTCAGCAGCCCCTCCCTGGTGGTTGCCCCTACCAGCGTGAAGGGCTTCAGATCAACCGGGATGCTCCTGGAGTCCGCGCCGCTGTCGATGATCAGATCGACGCGAAAGTCCTCCATGGCGGAGTAGAGGAACTCCTCGGTATGGGCGCTCATGCGATGGACCTCGTCGATGAAGAGGAGATCGCCCCTCTGCAGTTGGGTCAGGGTCCCGACGATGTCCTTGCCGCGCTCCAGGGTCGGACCGGACAATACGTGGGTATTCCCGGCGCTCATCTCGCCTCCGAGAAGCATGGCGATGGAGGTCTTGCCGAGACCGGGCATGCCGGAGAGGAGGATATGGTCGAGAACTTCGCCGCGGTCGAGGGCCGCCTGGACGGCTATGCGGAGATTGTCCACCACCTGGTCCTGCCCGATGAAATCGTCGAAGCTCGTCGGGCGCAGGCTCTTCTCTTCGGCCTGCTCCTCGATGCTTCGCTCCGGCATGTAGGTAGAGGGCTGGCCGTTCTCATCCGCGGGGGCTGCCGCCGCGGGTTCGGCAGTCTCAGCGGCCGACTCCGCCTGCAGCTTTTCGTCCTCTGGAGTTACCGGGTAATCCTTACGGGACAAATCTCTTCACCTCCCCGTGATCGTCAGCGACTCAATCGTTCCTGTTCGCCAGGTGCCTGCCGACAAGGAAAAGCCCGGCCCCGACCATCAGGAGACCGAACTCTTCCATTTGCACAGGCCTCAGAAGAGCCATGGGAACTACGACGAGTCCCATGAGCTGGAGAATTCTACCCAGCTCGAACATGCTGGAAATATAACCTGTCAGGGGCCCTGTTGAAAGAGATAGAAGCTCTCAGTGGTAATTGTGCCGGAGATTTCAACACGCCGGGAGCGCGTTCACTTCAGCATGGTGACCAGCTCATCGTGGCTGAGCACATCCTGCCCATAGAGCAGCGCGGTGGCCCCCCAGTCGCGGACCGGCTGGATATTATCCGGCCAGTCATCGAGAAAAAACACCTCGTCAGGCTTGATCTTGACCTTGTCGCGCTTCTGGATCCTGTTGATGATCCTCGTGAGCATCTGATCCTTGGGCCGCCAGCCAATCTGCGGATAGGCCAGGTTATCGGACAACCCGAAAGCCGACAGGATCTCCATCGTCGGCTTGTGGTCATTGCGGCTGGCTATGGAGATATAGACCTCCTGCTCCCGGAGAAAATTAAAGAGGTTGTGAACTCCAGACTTGAGCTCGATCCAGAACCCCTCGTTTGTCTCCAGCCGCTCAGGAGAGGTGAAGTTAAAAGGAGGCTTGACCAGCGAACAGAGTCCCTCGGAAACCGTCCAGAGAGTCTCGTCGAGGTCGAAAACAAACAGCTTGTAGTGCATCTATCGTCAAACCGTAGGTAGAGTTACGCTAACACCAATGGGGAAACAGAGGATTGTACAGGCGATCCGGCAGGAAGCAAGCCTCTCATCAGGGCCTGTTTCGCTTTAACTGGGAGGGCGCTCTCAATCTTCGCCGAAGATTTCGTCGAGGAGAAGATTGAAACCCTCGGGGAGCTCATCCGCATCGGACTGCGCCGGGGCTGGCTCAGCCGCCTCGCGCGGTTCGCCGCTGTGTTCCCGAGATCCGGCGGCGAGAACCTCCTCGAGGTCGACCGGGTGCTCACAGTGGATTCCCAGGTAGAGTTCCATCCCGGCAGCGCAGAAGCGCTGGAACCGGTTGTTGGCATTGTTGAGC
>Ga0310342_100001012_pt1 | contig 16987 bp, 7 predicted proteins | sample S15DNA20500_MG_FD_206155 | JGI IMG/M metagenome (GOLD analysis project Ga0310342, IMG submission 206155) | Marine microbial communities from station ALOHA, North Pacific Subtropical Gyre - S1503-DNA-20-500_MG | ecosystem: Environmental > Aquatic > Marine > Oceanic | place: Pacific Ocean: North...
GGCGTGTTGGATCGAATCCGACGCGTGCAAATCTGGTTCGGGTTGGGAGCATCGAAGGTGGCCGACTGAGCAAAGGGTGCGGTGCGGATAATAAAGGTGTAGAGCCCGCGCCGGTAACGATCCGGAGCTGGGCTGGGCTTCCAGTCGTTACGCCCAAAGGCCTCCATCGTGACTCGTTCCGGCTGGGGCGGCTTAACACTTGGCCCTCCCAGTGGCCGATGCCAGAGGCCACTGACAGCCAGTCCCATGTCCCGGACCGTCTCTGCCGAAACCCGCAGCGAGTTTTGCCGGGCCAGCCAGGAATTACCGGGATCTCGTGCCAAAAGCTCCGGACGGGGTGCGGATGACTGGCAGTAAGTCGACGAGGTGACGAGCAGTCGATGCATGGCCTTCACGTCCCAGCCAGAACGCATGAATGCGACTGCCAGCCAGTCGAGCAACTCGGGATGCGAAGGGTTTTCGCCGCGCAAACCAAAATCCTCGGTCGTGATCACCAGGCCGCTGCCAAAAAACTGCTCCCACATGCGGTTCATCGTGACGCGGGCCGTTAGTGGATTTTTCTTGTCGACCAGCCAGCGGGCCAGGGCCAGCCGCGGATCTTCCTGCTCCCGAGGACGCCAAGAGGGTATGCAACCGGGCACCCCGGGCTGCACGCCCTGGCCTCGATCGCGGAACTCGCCCCGCTGGTGCACGTAATTATCGCGGTGGGTTTGCGAGGCGCGCATGCTGGCTGCCCGCGTCGCCTGGGGAAATTCTTTCTTAAGCGCCTGCAGTTTTCCCTGCAACTCGCCAACCTTCAGTTCCTTCGACTTGGGCCCATCAATCATCGAAGCGCGTGGCAAAAAGTAATCCAGCAGATCGTCGCGCTGCCGCTCGGTCCGCTTTTCCCAGGGGAGCTTGGCAATTTCCACCCCCTCCAGTTGCCCTTCGCCCAGGTCTCCCCCCCAGACCAGTCCCAGCAACTCCCATTGCCGGTCCCAGAGCGCGTCCTGTCCCGGGTTCTTCCAGGCATCAAGACACTTGGCTTCCCAACGCTTTTGCAGTGTTTCCACCTCTGCCCGCTGCGGGTCAATCAGGGACCGCCGTCGCTGCTGGTACTGGTCACGACTGGCTCGCCAGGCCGCTGCCTCGCTCGGAAGCGGCGCATCGATATTGATTTCGTCTGCATTATTAAAACAGGCATAGAGCTGGTAAAACTCGCGTTGCGAGACCGGATCGTACTTGTGATCGTGACAGCGGGCACATCCTACGGTCAGCCCGAGCCAGCTGGTTCCAACCATCTCGGTCCGGTCGACGACCTGCTTGACCCGAAACTCCTCCGGCTCCGCGCCCCCTTCGCGGTTACTGAGCGTCTGCCGCAAGAAGCCGGTCGCCAGTTTCTGCTCCACGGTAGCCTCAGGCAGCAGGTCCCCAGCCAGTTGTTCGATCGTGAACTGGTCAAAGGGCATGTTTTGATTCAGAGCCCGCACCAGCCAGTCGCGGTAGCGCCAGGCAACCGGGCGCTGCTGATCGGTCAAATAGCCATCGGTATCGGCATAGTGGCACAAATCCATCCAGCGGCGGGCCCAGCGTTCGCCATAATGGGGCGAGGCGAGCAAGCGATCGACCAGTCGCTGGTAGGCGTCGGGCCGCCGGTCCTGCAGGAATTCGCCCACCTCTTGTAGCGTGGGGGGGAGGCCAATCAAGTCGAGCGTGACGCGCCGGATGAGGGTGACGCGATCGGCCACCGGTGACGGCTGGACCTTTTCCTGTTGCAGGCGGGCCTGGACAAAGGGATCGATGCCATTGTTACTAATGGCCTGCCCCACTACGGCTGGAATGGCCGACTGTTGCGGGAGTTGAAAGGCCCAGTGCCTGGCTGCCTGCTCGGCGCGGGCCTTATCATAAGGGGCAATCGTGTACTGGGATGGCCAATTCGCCCCCTGGTCGATCCAGCTGGCGAGCAGGCCAACCTCTTGCTGCGTGAGGGGTTTGAGTTTCAGCGGCATGCGTTCTTGCACATCGACCGTTTTAAGTCGTCGCAGCAGTTCGCTCTGATCGCTTTTACCCGCTACCAGGACGGCGCCCGAATCACCACCTCGCCTGGTCGCTGCCGCATCGTGCAGCCGCAGTCCTCCTTTGTCTTTACTTGCGCCATGACAGCTGAGGCACCGCTGCTGCAGGATCGGTGCGACCTGGCGAATAAAATCGACCGTTTTAGGCTGCTCTGCGGCTGCCGGTTTCCCCAGGACGAGTGCCATCAGCAGCACTGCCAGGATCGATTGCCAACGGTTGGCAGTAGCGATTGGCATTGGTAGTGGGCAAATCGTCATCGGGCAGAGCCTGCGAGATTTTCGTTAAACGGAAGGGAGTCGCTGCACTTTGAAGAAGCAGGCTCTAGTTTACCGGATGGAGCCGGCAGTGGCGAATCGAACGGCCAGGTGCAGAAAAGGAAGAGAGCAAGACCCTGGCTGACCTGCTAGGCAATCAATTCCTTAATTACCTCACCCCCGAACTGCGACAGCTGCTTAAAACGCCCGCCGTGAAAATAAGTCAGCTTGTTGTCATCGAGTCCCAGCAGGTGCAGCAACGTGACGTGCAGGTCCCGGATTGGATGCACCACCTCCACGGCCTTGGCACCGATCTCATCAGTTGCCCCCACGACCGCTCCCCGTTTCACACCACCGCCGGCCAGGAACATGTTCATGGCATCGATGTTGTGTCCACGACCAAGCGAAGTGACGCCCCCACGATAATTATTATCCGGCGTACGACCAAACTCACCGGTCCAGATCACCAGGGTCTCATCGAGCAATCCCTGGGCTTTCAAATCCTTGATGAGGGCGGCGATCGGTTTGTCGACACTCTTGATGCGGGCCGAGTGTCCCCGCTGCAGGTAGTCATGGCTGTCCCAGCCGCCAGAAAAAACCTGGACAAAGCGAACACCTTTCTGCACGAGGCGGCGGGCCATGAGACACTGCTTGCCAAAAGGAGCGGTGGCCGGATCGTCCAGGCCGTAAGCCTGGTGCACATGCTGGGGTTCCTGCCCAAGGTCAATAACACCCGGCACTTCCGCCTGCATGCGGAAAGCCAGTTCATAACTCTCCATGCGAGAAAGTAATTGCCGATGCTGCGGGTGGGCCTCCGCATGCTGGCGATTGAGAAGCGCCAGCTGGTCGAGGCTGCGCCGCTGATGCTGCCGCGTCTTGTAAGAGCGTGGTTTCAAGTCGAGGATCGGTGATCCTTGGCTGCGCAGCCGGGTGGCCTGGTAATGGGCTGGCAAGAAGCCATTGCTCCAGTTCCCTGGCCCTCCCTGCGGCATGGCCAATTCCGTCATCACGATATATCCCGGCAGATTTTGGTTGACGGTCCCCAGGCCATAGGTGGCCCAGGCCCCCAGGGCAGGATCTCCCCCCAGGCGATTCCCCGTATTCATGTGGTAGAGTGCCTCGGGATGATTAAGCGAATCCGCCTGGCACCCACGATAGACACAGAGTTCATCGGCCACGGTCGGATCGGCCAGGTGCACAAACTGGTCACACATGTCGATACCCGCATTACCAACCTTACGAGACTTGAAGGGACTGCCGACGTAAAAGCGTTTTCCGGTCGCCAGGCCGGCGGTCCGTTTTGATTCGATGAGATGCTGCTGATTCAGCTTCGGCTTGGGATCAAACGTATCGACCTGGCTGGGGCCCCCTTCCATGAAGAGCATGATGCAGGCCTTGGCACGAGCTGGCAGCATTGGCTTCTTGGCAGCCAATGGGCTATTTGCTTTTTCCGCTCCCTGCGATTCCTGGCTCAACAGGTCCGTCAGCGCAACGGCGCCAAGTGAACTTCCCAGGCCGCATAAAAATTCACGTCGCGTGGAAAACATCTCTTTTATCCGTTTTAAAAAGATCACCTCAACGGCAATCAATAAACATACATGAACTCGTTACTGTTAAACAACAACTGGCAGACGTCTGCCAGTGCCCGCGTGCCGGCAGCTACATCCCACGGCTTCCGGTCGGGCACATAATCTTCAAACGTTGGCAGGATCTCTTCGTACTGGAAGGGTCGCCCAGTCAACTCCTCGACCAGGGAACGGGTGATGCGAGTGGGATAGGGAACCGAGACCGGTTTTACTTTTTCATGATGCTCGACCATCTCCCGGTAGTAGCCCAACAGGGATTCGCGCTGCGGGCCTGTTGGCATTCGGCCATAGGAACGCAAAAAGGCCCGGTTGATCTGTTTCTCCACCTCGTCAGTCTGTTTCTCCAGCATCAGGGCAAAGGCAATCGCACGATCGGTCACCATGTCGCTGTTGAGCAAGGTAAAGACCTGTGGCGTCACCGAGGGTGCATTGCGACTTTCGCAGGAAGTATTTGGATTGGGCCGGTCAAAAACTTCCAGGAAGGGGTCCGCCTGGCCACGCACCCGGTAAGTGTAAATCGTACGGCGATTTCTCAGCCAGGGAGTTCGGGATGGCTGGTGCGCCGGGGCGATGGAAAACTGGATCATGCGTGGCTGCAGGGCCACTTCCATGTTGATCTCTGGCATGGCCGGTAAACCACCCACGCGTCGCGTTAGTTCACCACTGACCAGTAGCATGCTGTCCCGCACCTCCTCGGCCGTTAACCGCCGTGGCTCAAAATAGGCGAACAACTCATTGTTGGGATCCTGGGCATCGAGTTGCTTACGGCCCGGATGGGTGCCCGACTGCCGGTAAGTCTCCGAGAGCATGATCAGTCGATGGACCCGCTTAATCTTCCAGCCATTTTCCACGAAGTCGGACACCAGCCAATCGAGTAGCGGTAAATGGGTCGGTTTCTTGCCCGTGGTCCCAAAATTGTTCGGGTTGCCCGCAATCCCTTTACCAAAATGATAAAGCCAGAGGCGATTAACAATCGAACGGGTGGTCAGCGGGTTAGCCGGATCAGTCATCCAGCGTGCCAGTGCCAGCCGACGGCCCGACAACCCAGTGGGCAAGGCAAACGGGTCATGCTTGGGGGCTCCAGCGACCGGCACTCCGGTGGCACTCAGTACGCCAGGCGTCACCGCTTGACCGGAGGCCTCGAGCGAGCCCCCCATGAGAATCTTACTCTCCGGTCTCCACTGCTCATCTCTCTTGGCCTGGATCCTCAGCTTGCGACCGTTGTACTTGTAGTCGGGACCATTGTAGACGCCCTGGGCCAGTGGCTGAAAACGCTCCAGGCGACGCGTCCAAATCCACTCATCCTGTTCACGCACCTTCAATCGTCCCTGGTCGACGTAATCGAGTCCGACGTGCCGGGGCGGTTTCTTCTCCTCCGGGTCACGGCGCCGCTGTTGCGAATCCTTGTAGGGCAACTGGTGCTCTTCGTACCATTTGCGGGCAGCAGCTTCACGCTTGGTCGTCAACTGATCCTTCTTCTTGGTAGCATAGGCCAACATCTTTTCGACGTGTTGTTTTTCCTCGATGAAAGCCATCAGGTTTTCCTGCGGACCAAAAGCGGCCGCACGTTCGGCCGGCTGGGTGGCCGCGAAGGCGGCATAGATCCGGTAATAATCGCGAGTGGGGACCGGGTCAAACTTGTGATCATGGCACTTCGTGCAACGCAGGGCTGTGGAGAGAAAAGCCTCGCCAACATTGTTAACCAGGTCATCCAGGTAGATCTGCCGGGCAATTGGCTGGGGAATCATGGCCGTACCCCAGGGTCCGGCTCGCAGGAAGCCGGTGGCCACGATCGCCTGCGGATCATTGGGAGCCAGTTCATCGCCGGCAATTTGTTCCAGCACGAACTGGTTGTACGGCTTGTCATCGTTGAACGCGCGAATCACGTAATCACGATATCGCCAAAAATTGGAAAGCTCGTAGTCATTGGAAAAACCTGCCGTATCGGCGTAGCGAACAACATCCAGCCAGTGCTGCCCCCAGCGTTCCCCATAATGAGGGCTTTCCAGCAGCCGATCGATCAGCCGCGGCCAAGCCTGCGGCGACTGGTCCTCCATGAACTGACGGATCTGCTCGAAAGTTGGCGGCAACCCGGTAAGGTCATAGGTTGCTCGTCGAATCAAGGTTAACTTGTCCGCACGCGGGGCAGGCTTGATACCGGCCTGCTGTTGTTTCGCTCGCACAAACGCATCAACCGGATTGACTGCCCCGGCCGGAACCGGTGGTTTGCCAAGTGGTTGCAATGACCAGATATTCTCGCGGCGATAGCGACGATAGGTCCAGTCGTTGGCCAATCCCCCACTGGTCTTTACCAGGATGCCATCCTTGTTTTCCGGCTGATTCCAATTCGCTTCCCGGTACTTTTTTTGAGTTGCTGCGTCAGGCCAGGGAGCTCCGGCGGTGATCCATTGTCTCAACAGGTCAATCTGCTGCTTCGTCAAACGGTCATTTTCCTTGGGAGGCATTTCCAACCCATCCCAGAGGACGGCTTGAAACAGCAGGCTATCGTCAGGCTTGCCTGCGACCAGGGCTGGCTCTTCCGATTCGCCTCCCTTGAGCATGCCGGCGCGGCTGCGCAAGTCAAGCTTCCCCTTCATCTCCTGCGGCTTATCACCATGGCAGGCAAAACACTTTTGCCTCAGCAGGGGCATCACTTCCACGGAAAACAAACGATCGACTCTTTCCTTGCTGAGCGCACGCTCCTGGGCCCAACTAAGCGAACTGCTACAAACCAGCGTCAGCAGGCAGATGCCTGCCATGACAGTTGCCAGACGGTTGTTAGTGGTTTTTATCATGAACATGGGAAACCGGGACGGCTAGTTTGTTTCACCCTTGTTTTTGCCGGTTGCTGACCGCGTTAAAAGAGACTCAAAACAACCTCAATTATAGCATCTGCTTGCGCAGATCAGCAATCGTAGCCGCCGCAGCAGGAAGGCCACTAATCAACCGTCACAAACTGATTCAGCCTGGTCAGGTAGAGACCTTTTTCTTTGACATGTTCGCCCGTCAACAGCTGCCAGGTATCGGCATAACCGTTCACTTGCCCTCGATAGTGGTCAACAAGCTTGCCAACTGAATCGGCCGTGACCGCGTCGGTCTTGTAGTCGACGATGACCCAGCCATCAGGTTCCTGAAACATCAGGTCAATGACGCCACGGACCAGCGTTGGCAAGCCCGTTTCACTATCACCAGCAGTAAGGCAATGCTCAAAGGGAACTTCGACCAGACGTTTTTCACTCGCCAGTGCCCGCTGCCAAATATCTGACTTCAAAACAGTTTGCACCACTGCCAACGCGTCGTTAACCATCGCCCCGTCAAGATCCTGTTCTTCCAGCGCTGTGTAGGCGAGACTATCGAGTGGCATATCAGGCTGCAGCATGGCTGTTTCCAGCAGCAAGTGAATGACCGTTCCCCAGGCAGCCCCCTGGCTACTGCCAGAATTCCTAGGATACTTAGTCGACTCAACGGTCATCTCTTTAGCCGCTCCGGTTGTGTAGGTCGCCTGTCCCGCATGCTCCCAGGACTGGGCAATCTGCTGTGACACCTGGACAACAGTTTTCGCTGCCAGTTCCGACTCGGTCACCAGGGGTGCGGTCTGTTCACCTGGGTCAGGCAATTTGGGGGAATCCTCCAGGTAGTCGGCGAAAAAATTCCAGTAGCTGGTATTATTTCGCTTCTCCTTTTGGCTGACGATCAACTGGGCCCCGGCGCGGGTGGCAGCCACGTAAAGCAATCGTTTCTGTTCCGATTCAACGAACTGCTTTTCCTCCTGCTGGTAGGTATCCCAGCCCAGCGGGCAGGCCAACAACGGACGATGGTAAGACCCGGGCGCGCCCCCCTGAATCGTCAGGTAACCGGTCACCTGATCTGCCGAGCGGTCGATATGGAGATCCACCGGCGGCGCCCATTTGCCGGTTGGATTTGCCAGGAAGACAACCGGTGCTTCAAGTCCTTTGACCTTATGCAAGTTCATCAGTCTGACCACGGGTTCTCGATTGGCACGCGCTGGCAAACCGTCAAACTCGGCTCCCCGGTCCATCAACTTGCCGAGGTACTCAACTAATTGTGCGGCCGAAGGAAACTGCGACTGTCGTTCCCGTAGCATCTCCAGCACCTTGGCTATCGAACCAGCCTGGACGTTGCCACCGACACCCGACAAGGCCGAAACGGTAAGCCCCAGGTCCCAGGTAATTCGTTCCATGGCAGAGACGGGCGGCAAGATCCGAAGCCACTGGTTGTAACAGCGCAGCCTGGCGAAGGCCTGCTGAAACCGGGCGGAAGTTTCAGCGGCCAGTTCTTTTGGAAGAGGCAACTGGTAAAAGAATTCACCTTCTGCTTTTCGAAACTCGTACAACTGTTGATCGTTGATACCAAACAACGGGCTTCTCAGGGCGGCCACCAGGGCCACGGAATTATCCGGTTCGGTCACTGCCCGCAAACAACGGACCAGCCATGCCAACTCCGATACCTGGTCCAAGGCACTTCCGCCGGTCACCTGGTAGGGTATCCCCAGTTCCTGAAGCTTCTGCCCATAGTAGGCCAGATCTTTCTTCCTATAGGTGATCACCAGGAAGTCACCGGGCGTGACCTCTGCCGAGATTCCGCGTTCCAACTCGTCGACAGTTCGTGGTACCGTGGCCCCCGTATCGAGTAACTGGCGAATCGAGCGGGCGATCTGGTCGGCGTCATATTCAACAGTATCCTGGGCTGTGCAAGATTCCTCCGGGATCTCCAGAACATGAATTCCTGTCAGGTCCCCTGCCGAGCCTTCCTGGCGTGCCACCAGCATTCTTGAAATGGTGGGCGAGTACTGGTTGGCCTCCGCGGGAAAGGTCTCCATGAAAATCTTGTTTCCCCATTGAACCAGGTCATCACGCGTGCGGAAGTTGGCGCTCAGCGAAACAACCACGCCTCCACTACTGCAGATCACTTCTTTGACCTGGTTATAGGTAAAAATATCAGCCCGACGAAAACGGTAAATCGACTGTTTCGGATCGCCCACCACGAACAGGGATCCGGCAACAGGCTGACAGTTTCGCCAATCCTGTTCGTTGGGATCATTAGCCGTCAGAAACATCACGACCTCTGCCTGGATCGGATCCGTATCCTGAAATTCATCGACCAGCAGGTGGGTAAACCGGGTCCGAAAATAATTGCGCACTTGTGGCTTGTCGCGCAGCAGATCGGCAGACTTTATTAGCAAATCCTGGTAATTCAGACTTCCCGACAACTGCCTGCGGCGGGCATAGTGCTCGGCAGCCCCGGTCATCAAATCGATCACCAGGTGGTATCGTTTTGCCAGCCAAGGCTTCTTCACGCGATCCACGATCTGTTCACAAAACTCTGACCACCGCTGCTGCTCCGCTTGCCCTTGCGGCGGCCCTCCCGGCCAACATCTTTGCACCGGTTTCAAACTGCTTGAAAATAACTCCAGGACTTGCATCAGTTTTACTGGCGAGCCGAGGTCCCGGTTGCGTGTCAGCCGCACGATGTGCTCGTAGCGGTTCATCAGCTTGTCGGTACCACGGTCCATGGGGAAGGTTGGAAGCAGTCGTTCCATGTGACTCACGTACTCTTGCAATGCTGTGATCGTAGGATTCCAGTCGGGCAAGTCGACCTCGGGCGCATCCCAGTGCTGAACATCCGAATAGCCAGCGAATTTCATGAAACCGCTGCGCAACTGGTCAAATTGCAGGCCCAGTTCTCGCAACTGCTTAATCCGCACATCATCCTCGGCAATCAAACGATCGGTGAAGCCTTTCCAGGCCTCTTCCCGAAATTGCTGATCCAGGTCGTCATCAAGCTCTTGGAATGCCAGGTCCACCCCCGCTTCGATAGGTCGTTCTCGCAACAAGCGAGCGCAGAACGAATGAATGGTTCCGATGCAACACCGTTCGACGCTGGAAATCGCCAGCAGCACTCGTTCGGCTTCAACTCCAGTTGCTTCACTGGCAGCCTTCTCCAATCGGCCCCGGAAGCGAGCTCGCAGTTCTGCAGCTGCCTTGCGTGTGAAAGTAACTGCCGCCATCGTATCGACCAGGCAGACCCCCTGCTGGATCAGGGCTACCATCCGGTTGAGCATCCCGGTCGTTTTCCCGGTACCGGCAGCCGCTTCCACGAGCATTGTCTTATCAAGCTCGTCGACGATCCGCTGGCGTTGATCCTGGTCAGGAGGGTCAGGACGTGATTTCATTTCGTTCGTGATCTCTGTTAAGGGGATTGTTCAGTCTGCGGCCCGCAATTGTCGAATCGGTTCCAATAAATCGTTAGCCGGGTTATCCAGTTTCAGTTGGGCCAGCGATTCCACCTCGTGACCACAAATCGGCAGATAGTCACAGTACCTGCAATCAGCCGCATCATTGGTAGCCAGGAAGGCACCATCTACGATCACGCGACACAAGTTCTGTAGAACCTCTCGACCTTGAGACAGTTGTTTTGGTGTCCAGCTGATACGATCACCAACTGCTTTGGTGCCTGGAAAGAAGAAACCAAAGTGTTTCACTTCCGCCGCGGGATCAATCTCTTGCTTGATCACGTGGCCAACCATGGCCACGTACAAGAACGACTGCACCTTGCGGCCCTGTTGAAACGGCTGGGCCTCCTCGAAGCCCCAGGCACTACCCGTCTTGTAATCCCAGATAGCGTAGTTCTTCAGTTCCTCTTCTCCCCACTGGTCAATGCGATCTACCCGGCCACGCACATGAATGGTCTTTCCATCAGCCAGCGTCACGGGAATCGCTTCTTTACGGTCCAATGGTGTCCCATGCTTACCGGGAAACATTCCCAGTGACGCCTCCAGGTAAAGTGGTCGACAGTCGTGTTTCCGGCAAAACAACTCGTCCTCTCGCAAAAAGGTCAGGGCTGTCTGTTCAATATCCGCCCGTTCCTGTTGAAATGTCATTTCGTTGACCGGCGGATACCGTTCGACGTACCGCGCTACCTGTTTTGCGAGCAACTCCAGCAGGCGGTCACCATCACGGGCCATCTCTGGAAATCGTTTTTCGGCAACCAGTTCCCGCACAAACACTTCGAACAACTCGTGCAACAGTAGACCGCGGGTCATGGTGTCGAGCCACTGATCGGGATCAACGACGGTTTCATCGGGCAGCGCAAGATCGAGGCCGTAATTAAAGAAAAACGCGCGCGGGCATTGACCGACCGCCTGCAAGCGATTGGCAGACATCACCGGCCCGTCGGCTACCGTCGGGTCCAGATCGGCTCCCGCAACCGGTACCAGGCCGTCGTAAGCGGTAAATTTCTCCGAAAGCCACTGACGCTGGGCCTGGCGCCCTTCTTGTAAGTGAGGAAACTGCTCATCGACGAACTGGTCCAGGTTTGTAATCTGGTCCTCCTCGGTCAAACGCCACAGGCACCACTCCGCCATATCCAGGCTGGCCGCGGAAGCGGCAGGCGCAAACGACTCAGCCACTGGTAAGCTGCTCAACAGCTCTTGCTGATCACCCTCTGGATTTCCGCTCAACAACCGAAAGAGTGTCAACAACACGGGACTGGGAAACATCTCGCGGTCATCATTGACTCCGTAACAGGAAAAGCTAAGTACCAGGTTTCCACGGAGGCGAGCCAGTAAACGCGCAAAAGATTCTAGTCGTTCTTCACGGCGCCGTGACGCGGTCGACAATTGCTCGGACAACTTATGACGCTCGCTATCAAGCAACAGGGGATCCTGGATACCAGAACCGGGGAAGCGGCCATCGTCCAAGCCGACGATAAAGGTCGTGGTTCGACCACTGTGGCCACCACGAACAATACTGTCGACATGCAGACATCCGGGCCGCGGTGTACTACCAAGTACGCGCGAATCGGCAGGTAATACCCTTAACCATTCCCAGATATCGATTGCCGCATCTCCTTCGCCACGATCGAGCCAATGGGCCATGTCCTTGAGTTCTTCAAGCAGTTTCTGCAACGCAAAGTGGTCTAACCTACTGACGCTGCGCACCACCGACTCCAGGTATTCAACGGCAGCGGAGACAATCTGCAGCTGGCTGGCATTTGCTTCGGGTGTCACGGCAATCAATGACTCGACTAATTTCTCAACACTCTCAAGGTCCGCCTGGTCTCGCTCCAGGCCCGCCCTGCCTGCTGGCGTCAGGGGCTCCACGTCGTCCGGCAGCGAATCCGGGTCCTCGGCCAGACGATTACACAAGACGGTTTGCTGGCGGTGAATCCGTGGTAGAAACCGATCTCGGCCGAAGCCGGCACCCAAACCACGAATCTGTTTAGCCAACCTGACAAAATCGAGACTGTCCTGGTCAGCCTCATCAACTTGTAACAAACCCTCTTTAACCAACCGCACCAGTTCGACCTGATCGCAATCCTGGCAATTCCACTGGATCCATCCCAGTAAGGCTCGCCCGGGGCGGGAATACCAGCAGGGAATCCCCTCGGCAAACGTCACGGGCAATTCCTCGCCAAGTTCTCCGCCGACCTCTCCGAGAGATGAGAAAACCTCGTAAATCAACGACACGTAGCACCCTGCATCGCTGTGGAGAAGCTCCACTGCATCCCATGGCAGCTGATGTTGCAGGCAATATCGCAGTACCCCGCGGACCTCGTTGACCTCTCCAACGGCTTGCCGTATTTGCACGGTGTCATCCTCGAGCGGCTTGGGAGCCTCGGTGGTCCTGGTGACCCAGCGACATAATTCCAGATCCGAAGCAACGGTACCATCGGCTGCCTCGGCAACTGCTATCGGATCCACTTCCAGCGGCAGTTGGTGGGCCGACAAACTGTCAAGCAACCGAGTTTCCAACGTCTTTAGTTCAAGATCTTCTGGAACCAGGATGCGGATGTCGGCAGCCAGTCGTGTGGAACCCGACTCCAATTGCCGGACCGCCTCCTCTAAGACCCAGGCATAATCGACCAGTTTCTCCTGCTCCAATAACTCCAGGTAATGTGTCAGCAACCGGTCAAGGTCGTCAGCTTTGCGGGCAACCTCAAAGCAGGAGCGTTTCAAGTCCGTAGCAGACAGCCCTGCCAGGCGGATGGCGTTGATACTGGAAAGGACGGTCTCTGCCAGACCAGCACTAGGCTGCGCCAAGACTAGATAGTCCAGTTGTGAGTCCGACAGTTGGCGAATGACGCGATCGATAATTAGAACTGCAGCCCGCGGCGAAACCAGCGTCAGCGAACGGGACGTCAAGATCGGGCCCACCAGGTCCAGGGCCATCGAAGTGAGTGTCTTGACATGGGCATTAACAACTGGTTGTCCTGCCCGCGCCACCCGGTCAAGCCACTGGTAGCCAACTCTCAGCGAAGGGGCCAGCAGCCATTTTTCTGCCAGCAGTTGATCGCGGCAAACGGTGCTGATGTTCTGCGTTATACGATTCACTAATCGAGACCCCCCGGCTACTTCCTTGCTGACTCTCAAGCGTCAGCCCATTCTAGCGTTTTCTTTGTTTCTGGTCTGCCCAAAGTCTGGCAATCCAGTCATCCTAAGGACCGCTGGGACACGTCTGGTCACAGGCTCTGAAAATATCTCTTTTCTTCAACCTCCACGGTGATTCGTAATCTCCCCCCTTCCAGCGCCGAGAAGCGGTCGCTAGACTGCTCAAACCCTAAAACGACTCCCTGGCAGACCAATGGTAACGACGTCATGCGTTTTACAACATTACTGAAGCGCAGTCTGAAGTTAAAATGCAGCCTTTGCGGCCAGGGTTCCCTATTTAAGGGCTGGTTTCGGATGCATCCGAGTTGTAGCCACTGTGGGCATGTTTTCGAACGGGAACCCGGATTCTTCCTCGGCTCGGTCTACATTAATTACGGTTTGACGGCCCTGGTCATCTGTGTCGTCTACCCGATCCTGGTCTACCGCGCAGCGATCACGCCTCGAGCACTGCTCATCAGCGCCACGATCTTCATGATTGTTTTCCCGATCTGGTTTTTTCGCTATGCCCGGGCGCTCTGGTGTGGATTTGACGAGTGGGTTGATCCGGTCCCAGATGACGCCAGCAAAGCAGCGCCGCCGGTGGCAGCAGACTCCGAGCAGGACCAGCAGCAGTCACCTTAACTGGCTGCCAGTTCCTGGAGCGATTCGAGTGCAAAGTTTACGTGCAGTGCGGTACCGATCGGCAGGGCATCCTCGTCAGCTTTGAACTTGGGATGATGGACCATGTAGGTGGCTCCCTGCTCTTCATTGCGGACTCCCAGGCCCACGAAGCAGCCGGGCACATGCTGCGTGTAATAGGCAAAGTCCTCGCCTCCCATGACCGGTGGCACCTCGTGAACGTTCTCGGTGCCAAGGATCTCTCCGGCGATTTCTTGTGCTTTATTCCAGAGTTCTCCGTCATTGACCGTGGGCGGATAGTCGTGGCCTGGAAATTCGACGGTTGCTTCGCACTGGTTGGCAGCGGCAACTTGCGTGGTGATTTCACGAACCCGCTGCTGCAGTCGATTCAGACCGTCCAACGTGAGGGCCCGCAAGGTTCCTTTCATCTCGACCAGTTCCGGAATCACGTTGGACGCTTGTCCTCCATGGACGGCCGTCACGCTGACCACGGCAGAATCGAGTGGATCGATTTCGCGGGAGACGATGGTTTGCAACTCCGTAACAATTTTGGCAGCCGCAATCACTGGATCGATCGTGTATTGCGGCATGGCGGCATGGCCACCCCGGCCCTTGACGGAAATCTGCATAAATCCAGCAGCAGCCAGAAAGGTCCCTTCACAGGATCCAATGGCACCCGTTTCCAGGATGGGCCAGACGTGCAGTCCAAAAATCCGCTGGACCGTCGGATTCTCCAGGACACCTTCCTCGGTCATGCGATGGCCACCAGCACCGCCTTCTTCGGCCGGCTGAAACAACAGCTTCACGGTCCCCTGGATTTCTGCCTCGTGCTCCTTGAGTAAACGTGCTGCTCCCAGCAGCATCGAGGTGTGGCAATCGTGCCCACAGGCGTGCATTTTGCCAGCCACTTTACTGCGAAAGTCAACCTCGGCCTCTTCGTGAATCGGCAAGGCATCCATATCGGCTCGCAGTGCGACACAGGGACCCTCGCCATTACCGATGGTCGCCAAGACGCCGGTTTCAGCGATCGGCGACTGATAAGACACTCCCAACTCGTCGAGCGTATCTCGAACCAACTGGCTGGTCTGCACTTCTTCGTACATCAATTCCGGATGTTGGTGCAATTGCCGTCGTCGCTGCACAATCCAATCTCGAATAGCTTGCGCTTCCTGCAAAATTTGTTCGCGTTGCATAACATCCCCTCTGATTTAAACGACTACGACAACGTGTTTCCCGTAGGCAGGCTATTAATGACGAACCTTGCAATCCGGCACCGCTGCTTTAAACTTCTCGACTTCACTCTCGTTAACCTGTGTTCTACGGACGTCAAGCAACTCCAGTGATTTCAGCTCATGCAGAGGTTCCAGCACCTTGACGGGATTGTCTGCCAGGTAGAGATCCTTCAGTTGTGATAATTCGCGCAGCGGCTCCAAGTCGGAAACTTGATTAGCGGGCAACCACAATTTCCGCAGCGATTTCAGTGGTCGCAGCAACTCCAGACTCGCAACTTCACTTCCCCGGATATCCAGGACCTGGAGCTTCAATAACCCCGTTAACGGGGTCAAATCAGCAAGCCGGCAATTCTCCAAGGCAAGCTCCTCCAGGAACTTGAGCCCGCTCAAGGGTCCCAGGTCGTCGATTTGTTTTCCCGCTCTGACGGTTAACTTTGTCAACTGGCTGAGTTTTTCGATTCCATGCAAATGTCGCAAACTCTTGCTTTGCAGAATCAAGACTTGCAGCGTGACCAGGTTTGCAGCACCACCCAGATCAAGGATCTTGTCATCTACCAGGTAGAGCGTCCGCAACTGGTCAAATTCCGTTTGCGACAATTCTTCAAACGGCTTCTTGAACTGCTTAGCGATAGAAGATTCAACCGCTTGTTGGGAGTTCGCAATGGTATCGTCACCACTACCGGCTCTATCTGAGGGTGTTAAATTTCCGCCGTTGTTACCCGGGTCATTTAAAGGATGAACAATCAAACTGGCCACTCGACACTGAGGCAGTTCTTCCTGAAATCTGCCCATCGCTACCGTGGTCACCTTCGTATCCAGGAGATTGAGTGAACGCAGCTTTTTTAACTCCAGCAAAAGTAGGATTCCCGCATCGGAGACCTGCGTCTGATCCAGATCCAAATGGACCAGTTGATCAAGTTTCTGCAGATGCTGCATGCCGTCATCGGTCACCTTGGTACCGTTGAGAAACAACCGTTTTAAATGAGGCAAGGCCTGTAGCTTCCCCAGTTCCGCATCGGTAATGCTGGTCTGTCCCAGGTAGAGCGACTCCACTTCACCCTTTTCATTGAGGATGGCTGTGCCACCGATGGACTGCCAGAACGATTGCGGGTCTGAGCTGCCACAACCGGTGCAAAGCAGGCCTAGCAGACCGATAGCCAGCCAGGCCGCTGATCGCCTTATACCATTGCTCCGATTCATCTCATGCCTGCTGCTACCAGGAAACGGCTCTGCTTCGACGGGTTCCAGTATAGCGAGAAAGGGATCAGTGGTGAAAGCAGAATCGTCCCTTCTTATCCCTCCACCCACTGCTGGTAGATCTTGTCCAGGCCAGCCTCGGCCGGGGTACCAGCATGGACAACAACTCGATACCGCAATCGCAAGGTCTTGCCCTTTTCAAACTGCCAGGGTTTGTCCAGGAAATTAAATGGGGAGGGGGAGAGGTGTCCATAGTCACGGGTAAACCAGGGGCATGGCGCCCAGGGGTTTTCCGGGTGCTCCATGATAGCGATTCCCTCGACGATCTTGGGTTGTGCCGCCCGCTTGCCATGGTAACCGCACCAGTGAGCCGGCTTCCCATACGTTCCCTGGGCACCGACACCACCCTCGGAATTCATCAGGATGCCACCGTAACTGGGTGAAAGGTCACTGGCCGCCCGCATCGCGAAGAAGGAATGCTTAGCTTTCTTGATCGAAATATCTTCCTGGGCAAAGAGCCTGATATCGGCATCAATCACCCAGGCATGTTCCCCCAGCACCCGAACGGTAAACTGCCGCTCATCTTTCAACGGCGAAGGCGCATCAGGTCGCACCCACTGGCAGTCGTTCTGGAAT
>Ga0310342_100001013_pt1 | contig 16985 bp, 12 predicted proteins | sample S15DNA20500_MG_FD_206155 | JGI IMG/M metagenome (GOLD analysis project Ga0310342, IMG submission 206155) | Marine microbial communities from station ALOHA, North Pacific Subtropical Gyre - S1503-DNA-20-500_MG | ecosystem: Environmental > Aquatic > Marine > Oceanic | place: Pacific Ocean: North...
ATTCGGATTGCAGATCAAGCGGGTGTTGCACAATTGATGGATTATGAAGCGTATCAGAAACAGTGTGCCGAAGAAGGTTGAGTGGTAGACGATGCCTTACGTGTTAAATACGTCCGACGACCAACGTACCATGTTAGCAGCGATCGGTGCCGAATCGATCGAGGAACTCTTTTCGACGGTTCCAGAGGAAATGCGATTGCAACGCCCGTTGCAGCTCCCACTTGCTATGGGCGAGCTGGAATTGTCCCAATATATGTCAACCCTGGCAAATAAAAATCGGCATCCTGGAGACATGATTTGTTTTTTGGGCGCTGGCAGCTACGACCATTTCGTTCCGGCCGTCGTTGATGCGATTGCATCTCGTGGCGAGTTTTACACGTCCTACACGCCTTATCAACCAGAGGTAAGCCAGGGGAATTTACAGGCGATGTTTGAATACCAAACGTTGATCTGCGAGCTGACAGGCATGGATGTTTCTAACGCTAGTCTCTACGACGGAGGAAGTGCAGTAGCAGAAGCCGTGTTGATGTGCGTCAGTTCGACAAGGCGATTTGGACGGGTTGTCACCGTTGACAGTGTTCATCCGGAATATCGGCAGAATCTAGAAACGTATTTGGAGAATATCGAGATAGAATTAGTGACCGTGGCGTCCCAACAAGGACGTGTTTCGGTTGCTGACATTGCTTCTGCAGTAAATGATTCAACTGCATGTGTTGTCATTCAACATCCTAATTTTTTTGGTTCACTGGAAGATGTGGCAGAGGTTGCGGCAATGGTTCATGCGGCCGGTGCCCTGCTCGTTGTGTCGTTTGATCCCATCAGTCTTGGACTCATCAAAAGGCCGGGTGATTTAGGTGCCGATGTTGTCGTGGCCGAAGGGCAATCTCTTGGTACGCCGATGCAGTACGGTGGTCCGTATTTGGGAATCATGGCCTGTCGTGAGCAGTTCGTAAGGCGAATGCCGGGTCGAATTGCCGGGCAAACCGTTGATCGAATGGGACGGCGTTGCTGGGTACTCACTTTGCAAACACGGGAGCAGCACATTCGTCGTGAAAAGGCCACGAGTAATATTTGTACCAATCAAGGGCTTTTTGCATTGAGAGCCAGTATCTATTTAGCTGCGTTGGGACCCCAGGGGCTCGCCGAAGTGGCTGAATTATGCGCTCAAAAGTCCCATTATGCTGTGGAGCAGATCACTTCGAATGAGCGTTTTGAACTGGCGTGGTCATCACCTTTTTTTAAAGAATTTGTGATTCGTGATCGCCACAATCGTGTGGCCGATTTATTGGAGTATGCTTATCAGTCTGAGATCTTTGCAGGAATACCGTTGAGTAATTGGTACGATGCTTATGATGATTGTTTTTTAGTGACAGTAACTGAGCAACGTACGAAAGCGGAAATCGATCAACTTGCCGCCTGTCTGTCAGGCGCAACTCACACGGACATGGCAGTGCATGCGTAATCGACAAGCGACACAACTGTTATTCGAGTTATCACGTTCCGGTCGGCGCGCTGGACGGCTTCCTGAGTGTGATGTACCCAGGCAGTCGCTGGAGGAACTCCTGCCCGTGTCTCATCTAGCTGGGAATCCACCAGCTTTGCCAGAGTTGGCAGAACCGGACGTTGTCCGGCATTATACGAATCTGTCACAGCAGAATATGTCAGTCGATACTCATTTTTATCCATTGGGTTCCTGTACAATGAAGTACAACTCAAAGCGGAATGAGCGTTTGGCGGGCCTGCCGGGACTGGTCAACCTCCATCCTTATCAACCAGCATCCAGCGTGCAGGGGCTTCTCCAGCTGCTGTTCGAACTTCAGCAGATGCTTGCCGAGATTTCCGGGTTGCCTGCCGTATCGCTCCAGCCAGCTGCTGGCGCGCATGGTGAACTGACTGCATTGATGGTGGCAGCAGCCTATTTCCGTGAAAGAGAAGAAAAACGCACGAAAGTACTCACGCCCGATAGTGCCCACGGTACCAATCCGGCCAGTGCGGCGATGGCGGGATTTGATGCCGTCACGGTTAAAAGTACGAGCGATGGTTTTGTTGATCTGGAAGACTTTGACGCCAAGATGGATCAAAAAGTCGCCGTCTTTATGATCACTAATCCAAATACGTTGGGTTTGTTTGACCGCCAAGTCGGAGATATTGCCGACCGTGTTCATCGCCAGGGAGGATTGATTTATTTGGATGGTGCCAACATGAATGCCATTTTGGGAATTGCCCGACCGGGGGACTTCGGTGCGGACATGATGCATTTCAATCCTCACAAAACGTTCAGTGGTCCTCATGGTGGTGGTGGGCCGGGTGCAGGCCCTATTTGTGTTGGTCCTGAACTTGGACCTTATCTGCCGGTACCGACTGTAGGATATCAGGACGGATCGTATTTTTTGGAGATGCATCGGCCTCAATCCATTGGTCGCGTTCGAAGCTTTTTTGGCAATGTGGGAGTATTGGTTCGTGCCTACGCTTATTTGCTTACACACGGAGGAGACGGTTTGCGTCGTGTCGCAGAAAATGCCGTACTGAATGCAAATTATTTGTTGAGTAGGGTTCGTCATTTTTTGCCGGTTCCACATGGTGATCGATGCATGCATGAATTCGTTGCTACGGCATCAGCATTGAAACAAACCAAGGGCGTGACGGCGATGGATCTTGCCAAACGATTACTCGATTTTGGGTTTCACGCACCCACGGTTTATTTTCCTTTAACAGTTCCAGAGTCAATGATGATCGAGCCGACAGAAACTGAAAGCAAGGAGACACTTGATGCCTTTGCCGAAACCCTCTTTCGGATTACCGACGAATCACCAGAGTTATTGCATGATGCACCTCATCAAACACCGGTTAGTCGTCCCGACGAAGTAAAGGCGGCCCGGCACCCAATCACTCGATACGAGTCAGAATAAATCACTCACGGTCTTGCGCCGTTGGTGAGGTTAGCGATGTCGACATCTCCCGCTCGGTTGATCCATCACGTTCCGGCTGCTGGTGCGTGGAATATGGCGCTGGATGAGGCTTTGGTGGCGACGCATCAGGAAGGCGATCGCCCCACCTTGCGGTTTTATCTTTGGAGTGAGCCAACGTTGTCGCTAGGCTATTTCCAGTCGGTCACCAGCCGTCATCAACATGGAGGGAGCCGACTTTGCCGATGGGTACGCCGGGCTACCGGAGGTGGGGCTATTCTTCACGATCGGGAACTTACTTACAGTTTTGTCTGTTCTGTTTCCGATCGTTGGGACCGTGGAGCAACTCAGTTGTATCAGAAATTTCACCAGACCTTAGCTGATTGCTTGGCGGATTGGGGTATCCGAGCCGAGATCAATAAGAACGGTTCATTAGCACAGGATCCTGAGCCATTCCTTTGTTTTCAACGTCGATCGGTAGGAGACCTGTTAGTGGGTGATAGCAAAATTGCCGGTAGTGCCCAACGACGGCATCGCCGATCGCTCCTTCAGCATGGAAGTGTTTTATTGGGTACTTCACCCTATGCTGAAGAGATACCGGGTCTGGCAGAAATTACTGGCCAGGATATCTCAACGGATGAGTTGGTCGCGATGTGGACGGACCGATTGGCTGTTTGTCTTAACGTTTCCTTCACTCCAATCACTGTCGAAGATTCGTTGATTGAGCGTGCCACCGACTTTGTACATACAAAATTTGGGAAAGAATGCTGGAATTATCGACGGTAGGGTTGGTTTTTGACGAACACGACTGGTTCAGTTATCCTATTTATTAAGAGGGTTGCGCGCGGAAGGGTGTTCTTGACGAGTTTCTGACAGGTCTCTACGTTCATGTGGATCTTGCTGAAATTTTTTAGATTCTCGAGCCGAAGCCAATAGTATGCGAGTTCAACTAAAAATCATTGGTGGATCTCGAGACGGTAAGAAAATATCGATTCCTTCCGGTAAATTTGTAATCGGGCGCGGCAAAGGTTGCCAGTTACAACTACGTAGCGATGCGGTAAGTCGGAAACATTGTGCGTTAATCGTCACAGAATCTCAGGTCATCTTGCGCGACTTCGGCAGTAAGAACGGAAGTTATGTGAACGACGATCGCATTGAAGATGAATGCGGCTTGCAACAAGGGGATGTCGTTCGCATTGGTCCGCTAAGCTTTGAGGTGGTTTTGGAACTTCACCTTGGTGAAGCTACCAGATCCCAGGTCAAGGATGTTCAGGAAGCGGCTGCGCGTACTGCGAAAGACAAGGATGGGGACTGGGATGTCACGCAATGGCTTGAGGAAGATTCTACAGTCGCGGGAGTAAGCGATCAGTTTACCGATCCGGAAATACGAGAGTACCGTTTGGAAGATACTCAGCAGTTGTCATATGGGGGGGCCGACGAGACGACCAGGGCCGAAATTCCGGATATCAACAAAAATCCAGACGGAACATCTAAAGGAAATCCTGACGGAACATCTAAAGGAAAGCCTGACGGAACATCTAAAGGAAAGCCTGACGGAACATCTAAAGGAAAGCCTGACAATCAAAAGTCATCGGCGAAGTTTGTCCAGCCGACCAAGCCTAAAACAAAAGACAGTAAGGAGGCTGCTGAGGAAATGCTTAGAAAATTTTTCAACAAGGGTTAAGGTACCACTGGTGGATGATGTGAAGGTCGCCTTCTATTCAGAGTTTATGAATTGTTGAAAAATGTCTAATAGCGTCGTGTTCTTACGATGCAGACCAATGGTTTTTCAAATTTAGTTTGCGCGAGATCTCGTCAACGATGCGTTATTAAACTGATTTGCCGACCCAGTGTCATGAAAACTTTCTCGATGGGAACGACACCTTTTGTAGGAGCTTGAATTTTGCAGATTTTAGAAGGTTACCGGCAAGCCGATTGTCGTTAACCACTCTCCGTTTCCAGAGGTAGGATTGTTCTGTCCGCAGTTTTACGGCCCACAGCCAGGGCATTGCCTGGTGATTTTTTCCCCAGTGGGATTTTCCTGCGAACTAGAATACCGATACATCGGTCCGGTAACCACAGCGGGGGAGTCTTTAGTCTTACTTGACGATCACCCGTCCTTCGTCGACCGTTTCTGTTGGATGCACCATCGGCAGATGGGGTGCTGATTTCTGTTTTTAGGCCGAGTTGGGCAGAGCCCGTTGAGAGGGGGCCTGGGAAGGAGAATTGTAAGACAGACGTTGCTTTAGGACCCGACTTGAGAGTAAATCGGCACAAACGGAATCTTTCACCAAACCAAAAAATTTATACAAACTGGAATTGTCACCATATCGTGACAAAATACCTAATCACTTTAAATCGCCTCTCTTTCCTGTCGATGATATTCATGCTTCCCCGCAGAGTTTTGCATGGTTAGCCCACCCCAGCTCCAGGGAGGGAGGGTACCAGCTAAGTACGAGAGGTTTTTTTGAATGAATAACGTCGGAAATGAAGAAGTAAAGATTGATCGTCGCACAGCGAGCCAACAGCGGGAGTTCTCCGACCGACGTACGTCGGAGCAACCGATGGCTCAAGAGCGGCAAACGACCGATCGCCGTAAAACCAATCGGCGTCGACAAATTGATCCCACAACATGTGAACGTGATTACTCGGGCGACGAAATTGAATTCATGCAGGCATTGGATGAGTACAAGCGAAACAATGGACGCATGTTTCCCACTTGCAGTGAGATTCTGGAAGTGGTCCGGTCGTTGGGATATGTCCGTCAAACAGTTCAGCCCGACGATTTGGAGCCATCTCAAGTAGCTTTTGGAGACGATGTCTCGGAGATTGGTGACGGCGACGATGCTATGCCCGAGGCAACAATTGTTTGTGAAGACAATTAACAAGCTTTAACCAAGAAATCAAATTCTTCTGACATCTTTCACTCCCGCGGGCGCAACGGCATCTCCCCTGCTGCTGGTGCTGACGCGGGAGTGTTTTTTCTTGGCCCGCGAAATCGTTTGTAACGACTCTGAATAAATGCCTTCGGTGCTTAAGCTTACTTAAAACGGGCTTGCATTCAGCGATAGCAGATTTCCAAAAAGTTGTCTTGCGGCGCTTGGTCGCGGCTGTTATTCTCCCGCACTTCACATCTGTCTTCCGTGCCTGCGACAAGCATTTTCCTCGTGAACAGTGCACAATTTACTCCAGCGGTGGAGGTCCAACGCTGTGTTCATCTCGAATCGTAATTCGTGTTTCGCCAACAAATCGTCGCAATACATTTGCCAATCTTTGTTTTCGGCGATGTTGTTTTTGCTGGTAGTCATTTTGCCGAGTTGCAGTAGTATGCAAGCGGGTGGCAAAAATGTCGAGGGCACTCACCTATTCCAGCTTGGACAATACAACCAGGCGATACAACGATTTCAAGAGGCCATTGCCGCAAATCCAACAGATGCCGACGGCTACTACAATCTGGCATCCACTTATCATCGACTTGGGAAAGCCAACAATAATTCAACACAGTTGAAACAAGCTGAGGATCTCTATCACCAATGTTTAGAGATCCAAAATAATCACACCGATTGTTATCGTGCGCTAGCCGTTCTTTTTGTCGAAAAGGGTAAACCGAAGTTGGCATTTCGAGTTTTGGAAGAGTGGTCGGGCGACAGCCCGGATCTGGTAGATCCAAAAATCGAATTGGCCAGGCTTTATGAAGAGTTTGGCGATGTTGGAACGGCCAAAACTTATCTTGAGGAGGCAATTGTTGCGGATACGAGCAATGCCCGTGCCTGGTCGGCTTTGGCAAGTCTTCGGGAAAAATCAGGGCAGTACTCGCAAGCATTGGCCAATTACCAGCGGAGTTACGAATTGAACAATCTCCAGCCGGGTGTTGCCCAGCGAATTGCTTCTTTGAATGCAGGACTCCGCACGACGACAGGTGCGGTCCATCCTGGCAGCACGCGTATGGTGACGCAGCCACCTGTTGGTTCGAATCGTTAGTGGGAAGCATCACTTGCTCGGTTTTGCGCCATTTCACGGATGATGATTTGGCATAAAGCATTTGAAAGTTGGAAGTTGGGCTTTCGACATTGCAGGAAAACTGAAGCAAAGCCCCAGATTTAACAGCCGGATCGACAGCGGTGTCCTTCAATGTGTAGGGTCATGGTCTGTTGGGTGCGCAAGCTGAAAGACCGATTGCAAGGACCTTCTAAAGGGTTGCGTGACTTCGTAGAATCACGGCTTGTGGACTCCAGAAAATATAGGACGGGATGTGTCTCTTGTCGCCCCGTTGAACAATCCGAGCATTGAAATTCAGGAAATGAACGAGCGAGTTTTTAATTTTTCAGCCGGCCCAGCCGTTTTGCCATTGCCAGTTCTAGAAATGGCACAAGCCGAGTTGCTGTCCTTTTCGAGTGCTGGAGCATCTGTTCTGGAAATCAGCCATCGTAGCAGTCATTTTCAAGAAATTCTGCAAACGGCAAAGCAGCAATTGGCTCGTCTTTTGGGCATTGATGATCAGTATCGGATTTTATTTATGCAGGGAGGAAGCCGTCTGCAGTTTTCGATGGTGCCAATGAATCTTCTGCAAGGTAGCAGTCGGTCAGCGGGTTATGTGTTGACCGGCTCCTGGGGACGCAAGGCTCGTGACGAGGCAGAGCGAGAAGGCAAAGTTCATGTGCTATGGGACGGTCAATCGACGAGATATGATCGATTGCCAAGGGATGATCAGTTGGAGTTCAATGACGATTCAGCTTATGTACATATCACTTCGAATGAAACGATCGAAGGAGTTCAGTTTGGCAGTGAGCCGGATACGGGAGAAATTCCATTGGTTTGCGACGCGTCTAGCGATTTTTTGTCCCGCCCCTTGACCATCAACAAGTACGGGTTGCTATATGCTTGTGCCCAAAAAAATGCGGGACCGGCGGGGGTTACACTGGTCGTGATACGCGAAGACATTTTACAGGAAAACCAATCCTCTTTTTCTCTTCCTGGTTATTTGAACTACCGCGAACATATCAACAACGATTCGTTGTACAATACTCCACCTACTTTTGGCATTTATCTTGTCGGTCTCATAGCCAATTGGATATTGGAAGAAATTGGAGGGTTAGAAAAAATGGCGGCCTTGAATCAGGAAAAGGCTCAACTTCTGTATGATGTCATTGATCAGTCGGAGGGTTTTTTTCATGGCCATGCCACTTGTGAAAGTCGCTCGTCGATGAACGTTACGTTTCGGCTTGCCGATTCGGAAGTCGAAAAGAGATTTTTGGAGCAAGCAGAAGGAAACGGTCTTTGTAGTTTAAAAGGACATCGTAGTGTCGGTGGAATTCGGGCATCGATTTATAACGCAATGCCTCGGGAAGGCGTTGTTTCGCTGAGAGATTTCATGTGGGATTTTGCACAGCAAAATGGTTAAGTCATCATGCATCACGTCATCGTATTAGATAATCTGGCTCAACAGGGTATCGATCTCCTTGAAGCTGCTGACTCGATTCAGTTTGATGTACGAACGAATCTATCCGGCAGGCAGCTTCAATCAGCGTTACTGGAATATGACGGTGCGATTTGCCGCAGTGGTGTTAACATTACGGCCGATGCTTTGGAAGGCAATAACCGGCTGCGAGCAATTGTTAGAGCTGGAGTCGGAACGGATAATATTGACAAACAGGCAGCCACCCGGCGTGGCATTGTCGTAATGAATACGCCGTCTGGAAATACTACAAGTACGGCTGAACATGCCTTCACACTGATGTTGGCGCTTTCGAGAAATGTCCATTCTGCTTGCCAGAGTTTGATTGAGGGACGCTGGGAGCGCAAGAAATACATGGGATCACAATTGGCCGACAAAACATTGGGAATTGTGGGGCTGGGCCGCATTGGCCAAGAGGTTGCCGTACGGGCATTAGCGTTTCAGATGCGAGTCGTGGGTTACGATCCATTTTTGGCGAAAGACCGTGCAGTGGAATTAGGGATTGAACTTGTCGAAGATCACATGGAGATGCTGCCGCGGATTGATTATTTGACAGTTCACACGCCTCTTACTTCTGAGACGAAAGGGTTGATAGGTCGGGCGGAATTGGAACACATCAAGCCTGGAGCGAGACTTATCAATTGCGCACGTGGTGGGATTTATGATGAACAGGCGCTTGTTGAGGGACTCAAAAGTGGAAAACTGGCTGGAGTTGCCTTAGACGTATTTTTAGAAGAACCGTGTACTGACAGCCCTTTGTTTGGAATGCCTGATGTGGTTTGTACACCTCACTTGGGAGCCAGTACCGAAGAAGCCCAGACACAGGTTGCTGTGGAGGCAGTTCGGCTTTTGAAGAATTATTTTAACTCTGGTGAAATTCGGCATGCGGTTAATGTTGTTTCGGTTGATCCCCAAACACTTGAGAAGATGCGAGGTCATCTCGATGTTGCCTATCGCCTTGGACTTGCGCTGGCACAACTGCACCGCGGCAGTCCTTCTCGATGCTGTCTCAATTATCGTGGCGACGTCGCAGAAAAAAATACTCGACTTTTGTCCGCGGCTTTTTGCGCAGGTTTACTGGAACGGGCGATGACGGAAGATGTGAACATCGTCAATTCCGAGTTGTTGTTACGAGATCGGGGTATCGAGTTGGTAGCCGAACGGAATACAGAGATGGGGCCTTTCAGCAGCTCAATCACGGCGTCCCTGGTTACGGATCAAAAAACCTACACGGTAGGCGGAACTTTGTTTGGCAATGAAATGCCGCGTCTGTTTCGGGTTGGCCAGTATCAGCTCGAGGCTTATCTTGATGGCTATCTTTTTGTGTTTACCCACAACGATGTTCCCGGCATCATTGGCAACGTGGGAACGGTTTTTGGAAAGCACGATATCAACATTGCTCAGATGTCTGTAGGACGTGAACAGCCTGGAGGCGAGGCGATTGGCGTAATTAATTTGGATAGTGCTCCGACTGAGGAAGCCGTTGACGAGGTACTACAAAACCTTGATATCACAAGTGCTCGATGTATCGAGTTGCCATGCCGTGGGAAATTGCCAGCTTGGCTTCGCTGAGTTCTGTAACGGTTGTCCGGTTGATCACACGGTAAGGCATTATCCTTGTCACTTTACGATGTCCAATTGTTTGGGAATTTCTAGACGTTGGTCGGTGACAAATTTCTGTCGATCTTCAACTGCCAATACCTGAGACTTTTGTCGACGGCTCTGGGGTAACTGACGGGCAATTCATCATCTACCTGGAGTATTAGGTGGAATTGGATTTGTCGGATTGTATGTCAGTGCACACGATTTTCGAGATGGACGTGAGCAGAAACCGACTTCCGTTTGCAGTTAACAATGCTGTATGACGTTTATATGAATTGGTATGGTTGTGTCGTCGTTGATGTTTTTGATTCTGCTGTTGTTGGGATCGATACGCTGGATTTGCACATTTGGCTAGTGTAAGCAATACTTTTATAACGCAGATGAACCGAGAATTGTCGTTGTTGGAAAAACCCTTATAAGTCTTCGACGCAAAGTCATTTTTCTGGGTTGGACAGGTGTCCGAGTTTACCGACATAGTTTGCGTTGCCGATAGTTAGAAGTGTAGCAGTACTGCCAAGCAAAATAGTCGCAGGTCTTGTTCTGCAGTGTCTTAAGAAGGTTGGAAACGAGGAATTAAGAGATGATACGAGTGGATACCACGCTAGAAATTGCTGCAGTCGATGCGCTTTCTCAAAGCCCGCACATCACCGGCGCGGATGTCGAATGCTACGCTCAATGTGGACATGTCACATTGCGGGGTGTTGTGCCATCGTTCTTCCATAAGCAGATGGCTCAGGAAGCGGTGCGCTATGTTGAAGGTGTTGAAAGAATCGAAAACGAAATCCAAGTGGCTTGGTAAGCAGCAGGGAAGAACACGAAAGAGAATACGTAAAGAATTGTATTTGCCCTGTTCAGCGGTGACCGGAAGCACCGTTTCCAGAAGGTTCTCTTTTTCATGTTTGTGACGTGGATGAACCGAGTCATGACCCATGGCGGTCAATTCACGGTTCGGGTAGTTAGGAAGTGGAGCTGACGATCTAAATGCTGAGATTGTCTATCTGATGGAGCTTGTAAAGCTCGCAAATGCTCGTTCAACTGCCAGTTGAATTGACCTGTTTATATAGATTTGCTCCAAAACGGACCAGTCAATTGCGCTAACTTGACCAGTAAAGGGTCATGTTTTGCTGGTCATTTCCCCAGGGTTGCGAACTTCGCTTGGTGTTGTGTAACGGGTACCCCACTTGCGATTGTTATAGTGACTGATGATACTATCGAGCTGACAAATTTCCAAAAATCATTAGTTGTGAGGGAGTAGCCATGGGACGCGCTGGTGCGGTCACGTTTAAGGGGAATCCGTTAACTTTGGCAGGCGAGGCGGTTGCGGTTGGGCAGACAGCGCCTGATTTTGTTTTACATGCTTTTGAAGATGGCCAGATGAATACGGTTACCCTGGCGGATATCAAGGGTAAGCCGGCTGTGGTCAGCGTGGTTCCTTCTTTAGATACGCCCGTCTGCCAGGTTCAGACGAAACGTTTCAATCAGGAGCTGGGAGAACTTGGAGATCGGATCCATGCACTCACTGTCAGCCTGGATCTTCCGTTTGCCATGAACCGTTTTTGTGGTGCCGAAGAGATTACGAATTTGCGCAGTGCTAGCGACTATCAGGACCGGAGCTTTGGGCAGAATTGGGGAATGCTCATTGAGGAGTTGAAAATACTGGCTCGAGGCGCATTTGTACTTGACGCTGATGGCAAAGTTGTCTTCGCTGAAACCGTATCGGAAGTGGTCGAAGAGCCTAACTATGCGGCTGTGCTCGATGCGGTAAAAGGTTTGCTGTAAGGCACCCTTCACCCTGTAATATTCAGCAAGACAATCAGGCCAGTGAGTGGATCGAAATGTGAGTTTTCGATGCTCTCTTTAAGGTCGCTTTCATTTGACTCGGATTTGGTTTCATTCTTGTAGATGAGTGGCCATTTTCTTGCGCGCAGCCTCGAGTGCATCGGGAAGTTTTTCGGTGTCCTTGCCGCCTGCTTGCGCCATGTCAGGTTTTCCACCTCCACCACCTCCGACAACGGTTGCCGCGTCACGAATCCAGTCACCTGCACTGAGTCCTCGTGCGACCAGGTCACGACTGACACCGGCTACTAACGTCACCTTCCCCTCGGCTCGAGAAGCTAATAACACGGCCACGGGGCTGGCCGTTTTTCGGATCTGATCGATTAAACCTCGCATGACATTGGCATTTGCGTCGGGGGTTTCCACTACGATCAACTGGGTTCCCGCAATCTCGGTTGCTTGTTCCAGTAATGAGTCCGCTGAGATTGGCCCGGCACCACTGTTTTTGGCTAATTTCGTCTCAAGCGTTTTAACTTCTTTCTGAAGTGCCTGGATGCGATTGGGAACATCAAAAATCGCGACATTGAGAACACGTGCGACGTTTTGGAGTGTGCGTTTGCTGAACTGCTCCTGCATTTTTTCAGTTGTTGAATTACGTTGTGAGATCTGCTGAGCATCAGCCGATTTGTCTGATGGAGGTCGTCCTCCTCCAGCGAGTTGCTTTTTCAATCCACGTACTGTTTGTGCCAGGGCGGTAGCCGCCTCCAGCAGATTGGTTGATGGAATATCCAGTTGTTGTGCTGCTTCAGCAATTGCGGTTGTTGTTTTTTCCGCATGTTCGCGAGCTTTTGCGCCAGTGATGGCAACAATTCGTCGGGTTCCCGCAGATACTCCTTCTTCGTTTGAAATTTCGAACGCCTGAACTTCGTCGGTGCTATCTAAGTGGGTGCCTCCGCATAGTTCCTTGCTGAAACTCCCCATCGATACCATTCTGACCGGGTCTGGATATTTTTCTCCAAACAGCATCATAGCTCCGGAGTTGCGAGCTTCGGCAAGTGGCAGAACTTTCCATTGAATAGATTCGGCAGCAGCGACTCGTTCTTGAACGTCACTTTCAATCGTTTCCAATAGAGCGTCGTCAACAGATTCCATATTTGTAAAGTCGAACCGTAACCAGTCTTCGTCTACTTTAGACCCTTGCTGTTGTGCGTGATTCCCCAGATGTTTCTGTAACGCATAATGCAGAATATGGGTAGCGGAATGAGCACGACGAATAGCTTGTCGACGAGTGGAATTGACTTGGGCTGTTACTTTTGACCCTTCTTGCATTTTTCCCCGTAGGAGATGGCCAATGTGAATGATCAAACCTCCCTCTTTTTGAGTGTCCATTACCTCGAATTCGAAATCATCACTTGAAATAATTCCTGCATCTCCAATCTGACCGCCACTTTCGCCATAAAACGGCGACTGGTCTAAAACAACACGGATCGAATGATTTTCTCCTGTTTCAGCTGTTTGCTCGCAGAGTCGTTCGTTTGGCTCTTTACCAATCACGATTCCCTTAATCTTTGCATTGGAGACGAGGGTTTCATATCCAAGAAAATGAGTGACATGTAACGATTTTTTTAGGGATTCGATCGGACCTTGTTGGAAGAGTTCGCGCTGGCCACTGCCCGACTCTTCACCGTGGCGCTTCATAGCATCATTGAAACTTTCCCAATCGAAGGTGAAATTTTTTTCGGACGCGAGTGTTTGAAATAATTCGGGCGGCACACCGTAGGTCTGGTACATCTCTGCAGCAACTTCACCATCCACACGAACATGGCCATGGTTTTCCATTTCGGAAAAGACTCGTTGAATACGCTCTAATCCTGCATCGATCGTCCGGAAGAAACTGTCTTCTTCTGCACGAATGACCCCGCGAACGCGATCAACTGTCTCGTTCAATTCCGGATAAGCAGTGTGCATGGCGTCAGCAACTGCTTGTACGATGTTGTGGAGAAACGGTTCTCGCATTCCAATTTGATGGCCATCCAGGACGGCTCGTCGCAAGAGTCGACGGACGACATACTTGGCTTGGTTGGGACCCGGATAAACATTTTCGTGCACTGCAAAGCTACTGGCCCTGACATGGTCAGTAATACGGCGCAGTCGTCGGCCGTTTTCTGTCGCCGGTTCGTAGGGTATCCCACACACTTCTCCTGCGGCCTCAACGACGGGTTTCAGAATGTCGATGTGGTAATTCGAATCAACACCTTGCAACACGGCTGCTGTTCTTTCCAGCCCCATTCCGGTGTCAATGTTTTTACTTGGTAGTGGTCGTAGGTTGTCTGGTGGCTGACCGACTCGGTTGAATTGAGTAAAAACTAGATTCCAGATTTCGACCTCGTTTCCCTGGTCCCCGTGATAATAGATTTCGCTACAAGGTCCGCACACGCCATCTGGGCCCTGGCTTGGCGCGCTCGCCGGCCAGAAATTCTCATCTTCGTCCATGCGACGGATTTTTTTAGATGGAAGGCCGACGTCTTGACCCCAGATGTTGGCTGCCTCGTCGTCGTCTAGATAGACGGTCACACTGAGCCGCTCGGGAGAAATTCCCAGCCATTTCTGTTCCGTCAAAAATTCCCAGGCCCAAAGAATTGCATCTCGCTTGAAATAATCCCCAAAGCTGAAATTGCCTAACATTTCGAAAAAGGTATGATGATATGCCGTGCGACCGACATTATCGATGTCGCCAGTGCGCAAGCACTTTTGACAACTAGTTGCTCGAGTGAATTCCAGTTTAATTTTCCCAAGAAAATGATCTTTGAACTGATTCATTCCTGCAGGGGTAAACAATACAGATGGATCCCATGTGGGGACGAGTACATCACTCGGGCAGCGGGAGTGTCCTTTGGTTTCGAAGAAGGCCAGGTATTTTTCACGTAGTTCGTCAGTCTTCATTGATCTTTGATTTTATCTTCCAGTTTTGTGGATGGTGATTGGTCGGTCATTCTTCGATTGTCAGATGATCGTGCCCTACAGCAGTTGATATGCCAGGATAGAAATCTTGCTGTAGAATATTAAAGCACCAATCGGCACCTGGCATTTGGTGCTGTTTCACTTAAAGTAACATCATAACGACTTCGTTGCTGGATCTAAAGATCAAGCGTTCAAGTAGCCATTTTTATAAAGACCGGAGACGAGACCCTTTTGTCGACACCTGGATCCGGATGTACAGGGCTGGATCAGGTATAGAGGTCTGGGACGGTGCGGATGGTTACGGTTGGACGACCAGTTCTGCCCGTTCGCCCGATGGTTCGAAGAATTTTAAGTTAGCAGCACCGTCATGCTTTGAAGTGGCTTGAAAAAACTCTGAAGGCGTTCGTACACGAACGTTTTCTACATGAGTGAGTAGCATTCCACTACGGAGTCCGGCTTCAGCTGCAGAACTGTCGGGAACGACTTCGGTAATCGCTATGCAATCTGCTGCGTCGATTCCGTCGTATACAGTTTTAAAATTCGGCATTGAAGTTGCATAATCGACTCGGATACCGCGCCAGGTAGAAGAGTATTTAGTGACGATCGGTTGACGTAACGTGGAGACCGATTTTTTAGTCAATCTCACTTCCTTGTAAAGTTTTTGCGAACCTCGTAGAACTGTTAACTCAACAGATTGATCGACGGACAATCGTCCCACTTGTAAAATCAGCCCATCGGTATCGTAAATTGGTTGATTGTTGATATGAGTGATCAAATCGTTTCTGCGTATGTCTGCTGTGTCGGCGGGAGTTGCGGAAATTACTTCTCCAACGAGAACGCCGTGCTTGCCATCAAGACGCTCTGACTGGGCCAGGTTCAGCGGGGCCACACCGAGAAATCCATACTCGACTTCTTGTCCTTTTTTTAATGTCTCGACGATGCGTTGAAAGCTTGCATCGGCTGGGATTGCAAAGCCGGCAGCCATTTCATAGCCAGCGGTTGCTGCTAAGGCTGTCGTCAGACCAATCACCTCTCCTTTGAGGTTCATAAGTGCTCCACCGCTGGTTCCCAGGCTCAGTTTTGTATCGGTCTGAATCAATGAACCATAATGATGAATTCGGCCATTGTTGAGCGTCGATGATGTAGTTTGCCGGGGTTCTACTTTGCGGGAAAAATTAGAAATAATTCCCCATGCTGCACTTGCCTGCCCATCACGGGCGATTGCATAAGGATTGCCGAGGGAGATGACAAACTGTCCTTTTTTTAACTGGTTGGTGTCGCCCCACACCACGGGTGTAAGATTGTCAGTGTTGATCTCCAATACTGCCAAGTCACTCCAAGGGTCTGCTGCTTTGATGCGTTCGACTTTGAAGACTTTGCGATCCGAGGTGGTTACATAGAACTCGTTGAGAGTTTCAACGGAAGGATCTCGAGTTGGTGGGCCTAAGACATGGTAGTTTGTCAGGATTAAGCCAGCTTGGTCTACCACAATTCCCGTTGCGTATTCATTGGGTACAAATTCGGGATCCGTGGGAGTTGGTCGTGCGGTCAGTCCTAACGGGAACTGTCGTAGTGGACCGGTGCGTTCGTCGAGGTTTGCAAAGCGGTCCTTTCGGACACGTGCGATGGCGACGATGGACTTTTCAGTACGGCTGATCGCATCGACCAGAGTTTTTTCTATGGTGGCTGCTAATGATAGTGGTGTATCGCGTTGGGCTGCAACTGGTGTTATCAGCAAAGATAAGAGTGCAAGTGAAGTGACGTAAAATCGAAAACAGCGCAGTGTGTAGAACGAAGACCATAGGTCACGGGGTGCTGATTTGTGGTTGCTACAGCGTGTACGATCACTGTTACGTTGAGCTGTTGTTTTATCGATTTGCGATGATCGATATAGACAAGCCGAGTCCAGCCAATACATCAACCCCCTCCGCAGTTTTGACGTAAGTCGTCAGTTTTACCTGGCCCTTATACGGAGCTAAATCACCGTCAAACGGAATCACCGTCACTAGGATCACCGTCACTAGGATCACCGTCACTAGGATCACCGTCACTAGGATCACCGTCGTCGGGCAGATCCATGTTTCCACCAGCTACAAAGATTTTCTTGCGCAATTGTTGTGTCGTATCGGGATGTTCGAGTAGAAAGGTTCTCGCTTTCTCTTTGCCTTGCCCCAATTGGGTATCGCCATAGCGAAACCATGCGCCACTCCGTACGACAATTTTGTGCAACATTGCCAGATCAAGGATGTCACCTTCATAGCTAATTCCCCGATTATGCATCATGT
>Ga0310342_100001014_pt1 | contig 16983 bp, 31 predicted proteins | sample S15DNA20500_MG_FD_206155 | JGI IMG/M metagenome (GOLD analysis project Ga0310342, IMG submission 206155) | Marine microbial communities from station ALOHA, North Pacific Subtropical Gyre - S1503-DNA-20-500_MG | ecosystem: Environmental > Aquatic > Marine > Oceanic | place: Pacific Ocean: North...
AATGACAGTAGGAGAACTGATTTCAGAAAGAATTATATCAACTAAAGAGAATATTAACCTGAGACGTTTTGAACGATTTAAATTGGGAGAAGGAATAGAAAAAAGGAAACAAGATTTTGTGGCTGAAGTGGCAGCCCAGCTAGGTTAAACTTATTCTGGTGATTAACATGAAAACAAAACCATTTTATAAAAGAGTTTTGTTAAAGTTAAGTGGTGAAGCACTAATGGGGAAACAAACCTTTGGTGTGGACCCTAATACGACCAAAAGAATTGCCCAAGAAATTAATGAAGTTCACTCCTTGGGAGTTGAAATAGCTGTTGTCATTGGTGGTGGGAATATTTTCCGTGGACTATCAGTTGAAGATCAAGGAATGGAGCGTGTTTCAGGTGATTTAATGGGGATGTTAGCAACTGTAATGAATTCAATAGCACTTCAAGATGCATTAGAAAAAGCTGGGGTTTTTACCAGAGTTGTATCAGCGATTGAAATGAGAGAAATAGCAGAACCTTATATTAGAAGGCGAGCTATCAGGCATTTGGAAAAAGGCCGTGTCGTCCTTTTTGCTGCTGGCATTGGTAACCCGTATTTTTCTACCGATACTGCAGCTGCTTTGAGAGCCATGGAAATGAAAGCGGAAGTAATTTTGAAAGCTACTAAAGTAGAAGGAATCTACGATGCTGATCCAATGAAGGTAAAAGATGCCAAAATGTTTGATAAAATTGACTACATTGATGTTATTGACAAAGGATTAAAAGTAATGGACGCTACTGCTATATCTTTATGTATGGAAAATAAAATGCCTATTGTTGTATTTAACTTGTTGCAGAATGGGAATATTAAACGAGCTGTGCTTGGGCAAAAGATTGGAACGGTCGTCAAGGTTTAAATTAATGATTCAGAATATTATCAAAGCTACAAATGTAAAAATGGAAAAAGTTATTGAAGACCTGCAAAGGAATCTTGCAGTTCTAAGAACAGGTCGAGCTTCAGTGACTCTTTTGGATCAAATTAATGTGGATTACTATGGAACTCCAACTCCTTTAAACCAAATAGGAAACGTAACTGCCCCAGATCCAACACTTCTTACTATACAACCTTGGGATGTTTCTCTTCTTCAGGATATTGAAAAATCTATACTTGCTTCGGATCTAGATTTAAACCCAGCCAACGATGGAAAAATTATTAGAATTCCGATACCACCTTTAACTGAAGAACGGCGTAAGCAGTTAGCTCGTCAAGTTGGAAATATTTTGGAAGAACATCGAACGGCTTTACGGAATATTCGTCGAACCCAAAACAACGAAATAAAAACGATGCTTCAGAATAAAGAATTATCAGAGGACGATGAACGAAAAGGAATGGGAGAAATTCAAGAAGTAACTGACCACTTTGTAGAAAAATTACAAGATTTGGCTAAAAAGAAAGAAACTGAAATTTTAACTATTTAATTCCTTTTTGGTTTGACAGTATTGTTATCGTTTGCTAGATTCAAAAGGTTTTGCGCTTGGATGTAGGTCATAGTAGTTATAATATTGATAATGCTTGAATTCTGGGAGGATTAAGGATTGCCAACTATTAGCCAATTGGTCAGACTGGGACGTAAAAGAGTCAAAGGAAAAACTAGTAGTCCAGCTCTCCAAAAATGCCCGCAAAAACGAGGAGTTTGCGTGCGAGTGTATACCTCAACTCCAAAAAAGCCTAACTCAGCGCTCCGAAAAGTAGCCCGTGTACGCTTGACTAACGGAATTGAGGTTACAACTTACATTCCTGGCATTGGCCATAATCTTCAGGAACATTCGATAGTGTTGATCCGTGGAGGCAGAGTAAAGGATTTGCCTGGAGTGAGATACCATGTAGTTCGTGGAACTCTAGACTCAATTGGTGTCGAGAATCGGAAACAGAGTCGGTCCAAATACGGAGCAAAGCGATCGAAATAAATTTTTTTCCAGATTTTAATCCAAATTATTAAGTAAGGGCATTTGAATTGCCCTAGTGAGGAGCAGGTTTTATGCCCCGGAAAGGTTTTGTACCGCGGCGGGAGGTGATCCCTGACCCTGTTTACAACAGCCCCTTGGTTTCCAAATTCATAAGTTGTGTTATGTATGATGGGAAAAAAAGTACTGCCGAGCAGTTATTTTATGGAGCATTGAACATTATTAAAGGGAAAACTGGAGAGGATCCGCTGAAAATTTTTCAAAAGGCTTTGGATAATGTTAAGCCTGTTTTAGAGGTGAAGTCACGGCGAGTTGGTGGTGCTAATTATCAAGTCCCCATCGAGGTTAATCCAACTCGAAAGATTTCTCTTAGTATAAGGTGGTTAATTACACACTCCCGATTGCGTAAAGAAAAGTCCATGAGAGAAAGGTTAGCGGCAGAGTTTATGGAGGCTGCTGAAAATAGAGGAGCATCAGTAAAGAAGCGAGAAGAGGTTCATCGAATGGCAGAAGCAAATAAAGCTTTTGCTCACTATCGGTGGTAAATGGACTTTTTGTAAAAAAAGAATGGTTTCATACGACTTAGTTTCCAGAGATAGGGCTTGATTTGTTTTTAATCGACCACCCTATTTTTAATTTTTGATGATTTTATTTTTGTGTTTGTATTATTAGGTGTTGTGAGTCTTTTGTTAGTCGATGGGGCTCTAAGGAGAGTGAGATGGGGAAGGAGAAATTTGATAGAAGTAAGCCACATGTTAATATAGGAACAATCGGACACATTGATCACGGAAAAACAACGTTAACCGCTGCGATTACAAAAGTTTTGGGTAAAGGTAATTCGGATGTAGAGTTTCGGTCCTTTGATTCTATCGACAATGCTCCAGAGGAACGAGAGCGAGGAATTACGATTGCGACAGCACATGTAGAATATTCGACAGAAAACAGGCATTATGCACATGTCGATTGTCCTGGGCATGCAGACTATATTAAAAACATGATAACTGGGGCAGCTCAGATGGATGGGGCTATTTTAGTAGTGGCAGCAACTGATGGGCCAATGCCTCAGACACGGGAACATATACTATTAGCACGACAAGTGGGAGTTCCTTATATTGTAGTGGCTTTGAACAAGGTAGATGCTGTTGATGATGAAGAATTGTTAGAGCTAGTGGAGTTGGAGGTAAGGGAACTATTAAGTAGTTATCAATTTCCAGGAGATGACATCCCGGTGGTTAAGATATCAGCATTAGGGGCGTTGAATGAAGAAGAAAACTGGGAAAAAGAAATTGAGACGTTAATGGGTGAAGTTGATAGATATATACCATTACCAGAGCGAGATGTGGATAAGCCATTTCTAATGCCAGTGGAAGATATTTTCTCAATATCAGGACGAGGAACAGTGGTTACGGGACGCGTAGAAAGAGGGAAAGTAACAGTAGGAGAGGAAGTTGAAATTGTAGGTATTCGCCCAACCGAAAAGCGGGTGGTTACGGGAGTAGAGATGTTTAAGAAGTTATTAGATGAAGGGGTGGCAGGAGATAATGTAGGGTTATTATTACGAGGAGTGGAAAGAAAAGATGTAGAAAGAGGACAAGTAATAGCCAAGATGAAGTCCATTACGCCACACACAAAGTGTAAAGCAGAAGCTTATGTATTAACGAAGGACGAAGGAGGTCGGCATACACCGTTTTTTACAGGTTATCGTCCTCAGTTTTATTTTCGGACAACAGATGTGACGGGAGTAGCTCACCTGCCGGAGGGAACTGAAATGATAATGCCGGGAGATAATGTTTCGATGGAAATTGAATTAATTACACCAATTGCCATGGAAAAAGGGTTACGTTTTGCTATTCGTGAAGGTGGTAGGACCGTTGGTGCCGGCACAATTACCGACATAATAGAATAGACAACATTTTGCTGATTAAATTATTCCGTTGTAGTTATTGAGATTGGAAAGTGGGTGGACTACGTTGAATGAAAAAATTCGCATTCGATTAAAGGCATACGATTATCGAGTATTGGATCAGTCTGCTAGTGAAATTGTTGATACGGCTAAGCGCACTGGTGCACGAGTTGCTGGTCCAATACCACTTCCAACAGCTAAGAATAAATTTTGTGTTCTTCGTTCTCCTCATGTGGATAAGAAATCTAGGGAACAGTTTGAAATTCGGACTCATAAGCGATTGTTAGATATATTGGAACCAACGCCTCAAACAATAGATGCATTGATGAAACTTGATCTTCCAGCTGGGGTTGACGTTCATATTAAATCCTATAGTAAAGAACACATTTGAATGAAGTTAGAAAGTGGAAAACCGGCCTTTTAAGAGGAGTAAATCAGCTTTTTGACTTAATTAGGGAGAAGTTTGATGGTCAATGGTATTTTAGGCGTTAAAATCGGAATGACACAATTATTTTTAGAAGGAGGTGCTGTAGTACCTGCCACTGTTATTCGAGCAGGACCTTGTGTAGTTATTCAAAAAAAGACGACTGATAGAGAGGGTTACTCTTCAGTCCAGTTGGGATTGATTGAGTCAACTGCCCCCAAAAAAATTAATAAACCGCTATCAGGTCATTTAGAAAAGGCTAAGGCACCACCTGTTCGGTATTTAAAAGAGTTTAAGTTGTTGGATTCTTCGGAAGATACAAAGGTTGGGAATAAGGTTTTAGTCGACCAATTTAGTGACAAAGATGAGGTGAATGTTACTGGAATTAGTAAGGGGAAAGGTTTTGCTGGTGTAATTAAGCGTCATGGATTCAGTGGTGGTGGTGCTAGCCATGGTTCGATGTTTCATAGAGCTCCTGGTTCTATAGGACAATCGGCATATCCCTCTCGGGTATTCAAGGGGACCCGGAGTCCAGGCCATCTGGGAGCAAGTCGTGTAACGGTAAAAAACCTTAAAGTTGTCAAGGTGGATCCAGTAAAGAACTTGTTAATTGTTAAGGGTAGTGTCCCTGGGGCAAATGGGGATTATTTGATTGTGTGCAAGAAAAAACCTTCTTAATGATGAAAAACTTAAGGATGACTTTGTGGCAAAAATTCAGGTGATTAATTTACATAATAAGGTTGTTGGAAACGTAGCACTCCATGATACGGTTTTTGCAGCTAAAGTTAATAGGAGCCTATTGTATCTAGCAGTAAAACATTATCGAGATTCCCTACGGCAAGGAACCCATTCAACTAAGACCCGTGCTATGGTTAGGGGAGGAGGTAATAAGCCTTGGAGACAAAAGGGTACTGGTAGGGCTCGAGTTGGTAGTGCTCGAAATCCAATTTGGCGACATGGAGGAGTAGCTCACGGGCCTAAACCAAGGTCCTATAAATTTCATTTGCCAAGGAAGATGTTGTTGGGCGCTTTAAGATCAGCCTTGACTGACAAGTTCAATTCTGAAGGACTCAGGGTGGTGGATGAATTTGTGTTACCTAATCACAAGACTAAGGACTTTAATAAGGTTCTTCAAAAACTTGAAGTAAAAAAAAGACTTCTGATCGTTGATAACGAGGACAACAATAACTTGATTCGGGCATCTCGAAATTTGACTGAAGTTAAACTAGTATCAAGTCAAAAAGTTACCGTTTATGATCTACTTAAACATAGAAACATTCTTTTTTCTAAATCAGCGATTGAAAAACTTCAGGAGGGTCTCCAGCCTTGAGTCTATTTGAGATCATTAGGCGGCCTATAATTACTGAAAAAGCACTTGATCAAAAAGAGGATCAAGGGATTCTCTGTTTTGAAGTTCAGATCTGGGCGAACAAACAAGAAGTGAAAAAAGCTATTGAAAAATTGTTTAGTGTAAAAGTAGCTTCTGTAAAGACAGCTACTTTCAAAGGAAAAGAACGCCGTCAAGGTCGTTATACTGGATACAAAGCGAACTGGAAAAAAGCTTTTGTTAAGCTTCAACCTGGAGAAAAAATGATTGAATATGCGGAGAATGCTTAACTATGGGCCTCAAATCTTTTAGACCTTTTACACCATCCCTCCGTTTTATTACAGTAACAACGTTTGAGGGAATCAGCAAAAAACGTCCTAATAAAGGTCTTAGTTGTTCAAATGCGCGAAGTGGTGGAAGAAATAATTTAGGTCGAATGACAGTCCGACATCGGGGTGGCGGGCACAAACGTTTATATAGAATTGTTGATTTTAAAAGAGAGAAGTTTGGAGTTCCTGCTAGGGTGGCCTCTCTTGAATATGATCCTAATCGTTCTGCCCGAATAGCTCTCCTTCATTATTTCGATGGAGAAAAACGCTATATCATCCAACCTATTGGATTAGAAATAGGTTCTGTTATAGTTTCTGGTCCAGAGTCTGATATCCTAGTGGGTAATGCATTACCACTAAAGAATATTCCCCTTGGAACAACAATTCATAATATTGAATTGCGAAAGGGAAAAGGTGCACAGCTTGCTCGTTCAGCTGGAAGTTCTGCTCAGTTAGTTGCTAAGGAAGGGGCGTATGCTCAAGTTAAGATGCCTTCTGGTGAGGTAAGAAGAATTCACATTGAATGTTTGGCAACAGTTGGCCAAGTTGGAAATTTGGACCATAGCAATACCAGCTTAGGTAAGGCTGGGAAATGGCGTTGGTTAGGCAGGAGACCTTCAGTTCGAGGAGTTGCTATGAATCCTGTTGACCATCCACATGGTGGAGGTGAAGGCCGAAGCTCAGGTGGAAGACACCCTGTAACACCGTGGGGGCAACCAACTCGCGGTTTTAAGACCCGAAACAATAAGCGAACTGATCAGTTTATTGTTAAGCGAAGAGGAAAATAATTTGGATAAGGGAGAAAATTGAATGAGTCGATCAATAAAAAAGGGGCCTTTTGTCGACCGCAACATAGAGAAAATAGTTGATGGAATAACTAAAGGTTTTGAAAAGAAGGTAATCAAAACTTGGTCACGTCGTTCAACCATTACTCCAGAAATGGTTGGTCTTACCTTTGCCGTACATAATGGCAAAAAGTTTATTCCGGTTTTTGTTACAGAAAATATGGTAGGACATAAATTAGGTGAGTTTTCACCTAGTAGGGTCTTTAGGAGTCATAGTTCTAAAGCTGCTACAGAAAAAACAGCGTCTCGGAGTTAAAATATTCTTTAAGAGGAATTATAAATGGAAGCTTGTGCCACAGTTAGATTTATCATGGGTTCTCCCCAAAAGATCCGTTTGGTGATTAATCTAGTTCGTGGAAAAAACGTTTCAGATGCTCTTAATATTTTGAAAATTACAAAGAAGAGGGCAGCTGGTCAAATTACTAAAGTTCTTAGGTCAGCTATCGCTAATGCAGAACAGAAAGAAGAAGCTGGTGATTTAGATCAATTATGGATTAGTAAGGCTTATGTGAATGAAGGTCCTAGGATAAAAAGAACCCGGCCAGCACCGATGGGCAGGGCCTTTCGTTTTCAGCGTCGTATGAGTCATATTTCTATTTATGTGTCAGATAAATAATTGAAGGAGGAAACTCTTGGGACAAAAGGTACACCCCTTTGGACTTCGACTGGGTTATAACAAGACTTGGCGTTCACGTTGGTATGCAAAAAAAGATTATGTTGAGCTACTACATGAAGATCTTCAGTTGAAGAAAGAACTCAAAAAGAAACTTGCACATGCGGGTGTGTCTACTATTGAAATTGAACGCCCTGGAAATAAAATTAGAATTACAATTTTTACTTCCCGTCCTGGAATCATTATTGGTCGTAAGGGATCTGAGATTGATAAACTTAAATCTGATATACAGAAGCGTACTAAACGAGATGTTTCTATCAACATTAATGAGATTCATAGGCCGGAGTTAGAAGCTCAGCTAGTTGCTGAATCTATTGCTCTACAACTTGAGAAACGCATCGCCTTTCGTCGAGCCATGCGTAAAGCTGTGGACTCTGCTTTAAAAGTCAATGCTAAGGGGATTAGGGTTTGTTGTGCCGGCAGGCTTAATGGTGCGGAAATTGCTAGAACAGAATGGTATTTGAAGGGTCGGCTTCCACTGCATACTCTAAGAGCTGATATTGATTATGGCCTTGCTGAAGCTTTTACGACTTATGGGTTAATTGGAGTTAAGGTTTGGATTTATAAAGGGGAACTGTTCCCTGGTATTGCTAAGAAGGCTCAGGAAATTGGGACTAAGCTTTAGGAGTAGAGATAGGATTTAACTGATGTTAATGCCTAAGAAAGTAAAGTACCGTAAACAACAGAGGGGACGTACTTCGGGCAAAGCTTGGCGTGGTTCGGGAATTGCGTTTGGAGACTTTGGTTTAAAGGTAATGGAACCTGCTTGGATTACTGACAGACAAATTGAAGCAGCGCGGATTGCAATGACAAGATTTGTTAAAAGAGGTGGCAAAATCTGGATTCGTTTGTTTCCGAGTAAGCCTGTGACAAAAAAACCTGCTGAGACTCGTATGGGTAAGGGTAAGGGAGCTCCAGAGGGATGGGTCGCAGTAGTTCGCCCGGGTAAAGTAATCTTTGAGATGGAAGGTGTAAACGAAGAAGTTGCTCGAGAAGCTATGCGTCTAGCAGCAAATAAGCTCCCATTGCAAACCAAGTTTGTTTCTAGGTCAAATACGAGGGCTGTATAATGACTCCGGACAAAGTAAGAGATTTATCAGATGATGAACTTGTTTCTCAACAACAAGAACTATTGGAAAAGATCTTCCGATTACGTTTTCAGTCGTCTGTTGGTCAGGCTGAAGGGGCTCATAAAATTCGGGAATTTAAAAAAGATGTTGCACGAATTAAAACGATTCAAAGGGAGCGTCAACTTAAGCAAAAAGAAGTTTGAAGTTTTAGGATAATTTTTTCAGGATTAAAACCAATATCGTAAAAAGAGTGAAACCTACTAATGGAAAGTGAAAAAAATCAGCTGTCAGATTTGTCGAAAACTAGTCAAAGAGCTGTAAAAATAGGTGTAGTTAAAAGCAATCAAATGAATAAAACGGTTGTAGTTTCAGTGAAACGGCGGGTTGCCCATCCCCTTTATCGCCGAGTTGTGACTCGTACAACTAATTTTCTGGCACACGATGGCAAAAATTCTTGTGGTGTGGGGGATACTGTTTCAATTGTTGAGACTCGTCCAATCAGTAAGTTGAAGAGGTGGCGTCTATTAAAGGTGATTAGAAAAGCTAGTTGATTTGAATTAATTTAAACAAATGTAATTGTTGGTGGAGCCTTCTGTATGATTCAAATGGGAACTATTTTAGAAGTAGCTGATAATTCAGGAGCTAAGAAATTAGCTTGTATCTCACCTTTGGGAGGATCTACTGGTAGAAAGGCTAGGTTGGCAGATATAGTTACAGCTTCTGTAAAAGAAGCAACTCCTTCTGGAGCTGTTAAAAAGGGAAAAGTTGTAAAAGCTGTTATTGTACGAACTCGTAAAGAGGCTCGACGCAAGGATGGTTCTTATATTAAGTTTGACCAAAATGCTGCCGTCCTAATTGATGATGGTGGCAATCCAGTTGGAACAAGAGTTTTTGGTCCAGTTGCTCGAGAATTACGAGAAAAGCGTTTTATGAAGATTGTTTCTCTTGCTCCAGAGGTGATCTGAGATGGTACGATCTTATAGCATTGACCTTCGTAGAAATGACCAGGTGAAAGTTATTGCAGGAAAAGATCTGAATAAGGTTGGACGAATCTTGAGGATTGTTCCGGATAAGCATCGGGTAGTAGTCGAGGGAATTAGCATGATTAAACGGCACACCCGACCCAATCCAAGTCAGAATTTAAAGGGTGGTATCATTGAGCGAGAAGGATCTATCCATATTTCAAATGTCATGATGTTTTGTAGTGCCTGTAATAGTCCAACACGTATTGGGCATCAGTTTCTCGCGGATGGTAAGAAGATACGAATATGCAGAAAATGTGATGCGTCCTTGGATAGTTAAACTTTTTTGAAAGAGTCAGTTGGATGAGGAGAGTAGTTCTAATGAGTCGTTTATACGATCTTTATCAACAACAGATTATTCCGGAATTAAAAAAGCAGTTTGATTACCAAAATGTTATGGCTATTCCTAAACTTACCAAAATAGTAGTAAATGTTGGATTAGGTGAAGCCATTCAAAATCCGAAACTTTTGGATTCTGTTGCAAGTGAGTTGGGCACGATTACTGGGCAAAGACCGGTAATTAACCTTGCTAGAAAATCAATAGCTGCCTTCAAGCTTCGCAAAGGAATGGCAATTGGGTGTTCAGTAACTTTAAGGGCTAATCGCATGTATGAGTTTTTTGATCGTTTGGTTAGTATTGCTTTACCTAGGGTGCGAGATTTTCGAGGACTTTCTCCTCGTTCTTTTGATGGTAGAGGAAATTATACTTTAGGATTGCGTGATCAACTGATTTTTCCAGAAATTGACTATTCTAAAGTAAACAAAATAAATGGAATGAATGTTTCTATAATTACGAATGCTAAAACTGACAATGAAGCGCGGACACTGTTAGGTCTGTTAGGACTTCCTTTCCGCAAATGAGGTCTGTGAAATGGCTAGAACTTCTCACGTAGCTAAAGCTAGAAAGACTCCTAAATTTAAGGTACGTCAACATAACAGATGTAGACGGTGTGGTCGGCCTAGGGGGTTTTTGCGTAAGTTTGAGTTATGTCGACTGTGTTTTCGCCAGCTTGCTCTTAGAGGTGAATTGCCTGGAGTCACAAAATCAAGTTGGTGATTCCACTTTTTCAGATAAATAATTTGGAGCGTAAAAAGAATGAGTTTGACTGATCCTGTTGCTAATTACTTAACTTTAATTCGAAATGCATTACGAGCTCGGCATCAAAAAGTTGATATACCTAGTTCTAGCCTATTGTCAAGTGTTTCTCAAATTCTGAAAGAAGAAGGCTATATAAATAACTTTAAGGTTATGGATGAGGGTAGTAAGACATTTTTAAGGATTTATCTTCGTTATGGACCCAAAGGAGAAAAGGTAATTTCTGATTTACAGCGAGTTTCCCGTCCAGGCTGTAGAATATATGTTTCTAAGGAAAACATTCCTTTAGTATTGGGTGGATTAGGTATTAATATTCTTACTACTTCTAAAGGGTTAATGAGTGGTTCAAAAGCCCGTGAATCAGGGCTAGGCGGTGAAGTATTGTGTAGTGTTTGGTAGTTTTCAATTGATGTTTAATGGAGTTGGTATGTCTCGAGTTGGAAATAAAATCATATCCCTTCCAGATGGGGTCAAGGTTAATATTTTAAAGGATCAGGTTGATGTTCAGGGTCCAAAGGGAAAACTGAGCAGTCCCATTCCTGAGGGAATTACTTTCGAGGTAACTGACGATGGAATTTTGGCAATTCGTTCCTCAGAATCGAAGCAACAAAAATCTCTCCATGGATTAGCTCGTAGTTTGTTGGCTAATGCTGTAACTGGAGTTAATAAGGGCTTCAAAAAGGAGTTAGACATTGTTGGCATTGGCTATAGAGCTGAAAATAAAGGAAAGTTGATTGTTTTCAATCTGGGCTTTTCGCATCCGATTGAATTTTTAATTCCCCTTGGAATTAATATTGATGTTGAGAAACAAACTCATTTGATCGTTTCAGGAGCCGATAAACAAAAAGTAGGTCAAATAGCTGCTGACATTCGATCTTTGCGTAAGCCAGATCCATATAAAAACAAGGGTGTTCGATATACGGGTGAAAAGCTTAAGAAAAAGGTTGGTAAAACTGCAGCAACTGCCTAGTTAGTTATGGTCTGTCTAAAGTGTGAGAGCAAGAAGAATAGTTTGACTGATGAGGGTTTTGATGGCAAAAACAGCTTCTAGAGGGCAAAGAAGAAAACGAATTCATGAACGGGTTCGTAAGAAAGTAAGAGGACCCAGTAGTCGTCCTCGTCTTAATGTTTTCCGTTCATCTAGACATATTTACGCCCAAATTATTGATGATGACCATGGTCAAACTTTGGTTGCTGTTTCGACTATTGATGGGATAATTAAGGAAAAGAATGGCAATGGTGGAAACATGGCTGCTGCAAAGATTGTAGGTGCTGAAATTGCTAGGCGAGCAATAACAAAAGGAATTAAGAATGTAGTTTATGATAGAGGTGGTTATCTTTTTCACGGCCGAATTAAAGTTTTGGCAGATGCAGCCCGAGAAGAAGGATTGGAATTTTAAGTTTTAACGGTCGTTTTGTCTTCTAGTGTTAACATAAGGGTAAATATTTAAGGAGAACATTTGAAAAACAGGAGAGATCTAAAAGACTCACAAATGAAAGATCAAGTAGTATCGATTAATAGGGTAACTAAAGTAGTAAAAGGCGGGAAAAATCTTAGTTTTAGTGCTTTAGTAGTAGTAGGAGACGAAAATGGTAGGGTAGGTTATGGAAGTGGTTCAGCTAAGGAAGTGCCTCAGGCAATCCGCAAAGCAACTGAGACGGCAAAAAAAAATCTGATTACAGTTACTATGAAGGGAACTTCAATTCCTCATTTGGTAGTTGGTCGATTTGGAGCAGGTCGTGTGTTGTTAAAACCAGCAGCTGATGGAACTGGAGTGATTGCTGGAGGGCCGGTCCGAGCTGTCATTGAGTCAGTAGGAATTCGGAATGTCCTAACAAAATCGTTGGGGAGCGCTAATCCCGGTAATGTGGTCAAGGCAACTATTGATGGTCTTAAGCAGCTAAGAGATGTGGTTGAGGTTGCCCGTCTTCGTGGAAAATCCCCAGAGGAAATTTTGCAAGGCATGGAGCGATCTCGTAAATGAATGAGGAACTAGAAGGAAAAGCAGCTTCTGCAAAAAAGGTAAAGGTTAGTGAAGCCAAGAAACCGGCAGATTCTGCAAAAAAGGTAAAGGTTAGTGAAGCCAAGAAACCGGCAGCTTCTGCAAAAAAGGTAAAGGTTAGTGAAGCCAAGAAACCGGCAGCTTCTGCAAAAAAGGTAAAGGTTAGTGAAGCCAAGAAACCAGTAGCTTCTGCAAAAAAGGTGAGGCCTAGTGAGATAGAGAAATCAGAAAAACAGTTAAGAATTAAACTAGTTAAAAGTGGTATAGGGTTTTCATCTAAACAGAAAAAAGTAATTCAAGGGTTAGGTTTTTCAAAATTAAATCAAACGATTGCCCGTCCAGATACACCTCAAATTAGGGGAATGGTTTTTAAAGTTAAACACCTTTTGGAAGTTACCAAAGACTAGCTAAAAGTTTGAGAGTTTTCTATGATTGGATTACATGATTTAAGACCTCCGTCTGGTTCAACTAAGAATAATAAGCGTCGTGGAATTGGAAGGGGATCTGGCTTGGGGAAAACTGCAGGTCGAGGTCATAAGGGTCAAAAGTCTCGTTCGGGTGCTCATAGTAAGAGAGGTTTTGAAGGTGGACAGATGCCTTTACAACGTCGTTTGCCAAAACGTGGGTTCACAAATATTTTTAAGAAACAAATAGTGGTGGTTAATCTTAATAAGCTAAAAGAATTCCCTGCTGGAACAGCAATCTCTCCCCAAACCCTTATTGAAAAGGGAATTATCAAAAAAATTAAGGATGGAGTTAAGATCTTGGGTCAAGGGACCTTGTCTCAGTCTCTCAATGTTTCTGCCCATTATTTTAGTCAAAATGCCCGGGATAAGATCAGCAAATCAGGTGGAACTGTCCAAGAAATTAAATGATCGAAAGTTTGCGTAACATTTGGAATATGAAGGACCTAAGAACAAGGATTCTTTTTACCTTGTCTATCTTAGCAGTTTATAGAGTTGGAGCTTTTATTCCAACTCCTGGAATTAATACTGAAGTCCTGCGTCAAATTTTTGACCGCAGTCGAGGAACAGTATTAGGGTTTTTGGATCTCTTTTCTGGCGGCAACTTTGGTAATTTTACCATTTTTGCTTTGGGTATTACCCCGTATATTACTGCCTCTATCATTCTACAACTCTTGACAGTAGTTTGGCCCTATCTAGAACGTTTGTCCAAGGAAGGAGAACTTGGTCGGAAGAAGATTACTCAATACACCCGTTATCTTACAGTGTGCCTTAGCTTAATACAGTCTGTTGGAATTGCTTCTTTTTTGCAAAGTATGCCAGCAGAAGGTGGGGCACAGGTTGTTACAAATCCTGGTTTTGGTTTTGTGTTCATGACAATGTTAACCCAGACCTGCGGAACTGCCTTTATAATGTGGTTAGGCGAAAGGATTTCTGAACGAGGTATTGGTAATGGAATGTCACTAATCATTTTTGCTGGCATAGTAAGTGGACTACCTAGTGCTACTCGTGGGATCTTTAGTCGTTTAATTCAACAACAATGGAGCCCCTTATTTGTAATTATTCTTCTAGCAATTATGGTTGTTGTTGTCGGTTTTATTGTTTTAGTTGAACGTGCACAGCGTCGTATTCCGGTGCAATATGCAAAACGTGTTGTAGGACGTCGGGTAATGGGTGGACAAGCTACCCATCTACCTTTAAAGGTGAACGTTGGTGGAGTAATTCCAGTGATCTTTGCTTCATCTGTTCTAACCTTTCCACAGACTTTTGGCTTAATGTTTCAGGAAAGTCGATTTTTTAATAGCCTAACAGACGCCCTTAGATTTGGTGAGCCACTTTATAATCTTCTCTTTGTGACTTTTATAATCTTCTTTTGTTATTTTTATACTTCGATTGTTTTTAATCCAACCGAGGTAGCTGATAACATGAGAAAATATGGAGGATTTATTCCAGGAATTCGTCCTGGAAGAACAACAGCTGAACATGTGGAAACTATTCTGACTCGTATTACTTTTGCTGGGGCCATCTACTTAGCTTTGATTGCTGTGATTCCAGAATTTATGATTACAGGTTTTCATATTCACCATTTACCCTGGGTGGGTAGCTATTTTGAAAGTCTTCCTAACTGGATTTTAAACGGTATGGGTGTACAGTTTTATTTTGGTGGAACGTCACTACTAATTGTTGTTGGTGTGGCAATGGATACAGTGCAGCAAATAGAAGCTCAATTAATTATGCGTCACTACGATGGATTCTTAGGACCCAGAGGAAGAAGGATTAGAGGTCGTCGGTCTTGAGCAAGTCACATCACTATTGTTTAGGTTTAGACAGGATTTTCTTCTTTAAAGTCAGTTTAAATTCTGTATAATTAGTAACTTGTCTTTTAGAGAAGGTCTGAGGATTGGATGTAAATGTCAAAAGAAGATGCCATTGAAGTAATGGCCACGGTTCTCGAATCGTTACCAAATGCCATGTTTAAGGTGGAATTGGAAAATAAGCATGAAGTTCTCGCCCATATTTCTGGGAAAATGCGTAAAAACTTCATTCGAATTTTGCCTGGGGATAAAGTAGCTGTTGAATTATCTCCTTATGATCTAACTCGTGGGCGAATAGTATACCGCTATAAGTAAATGTTATGAAAGTTCGTGCTTCTGTAAAAAAAATGTGCCCAAAATGTAAGATTGTCCATCGTCGTGGTGTGGTGCGCGTAATTTGTGAAAACCGAAAACATAAGCAGCGTCAGGGATAAGTTAATCTGATCTATTAAATAATTAGGAAAGGATAAACACTTGGCTCGTATCGTTGGTATCGATTTACCTAATGAAAAACGGTTAGAAGTAGGGTTGACCTATATTTATGGGATTGGTCGGCCAAGATCTCGAAAGATTTGTGAGATGGCTGGAGTTAGCCTTGCAACAAAAGTAAAGGATCTCTCTGAAGATGAGGTTAGTCGAATTCGTCAAGTTATTGAAGGACAGAGTGGAATTGAAGGTGACTTACGCAAAGAAGTTGTAATGAATATTAAGCGACTAATGGAAATTAGTTCTTATAGGGGAGTCAGACATAGACGTTCGTTACCAGTTAGAGGTCAGCGGACTCATACCAATGCCCGAACACGCAAAGGCCCTAATAAAGGAGCAGTAGCGGGAAGAAAAAAATCTTTAGCTAAAACATAATAGTGATTAGTTTGTTTTTAGAGATAAGGAGTTTTGATAATGGCCAAAGGAGCGGCAAAAAAAAAGACAGGAAAGAAGAAGGTTTTTAAACGAAAAGAGAAAAAAACCGTTCTGACCGGTATCGTTTATGTCCAAGCAACATTTAACAATACACTTATTAGTATTACAGATAGGCAGGGGAATTTAGTTTCTTGGTCAAGTTCTGGATCTCTTGGTTTCAGGGGAGCTAGAAAGGGAACACCCTTTGCTGCACAACAAGCTTCACAGACAGCTGCAAATAAAGCACGTGAGTGTGGAATGAAAACGGTGGATGTGAGAGTAAAAGGGCCAGGTTCTGGGCGAGAGTCTGCTATACGTGCTCTTCAAACTGTTGGTTTGGAAGTTAAATCCATTAGGGATGTAACTCCTATTCCTCATAACGGTTGCCGTCCCCCGAAGCGCAGGCGGGTTTAATTTATTAACTAGCAAAATAGTGAATTTGTTGTAATTAAGGAGAAATAATTTGGCAACTTATAGAGGGCCTGTTTGTCGTCTTTGTCGGCGGGAGGGTTTGAAGCTTTATCTTAAGGGTGAACGTTGTTTCAAAGAATCCTGTGCAATAGAAAAAAGAAACTTTCCCCCAGGCCAACATGGTAAGAGTCGAAGATCAAAGATCAGTGGATATGGTCTTCAATTGAGAGAAAAACAAAAGGTGCGCAGCATTTATGGTGTTTTAGAACGTCAATTCCAAAATTATTTTGAGAAGGCATCACGTCAAAAAGGAGTGACAGGAGAAAACCTCTTGACCATGTTGGAAAGAAGATTGGATAACGCTGTTTATCGGTTAGGGTTTGCATCCTCTCGTGCCCAAAGTCGACAGTTAGTTGGCCATGGGCATATTCTTGTGAATAGTTCTAAAGTGAATATCCCTTCTTTTCAGATTCAACAAGGAGATATAGTTTCAGTCAAAGAGAAGAGTCAAAAGGTTTCAAACATTGCAGCTGCGGTGGAAATGGTTGGCGGTCGAGGAATTCCAGACTGGTTGGAACTAGACAGTTTAAATTATTCGGGAAAAGTGCTTACCCTTCCTAAACGTGATAACGTGAATCTGCCTGTACAAGAACGCATGATTGTCGAATTTTATTCTAAGTAAGAATTTGTTGGAGTTTGTTCACAGTAAGGATACATCAAGTTAATATTCTGCTTTTAGCCACTGGATTCAAACCTAGGAGGATCCA
>Ga0310342_100001015_pt1 | contig 16969 bp, 13 predicted proteins | sample S15DNA20500_MG_FD_206155 | JGI IMG/M metagenome (GOLD analysis project Ga0310342, IMG submission 206155) | Marine microbial communities from station ALOHA, North Pacific Subtropical Gyre - S1503-DNA-20-500_MG | ecosystem: Environmental > Aquatic > Marine > Oceanic | place: Pacific Ocean: North...
TGAGAAATCAACAAACCCAGGCGATTCTTCTAGTCTACCAAGAACAGAAAACCGGTCGCTGCCCTGTTTCCCAGAAACAGGACAACGACCGGTTGGGGAAGCCATTGCTATTAAGCGCTGTCGATCACTAAATAGTCCCACTGTTAACTTCCTTCGGCCGCTACCTGCGACCAGACACCCGAATTCCGTTTTTCGGCCTTCGTCTGGTCCAATTTGAAGCCGGCCTTCTGCTCATACTCATAAGCCAGGGCAGCCAGGGCAAAACCATTCTCAATCACGGCTTCGTTGACCAGCTGTTTATCCCCAGATCGATAGACATAAGCGATCTGGGTCCCTGACTGGTCTTCAGTACCAACAGAAGAATCAAAGTCGAGGCGCACTATCTCACCTTTAAATTCCTTCTTCATATAGGCTACTGCCGCACTGTAAACTCCCGGGTAAACCTCGGCACTGGTGGCCGCGTCGAGTCCCAACAGGCGGACTTTACGAGTTTTACCAGCTTGCGAAACCAGTACGTGGGTCGTGTCGATGATCTTGACGATTCGGACTGGTGCCGCTTGAGTTTTCCTTACCGTGACCACTCGCGAACCGATATAGGTTCGTCGCACAGGTCGTAATCGACCTATCGAAATGCTCACCGAAGGAATCCGCGGACGAATCACCACTGGCGGAACCACGATCACCGGGGGAACCGGCGTCGGGATTACAATCGGTGGCGTGGAGGGAAGCGGCGCGGGAATCAACGCGGGGACTGGTGGAGCTGGAGGCCCGGACAGTCGCGCTGGCCGCACTTTGGGAGTCGCTCCCAACTTCGGCAAGCGGGCCGAAGTTTTCGGCTTGATGGCAGACCCGGGCAGTCGAGAAGAGGCCCGATTCTTGGGGATGGATTTTACCTTCTTCGGGACGACGCGACGTCCCTTGGCAGGTTTTGCAACTAGCGAGGACTGCCAATCTCCTGCAGCCAGGAAAGTGGCAACCAAAAACAAAATAAATAAGTGGCGTCTCATGATTATTCTCCTTTTACTCTAGAATTGGAAAGCAGCAGTTAGGCATCAGATTCTTCCAAACCATCTCACAAGAGTACAAACACCAGCTTCCTGGCGCAGACCCGCCAAAACTGCCAGTGAGTCACCCCGCTGCCCTGGAAAATCATTTTTCCGCCAATTTTTAGCTATATTAAGCGAGTCCTGCCCAGAGGACTGGTGTTTGCTATGGTGGTACCGTGCAGTTGCCGTTGACGAGAGAAACAGGTACGCGAAAATGAACTCTAGTGTGACTGTTCTCAACGGATCTGAATTTGCCTTTGCGGCTTACCCTATGACAGACGAATCTCATCTTCACGAACAGGTCCTTGAGCAACTCCGTGATGACGGCGAACCCACGCTCGCAAAGCTGTTTGACGAACATCGTGAACGTCTGCAACGGATGGTTGCCTTTCGCATCGACAATCGTTTGCACGGTCGGGTTGATCCGGCCGACGTCGTTCAAGAATCTTATCTCGAAGCAGTAAAGCGGATTCCTCACTACCTGGCGAACCCGGCTGTTTCCGTTTTTGTCTGGATACGATCGATCACAGGGCAAACACTGATCAACGTCCACCGCCGACACTTGAAAGCCAAGAGGCGCGACGCAGGTCGAGAAGTCCGTCGCCGACCAGGAGGTGCCCCGCAGGCTACTTCCGTTTCACTGGCAGCACATTTAATCGGTCAGCAAACCTCGCCAAGCCAGGCCGCCATGCGTGCCGAGGCCCTGGCGGGAATCGAACAGGCGCTGGAGCAGATGGATGATATGGATCGTGAAGTCCTGGTCTTAAGACACTTTGAAGAGCTTACCAACCAGGAGACCGCGGAGACCCTCGGTCTGCAGAAGTCAGCTGCCAGCAACCGGTACATACGCGCTCTAAAACGGCTGCGAGAAATACTCGTCGAGACCCCTGGACTTTCCTTCTCCTAACAGCAATTTTCCAGATCATTCGTAACTCATGGCTCACGATCCTACCCAGCAAAACCCCGTCGAAGTTCTGGCCGAAGAATTCGCCCAGCGAATTCGCAGTGGAGAGCATCCGTCCATTAGCGATTACGTTAAGCGGTATCCGGATCACGCCGAGCAAATTGAGTCGTTGTTTCCCTCTATTGCCATGATGGAACAACTGAAGCAGCAAAAGCGCGAATCACAAGACCAGCGATCAGTCGCGGTAAAAACTCCAGCTGACATGCCCAAACAGCTGGGTGATTTTCGTGTCCTGCGAGAAATTGGCCGCGGCGGAATGGGGATTGTCTATGAAGCGTGGCAACAATCACTGGCTCGCCGGGTGGCTCTGAAGGTACTGCCTACCGAAGGGATCGGTCGCAGTGAAAAACAGATTGAACGGTTTTTACGAGAAGCCAAGGCTGCCGGTCGACTGCACCATACCAACATTGTCCCTGTCTTTGGTGTCGGGCAACACGGTGGCATTTACTTCTATGTCATGCAACTGATTGAAGGCTACGGCCTGGATGCATTAATCGAATATCATCAATTGCAACAAGACCCGGCCATGGCCGAAACCGACGATGAAATGGTTATGGTGAACACGGAAGTTTCCACGGCTAATCCCCATACAGCGGCGGTCACCCGCTGGACCACCGACAAGACTCAAACCCACCAGCCGGATGGAAAAGCCTCTCCGGAATTAACTTCTCCCGTTTTCCCAGACGATGCTGCTTCCAGTGCTTCAAGTCCACTGGCGCTGGTAACTGATCCGGAAGGTCACCTGCAGTTAGGCTGGATTCAAATCGCCAACATTGGCATTCAAGTCGCTGATGCGGTCCATTACGCGCACCGTCACGGTATCCTGCACCGTGACATCAAACCGGCCAACCTGCTACTTGACCAGGAACACAATGTCTGGATTACCGATTTTGGACTGGCCAAGGCAGCCGAGAACAACAACCTGACCCAAACCGGAGACGTGGTGGGAACCTTGCGTTACATGGCACCTGAGCAGTTTGAAGGGACCAGTAATGCGGTTAGCGAGGTCTACAGCCTGGGAATCACGCTCCACGAACTGGCCACCCTGCAGCCCGCCTTTGGTCAGGAAAGTCGCATGGAGTTGATTCGGCAGATCATGGAAGGTTCCGTCCCCTCCTTGCGAAATGTCCGACCAGATATTCCCCGCGACCTGGAAACGATCCTTCAAAAAGCCACCGCCCGTGAAGCATCAGAAAGATACGCGACAGCCCAGGACCTGGCTGCTGATTTACAACGCTTCCGCGATGACCGTCCTATCCTGGCACGTCGAAGCACCCCGCTGCAAAAAATACGACACTGGAGTCGTCGGAATCGCGCCCTGGCAATCAGCGTTTCAGCGGCTGTCTGCCTGCTAGTGGTCGCCACGATCACCGCTTCCTTCGGTTATCTTTGGACATCGCGCGCCTATAGCAGCCTCACCGCTCAGCAAAAAATGACAAAGGACGCCGAGAAAGAGGCTCTTATCCAACGGGATAAAGCGCGCGAGCAGTCCGAACATGCTCAACATAACCTCGAGGTTGCCATGGAAGCCCTGGAACGCATTTTTGCTTCCGTCGGCCAGACCCAGGCATCTGAACAACTGGCTGATTTTGATGACCAGCAATCGTGGGTCTCCATGCCCCAAGCACAGCCGGTCACTCCTAAGGAAGCTCAGCTACTAAAAGACATGTTGAGCTTTTATGACCAGTTCATTGCCAGCAATGCTGACGACACGACACTGCAAGTCAAACGAGCCGACGCACAGCAGCGTGTCGGAAAAATCCAGTTACTACTGGGAAAAACCAAGCTCGCCGAATCAGCATATCGTCAAGCCTTGCAAACGTATCGGCAGTTGCATGAAGAATTTCCCGACAATGAGACGTACCCGCTGCAAGCCATCGCGATCAAGAGTGAACTGGGGATGCTCTGCCGGACTGATGGCCGACTATTGGACTCGGTGAATCATCAGCGAGAAGCACTGGAGTTTCTAGATAAGCTGTCGAAGCCCATTCGCCAGACGGCAGCAGCCCGCTTTCGACGTGCCCGCATCTATAACTTACTCGGCCTGCCGCCACAGCGAGGGTCGCGCCACAAAACGAGTGACCCTGGGATGGCCGCCAAGATGCTCGATAACATTCTGCAAGAAATGGGCTCTTCACGGGTTGACCTCTATCTTCGATCCGAACAGATCCTGGATAATCTGATACGCCAGTATCCCAAGAATGCAAACTACAAGATCGAAAAGGTTCGCGGCCTGACCAACATGATGCGAGTTTCCAATCGCCCCAAGATCCTGCCTGATCCCTGGATTCTTTGGAATGACGCTAAGGACATCGTCAAGCAATTGCTGGCCGAACAGCCTGACAACGCAAATTACCAGTACGAATTTGCGCTGCTGTTTGTCCAGAAACTGCAGCCCGGCAGAAAACAGATCCCCTTGAACAAGATCCGGGGACGCCTGGAAGAAGCCATCACGATTTGTGACCAGTTGTATCGGCGTTATCGTCACGTACCGGAATACACCAAATTGTTAGCCCAGGCGCTCTACAATCGAGCTGAATTTGAGGTGCGGTATACCAAGCTCCGAAGTGAACCGGACCGACTGCTAATGGCGGTCAAACTCTTTCGTGAATCCATTGATTATCAACAAAGCCTGGCCAGCCAGTTTCCGGACGTGCTGCAATATCAAATCAGGTTAAACCAGTCATCTCATCGGCTTAGCGAAACATATGAGCGATTGGGGAGAATCGAGGATGCCCAGGCCGTCCTGGAACTGAACATTAAGGAATTTGACCTCTACCTCGATGAACATCCGCAGTTCGAAGATGCCCGACGTATCCTTGTTTATGACTACGAGTTGCTGGCAACCTTGCTCGACAGAAACGGACAAAGTCGGTTTGCCCAGGTAGCCCGAGATAAGGCGCAAAAGCTGCGTGACCAGTTCGCCGCCGACCCGCCAAACTAGGTACTGACGACTGCGGCGGAGATCTTCAAAGCGAGGCTCGTTCTCGCCACTGCTGAAAATTGCGGCGCTCCAGCATCTCCTCCAACTGCTGCTCCTGGGCCGCAGATAGCGGCAGCAAAGGCAATCGTGGTGGCCCAACATCGATGCCAATTCTCGTCATCACGCTGCGCACCGCGGGAAGAAATCCCAGCTCGAACAAATCGGCAATAATATCGCAGGAGGCATGCTGCAGAGATTGCACGGCAACTTCATCCTGGCGATCCACTGCTGCCAGCAGTCTGTGGTAAAGAGGCGCCATGAAATTATAAGTCGTACCGATGGCGCCGCGTATGCCGTAGGTCCAACCACCAGCCAGCACAGCATCATGCCCAAAGAGAATATCAAAATAACCATCTTCGACCTGGAGACAGCGCTGCAACTGCAAAAAATCCGCGTTGGTATATTTTAAACCACGTAATGTTGGAATCTGCTGGCGACCTTGTTGCAACAATTCCACCATCGGTAAGTGCACACCTGTCATGGATGGAATGTCATAATAGTAGAGTGGCGTGCTGGCTGCGGCCTGGCCAATGGCCTGCAAAACACTCAGCAACGCATCCACTTGTTGAGGTTTAAAGAAAAAGGGAGACATGGAAGCGATCGCATCAGCACCCGTTTGCTCAGCGTGAGTTGCCATGGCCTCTGCCTCTGGTAAGGCATTGGCTCCCACGTGAACAACAACCTTCAATGCCGTACCACGCGCTACATCAGTCCAGCGAGCGGCGACGTCCATCCGCTCCTGGCAGGAAAACGAATGGCACTCGCCACTCGTTCCACCTACGAAAACTCCACTCACTCCATCTTCGGTTAACTGCCTGGCGAGTGGTTCAATCACATCCAGGGCCACCTCACCGCTGGCCGTTGTTGGTGTCGGAACGGCGGCAATTAAACCCGTTAATCGCTCACTCACTGGCTTAATCCTTATTCGTTCGCACTACCGGGGCTTGCCATGACGGATCGATTCGGTCGGCAACTGCTCATCAAGGACTGGTAATTCTGATTCCAGGGCAGTTAGTTTTTCATCCAAACGATTAAATTGACGCTCGATTTTGGCAAGTTCTTTTTCCCGCAACTTGATTTGGTCCGCGAGAACCTGCCGATCAATAGGCTGACTCATATCACTATCCTGCTGCAGAAGATGGTTTACCCTCAGGGAAAGCAATTAACATAAGTTCGACATCCCATGCCCCTTATTTTAGTCCCCGCGGAGGTCGCCGTCATCGGGGGGGAAACCGGACCTCCAGCACCTCTTGAGTGCCTGCCCGTGGTACCCGGAAGCAGCAGTTTTCAGCTACCATAAGAGCATTCGAATCACAACTTGATTCAAGCCAACCACCACGTTTTCGGGAAATAAGCGAGAGATACCCATGACCCAACAGGTTCTCGTCACCGGTGGCACCCAAGGCATTGGTCGAGCCATTGCTGAGGCTTTTGCCGAAACCGGCTACCAGGTGCTAGCCACGGGCATCGAAGCAGACTTGCCGACGGAAGCCTCCGCGGAAACAACACTGCACTTTGCCCATCTGGACGTCCAGCAGCCTGAGCAAATCCGGTCGCTCGTCACACAACTTGACCGCCTCGATGTGCTGGTCAATTGCGCGGGGACGATCTTGCGTGATGGCCAAGAATTCACGCTCGACGGATTCGAGCAAGTCCTCGATGTCAACCTGACCGGAACCATGCGGATGTGTACAGCCTGTTTTCCATTACTGGAGCAGCAACAAGGTTGCGTCCTGAATATCGCATCGATGCTCAGCTACTTTGGTAGCGGACATTCGCCCGCCTATAGTTCCAGCAAAGGGGCCATTGTCCAATTGACGCGATCTCTGGCTATTGCCTGGGCCAGCAAGCAAGTTCGTGTCAACGCACTGGCACCTGGCTGGATCGAAACCAACCTGACGAAACCCTTGCATGAAAATCCAGAACGACATCAACAAATTCTGCAACGCACCCCGTTAGGTCGCTGGGGTCAACCCCAGGATGTAGCAAGTGCAGCTGTTTTTCTTTGCTCTGCCGGTGCCGACTTCATTACCGGAACCGTGCTTCCTGTCGACGGCGGATATGCAATCGCGTAGAGTAAACCTGGCCCAACGATGGGAGTGAGAACAAAAATGAGTGACAAGCCATCCCCTTTTCCGCAGTTGCCTCATGCGACCGCTGACCTGGTAACTCAAGCTATTCCAGAAGACGAACGCCTCTGGGTTCCGCAGGCGGACAATGTCTGGTTTCGACCCCTGCTCTTGAACCGGGTCAACGGGGAATGGATCAATTTGCTGCGAGTTCGCAAGTCGGGCATCCTGAGCCGACATCGTCACCCGGCACCCGTTCACGGATACGTGATCAAGGGATCCTGGAGATACCTGGAACATGACTGGATCGCCCACCCAGGCTGCTATGTCTTTGAACCACCCGGTGACGTCCACACCCTGGTCAATGAAACCGGGACCGAAGAGATGATCACGCTGTTCCACATCAGCGGCGCCCTAATTTACCTGGATGAGTCCGGGGAAACCTGTGGTTACGATGACGTCCACACCAAGATCGCCATGTGCCGCGAGCACTTCGAGTCGGTTGGACTGGGAGCAGATTACGTGACTCAGTTCATTCGCTGAATCATTTTTTCTCAGCTGCTTCGTCCGGACCCAAGCGTCCTATCAACGCTTGAATCGCTTCAGCACTGGAACCATCACGAAATAGATTCGTGTTATCCTCGGCAGATGCACCTCGATTACCGCCACCGCTATTCCCCTCGCTACCGCCCCGTCCGCCACTATTGTTACCTGCGCTGCCACCTCGCCCGCCACTGCCACCTCGACGGAATGGAATACTCACCGCTTCCGTTTTGGCCTTCTGGGCATCTTCCATGAGTGCCAGCAGTGCATCGTGCTTCTGCTGGGCGTCCTCGTCAGATAATGTCTCCGCTGTTTCGATCTCCTTGAGCAACGCATGGACTTGGCTAGTCTGCTCATCAGACAACTTAATTGCAACGTCTCCGGTTAACAGTTCAAGTTTGCGTACCAGCATCATCAACTGGAACCTCGCTGGTATCTGTCGGCTACCTCCCCGACCAGCACTCCCTCCACGACTGGCACGCTCTGCACCACCGGCAGAACCACCGGCAGAACCACCGGGGCCACCACCGGACGTCATCGATTCTTCAGCAGCAGGATCGTCAAGCGCAATCGCTTCGGGATCAGGCAACTGAAGCTTCTCGACAACCTCATAACCCATCCAGTAACAGGCACTCAAGGCACCCGTAGCTCCCAACAACAAACCCAAGATGGTCGAAGCCAGCCAAAGCGACACGGACTTACCATTTTTCTCTCGGTTATTAACAAAGACACCAAAAACCAGCGCCAGCAAAGCAAGGGTCAAAATATAGATACTGATTACATCCAGATTCAACATAATGATGCTCCGAACTATTCACCGAAACTGACCACCGCGGACTCCATTCCAATCTGACAACTTAGGGACATCACGTTGTCACCTGCATTCACCGTACCCCATCACCTTACTTCACACAACGCTTGGCCACGGAGTTTCATTGAAAAACGTCCTGCAACAAGAGTTGTTGCGAGCCGGCTTGAGAAAAACGTACCTGGCTGAGTTCGAGTCGCCACAGGCAACGGGCATTAGATCTCCAGTGCCACCGCTACTCCTTGGATCGTCGCAGCGATCCTGACCACGTCATTGATCTGCAATTCGGTACAACCTTCCTGAATCAGGTTCACCTCATGCGATTGCAAGCATGCTTCACAACCGGCAAGCGCAGCGCAAGCCAGTGAAGAAAGCTCAAATTGTTTCTTAGACGTCGCTGGCGACATCATTCGGTTCATCCGCAAACCTGCCCGCATTTGACCGTAAACTTCTTTACCGATCATATGGCGAAAGCGAAAATAGATATTGTTCATGGCCATTAAGGAAGCGGCGGCTTGAGCATCCTCAACCCCACCCTCCCCGAGAACGGACTGGGCATCTGCCAACACCGCTTCTTGTAACGCCGCATTGCGAACAAAGTAGCTGGCGGTTAGTGCCACTGCCCAAACCTCTTCTGGACTCAAGTGCTCACTCTTTAGCACCGCAGCCAAATTGAGCCCCAGATCCTTAGCGGATTCCGGCAGTTGCTCACAGAGTTGATTGACATGTTCCATGCCTGGAAGTTCCTCTGGCTAAATCCTTTGAAACGGGCTGTTCCACGGGCAATCGTGAAACTCAGTCTAGCATATTTCAGAATGATTTAGTGGAAAGGTTAATCACCTATCGACGAAGCCCCGGTCGTCTTCCCGCGAGATCCAGGCGAACCATAGAAACAAGCTAACATGGCTGGCAAGATCAGCAGGTCGCCCAACAAAGCCGAAAAAATAGCCACACAAGACAGGCCCACAAAGATCCTAATGTGCGGTAGTTCACTGACCAGGCTGCTGGAAAAACCAACCAGCAAGATCAAGGTACTGGTCATTAAGGCAGCACCGACTGCGGTGAAAGTGCGCTTCAAAGCGGCCTCGACATCTTCATCCACCTCTAGTTCTCGGCGAAATCTACTGACAAAGTGGATCGTGTCATCGACGGCAACTCCTAAACAGACAGTAAACACCAGCACAGTGGCCACCCGCAGCGACTGGCCACTGAACACGATCACTGCTGCCGTAATTAACAACGGCAAAATATTTGGTAGCAAACAGATTAAACCTAATCGCAACGACCGATAAGCAATCACCATGACAACAAAAATAACGATGGTCGCCAGTCCTAAACTCTGCCCCAAATCAACTAACATCTGGGAAATATTTTCCGAGGCCACCACGCTCGACCCCGTCAACAACAACTCAAACCCCTGCAACCGGGGCTGTGCATTCAAGCTCTGCAATCGCTGCCGCAACTGTTTCAACATCTGTTTCTGACGAGCAATGCCATGATCTTGTAAGCGGGCAGTCACCAGCAGCCGATTCAACTCGGGACGAATTAAACTCTGCCGAATGCCTTCCGGGATCATAGCTAACTGGCGAGTCGGCATTGGCCCTTTCTGTTCAGCCCAGCCTGGCACCAGAGCGAGAAAATCTCGAATCGAAGTCGGATGATGCAATCCAGGAGTCTCTGCCAGTAAAACGTGAACCCCATCCAAGGCCTCGCGAACTTCTGATGCGTTCCAGTCAAGTCGGGCGGGCCATTGAACCACCACTGAGACCGTCAAAATACCACCAAAATGCTGATCAACATCATGCAACACCAAGGCCGACTCAGAATCGGGCGGCATGTTCTCCGACAAATGACTGTCCGGACGAACTTTCATGGCAACGGCCGACAGACAAATCGTTACCACGATCCCGGTAACAGTGACCAGCCAGCGCCAGCGAAGGACAAAGTCGATCAGTGGCTGAGAGATCCTGGCCCAAATACTGTCAGCCTGGCCCGACAAACTCCTTTTCCTGCTCCGCACAAACCCGGTTCCGCAAAGCAGTGGGACCAGCGTTATGACGGAGGCAAAGACCATGAATGCACCCACGGCACATGCCAACCCAAAACGCTGTATGATCTCCAGGTGACTCGCTGCCAAGGAACAAAAACCAATCGCCGTGGTCAAGGAAGTCAGTCCACAAGCGACTCCCAAGTAACGGATCGTATTGCCAGCAGACTCCTTGGGCAGCAATCCCAGGTTGCGTTGATGACGATATTCAAACATCAGATGAATGGCGTCCGTCAAGCCAATGACGGCTACCAAGGTTGGCAAAACCGTGGTAATGACAGTGATCTTTTCACCCACCAGTCCCATCACCCCCACGATCCAGAAAACACCCATCATCGATGCCAGGAAAACAATCAAAGCGGCTGACAGCTGCCGAAAAATCAAGAGTGCCATACTGAATGCCATGGCAGCACCAAGCCACAACAATAAGCGGTAGTCACGCTGGATGACCGTAAAGACATCCACACGAATGGAGGGCAAACCTGTCATCCGCGCTCGTAAGGGGCCAGTTTGATTAGCCTCATCCAGAACTTCGCGAATCGCGCCAACAACCGGCTGCAAATTATCGATTGTCAGTTCGCCTCCGGAAAGACGGACAATCATCAGCGTCTTACGGGCATCTGCCGTCAGTAAGCGGCCAGCAACCAGTGGGTGGGCGAGCGCTTCTTTCCTGGCAATCTCAGCCTGTTGGGCTGCTCTTTCAGCCGTTAGCAAGGCGAAGTTCGGCAGTAAGGGGTGAGGTAATGGCTTGAGAATCAGCAAACGAGAATCTGCAATACTCAGAATTTCCTTGACTCCGACAACGTCTTTTAAATCCGCTGTCAGCGACTGCAAGGCTGTCAACGAGCTGGCTGCAAAAAGCTCCTCGCTTTCCACCAGGACCATGCAGTTCAACTCATCCGTGCCAAACTGCCCAAATACCTCTTCTAGTTGTCGAAAAGAATCGTCATCCGTTCGAAAAATACCGCGCGGCTGATCTTCAAACCCGAGCTGAGCTACCCCGACAGCACAGGTTGCTGACATCGCAATAATCGCCAGTGCCAAACCAATGCGATGACGCTCAAAAAAATTCGCAAACTTATCCAATCTGTCGTATCCCGTCACGAAACCAGGTCAGAAATCGATACCTCCGCCAGCAATAGGATTACGGCTGGTCCGGAGCTTTCTCAAATAAAGGTCCAACTCGCTTGCGATGCGTCTCCAAGATACGGGGGACGTCATCAACTCGCAGATACCCGCCTTTCACCAACCCCTCACAATATACCTTCATCTGAGCGATATAAGACTCCACCGACTCATAGCGTTCCTGGACGGAGCGTCGTGGATCCTGGCTGGCAAGACGCTCCGATTTGCTTCGCGCAAACGGAATATAACTGCCGCGTAAACTGGCAAGATTACCATCCGCACCCGTTCCATCACTGATGAGATTCCACCCCGTGTAACTGGCAACCGGTACCGCAACTTCCGCTGGATTCAAACAGCCCATTTCATTGCCATCTGCATTGAAGCGGGGAACCAGCACCACGTAATCAGCCAGTCGTCCGGGTGGTTCTTGATCCACAATCCGCTGCTTGTCCCAACGGGGACCAATTTTCCAGAATGACGGTCGCTGGCAGACCGTGGGAAATGTCACCTGCGGGATGCGGGGAAATCCAGCAGCAGCCACCTCGGGATCCACCAGGTTTCCTGAAGCAATCGTTGGATAGACACTGGCCGGGGGCTTGGTCCCGTCCGCCACCCACTGATCAAGTCGGACGAGCAAAGCCCTCAGAAAAAACTTATACTCTCCCGGGTTCTGAGCATTGGAAGTTCCCGCTTGACTCGGTGGAAAACTGGCCGGACCATGTTGCGTGCCCCCGAAAATATAGATTCGCACGGTATCTGGAACCCGCGAATCGTTTTGCCCCAAGGTATCGGTGTGAGCCAGGCTGCCACTGCGGTGCCAGTACTCGGAACTGGACTGGGTGTGAAAAATGTAAGGTGCTGTCGACTGCCGGCAGCGCTGCAAAATACCATCCCGCTGTTTGGAGACAGAATCTTCCTGGTTCTCGTAAGCAAACGGAAATCTATCGGACGGATAATCATGCTGTCGAAACTGCGTGTTGTAAGCTGTAGGCTGGCAGAATCGATAATTAAATGATCCCAGGCCTCCTCCCGATACGTGAGGAATCACGGCATCAAAAGCTCGCCGTCCCTGTTCATCTTCGTTCAGTCCCCAGTAAACCAGCTCGCGCAAAAACCGGCCACTTTGTGAAACTCCAAACCCATGCGTACGCCGGATCACCGGCTTGCCGTTAAGCAACAGTGGATTGTCTTTACCGTCACCATAACGCAGCGCCGACACGAGGTCTCGAACACTGGTCAGGCCTGTTCCCATCACCAGGGGATTCTTTGCCTGGTAGATCAACTCGTACAACAAGCCCGGTTCAAACCCCTGCTCGATCGTCACGGTCAGCTTTGATAAACCTGGCTCGCCACTCTTTTCCCAAGACGTCTTCCACTTGTCGCGAGCCACCGGGACCCGTGGATCTTCCGGTCGCTGGCGCTGCGTTAAGGTGGCCTCTTTAAGCAAAGGGTCAACCGAATCATAAGCACCATGGCCACTCCCGTTCACTGCCAGCGACGTTGCTGGACTGGCAGTAAACAACTCGTAACGAACGGGCCCCGTTAATGGCTTGTCAGCACCGACCGTGGTGGGGGCATGCAATCGCAAACGCGTATTGCCTGGCAATAGTTCGCCAATCCAGCCACTCCACAAAACCACGATCCCCTGTTCCATTAGGAATCCGTCGCCAGCCTGGGCCTCGCTCAATGGGTCATTGCGATTATCACGGGAGCCAAAATTAAAGAAATTAAGGGCCAGCTTATTCCCCCGATTGTTAACATCATAAAGGAGTGCCCCTCGCGCCTTGCTCAGATCCTGAGGGGCCAGCAGGCAGACGTCAGCCGAGTAACGTACCAGGCCGTCCGGGTCACGCGGTGCGAACTGCAGATCCACAACATTTTGATTCTGAGACGCCTGGGGATTCAGCGTAAAATGAACTGTCCCTTGGATTCGTTGGTAGGCTCCTGCCTTGCCAAAAATCTTGCCACCAGCAAAAGGCTCACGCGACTTGATCTCAAACCGCTCAACTTCCGCCTGGACGGTCCCCACCAGCAGCAGCACCAGCAAGATGGCATTTCCTAGTTGACGAATCAGCATCTGGATCTCCCCGTTATTTTGGTCAAGATTCTCTGTCAGCCTGCGGAGGCCCGAAGAAGGTGTAATAAGTCTCTTCCTGGATCACGCGTTGCAAATACAGGCCTAATTCTCGCAAATGATAATCTCCCCACATGCAAGCTTCTCCATTGGGTATGTCTGCACCCTCGGCAACGTGGTCCCAAGCCCTGGGCCGATGATAAATGGTATGCAACAGCAGGCCCTGGTGGTTCGGCTCCCGAGAAAGATAGGGTTCCGACAGCAACCGCTGGGTAACCGTCAACCCCGCTTGCCAGTAACGCGCTGCTGAATCCGTCTCACCCCGTGTCTGCAGGTAGCGTCCCAATCGCAGCAATCCCTGGGCTCCAATGGCAGCTGCCGAACTGTCGACTGGCTCCAGCGCGTTAAACGGGTCGGCTGGCTGTTGCAAGTAATCACCCATGTGGGCCAGCCCGGGTGCTCCTGTATCCCAGTAGGGAATCCCGTCCAGCGGCGTATTCTCGATGAAGAAATCGCAACTTGCCTGAGCAGCTCGCAACATCCACTCCACAACCTGCTGGCGACCACCCGCGGGTTCTAATTGATCATCCGCAATGATCTCCAGCCATTCCAACTGTTCCGGATAACCGAGCATGATCCAGGCGAGTCCCCGGGTCCAAGTACTAAATGCTGAGTATCCCTGCTGGGAACTTGGACACCGATAACGCCCATCATTGCAGTTAAAGATACTCTCGTGAGCAACTCGCCCACGGACATCGTAGATATCACGCCCTTCCCCATAGTAAACATTGTATTGAGCGGTCAGCTGAGCATGCTGGAGCAATCGATCGAGCAAGCTGATCGAAGCGTCATTTTCGGCAAGCAGCTGATGTCCCAGCGAGTGGGCAAGGGCTAGCGATCGCAACGAACGGATCGTGTCACAAAACAGTGAATGAGGTCCATTGAATGAGTAGATATATCCCTGGCCATCGTGGGTAGTCGACCAGCGAGCTGCTTGCACTGCGCCACTGGCTTTCAATCCCAACTCGTAGAAATTCCGTTCCCAGGCATTTTCCGCGATCCGCTGTTCCAGCATGAGTCGCCGCAGCGCCCCATAGGTACTAACGTTGTTAAAACCGTGATCATGAACACCGGTGTGCGACACGTGAGCTGCCATCTGCTGGATCGTTTTGTCCCGACCCAGTTGCAAAAACTGTTCTTGCCCAGTGGCATCAAACTGTAAGATCGCCGAACCGTATCGAAATCCCTCGGTCCATTCCGTCCAGCCTTGCGAAACATATTGTCCATCAATCGTAAAAACAGGACTGCCACTGAATTGCTGACTGCTCTGCTCAAGTGCCGTGATCTTGGCACCGGACAGTTCAAACAGGTCCGCGATCTGAGGAGCCAAGTCTGCTGCCTGGAGATCTTTATTGATCTTCATATCAACCTGCCAAGTTTTTCCAGTTTCAGAAACAGTTCACTTATCACGGCCAATCCTGTTAACAGGCGGCCGTTAAAACGAACCCATTGTAACCAACAGAGTAGTCGGAACCCAGCCAGCCACGCTACCAGCCCACGAGAGATCTTGCCTTCCCCACGGCTGGTCGGCTAGGATTGCCAGGGATAAGCAGGCAAAGCTCCCTCACACTTTTTTATCTTCAAACATTGCAGGATCTTATCATGGTCAAACCCGCACGTTGTCGTTACATGTCTCTTTGCTTATTGCTACTATTCGTCTCGGCAAGCCCGGTCCTGGCAGCAGACACGAACTGGCTTATCGATTTTGAAGCGGCCAAGAAACTTGCGGCCCAGCAGCAAAAAGATCTCCTGATCGACTTCACCGGCTCCGACTGGTGCCCTCCTTGCATCGCTTTACACAAGAATGTCTTGAGCAAACCGGGCTTCGCGAAACAGCTGGGTCAACACTATGTTTTCGTCACCCTGGATTACCCTCGCAACAAGTCGAAACAGAATGCCAGGACGATCCAACAAAATGAGAAGCTCAAGAATCTCTACAAGATTCGTGGTTTTCCAACCGTGATACTGGCCGACTCCAGCGGTAAGTCATATGACACCCAGGTCGGCTACTCCGGAGACCGACTGGACAACTACATGCAGAGAATTCTAACCGTCAAGGGAAAACGGGATGGCAAGACTTACAAGCTCGACCAGGCCGGCCGGCCGGAAATGACGGCTGAACAAAAAGCATTTGACGAACTCTCGAAGGTTGTCAACATGCGCCGCGTCCGGCATTTGATCTTTTGCCAGGCGAGCCCCGAGGGCCTTAAGTTGATCGACCAGTTCCTGGACAAGTACCCCAAGTCAAAACAGCGGGCCGAGGTCACTTACCTGAAAGCAATCTCCCTGTGGAACATGGGCAGCTACCAGCAGGCAGCTCCTGCGTATCAGGTCTTTCTCAATCAGTACCCGAAACATGAGCTGGCCAGCCTCTCCACCACGCGGCTCGTGCAATCCTATGTTCGCTCCGATAATCCTCAGCAGGCAGTGCGAGCGATCGAGGCTCAAGGCCAGCGCAATGGAGGCATCGTGCTGGAATGGGCCCAGGCACTCTCCATGCTTGATCGTAGTGAAGAGGGGTTTAAACACCTGGAGGATTACATTGCCGAAGCTGAAAAAACTGGCCGGTTGGAACGCGAAGTTACCTTTCTCAAGGGCCAGCTAACCCAGCTCAAGATGATCGGCCAGCCACTAGCCAACTTTGAAATCAAAGCCCATCGCAACCAACAGACGATCAACCCCTCGACGCTCAAAGGAAAAGTGGTGCTGGTTGATTTTTGGGCGACCTGGTGCCGCCCCTGCCTGGCTGAACTTCCCCGCTTACAGAACGTTTACAAGCAGTACCACCAGCGCGGATTTGAAATCCTGGGAATCAGCCTGGACAAAGATAAAGAGGCTCTGGATAAAATGCTGGAAGCAAGAAACATAGACTGGCCCCAGTTCTTCGATGGCAATGGCTGGAAAAACAAGTTAGCCGTGCAACTGGATGTGCATCGTATTCCTTTTTGTCTCCTCGTCGATGCCGAGGGAACCGTTCGTTACGTCAACATTCGAGGTCCCGCAATTGATCGACTGGTCAAGAAACTGGTCGAAGCTAATTCCGAGCCGGACAAGGCTAGTGAAGTGGACCAGCCGAGGGACGAGCGCCGGCGGGTTGGTTTCCTGCGACGGGGCCGTCGTGGCAGCCAAAATCCGCAGCGCTAAGCGAGCCAGTATTCTTACTGGCAAAGCATAACAAAAGGGCAGAACAACTCGTTTCGTTGTTCTGCCCTAATGAAGATCTCTGTTCAAACAAATCGCCTGCAAACCA
>Ga0310342_100001018_pt1 | contig 16948 bp, 17 predicted proteins | sample S15DNA20500_MG_FD_206155 | JGI IMG/M metagenome (GOLD analysis project Ga0310342, IMG submission 206155) | Marine microbial communities from station ALOHA, North Pacific Subtropical Gyre - S1503-DNA-20-500_MG | ecosystem: Environmental > Aquatic > Marine > Oceanic | place: Pacific Ocean: North...
GACGAAGGCGGGCGCGTAACCGATGCCGCGCAGTTCGAATCCGAACAAGGACTCGGTCACGCTGCCCAGCGCGGCGAGCGCGGGCACCATGATGGCGAGCAGCGCGAGGCTCGGGATCGTCTGGATCAGGCTGGCCGTGCCGACCACGCCGGGTTCGAGCGCGCGGCGGCGCGTCACCAGGACGCCGAGCGGGATCGAGATCAGCGTCGCGACGAGCAGGGCCGGCAGCGCCAGCTGGAGATGCGCGGTCAGGAAGCGCGGAAGCAGCGCGAGCTGCTCGCTCATGCCGACGCCGGTCGCCCGAGCAGTGCGTCGACAGCCGCGGCCTGGCGCCGCGGAGTCGCCATCAGCTCCGCCACCTTTTCGTGCGCCGGATGCTGCAGCAGCGCGTCCGGGCTCCCCACCTGGAGCAACCGCCCGGCGTCGAGCACCGCGATGCGGTCGCCGAGGAGCAGCGCCTCCACCACGTCATGGGTCACGAACACGGCAGTGAGCCCGAGTTCGCGCCGCACGGCCTGGAACCAGCGTTGGAGGCGGTCGCGCGTGATCGGGTCGACGGCGCCGAAGGGCTCGTCGAGCAGTACGACCTCGGGCTCTGCGGCGAAAGCGCGGGCCAGGCCGACCCGCTGCTGCTGCCCCCCCGAGAGCTGCGCGGGCCAGCGGTTGCGGAACGTCTCGGGATCGAGTTCGACGAGTCGCAGCAGCGCGTCGACGCGCTCACGCACCCGGTCTTCGGGCCAGTCGAGCAGGCGCGGGGTGATGGCCACGTTCTCCGCCACGTCGAGGTGGGGGAAGAGCCCGATCTGTTGGAAGGCGTAGCCGATGCGTCGTCGCAGCTGCGGCGCAGCCAGGGCGCTCGTGTCCTCGCCAGCGATGCGCACCGTTCCCGCACTCGGCTCGATGAGACGGTTGATCATCTTCAACGTCGTCGTCTTGCCGCAGCCCGAGCCGCCGAGCAGAACCAGCAGCTCGCCGCGCGCCACGTGCAGGTCGAGCCCGTCGACCGCCGCCAGGTCGCCGTAGTGCTTCGAGAGGTTCTCGAGCTCGATCAAGCGGGAGGTTCCTTCGTGTCACCGCGCGCGAGGAGCCAGAGCTTCAGCCAGCGCAGCCGCACGTAGTGCGCCGCCAGGCAGGCCATGACGAAGCCGCGCCAGCCCTCGAGGAAGCCCCGGTCGAGCAGGTAGAAGCGCACGAATCGCCACGCGGGACGCAGCACGAGGTCGGACGCACGCGCGCGGCGCCCCTGCTCGAAGAGCACGCCGGCCTGGATCGTCGAGTAGCGCTCGACGGTTGCGAGATGGTCCGAGAGGTCGCGGTAGGGATGGTGGAGGAGATCGGCGCGCAACGTGCCGGGCGCAGCGTCGAGCTCCACGCGGTCGTGCGGGTCGCGACCGGCCCAGCGACCGCGCCGGCGGTCGAAGAGCCGAAGCTGGCGGTCCGGGTACCAGCTCCCGTGCCGGATCCAGCGCCCCAGGTAGGAGGACAGGCGGGCCATGCGCCAGCCGGCGCGGTCCGGGAAGCCGCATTTGCGCAGCGCCTCGATCTCTTCGCGCAGCCCATCGGAAACGCGCTCGTCGGCGTCGATGCAGAGCACCCAGTCGTGCTTCGCCTCGCGGACGGCGAAATCCTTCTGGGCGACGTGGCCCGGCCAGTCGCGCTCGATGACCCGCGCGCCGTGGCTGGCTGCGATCTCACGGGTCGCATCGGCCGAGTGTGCGTCGATCACGACGATCTCGTCGCAGAAGGCGAGCGACTCGAGGCACGGCCCGATCCGGTCCGCCTCGTCCCGGGCGATGATGCAGGCGGAGAGCGGTGTGTGCCCCCCGCTCGTCGCTCCCGGGTGGCTCCCGCTCATCGGCCGGTCAGTCCGACGCTTCCACCCGGGCGTCCAGGCCCGGCCAGTCGATCGACTCCTGGGCGGCGAAGGCGGATAGCAAGAGCCGACGGTCGGGGTCGTCGTCGCGAGCGAGGAAGGCGTCGATCGCCTGGGCGAGCTTGGCTTTCCCCGGCTCGGGCGGCGCGTCTGCGGAGAGCACGCCCTCCTCGTGCTCCAGGCCGAGTCCGTCGAGCCATTCCACGAGCAGCTCGTTGCGACACTCGAGGAAGTAGACCGCGAGCACCTCGGCGGCGACCGGTTCGCAGGTGACGCGCGAGAGCGCGCGACGCACGGAATGGGCCCGCTTCTCGACCGGCTGGCGTTTGAGATAGGCGGGGCGCGCCTTCATCGCCAACGCGGCGGTGCCGATGGCCTGCTCGGCAACGCCGGGGGCCGCTTTCGAGAGCCCGCGAAACAGCTCCACGGCCTGCTCAGGGGTCATCGATGCGAAGATCTGGAAGGAACGCATCCGCGGAGGTTTGTAGCACGCGTCCGGCGCCGCGGGGCTGGGCTCAGCGGCACCGGTGGACCGCGGTGGTGAGCGTGAGGACCAGCGCCGTCGCGAGCGCAGAGTGGAGGCCGGTGATCTCGACCGGGATCCGCAGCACCACGTTCGCCACCCCGACCGCGAGCTGGGCCAGTCCGATCGCAAAGGCGAGGCCGGCGATTCCGGCCAGGCCGGGCTCGTGGCGCGCCGCGCGGTAGAAAGCGGCCAGCGCGCCGACGAGCAACACGCCGTTCCAGCGGTGGAGCAGGTGGACCCCCACGCTGCCCTCGAAGCTCGGGAACCAGATGCCGTCGTTGCAGGCGGGCCACTCGAGGCAGGCGAGGCCGGCGTAGAGCGAGGCGACGAGACCGCCGAGCAGCATCTGGAGCAGCAGCAGCCCGGCGGCGACGGCCAGTGCGCAACGGGCGACGGCCAGCACGCGCCGGGGGGCGGTTGGCGCGGGGCCGTGCCCGCCGTCGTTGCGAAGAGAGAGGACCGTCCACAGCAGCGTCGCGGCGAAGGCGTTGCCCGTCAGCAGGTGGGCCGTCACGGTCCAGGCGGCCAGCAACTGCCACACCGTGAGCGCACCGAGGATCACCTGGGCAGCCAGCAGCACGGCCGCCAAGGCCAGCGGCGTTGCGCAGCGCCGCCGCAGCGGGGGGCTGCGAAGCACCGCGACGGCGAGCGCGGCGAAGCAGAGCCCCACGCTTCCCGCCAGGACCCGGTGCGCGTACTCGAAGCCGACCCGGACGTCGATGCGGGGCACGAACTCGCCGAAGCAGAGCGGCCAGTCGGGGCAGGCCAGTCCGGCGTCGTTCGCGCGCACCAGGGCGCCGAGCACGATCAAGCAGAAGGTCGCTGCGATCAGGGCTGTGAAGCTGGCGACGAGGAAATACGGAGCATCGGCGGGTTCAACGGCTTCGTGCATGGTGCTTCCCGGGCGTGCGGGCACCGGGTGTGTCGCGCGGGTACCGTAGGAGATGGCGAGAGGAGCAACAAACCCCCTGATGCCGAGGGAAATGGACGACGCGCCGGCGTTGGAGCTGCGGGGCCTGACCAAGCGCTACGGCGACGTGACGGCCCTCGACGGTCTCGACCTGCGCGTCGAGCGCGGCGCCTTCTTCGGGCTGCTGGGACCCAACGGCGCCGGCAAGAGCACGACGATCGGAGTCTGCACGACGCTGGTGCGGCCGAGTTCCGGCCACGCGTTCCTGCTGGGCCAAGATGTCGTCGAGGACCCCGCGGTTGCGCGCGCCGCCGTGGGTCTCGTCTTCCAGGAGCCGAGCATCGACCCCGAGCTCACGCCGGGGGAGACGCTCGAATTCACCGCCCGTCTCCACCACCTCGCGGCGCCCCGGCGCCGCGCGGGGGAACTCCTCGATGCGGTGGGGCTTTCTGGCGAGGCCCACCGGCCCGCGCGCACGCTCTCGGGTGGCCAGCGTCGCCGCCTCGAAATTGCGCGCGGGCTGCTCCACCGGCCGTACGTCCTCTTCCTGGATGAGCCGACGGTGGGGCTAGACCCGGCGGCTCGCGCCGCGATCTGGGAGCACCTGCGCGAGCTTCCCCGTGAGGGGCGCACCACGGTCTGTCTCACCACGCACTCGATGGAGGAGGCCGACGCACTGTGCGAACGGCTCGCGATCATCGACCGGGGACGTCTGGTCGTCGAGGGCGCGCCGGATGTCCTCAAGGCGGCGTTGGGTGGCGACGTCGTCTACTTCACGCTCGAGCGGGCCGAGGGAGCAGCCGCGAAGCTGCGCGCAGCACCCGGTGTGCGCGGCATCGCGGATCGGGGCGGGGGACGCATTCGCGTGACCGTCGAAGCTGGGCCGCGTCATCTCGCCGGGCTGGTCGAGGCCGTGGCGGCGCACGGCATCGTCGAGGTCGACATGCGACGGCCCACGCTCGAGGAGGTCTTTCTCCACCACACGGGCCACGTCTTCGAGGCGGAGAAATGAGGCAGGTCGCCGCCGACACGCTCACGTTGCTGCGCCGCGAGCTGCTCCGCTACCGGCGTGATCGCGCCTACTGGGTGGGGCAGCTCGTCTTTCCCCTCGCCATCATCGGCATCGCGGGCTTTGGTCTTCGGAACGTCGACTGGGTGCAGGGCGCGGGCTACAGCGGCGGGCTGGCGTCAGGCATCCTGGTCCTGGTGGTCGGGTCGGGCGCCATCGGCGGGGGTTTCTCGCTGATCGAGGACCGCGATTCCGGGTTCCTGCGCGCGCTCCTGGTGGCGCCGGTCTCGCGCACGAGCATCGTCTTGGGCAAGCTCGGCGCGCGGATCGTGGTATCGGTGGCCCTGGTCGTGTTGCTCGTGCTCCCGTTGACCCTGCTGACGCCGATTCGCCTGCCCCACCCCGGGGCGGCGCTGGTGGCCCTCGTGGGCGTCTCGGCCTTCTTCGTGGCCCTCGGCATCGCACTGGCGACACAGCTTCGTCGCCTGGAGTCGTTTCGCACCTTCGCCGCGCTGATCACGATCCCGCTCTATCTCGTGTCGGGAATCCTCTATCCCCTCGAGAACTTGCCGGTGTTTCTGCGCATGGCGGCGTACGCGAATCCGATGACCTACGGCGCGGATCTGTTCCGCTGGGGCCTGCTCGGGGTGCACGAGCTTCCGGTGGGCCTTTCCGTGGCCCTCCTGACGGGTCTTTCGGCGCTCTGCGTCGTCGTCGCCGTGGCTCTGTTCGAGCGCGGTGCCCGCACCTAGCTGCCCCGCCGTGGGCCAGAGGCGGTCCGGAGGTGGCCCAGAGGCGGCCCGGAGGTGGCCCCCGTTCCGCGCGAGGCCCTTCTCGTCGTAGGGAGTGGCGACGGCGCCGGCGGAAATCCGGACGCCTTGCTTCAGAGGTGACTCGGATCCGCCGATCATGAGATCATCATGAGTGCAATGCCTACGATTACGGGTGGTAACGACGATCCGCGCAAGCTCCGGGACATGCTCGGCCGGGCGGCTGCGCTTGCCAACGACCACTCGCTGAAGTCGGTCGTGATCGGGATCACGGCGTCGGAATCCGACCTCGTCTTCCCGCAGGTCGTCGATTTCGTCGAGAGCGCCCTGCGCGTCGAGGACGCGGTCTTCCGCATGACCCGCGACCGGGCCGTGGTCTGCCTGGCGGACGTCGACTCCACGCGGGCGAAGCAGATCCTCGACCGCGTGCTGGCCGACTTCTGCGCACAGGTGGCCGTCACCGAGATGCCGGAACTCCACCTCGGTTTCTACGAGGTGCCTTCCGGGACCCAGGCGCTGAGCGTCAAGGAAGTGCTCCCGGAGCTCTTCCGCTAGGACGGGCCAGTTCCTCGGCGAGCGCAGTTTCCACGCGCTCGTGTGCGAACTCGAATCCCCATTGCACCGCTCGCTTCGGAACCGCACGGCGGCTGTCCAGCAATTCGGGGGCGAGGTCGCCGAGCGCGGTGCGCACCGCGAATTCCGGCACCGGGAGCAGAGCGGGGCGGCGCAGCACCCCCGCCAGCGCGCGGGTGAAGTGCGCATTGCGGACTGGCTCCGGCGCTACGGCGTTGACCACGCCCTGCCAGGCGTCGTTGCCGAGCGCCGCCCAGATCATCGTCACCAGGTCGTCGACGTGGATCCACGGCAGCCACTGACGGCCGCTCGCCACGCGGCCGCCCAGTCCGAAGCGGAAGGGGAGGGCCATCATCGGAAGTGCACCGCCCTCTCGCGCGAGCACGATGCCGATGCGGAGCGACACGACGCGCAGCCCGTGTTCGCGCGCGCGCGCGGCGGCGGTTTCCCAATCCTGGCACAGCTGGGCCAGGAAGCCGTTGCCCGGCGTCGCCGACTCGTCGAGGGTCTCGTCGCCGTGTTCCCCGTAGAAGCCGACGGCCGAGGCACAGACGAGGCGGTTGGGGCGCTCGGCGTCCGACACCGCGCCAATGGCCTCCACCAGGCTGTGCGTGGCGTCGACTCGGCTGGTCCGTATCCGGCGCTTGCGGGCCTCGGTGGGAAGGCCGCCGAACACCGGCTCGCCGGCCAGGTGCACGACGGCGTCCACCCCGCGCACGGCCTCCGTGGGCACGTTCGAACCGTCCCAGCGCACCAGGATCGCGCGCGGGTCGAGCGCACCCGCTGCGGGGCCCAGGCGCCGGGTGAGGGCGCGCACGGAGATCCCGTCCCCCGCCAGGCGCGCCACGAGCCTGCGACCGACGAGGCCCGTTGCGCCGGTTACGAGCACGGCCCCCGGTGCGCTCAAGCCGTGCTGCTCCGCATGGGGGCCAGCGTCTCGAATACCGCGGTGACCTGGGCCAGGTTCCCCGCCAGCGGAGCCAGGACGGGCGTCGTGACGCCGCCCGCCACGTAGGCGGCGATGCGCTCGCGGCAGGCGTCGGCGCTGCCCAGGATTGCGATCGAGTCGATCATTTCGTCGCTGAGCGCCGCGGCGCTGCCGGCCCGATCGCCCCGGGCGAACGCGTTGGCCACCGCGTCCGCTTCCTTTTCGAAACCGTACCAACGGAGGTAGGCGTTGTAGACGGGCTGGGCGAAGTAGCCCGCAAACCCGGCGCGAACCAGGTTGCGGGCGCCGGCGACGTCGTCTGTCACCGCGACCATGAGCCGGCACACGATCTCGTCGTCGCTCGCGTCGCGGCCGACGCGCTGCGCGCCTCGCCGGTACGCGGCCAGGATCTTCGACAGCGCTTCGGCGGGAAAGAGGTTCAGGATCAGTCCGTCCCCGACCTCGCCCGCCAGTTCGAGCATCCGTTCCCGGAGCGCCGCCACGTAGATGCGTGGCGCCGGCGCGCGCGTTCCGAGACGGAAGCCCTTCGAACGCAGGGCCTCTCCCGCGTAGTCCGTCTTCTGCCCGGCGAGCGCCTGCCGCAGGATCGCCACGCTGTCGCGCACGTGCGCCAGGGGCCGCTCGAAGGCCAGACCGTTCCAGCCCTCCATCATCGCGTGGCTCGAGGAACCCACGCCCAGGATGAAGCGGCCCTTCGAGAGTTCGGCCAGCGTGGCCGCGGTCATGGCGAGCACGGCCGGCGTGCGGTTGTAGACGGGAATGATTGCGGTCCCGATGTCGACCCGCTGCGTCGCCATCGCAACGGCGGCGGCAAAGCTCGGTGAGTCGGGTCCGTTCGTCTCGGCCAGCCAGATTGCCTCGTAGCCCCATTCTTCTTCGGCGCGGCGCGCGAGTTCGACGCTCTCGAGGCTCGAGACGCCGGGGGCGGGGAGTGTGACGGCCAGGCGTCCCAGATCCATGGTCAGCCCTCCACGAGCGCCGCCGCGAAGTGCGCGGCCCAGGGACGGGGCCGGTCGTCGCCGACGGGGCTTTCGTCGAGCCGGGTGATGGGCCGCACCCCGCGAACGGCGTTCAGCGCCAGGATTTCCCCGGCGGCGCGCAGCGCGGACGACTCGAGGGCCTGGAGTCGCGCGGCGACCCAGCAGACCTCCGCCGCGGACTCAGCGGTCTTCGAGGGGGACGTAGTCGGAGAGCTCCGGTCCGGTGTAGATCTGGCGCGGGCGCCCGATCTTGAAGTCGGGGTCCTGGTGCATCTCGAGCCACTGGGCGATCCAGCCCGGCAGGCGGCCGATGGCGAAGAGCGCCGTGAACATCGTCGGCGGCGTTCCGATGGCGCTGTAGATCACGCCGGAGTAGAAGTCGACGTTCGGGTACAGCCGGCGCTTCTCGAAGTACTCGTCCTTGAGCGCGATCTCCTCGAGTTCCACTGCGATCTCGAGCAGTCGGCTGTGGACGCCGAGCTTCTCGAGCACGTCGAAGCACGCCTTCTTGATGATCTTGCCGCGCGGGTCGAAGTTCTTGTAGACCCGGTGTCCGAAGCCCATCAGGCGGGCTCCCGGATCGCCGCGCTTCGCGCGCTCGACGAACTCGCGGCCCGTCATGCCCTGGTCTGCGATCGTCTGGAGCATCTCGATCACCTCCTGGTTGGCCCCGCCGTGGCTGGGGCCCCAGAGGGCGTTGATGCCCGCGGAGATCGCGGCGAAGAGGTTCACCTTGGAGGAGCCGACGAGCCGCACGGTGCTCGTCGAGCAGTTCTGCTCGTGGTCCGCGTGCAGGATCAGCAGCAGGTCGATGGCCTTCTCGATGACCGGATCGACCTCGTACGACTCGCAGGGGTTGCCGAACATCATGTAGAGCAGGTTCCCCACGTAACTGAGGTCGTTGCGCGGGTACATGAAGGGCTGGCCGATCGAGTGCTTGTACGCGTAGGCCGCGATCGTCGTCGTCTTCGCGATCAAGCGGTGCACCGAGATCTCGACGTGGCGGTCGTGGTTTGGGTCGAGGGAGTCGGGATAGAAAGTAGACAGCGCGCCGATTGCTGCCGAGCACGCGGCCATCGGATGCGCGTCCTTCGGTAGGGCGCCGAAGAAGCGCTTGAAGTCCTCGTGCAGCATCGTGTGGAGCGTGATCGAGTGGAGGAAGTAATCGAATTGTTGCTGGTCGGGGAGGTTTCCCGACAGGAGCAGGTACGCGACCTCGAGGAAGTTGCTCTTTTCCGCCAGTTCCTCGATCGGGATGCCGCGGTAGCGGAGGATGCCCTGGTCACCATCGATGTAGGTGATGGCGCTGCGACAGGAACCGGTATTCGCATAGCCCGCGTCGAGGGTGATCAGACCCGTCTCGCCGCGCAGCTTTCGGATATCGATGGCGCGTTCGCCTTCGGTCCCTTCCACAATCGGGAATTCGAAAGTCTTGCCGTCGATGCAGAGCTGTGCGGTTTCACCCATGCTCGATGCCTTCTCGTCATGTGGGGTGGGGAGTCTTTGTTCGGGAACGGGCATTCTAGCGAAGACGTCCCGCATTCGCCGAGACGGCGTGGCTGCTGGTCCAGTGTCTTCGGGTGTTGCCGCCCCGTGTCGACGTCGTGCGGCGGAGAGGGTCCAGCGGCGATACCCTCGGGGAGTGTCGGCAGCGAAACCGTCACCGTCCGGTGAACTGAGGCGGCGTGTCGCCGAAAGACCCGTCGATGCTCGCCGCATCGGCGAATATCTCGATGCACTGTCCCACGAGGAGCGGGTCGCGGCCGTTCGCTCCCTCGGTCGCCGCGAGCAGCGCGCGCTTTACGCCGCGGTCGACGGCTTTCGTCCCGTGGGGCTCGTCGACCTGGTTCCTCCGGAACGGGCGGCTGAGAAAACCGTGCGCCACTTCGGCCGCAACACGCTTCCCGCGTTCACGCATTTCGAGAAGCGCTTCTGCCGTCCGGCCGGAGCCGACCCGGAAAAGCCCGACGTGCTCTGGGGCTTCAATTTCCAGGTGCTCCAGCCATTGACCGGTCCGGGCTACTTCGTCGCGCGTCTGGCGCCCGACCGCCCCGAGGTCTGGGTCGACTACAACCACGTGCCGGAGACGCAGCCGGAAACCTGGCCCGCGTTGCGCCGGAACGAGGTGGGCCTCTCGCGCTTCGTCTATGGCTTCATGGTCGACACGCTTCGCGGCGTATCGGAGCACGTGACGATCGGGTCTGCGGCGCGCAAGGGGCGCGACATGGGCAGCTGGTTCGTGCTCTGCCGAGAACTCTAGGTGCACGTTCGCGAACTCTTCGATCTCGAAGGGCGCACCGCACTGGTGACGGGCGGGGGCCGGGGGATCGGCCGCCACATTTCCGTCGGGTTGGCCGAGGCGGGCGCCCGGGTGCTGGTGGCGTCGCGCCAGCGCGCAAACTGCGAATTGGTGGTACAGGAGATCGAAGCCGCGGGGGGAACTGCCGCGGCTTTCGAGGCCGACGTTTCTCGCGACGACGACGTCGCGGCGCTGGCGGACTGGGCGTGCGGTGCATGCGGCCCGCTCGACGTGCTCGTGAACAACGCCGCCGCGATCTGGGGCGCGCCCACACTCGAGTTTCCGATCGAGGCGTGGGACAAGGTCTTCGCGGTGAACGTGCGCGGGCTCTGGCTCCTCAGCCAGCGCGTTGCGCGCCACATGACCGAGCGCGGTGCGGGTTCGATCGTGAACGTGACCTCGATCTCCGGCTTTCGGGGCGCGCGGGAGGAGGACGAGCCCGACATCGCCTACCCGCCGAGCAAGGCCGCTGTCACTGCACTCACCCGCGAGCTCGCCGTGAAGCTCGCGCCCCACGGTGTGCGTGTGAACGCACTGGCGCCCGGGCCCTTCTACACCGACATGATGAATCACGTGAGGAACGACCCGGAGGCGCTCGCGCGCTTCGAACGCCAGGTTCCCATGGGACGCTCCGGGGACGAGGACGACGTGAAGGGCGCGGCAGTGTTTCTTGCGAGCGAAGCGTCCCGCTTCGTGACCGGCGCGACGCTCGTCGTCGATGGGGGCACGTTGTGCCACAGCGGATCGGTGGTGTGACTGGAGCTAGCCGCCCGCGCGCTTGACCGTGTAGCCGCGCTCCTCGAGGTCGCCGACCAGGGTGTCGCAGTGGTCGCCTTGGATCTCGATTACGCCGTCGCGCGCCGAGCCTCCTGTGCCGCAGCGACGCTTGAGTTCGGCCGCGAGCTGCTTCAGCTCGTCCGGCGCCAGCGGGACACCCGAGACCGTCGTCACCGTCTTGCCCCGGCGCCCCTGGGTCTCGCGGCGGACGCGCACGACGCCGTCGCCGGGAGCCCCGGAATCGCGGGAGCCCGGGCGGGGGTTCTTGCGGCACGCGCAGCGCTTCTGTGCGAGTCCGCAGTGGGGACAGACCCGGCCCTTCCCGCTGGAATAGACGACCCGGTCCCGGCTCATGGCTCGGCCGCCAGCCGGGAATGCTCCGCCAGATCCAGGGGTTCGGGCAGCTCTCGGAGCGGGGCGAGCGCGGGCCCGCCCCGCGCGGGCTCGAGCTTGGGGTGGACGGGAACACTGCGACGGCCGGTGGCCGGCGTGTCCGCGCGAACCTCGAAGGCTTCTGCGGTTTCTCGATCTTTGATGGGCACGACTGCAAGCCTGTGTGTTCCGACCGGCAGCTCGCGAAGCGAGGCGTCGTCCAGGGTGCGACCGCCTCGACACCCCCAGCTGCGGCCGATACTGTACCGCGCCATGCGCGCACCCGGTCGTGGAGCGCTCCTCCTCGGGGCCGCGTTGTTGCTGCTTCCGGTCTCCGCGCGGGCGGACGCGGTTGCCGGGGAACCGGTCGTGGTGTCCGAGGCCGGCTTCCGTGACCCGGCCGAGCGGATGGTGAAGACGCGGCTGTCCAACGGCCTCGTGGTGCTCACCTTGGAGGACCACACGACTCCCGTCGTGTCCTTCCAGATGTGGGTGAAGGTGGGCTCGCGAGACGAGAGCCGGTACACCGGGCTGGCCCACCTCTTCGAGCACATGATGTTCCGGGGCTCGGTGAACATCCCGCCCGAGAGGCACGCACAGCTGGTCAATTCGCGCGGCGGGCGCACCAACGCGTACACCAGCCGGGATTTCACCGTCTACTTCGAGGACGTGACATCGGAGACGCTCCCGCTGGTGATCGAGCTCGAGGCAGAGCGCCTTGCGAACCTGGACATCAGCGAGGAGAACCTGAAGAGCGAGCGGGAAGTGGTGCTCGAGGAGCGCCGCATGCGCACCGAGGACCAGCCGATGGGGCGCGCCATGGAGACCCTGATGGCGCTCACCTTCCAGGCGCATCCCTACCGGTGGCCGCCGATCGGCTGGCGGAGTGACGTGGAGCGGGCCACGGTGGCCGCCAGCCGCGAATTCTTCGACTCCTACTACGTGCCGAACAACATCGTGATCGCGATTGCCGGCGACTTCGATTCCGAGGAGGCGCTCGACCGGATCCGCCGCACCTTCGGGAAGCTCGACCCCGTCGAGGTGCCGCGGAATCCGACCGAGGAGCCCGAACAGGACGGGGAGCGGCGCGCCACCGTTCACTTCGATCTGCGTGGGCCCGTCCTGGTCGCGGCCTGGCACGCTCCGAAGACCGGGCACGAGGACGGCGAAGCCCTCGACGTGCTCTCGACGATCCTCTCGACCGGTCGCTCGAGTCGCCTCTACCGCAAGCTGGTCTACGAGCAGCAGAGCGCGCTCGCCGCGCAAGGCGGCTACTGGGAGCTGAACGACGCAGGCGTCTTCTACGCCGTGGCCCAGGTGCGGCCCGGGGTTCGGGTCGAGGACGTTGAAGGCCTCTTCATGGCCGAGATCGAGCGGGTCAAGGAATCGGGCGTCAGCGAAGAGGAGCTCGACAAGGCCAAGCGCCAGCTCGAGGTGATGCTGGTGAACAGTCTCGCCACGAACCACAGCCTCGCGGCGCGCATGGGCCGCGAGGTGGCGACCTTCGACAGGGTGCGCCCTCTCGACGAGCGCCTCGCGGCGATTCGCGCGGTGACCCGCGCCGACGTCCAGCGCGTGGCGCGCACCTACCTGAAGGATGAGAAGCGCAGCGTCGTGCACGTGGTTCCGCCGCCTGCCCCGGAGCCCGAGCGGCCGGGAGACGAGACGTGAGCGGTGCCGTCACCGCGAGTCGCGTGTTCCCCGCGGTCTCCGGCCGGGCGGCCGCGATGCTGCTGGTTCTGCTCGCCGCCGGCTGCGCGTCCCTGGGCAAGCCGGCCTGGGAACTCCCGCCGCCGCCCGCCCAAGACGCGCCGGTGGTGCAGCCGGGCGCCCTTCAGCGCGCGGAGCTCGACAACGGGATGGAGGTGGTGGTTCTCGAGGATCGACGCCTGCCCCGTATCGCGCTCGGCGTGGCCGTGCGACGGGGCGGAGGCCTCGTTCCGCCCGAGCGGGCGGGGCTCGCGGCGTTCACGGCGGAACTGATGAAGCGGGGCGCCGGGGAGCGGGACGCGCTCGCGCTTTCGCAGGCCACGGACGAGCTCGGTGCGTCGCTGTCCGTCGGCGGAGACTGGGACTCCACGACCGTGACGGTTTCGGGGCTCTCGCGGGACCGGGACAGGCTGCTCGAGATTCTCGCCGACGTCGTGTTGCGCCCCCGCTTCGAGGCCGGCGAGGCCGGCAAGGCGCGCGACCAGATGCTCGCGTCGCTCGAGCGCGCGAAGGACGATCCCGCCACCCTGGCCCGCTGGAACCTGGCGCGCGCCCTCTACGAGGGTCACCCGTACGGAGCGCCGAGCTCCGGAACGGCCGCAAGCGTGGCGCGGCTCGACGCATCGCAGGCGCGCGCCTTCCACCGCACCATCTTCGTTCCGAACGACGCGATCTTCTTCGCCGTCGGCGACCTCGACATGAAATCCCTGCTCCCCGCCGTGGGCGAGGCCTTCGGCGCGTGGGAACGCGGAGAAGTCGCGCCGCCGGGCCCCGCGCCGCCCGAACGCGTGCCCGAAGCGCGGCGCATCGTCATCGTCGACCGGCCTGACCTGGCCCAGGCCCGGATCGCGCTGGCCCACGAAGGGCTGTCGCGCACCGATCCCGACCGTATCCCCGCCGCGCTGATGAACACCGTGCTCGGCGGAGGAGGCTTCTCGTCGCGCCTCATGGAGACCCTGCGGACCGAGGGGGGGCTCACCTACAGCGTCGGATCCGGTTTCGGCCTGCGCCGTTACGCCGGGCCGTTCTACGTGGTGACCTTTACGCGAGTGCCCGAGGTGCGGCGCGTGCTCGACTTGATCCTGGTCGACCTCGAGAAGATGCGCGAGGAGCCGCCCACCGCCCAAGAACTGCGCGACGCGAAGGCGCTTTTGGTGGGACACTTTGGCCTCGGTCTCGAGACTTCGACCGCCGTCGTGTCGTCCGAGGTCGATCTCGCCGTGTACGGGCTTCCCGAGGACTCGTTGGACACCTACCGGGGACGCGTGCGGGCGGTGGAGACGGCCGACACTGCCCGCATGGCCCGCGAACTGCTCCACCCGGAGCGGGCAGTCATCGTGCTCGTGGGGCCCGCCGACGCGTTGTTGGCCCAGGTCGAGGACCTGGGCCCGGTCGAGATCATTCAGCCCTAGCAGGCCCCCCAGGAAAACCAGGCCGAAGCGTTCTTCAGCAGCGAGCTAGGGCTCGGCTGTTGCCGGGTGCGCGCCCGCGCGCCAGGTGGCGAATGCGATGAAGACGATCAGCGCCGTGCTGGTTCCCACGGACACCGTGTCCCAGTGGAGCGCGAGGGCGGCGGCGAGCCAGCCCGCCACCGAGAGCAGGCAGAGCCCGGCGCCGACGGCTTCGCCTCCGCTGCGCAGGAATGCGTAGGCCAGGAAGATCGCGGTGTAGTAGCCGGCGGGCTCGAGCAGGATCGGGACGAGACCCACCCCGAGGATGGCGGCCTCCCAGTCGGGGACGCGTCGCGCCGCCCACGCGATGCCGGCGGCGAGCGCCGCGGCGAGGAGGGCGAACAGGGGCCAGCGGGCGTTGCGGCTCTCGCGCCGGGTTTGCCTCCAGGGGCGGACGACGTCACTTCCGCGCTCGGCGAGCGACCGTTCGCTGGCGTCGGGAACGTGTTGCACGAGCGTGCGGAGCCCGACCGCGTTGTTGCTGAGGATCGTGGCGTGCGCGCGGAGATTGGCGGTGAAGGCGGGCCACGCGCCCTTTCCGCTGCTCCAGATCGACAGCGGCACGCCGAGCGCCACCGCGAGCAGCGCTCCCGCCGCCAGGCCCCGGTGGGCCGGGGCGAGCCGCCGATCGCGGCGCAGCGGGCCCAGCGCGCGGAACGCGACCGGCGCGAAGAAGAGCGCCGGGAAGACGCGCAGCAGCGAGGCCCAGCCGAGCAGGAAGCCCGCCGCGAGCGGTCGTCCGTGGCGGAGCAGGGCGAAGCCCGCGACGCTCGCGAGCAGCCAGTCGTGGCGGAGATAGGCGCCGCCGATCCAGCTGTACTCGGCGGGATGGTTGGTGCCCCAGTAGAGCAGGCCCACGCAGACTGCGCGCCAGCCGAAGCCCCAGGCGGCGAGCGTCCACAGCGCCAGCACGAGGATCGGATCCACGAGGGTGAGGGTCGCGACCCGCTCCTCGCGAAGCGGGGCGTCGCCGAGAAGGGCGCGGCCTAGGATGCCCCACACGGGCGTCGCGTTGTATCCGTGGTCGAGTTGCAGGCGCTCCCAGGCGTCGGGGTCCATGCGCTCGCGGAACCAGGTGATGTCGCCGGCGAACAGGGTCCAGCGCTCGGGCGAAAAGAATTTCTTGCAACGCTGGGGATGGGCCGCCGCCGTCTTCGCCGGCACCAGCACGTTGTGCTCGAGGTCGGTCATCTGCCGCGTGGCGACGCGCGTCCCGAGCCCCGCCTCGACGTCGGCCACGGCGGTGCAGGCGTAGAGCCGCGTGTGGCCCAGCTCGGGGTAGTACTTCGCGCCGATCGTGTAGTGGAATAGTTCGTGGGCGTGGGCGAAGTCCGGGTAGTGGAAGAACCCGAAATTCCACCAGCCGGCGAAACCCGCGACGCCGAGCAGCGCGAGCACCGCGTCGCGCAGGCGCCGCCGCCGGTCGGCGCGCCCGGTGCGCCGCAGCCACGCCCCCCAGCCGAGAAGCGCCGCCCCGGCCAGCGCCAGCACCGGCTTCACGGCGTTGACCACGTTGCGCTGGGTGCGCGCTTCGCGCTGGGCCGGGGTGGCGTTCTCGAGCGCCGCGTCGGGGACCCAGAGCCGGCCGGCCGAGAATTCGGCGGGCTCTGCGGCTGTGGCGGGCGAGCCGCCCGAGAGGATGGCCAGCGCCAGGACCAGTCCGAGCGCGGTCACCGGGCGGGCGGCGAGAGGAAGGATTCGTGACACCCCGGGAGCCCAGTCTAGGCGTCTGTCCTCTCTGGGGCTAAAGGCCGAGTTGACGACCGACCGATCGGTCGGTAGGTTAGCCCTCGAACAGGAGCCCCGTGGCCGATTCTCCCGCCAGCTCACGCGACAAGATCCTCGACGTCGCAGAGGCGCTGTTTGCCCGCCGCGGCTACGCCGGCGTCGGATTGCGCGAGGTCGCCGACGCCGTGGGGCTTGGCAAGTCGTCGCTCTTCCACCACTTCAAGAGCAAGACCCAGCTCTATTTCGAGGTGCTCGGCCGGGTGCTCGGGCGCATCGAAGAGCGGATCGCCCCGATCTTCGCCGCCCCGGGCGAGCCGGCCGAGAAGCTCGACCGGGTGCTCGACACGCTGCTCGATGCGCTCGCCGAGCACCCCACCACGGCTCGGCTGCTGCTGCGGGCGCTCTTCGAGGAAGACGAGTTCTCGGGTGAGCCCTGCCCCGAAGAGGAGGCGGCCCGCCAGGTGCTCGATGGGCTGCTCTCCGGCATGGGCGCGGTGCTGCACGCCGGCATCGAAAGCGGCGCCTTCCGCGACGTTTCCGTCGCGCACGCACTCCAGACCATGATGGGGGCGTGTGTCTTCCACTTTGCCTCCGGCGAGCTCGGAGAGGAATTGATCGGCGCGCCCGTGCTCTCGGCCAGCGCCGTGCGCGCCCAGAAACATACGGTCCGCCAATTGTTGCATCACGGATTGGCGGCTCCCGCCGCCGCATCCGGGGAGGAAGACCCGTGCAGAAGCTGATGAACGAACACCGCAAGCGCGTCGGAGACTTCGAGGTCATCGATTTCACCGACCCGGCGGAAGTGGAGCGCCTCCGCGGCCAGCGCGGCGTGGACGTGCCGCTCGGGCTCAACTGGACCTGGGAGTACGGCAGCGAGGTCGCCGAGCTGCGCGCGCTCTACGAGAAGGGCAAGGTCAACCAGTGGAACGCGGAGATCGACATCGACTGGGAGACGCCGCTGCTCGAGGATGAGTGGGTCCTCACCCTCGAAGCGTCGATGCTGGCGCAGATCTGCAAGATG